>QWCZ01000261.1_pt1 | contig 95558 bp, 70 predicted proteins | sample 1972651 | NCBI WGS metagenome assembly QWCZ01 (sample SAMN09866695, study PRJNA288562) | Human oral metagenome isolate pre1_saliva, whole genome shotgun sequencing... | isolation source: mouth | host: Homo sapiens | place: USA: California
TGACTTAGCAAGTGACCCTTGCGTCCCGATTGCGATGCAAAAGTACGGCAAGATTCGCAAACTACCAAGACTTCCTACAAAAAAATCGCAGAAAAATTTCATACGACACTATTTTGCTATATAGACTATGCAAGTTTTACTCATATAGCCCATTTTCGCACCACCCCGCTGAAACGAGGTTTCGACCTTTTCTATCCCCTTTGATGGCATTTGAGGGTGTCTCATGCTATCATCGCGCTTTGCGACCTCTATAATGCTCCACTATCGGTAGTTGTTCTCCACCAATTTTCCGCTTCCCTCGGAGCTTTCTCATAAAACGTCGGAGTTTTTCCAAAAAACGTCGGAGATTTTCCGAAAAACGTTGGACATTTTCCAAAAAACGTGGGAGTTTTTCTCAGCCCCCTCCGAGGGAAGATTTCTCACAGCAAATAGAAACACAAAAAAAGCAGGAAATAAAGGACCAACAAGCTTGGAAGTTCAACCTTTAATTGCGAGAATAGACAACTTTCAAGCCCAAAAAAAGTAGACACACTTGCGAAATAGGCATGTTTACCCTAGAGCAGACGTAGCTAGGAAGAATTACTTGAATCTTTTGAGCAAGAAACGTGGATGGGCTCGCAAAAACACACCAAAAGAAAAAGTATGACGCACGGCGGCTGGATCGATGTCACCATTTTTCAATTGCAAAGATCCAGCATCAGTGATATAACCATTGGCTTTTGCCCCAAAAACATAGTCGCGAGACAAAGTTCGCACAAATTCCACACTCCAAAAGGCAGTGTTCATGTGAGAAAAACGCGCACCTTCGTTTTTTAGAGAAAGCGTGTTGAAGAAAGGACTACCATAGAGTGTGACAAAATCTTGCGTTTTCCACCATCCGAGTTGAAGTCGGAGAGCATGCCACAGATTGAGCGAACCACTGACCCACATGGCAGCACCCTTGTTGAAGGGCCACAGTTTTCCAGCTTGCTGATAGGCGCCAAGTGCGTGCATCTCTAGTGCAGCCTCATTGAAAACACGATGATGCAGCGTTTTTCGCAACTGCAGCCCAACACTAGCATTGCAGAGTGTTTGCACTCCCAAATCCGTATCATCCTGTTCTCCTCCACGGTGCTGGACCATCATTTGCACGGGAAAATCAAGCGACCACCCATGAGCATGTGGTTGCAAAAGGTGAAGCACCTGCGACATGCCCACCGTGAAAGCCTCTTGATGCTTATCCATCTCGTAGATGAAACTTTGCCAATCAATCCACGCATCCATCTTCCAGTGATGCGTGCGAATGATGGTTTGAAATCCTTTTTCGGGATCAGTGGTGAGTAGAGTCTCGGGGTTGTAGAGCGGAAGAATTAGATTATGATTTGCTCCCCCGTAGAGGTCACCCAACACAAGAGTGGCAGCTCCCATCTGCAATGCCGCTCGAAAAAAGGGCAAAGCGTGTGCAAATCCTTGATAAGCATTGCCCTTCCAGGTGACGATGTCGTGAAAGGCATAGTTGGGATAGTGGTTGGTGCCGTCATAGCAGAGTGCGGTGAGTCCCAGCTGCAAATTCAAATTGGGTAGAGGTCGATAAGCGAGATACGGAGTAAGGCGCACTCCAGGGAGGGTGTATCCTTTGGCAATGTTGCCATCGAACTCGTTGTCTTTGAAGAAAGCAAGAGCATCAACATCAAGATAAAGCGTTTTGATTTCAACGGAGTCTGTGTCGCAACGTGCAGTGAGTTGATGACACAAATCGGTTTCAGCTGTTTGCGCAAGGGCTACTCCGGAGAAAAGATTCCCCCCAAGAGAAGAAAAAGACCACTCAAGCACGGCAGAGCGAGTGCGGACATGTGTTTCATAAGTGATATATTAGACAAATCAGCGAATCATTAGGTATTTTAGCTATTACCTACGCGGAATAAGGTATTAGGACAAAGGTGATTCAATGCAAGAGAATCGTAGTGTGTAGATTTCCCTCAAGTCGAAAAGCGCATCTTTTGAAACTAGGTGGACCCATGACAATGCGTGGATTATTGCTAAATCCCCCTAGTTCGGTGGGGATGCCGATGAGATTGCGATCGATTTTTCCATTAGCATTGGCATCTTGGTAGACAGAGATAGCATAAGTGCCGGCAGGTAGTGAGAGTGTGATGGGCTGATGCTGCGCAGTGGCAGTAGGCACACGCAACACCTGCAAGGCTTGTTTGCGAAAGTGCTCCGGACTGTCATAGACCGAGAGGACGATGTTCCCTTTGTTGTCGTTAAACCCTTTGAGATGAACGGACAACGTGTGCTTAGTCGCGTTAGTGCTTTGCGCGACTGAGGGAGAAACGGAAAAGAAGGTGAGCAAGAGTGCCGAAATCGTCAAGAAGGACGAGGAAAGACGGCGGACGTTTCGTTGGGTGTTCAACAAAAGGAGAATCAATCTGTGCATGAGAGGGACAGGTGAGAAAAGAAAAACATCAAATCTAAGTAGGAGTGTCTGCTTGAGAAGATGAGTCACACGTAGTGTTTTCGCCATTCTTCGTTTGGTGTTGTAGCATATCTCTTCTCGACTTGGAGAGAGTCACCAATGCAACACCAGAGAAAATCAGTGCTACAGCCAAAGCGTGGGTGAGGGTGAAAACCGCAAGTCCCAAGATGACACTGACAATCACTGCCACAATAGGCTGGACATAGTTGTACATACTTACCACCGTAGGTCGCAGCACCTGTTGTCCACGAATCATCAAGATGTAGGCAAGGAAAGTGCCCCCCACCACAACGTAACCAATCTCGCCAAGTGTGACAGTCGAGAGAGAAGACCATGGAGTTTGCCATACGTGCTGTGCAGTGAAGGGCCAGATGATGCAGGTGGCAGAGAGAAACATCCACTTATTCACGGTGAAAATGCTGTAGCGTTTCGCCAGCCATCCGAAGACGGTGAGATAAATGGTATAAGAGATTTGGGCACCAAAGCAGAGGAGGTCGCCGCGCATGTCCCCCATGCTCAATCCAGCAACCGAAGCACTCCCAGAAGCAGCACGCACACTCGACATCACCAACAAGACTGCTCCACAACACCCCAAGGCTACCCCCAATGCTTTACGCAGAGTGATGGGCTCTTTGAGAATGTCCGATGGTGAAGCAGCACTGATTGCCTACGAGTCCAAAGACAGCTGCAAGACATAAGAGTGCAATATGTTTTCGGGAAATAGCTTCTCGGGGAGTGAAGAGAGAGGTCAACCAGAAAAGGATGGCACCTCCCATGACCCGAAGCGACACGAGGGTGATACCGTCAATGCCATTTTGCATAGCATCTTTGCCAAGGGGAGACATGAGTCCCCAACAAACTGCTGCGCCAGCCAAACTGAGATGCGCTAAGAGAGGAGTACGATTGTTAGACATTAGACGTTAGAGGGTCGCAGACCCTTTTTGTTCGCCACGACAAGCGTGGCTCAGAGACAAGAAAGTAAACGTGAGGAGTGGAATTTTAGTCGTTAGAGCCGTGGAGAGCTAAAAAAAGCACGACATACCTTTGGGGAATGTCGCGCTATAGTGCTAGAACGAAAGAAGCATTACTTCACTTCGAGGGCAGAACCAGCCTTAAACTTCACCACCTTCTTTGCAGGAATAGTGATTTTTTCTTTTGTAGCAGGGTTGATACCTTGACGTTCAGGACGCTCAGTAACAGAGAAAGTACCAAAACCGAGGAGAGCTACCTTATCGCCTTCCTTCACTGCAGCAGCGATGGCATCAAGAGTTGCTTCAACAGCGGCCTTAGCTTGAGCTTGCGTCAAGTTAGCTTGTTTAGCCACTGCGCTAGAGAGTTCTGTTTTATTCATATTGAGTATGTTTTAAATGATTATTCTACTTGTACTTGATAGAAATGCTAGAAATCAGCGTTTTTTCTTGCTGCAAATATATTGTAATATAGTGGGTTGCACAAATAAAAATGTCTTTTTTTGACAGAATCTCCTCAAAAAAGTGGGTTTTATGGGATTTAACCCTTGTTTTACAGCTTAAAATTGCAGAAAAAGCCATCCATCACCTCACGAAAGCTACCTTTGCTACGACACTTTGCTTGCCACCTTGGGCAGCTACATAGAAATAATATACACCAGAGGCAGCGCGCTCACCTTGCACCGTTCGACCATCCCAGGTGAAAGAACCTCCAAGGCTCATGCCACGAGCCACCAATCGACCATCTGCACTCACCACGCGCACTTCGGCGTCTGCCACAAGCCCATCGAGGGTGATATTACCCAGATAGTTGGGACGAACAGGATTAGGATAAACGCGAATGTTGGAGATCTCGAGTGATGCCGCAGGCGTAGATACCCTCGCTTGGTAAGAAAGCAAGCCAGCCCTGGTGCCTATCATCACCTCGCCCGAAGTGGGGTGGCAAGCGATGCTCCAAATCTCATTAGAGAAGAGAGGAGAATTGACAGTGGTGAAATGTTCTTCTACAGTGAGTGCATCGGGCGACAACACATATAAGCCATTGTCGAGTGTCCCCACCCACTTACGATTGGCACCATCCACAGCGATAGCCGATATATTGGCACCTGCTAGCAGATAGTCTGCAAGATTGCTTCCATCTTTGCGAGGCACCTTGACTTGTGTGACATAAAAATCACGGCGATTCCACGTGTTGGGATTATCTATGCGAAACAAACCTTGGTTGGTCCCAAGCCAGATGGCACTGTCTTGGTCTTCTGCAATAGAAGTGGCAAAGTTGAACGTGATGTTCTCACCATCCTGATTCGGGAATGTAGCTCGAAAAGTAGCCACATCATCGCGTGTATTGGTGGGAGTGCCATTATAATCAAGACAGAGGAATCCGCTATCATAGCTCCCTGCAGAGCGACGAGAGATAATCCACAATCTCCCTTTAGAGTCAAACATCGTCTTTTCCAATGTTGGAGCATTATCTATATCTTTCAAATAGATTTTACCCCAAATGCCTTTAGGCGTAATCACATGAAGGGCTGTATCTGCACTACTATTAAGGAAAAAGAGATTCCCTTGAGAATCATAGATGGCTCCATCGGTACGGACATAGTTTTTGAAACCTGCTTCATTCTGTTTTTCAGCTGAAACGAGTGGGGAATTCGTATAAGTAAATTGCTTAGTGATACGACTTCCTTGATATAGATAAAGCCCCGTGCGAGATGTGGTCACGGCATACTGCTGTGGATTGAGCGGATTGCGATCAATACAAGTAGCATTTTGAAACGCAGTACCCACATATCCTTCTGAAGCTGTAGGAGTATCGAGAAAAGTCCAAGATTTCCCATTATAGATTTCTGCCATTTGAGGGTAGGACACTCTATCCACTGGATCGAGACGTCCGCAAGCTACCAGTAAATCTTCTCCGCGATAGCGCATAAAATAGGCTAAATCGTAGCGTGGTCCCCATCCTCCAAAACGCTGTGAGGCTTTTTCGACAGTCCAATCCACAACATTAGCAGGGCGATGTACAATCCCCTTGTCGCTAAATCCTAACCACCATCCTCCCTGTCCATCTGTTTCTGCACATTGTGCTTCGTTGGGAAGTTGGGTACGGACAGGCGAGGGTGCATCCGAAGGAGAGACTAAAACAACTTGCCCTCTCTGATAAGCCAAAAGTTTTCCCTCAGCATCTACGTGTAGATCACTTCCTCGATACTCTTTGTCAAAGTGCAACCAATCGCCTGTGGGTTTTACCTGCGCAGCTATAGTCTCTACGGCAGAGGTGGCAGGAGCTGATACACTCCAAAGTCCTGCATTCACTCCTTGGTCTGCTCCAAGTGCTACAAATAGTGTTCGACCAGAGGGCGCAATGGCACTCACATGAGCATTGAGCGCAAGTGTCCAGAGAGAGAGGTCATTAAAATTGCTTCGTTTATTGATATGATAAAGTTTACCACCAAAAGCAGCAAAAATATGCCCTCCCCAATGCGCCACATCTTCGCATTGTCCAACGGCAAAATGCCCACGCACGAGTGCTTGTGCCACATCCACCCACAGAAAACCTGCGTTGGTAGTGATGAAAGCATCATCCTCCTGCACTCGCAAACGCTGGACGACTAGTTCCTGCTGCTGATAATTAGCAAGATATGGAAGATGTTCTACAGCTCCAGTCTGCAATCTTAGTAAATCTATATTACCATCTGCATATAGAAGGACCAGGGTGCGATGCTTGCGCGATAGCCCTATGTGCGCAATCGATTTACTCGCCAGTCCGTGCGAGATGCGCGTGATAGGAGTCGTGGTTCGCTCCACGAGATCGCAAACAAGAAGATTCTCCCCCATCAGGGTGTAGAGATATTTGCCATCGCGCACCGCTTCCTTCCCATCATAATAGGAAAGATAAGGTGTCCATCGAGAGAAATCAACTGCTTGAGCGGTGAAGCTGAAGCAGAATAGGAGATAAAGGATGAGTTTATACAAATCTCTAAGCATTAAAATCGCAGGCTCAATAGATAGCCTACGAGGTTAGACTTATTGGATGGTAGCAAGGAACTTAAGTAATTGCGCAACTGCTCTTGCTCGGTGAGACAAACTATTTTTGACTTCTACACCTAATTCAGCAAAGGTCTTACCAGTCTCTTCAGGGGAAAACACTGGATCGTAGCCAAAACCCTCGGTTCCTCTACGCTCTGATGTGATGTAGCCTTCAACTTTGCCTTCAAACAGATATTCTTTTCCATCTAAGATGAGTGCAATAGCCGTACGGAAAGCAGCCTTGCGGTTTGTCTTCCCTTCCATTTCATGGAGCAACTTGGTGACATTGGCTTCGGTGTCGTGGCGATCAGCAAAAGCATAACGTGCCGTGTGCACCCCCGGCTGACCATTGAGCGCCTCCACTTCCAGCCCAGTGTCATCTGCAAACACATCCAGTCCATAACGCTCATGAACAAATCGAGCTTTTAGCAGCGCATTCCCTTCGAGCGTATCAGCAGTTTCAGGAATGTCCTCATAACAGTTGATGTCAGCCAGTGACACGATTTTGAATCTATCTCCCACAACAGCACGAATTTCGTCAAGTTTGTGGGCGTTGTTGGTAGCAATAACAAGCATTTTAGAAAGTTAAGGGTTGGAATTTGGAGATTTGATTGTCATAGCCTCTTTTCTCCTCACACGAGACCATAAATAGCCTTGATTATAAAGCTAGGTAAAGAACGAAAAAAGAGGGAGAAATCTCCATCTTGATAACGGAGATTTCTCCAAAAAAGTGTGTGATGAATGAAGATAAAATACTTCCATCACGTAGAAATAGACTACCGGCGTGAATTAGCTTGGTCGGTAGCAACTTTAGCTTTCACCTTTTCCATTTCAGCGCGTTTCTTTTGTTCGGCACTGGCTTTCACCTTGATGCGATCGAAGCCATAACCGAAAACGCCACTTGCCAGAGTTTGACTTACAAAGGCATTAGGATCAATGGCGGTAATGATACGGAAAATCGTGCTTGCTTCGCGCTTCTTAGCCAACACCACCAGCACTTTACGTTCCTGTTTCGTGTACCACCCTTGTCCATTGAGCACGGTGACTCCACGATTCAGGCTATTGATTTCGGAGGCTATTTCCTCGTATTTATTAGAAAAGATGAGAAATTGCACAGACTGTCTGCCACTATTGACCACTAAATCGACCATCAATGTGATGATAATGAGCGTGGTGTAGCCATATAATAGTTTCTCAAGGTTACTATTAGGCAAGAACAGTGAAGCAGTGATGATGCCCACATCGGAAAGCAGGATGAGTGTGCCAAGCGACATGTCGCGATATTTGTTGATCATCGCAGCAATGACATCCGTACCTCCAGTCGATCCATTGCGCAGGAAAACAAGTCCCATGCCCAGCCCCATGATACCAGATCCGAAGACAACACTCATGAAGGCGTTACTGGTGACGATGGGTAACCCAACCGCCTGATTAAATCCTGCAGGGAAAAGTTCCGGTTTTACCTCCCAAAGGTAGCGCAAACCACCTTCCACCCCTGCGAGAAACACGAAGAGGACCGCTATAGCAAAGAAAGTTTTCAAACAAAACTTCCAGTCGAGGACCTTCAAAGCCATAGCCAGTAGGATCACGTTGGCTATGAAAAACGTCCATTGCGGTTTGAACCAGCCTGTGGCATAGAATATCAACGACCCTAGACCGGTTGTTCCTCCTGGTGTGACTTGGTGAGGTACAAGGAAACAATAGTAACCGATGGAATAACACAGCAATCCAAGAGAGATAATAATCAAATCTTGAATTTCGAGCTTCCAGTTGATTTTAAGATTAGACATCTTTTAGATATTAGATGTTAGAGGGTAGACATTAGACGTTAGAGGGTCACAGACCCTTTTATGCTCGCCACGACAAGCGTGGCTCGGGCGTTAGATGTTAGAAAGAAGATTCACCTCGATGGGGTGAAGAAACAGAAGGGTTTTGGAGAGGAAACCGCTACACCCACCTCTCTAATGCCTAACGTCTGCGAACTAACGCTACTTGACTACGATATTCACGATGCGACCCGGCACCACGATGACTTTCACTACCGTCTTACCTTCGAGATGCTTCACGCTATGTTCAGACTCGAGAGCAGCTTTCTCGATATCTTCCTTAGAAGCATCGGCAGGGAAATCGAGGGTGAAACGAGTCTTACCATTAAAGGAAATGCCGAGCGTCACGGTGTCTTCCTTAAGGTGCGCCTCATCAAACTTAGGCCATGTAGCATCGCACACTGTGGTGGTGTTGCCGAGTGCATGCCACAATTCTTCTGCCACGTGAGGGGCGAAAGGAGCAAGTAGCACCACGAGGGTTTGCAGCACCTCCTTGGAGTTGCATTTTTGTTGAGCTAATTCACCCACTGCAATCATAAAGGCAGGCACAGAGGTGTTGTAGGAGAAGACTTCGATGTCTTCGGTAACTTTCTTGATGAGTTTATGGAGCGTCTTGAGGTTGTCCTTCGTGGGAGTCACATCAGTAGGCAAGAACTGCTCATCTTTGTAGAAAAGGTTCCACAATTTTCTGAGGAAGCGGAAGCAACCATCGATACCATTGCTGTCCCAAGGCTTACTTTGGTTGATAGGTCCGAGGAACATCTCGTAAAGTCGCAAGGTGTCTGCACCATATTTCTCAACAATTAGATCGGGATTCACCACATTGAACATCGACTTCGACATCTTTTCCACTGCCCAACCACAGATGTATTTGCCATCTTCAAGGATGAACTCTGCATCTTTGTATTCAGGACGCCAGGCTTTGAAGGCGTCTACGTCGAGCACATCGGCAGAGACGATGTTTACATCCACGTGGAGTGGTGTTACTTCGTATTGATCTTTCAAACCAAGACTCACAAAAGTGTTGGTGTCTTTGATGCGATAGACAAAGTTGGAGCGACCTTGAATCATACCTTGGTTGACCAACTTCTGATAAGGCTCATCTTTGGGGCAAACTCCGAGATCGAAGAGGAATTTGTTCCAGAAGCGTGAATAGATCAAGTGACCAGTAGCATGTTCCGAACCACCCACATAGAGGTCCACCTGTTGCCAATAGTTGACAGCGGCTTCACCCACCAATGCTTCATTGTTGTGGGGATCCATATAGCGGAGATAGTAGGCAGAAGATCCTGCGAAACCAGGCATCGTGCTGAGTTCAAGCGGGAACACCGTCTTGTGGTCGATGCGACTATTGTCGGTGACGCAACGATTTGCTTCGTCCCAAGCCCAGTGAGTAGCATTGCCGAGAGGAGGTTCACCTGTTTCTGTGGGCAAGAACTTCGTCACTTCGGGTAACTCGATGGGGAGACAATCTTCTGGCACGAGATAGGGCATCTCGTTTTTGTAATATACGGGGAAAGGTTCACCCCAATAGCGTTGGCGAGAGAAGATAGCATCGCGCAAACGATAGTTGGTCTTCACACGTCCCAACTGATGTTCGGTCACGAAAGCCTTCGTTTTCGCAATGGCTTCTTTCACACTCAATCCGTTGAGTGAGAAACCATCTAGTGCTGCGGCTCCATCGGCAGGAGAATTGCAAACAATGCCTTCCTTAGCATCAAAACTTTCCTCGCTCACATCGGCACCTTCGATGAGGGGAACGATGGGGAGGTCGAAATGACGAGCAAAAGCATAGTCACGACTATCGTGAGCAGGCACAGCCATGATGGCACCAGTGCCGTAACCAGCCAGCACATAGTCTGAAATCCAGATGGGGATTTCTGTACCCGTGAAGGGGTTCACCGCATAGGAACCAGAGAATACACCGCTCACCTTGCGGTCGCTGATACGCTCACGCTCCGTGCGCTTAGCTGTAGCAGCCACGTAGGCTTCCACTTCAGCACGCTGTGCATCGGTGGTAAGTTGCGCCACGAGTTCACTCTCAGGAGCCAACACCATGAAGGTCACACCAAAGATAGTGTCGGCACGTGTGGTGAAGATGGTGAAAGTCAAATCGCTGTCTTTCACACGGAATTCCATTTCAGTTCCCTGCGAACGACCAATCCAGTTGCGTTGTGTTTCTTTGAGCGAATCGCTCCAATCGAGGTGCTCCAAGCTGTCGAGCATGCGACCCGCATAAGCACTCACGCGCAAGCACCATTGCTTCATCTTTTGTTGCACCACGGGGTGTCCACCACGTTCAGACACACCATCCACCACTTCGTCGTTTGCCAACACCGTGCCGAGCGCAGGACACCAGTTCACCATCGTTTCACCGATGTAGGCGATGCGATAGTTCATCAAGGTCTGCTGCTGCTCCACTTCGTTCATGGCTTTCCATTCAGCAGCCGTGAAGTGCAGAGCTTCCGTCTCAGCTACGTCCAAACCTTCTGAGCCTTTTGTCTCAAAATGCGCCACCAATTCACTGATGGGACGTGCCTTCTGCGCAGCATTGTCATAGAAAGATTGGAACATCTTGCCAAATGCCCACTGTGTCCATTTATAATAAGTGGGTTCGCAAGTGCGCACTTCACGACTCCAATCGAAGGAGAACCCGATTTTGTCGAGCTGTTCACGATAGCGCGTGATGTTCTGCTGCGTAGTCACTGCAGGATGCTGCCCTGTTTGGATAGCATATTGTTCAGCAGGCAATCCATAAGCATCATAGCCCATAGGGTTGAGCACATTGAAGCCGCACAAACGCTTGTAGCGCGCAAAGATGTCGGAAGCAATGTAACCTAGAGGGTGTCCCACGTGGAGTCCTGCCCCTGAGGGGTAAGGAAACATGTTGAGCACGTAGTATTTGGGCTTGTCGCTTCCAGTTTTTGCGTGATAGGTGCCTTCTTGCGCCCATGTTTCACGCCATCTTTTTTCAATGTCTCTGAAGTTATATTCCATGTCAGTGGTGGATTGTATATGCGATTAGGATTTGACAGAAGTTCTATCTCCCACATTTCAAAACCGTTATCGGCTATTTGTGAGAAAGCCAAGGCGGTGGACAGCGCCATTCCGCCCAACTTAAGAACTATCTTCCTGCAAAGTTACGCGAACAACAAAGAAAAAACAAGAAAAGCCGTATGTTTTTTCCACTTCGATTTTGAAAGTACACACTTTGCACCTTTTATCCCCAATTGGTCATTAGACCCAGAACAGATTTCATTGGATTGTTGAGCTAACGGTTTGTCGTTAGCTTGAAGGCATGGCGGGCTACGTCGAGAAACAACAAAAAACAAGATGCCAACAAGAAATAAAAGAGGTCAGGAAGTTATCTTCTCCATAATGCTCCGCACTATAACGATCTAACAACCGATTGGGATTTATGCACGTGAAGCAAGCAACAGAACGTAAAAACCCAGCCACAGGCAATGAACCCAAGATCCCAGAAACAGAAAAATTGTAACACAAATTGCTTGTTAGGCATAGCAAAAATAAAATTTAATACGGATTAAAACTGACAAAAGTAATAATCTGCATGAAAATCAAAGAAAAATACGCACGTTGTTTTGTTATTTTATTAGATTACACTATATTTGCAAAATCGCCCTATGACTTCGGCTCACATTGAGCAGAGCATTTACGCGATGTGATTCGTTTGTACAACGAGAGCATCGGCGAGGACTGGCACAAAGCTAAGCGTTGCTGTTAAAGCCCCCAGAGGGAGTTTATTCCAGGGGTTACAATTTCCAGTCTGAAGAATTGGGGCGTTACAGAACCACGCAGCTGCACCTATAGGCAGCTCAAGCGCAGTGACTTGCCACAAAGGAAGGAAGGCTTCCTCACGAAAATCAGATGCAGCAAGTACCGCACAACAATCAAGACAACAAAACCTTTTCACCCATCCAACTTAAGCACATGAGGTTAGTATTAATTCCACTAAGCACCCTGCTGGCAGGCGCGAGCTTGACGGCAAGCGCGGCACAAGCCTTGCCCCCGATGCCTGTAGCACAGACTACGCAGCAAAATGACCAAACCGGAAAAGTTATCAAAGGTCGCGTCATTGATGGCAACGGCGAGCCCCTCGTTGGTGCAACCATCAAACTTAAAGGTGGCAACGGTGTATATTTCACCGACCACAATGGTAATTTTGAAATCATCACGAAGAAAAATCGCGAAGAAGTCGTTGTGACGTATATTGGTCACGTGACACAAACGCTCTTTGTGTTTCCTGGCAACGAAACAACAATTCCCCTTGCTGCCGACAACACTTCACTTAGTGAAGTAGTGGTGACTGGTTTTGTGAACAAATCGAAGGTGAGCTTCACCGGTTCTCAAACCACGGTGCAAAAAGAGCAACTGCTCTCTATGGGTACAAAAAACGTGTTAGAGAGTTTGCAAAGCTTTGTGCCTGGTCTTGTGATTGCAGAAAACAACTTAGCAGGTTCTAACCCCAATAAGCGCCCAGACCTCAACATCCGTGGTCGCGCCACCTTTGATGGTTCTGCCAATATGCCCCTCTTTGTCGTTGATGGCACAGAAGTGAGTGCAGACTATGTGTATGACATGGACATGAACGACATCGAATCTGTGACGGTGCTCAAAGATGCTTCCGCCTCTGCGCTCTATGGTTCGAAGGCTTCAGCTGGTGTCATCGTCATCACCACCAAAACGATGAAACCTGGTCGTTTGCGTTTGAACTATAGTGGCACCTATCGTTTGTCTACTCCCGATTTGACCGACTACCGCATGCTCAATGCTGCTCAAAAATTGGAGTTTGAGCGTTTGGCTGGCCTTTACACCGACAAAACAGACCTCGAACGTCAATATCGTCTTGATACAGAATACAACCGTCTGGCGCAAATCGTGCGCAGCGGAGTCAACACCGACTGGTTGTCAAAGCCCTTGCGCAACGGATTTTCTCAAAACCACAGCTTAAGCATTGACGGCGGTGACGACTATGCACGCTACAACCTTGGCTTACGCTACTCCACCGACGACGGTGTGATGATTGGTTCTAAGCGCGATCGTCTGTCCCTCTTCTTCAAGTTCTCCTACAACAAACCTGGTGCATTCTCTGTCAACAACTCCACCACTTTGATGTCGGTTGATTCGGAAGAATCGCCCTATGGGTCTTTCTCCGACTACGTGAGGCAAAATCCCTACGAACAGCCCTACGCTGCCGATGGTTCGCTTCATAGAAAATTGTCGAATCTCGAAGAAAACCCCTTGTATGAGGCACAAGCAGGCAATTTCAATAAGTCTGAAAACCTCAATATCCTCAATACCACCACCCTGCAAGTGTGGTTCTCCGACGCCTTCCGTCTCAATGGTGATTTCTCTTTCACTAAAGACATGTCCACGAGCAACAACTTCAAGTCTCCGCTTGCTCTCAGCGAGTTGAATAAAACAGACGTCTCTCAGCGTGGGCAATTAACCGAAAGCCACACAAGTCTAGTGCGCTATGCTGGTAAGTTGATGTTGTCTTATAATAAGAACTTGTTTGGCAAACTCTTCACAAGTGCTACGGCAGGTTCAACCATCGAAGCCAACAATGGCGACAACACCTCCTATTCTTCTGTGGGCTACTATTCAGCCAATCTCTCACACCCTGCTTTTGCAGCAGGCTATGTTAATGGTAAGCCAGGCGGTTCCGACAACATCTACCGCACAGTGGGCTTCTTTGCCAACCTCAACTCCATCTGGGACAACAAGTACTTCCTCGATTTCATTTATCGCTACGAAGGATCTTCAAAGTTTGGTAAGAACACCCGCTTCGCACCATTCTGGAGTGTGGGTTCGGGTTGGAACATTCACAACGAATCTTTCCTCAAAGGCAAAGGCATAGAGTTGCTCAAGTTGCGTGCCAGTGTAGGTTATTTGGGTAACATCTCTTTTGAACCCTATCAAGCCATCACTTCCTACAACTATGCAGCGGGTAACAACTATGTGAAAGGCATTGGTGCAATTCCTAAGACCATCGGTAATCCTGACTTGCGTTGGGAACGTACGCTCACTTCCAACGTTGGTATTGACCTCACGATGTTCAAGGGCCGTTGGGACTTGACCTTCGATGCTTATATCAAGAACACCGACGATTTGCTCGTCAATGTGACAAAAGCTCCTTCTGTGGGTGTGGCTTCAGCGCGTGAAAACTTAGGTGCTATCGAAAACCGCGGTGTGGAACTCCGCACGCGTGTTGTGCCCATCAGCACCAAGCAATTACAATGGTCTATCTCGGCTACTTATGCCTACAACAAGAGTAAGATTAAGCAAATCAGTAATGCACTGATGAGCAAGAATGAGGAAAACCGCAACGCAACGGGTAAGGCTCCCCTTCCCATCTATGAGGAAGGCGGTTCACTCACAGCCGTTAAGGTGGTGCCTTCTGCAGGTATCGACCCAGCAACAGGACGCGAAGTCTACATCAAGCGCGATGGTTCTTACACTTTCGACTATGATGCTCGCGACAAAGTGACCTTCGGCGACGAATCACCTCTCGGACAAGGTAGTTTGAGTTCTTATCTCACCTACAAACAGTGGTCGGCTTCAGCCTCCTTTGGTTATTCCTTTGGTGGTGTGGTCTACAACCAAACCCTTGTGACTCGTGTGGAAGGTGCCAATCCAAAGCAGAATGCCGATGAACGAGTGTTCAACGACCGTTGGAAAAAGCCTGGCAACTATGCTAGATATCGCAACATTGCCGACTATTCAACGCCCCAACAAACCAGTCGTTTCGTTCAAGTGAACAATTATCTCACGCTCCAATCTCTGTCAGTGGCTTATGAATTTACCCCTTGGCAGATTCGCAAACTCGGTTTGTCGCGTATGCGTTTAGAATTGCTCACCAACGATCTCTTCTATCTCTCTTCTATCAAGCGTGAACGCGGACTTGACTATCCCTATGCACGCAGCGTAGAAATGTCAGTGAGATTCTCGTTCTAACCCTTTGCCCCATTACTGCAATGAAGAAATCAATCCTCAACTCAATATGTGTGGCAGCCTTTGCGCTGTCGGCTGCCTCTTGCAACGACTTCTTGGATGTGCAGCCCAAAGGCACACTCACTGAAGATGTTCAGTTCAAGCCCACTCAAGGCTATTACGATGCCATGTATGGTGTGTATAGCAAAATGGCTAGCACCGACCTCTATGGCGCAAATCTATCTTATGGCTTTGTCGACAAGATCGGACAACTTTTTGGCAAACTGAATACGAATGAAACAGACACCGAAATTCTGAAATACGATTATCAGAATAGCAAGGTGCGCGCCATCATCGACAACATTTGGAAATCGCAATATGAAGGCATCTCTTATGTCAACAACGTCATCAAGAACGTAGAGTCTACGTCTTTGCACGATAAGAACCTACAATTGGTGCGTGGTGAAGCCTATGGTCTTCGTGCTTTCCTCCATTTCGACCTCGTGCGTTTGTTCTGCCCTGACTATCGCACCAACCCTAACGCTGAATATGGTGTACCTTATGCCGAATCTTTCAATTTGGCAAACAAGAATGTCTACACCCTCAAAGGCACTTATGAGCACATTCTTCAAGACCTCAACACTGCTGAAAACCTTTTGGCGAATGACACAGTGGTTACCCCCATCGTGGAAGTGGGCAGCGACTACGATAATGGGCGTGCTCGCCAATTCAATCTCTATGCCGTCTATGCCACCAAGGCACGCGTGTATTACACCATGGGCGACAATGAGAAGGCAGCAGAGTATGCTAAGAAGGTGATTGATGCCAAACAGAATTTCTCGCTCACGGAGTCGCGCGACTTTGAAAAAGTGCGCAGATTCCCTGCCGATAGAGAAATGATCTTTGGACTCAACAATCGCACACTGTCGCAAAGCGTCTACAACATCTTCGTAGGACTCACCCAAAGAAGTGGTAACTTCACCGAAGGCCGTAGAGATATTGAGAAGCTCTATGAAACAAAGACCTTCACTTCGAGCAATGTCGATGTGCGCTATTCCGCATTCTATCGTATGGAAGTAGGTTCTTCCATCTTCTTGCGATTTGTGGCGAGCGAAAGCGAATCGCGCAGCACCGCTTTTCAGGGTTTGACTTTGGTGCGTTTACCCGAGATGTACTACATCCTTGCAGAGTCATTGTATGACACCGACCCCAAGGCTGCCAAGGCTGCGCTCGATGAAGTGAGAAAGAGTCGTGGACTCCAACCGAGCGACGATGCTAAGTTCCTCACCAAAGATGCTTTCTTGCAAGAAATGCTCAACGAACGCATGCGTGAGATGCCCGGAGAAGGTCAAGTGTTCTATGCGATCAAGCACTACAACAAACCCTTCAAAGCACTCGACGGAAGAACGACCATCGAACCCTCTCCCGCACGTTTTGTGTTGCCTCGTCCTGATCGTGAATTAGAATTCGGTAACAAGCAACAATAATTGGTCTTTTTCCCCTTGCCATTTTCCTGACCTAGTGTCGTCCACTAGCCTAATTTGTCTGAGTAGTGACGCACTAGTTCAAAGAAAATGCCAACCATAGCCTAGCAGAGTAGGGCACACGCCCTCTCTCGCTGCTATAGTTGACAAACCAGTTGATAAAAACATATCAAGATGAAGCACTTTTTTCATATATTACTCTTGCCTTTGCTTGCAATGTGTGGGCTAGGTTCGTGCAACAGCATCGTTTACGATGAAGAGTATAGCAAAGATGGGTTCTATCACGCCCAAAATGCAGTATATTTTCACTATCCCGAAGCACAAGACACCTTGAGATTTTATTCGTTTGGCGCACTCCCCGTTGAAACTCAAGAATATGTGATGAATATCCCTGTGCGCATAGCCGGTGTGCCTAAAAATCATGCGCAGAAGTTCAAACTTGTGGTAGACACAGCTTCGACCATGAAAGCAGGCGTGCACTACAAAGCCCTGAATTTGACTCAAGAGGTATTGGCTGATTCTGTGAATGCAGTGGTGCCCGTGACCTTGTTGCGCAATGCTTTGTCGCCCGACAAAGATACCCTCAAGTTAATTCTCCGTTTAGAAGCTACTTCCGATTTGGCATTGAAATACCCCAAATCCAACAAAGTGGAGATTCAAGTGACCAATGTGTTGACACCTCCGCCTTATTGGCAATACTTTGAAGTATATTTCGGTCCGTTTGAGCGTCGCAAATATCTTATGATGTTGGCTAACTATCACTCCAACGAATCTGAGTTCTGGGAGTCTATGTCACGCGATGGCAACCAGTTCTTCTTGAACTTTATGAAAGTGTATCGCGCTTTGAAAGCAGATCCCACTTACGACCAATCTCTCCTTCCTGCTAATCCTTACAACCCCTACAAATAAAACTTATGAAAAGATTTAATCAACTATGCCTCTTCTCGCTAGCGGCTACTAGTATGCTGGGGGTCGTTTCTTGTATCTCTGACGATTCAGTGGGTGCGGTCAATCAGTTGTCTTATCTCTCAGCAGAAAAAACTGTTGCCGATGAATATAAAGCCGACCGCTGGGACACACTTCGCATAGCAGCGCCCAAGGTGCATCAAACTCATGTAGACAAACCTCTCACCTATCGTTGGGAAATCAATGGTAAAGTGGTGTCTACAGAAAAAGACCTTGCTTATGAGTGCAAGGAGTACACAAAAGACAAGAACAGTCCTTTCCTTTGCCGATTGACCATCAGCAATGAGGATGGTAGTTATTACAAGAATTTCAAACTCCATGTGCAATATCGTTACCGCACTGGCGTTTATGTTTTAGCTGAAGACAATGGTAAGACCATCGTGAGCTACATTCGTCCGGATAGCGCAAAGACACTCGTGGAACGCGATCTTCTTGCTAAAAACAACGCAGAAACCACTTTCAACGGAAAGCCCACAGCAGCCACCATCATTGACTATTACGGCAAAAATGACCTCTTCTTTGCTGCAGGTTCTCCCAGCCAAATTTATCGTTTAGATGGCAACACCATGCAACTTGTTGCTGCAACTGAAGCAGCAGGCACCGTTTCAATGCTTTATGCCAACAAAATCGGTGGCTTGAACAACGAGCAAGTGGGGGGTAAACTTTCTGTGATTGAAGATGGAGATGTGTCAGACATCAGAACAGCCGATCTTTCACTGGTAATCACCAGCAACACCTCTCGCGATGTTGTCAAAGTTCTGCCTAAATTCCAATTTGCTCCGGCTGTGTTATCGTATGCAGACACTGGTATTGACAACTACACAGGGCTTGTTTTCTACGATAATGATCATGGCTTTGTACTTTATGCAGCTGATGCCAAAGTTTCCGAGAAAGAAAAGCTCCAAAAGACAAAGCTCATCTTCAACGAACAATTCAAGGGGCTCAAATATGTAGGCATGGTGCCTGTCAATAAAAACCACGATGTGGCGTTTTTCTTGCACGACGATGCTGCCAACAAGTTCTATCACGTGTGGCTCTATCCAGGAAGTTACAGCACTGTGAAACGTCAGAACTCTGATCCCGAACTCAAGCAAGCCAAGATTGAAATTCCTGCATCTGCTGGTGTGACAGTCAAGAGTAAGTTTGTGGCAGCTCAAGCCACCAACCTCGTTTATTACTCTAATGACAACAAAATCTATGCATATAGCGTTTTGTCAAAGGGTAATTTCCCCACCACTCCCGACTTCACTTGCCCCGAAGGCGAAGAGATTGTGGCTATGGTGTTGAATGCTGACGAAAGCGAACTCATTGTCGCCACTAACTCCACGGCTTCTCAACAAGGAAGTGTCTATGCCTTCAATTTGCACGACAAGAAACTAAGTTGGAGCTATAAGAATGTCACTGGAAAAGTCGTTTCTTTGATGTTCCGCAAATAAGCTGAGCTAGTGTGTTTCACCACGCTTCGCATAGAAAGGGAATAAGTGTAGTCCCATTTGCCGCGAAGGGTAGAAACCTCCAGTACAAGCTGACTATTCTCGCAATCTCGCCTCATCAAGAAAGTTGCTCCGTGCAACCTTCTTGGCGAGGGAGAGTTTTTGCGTTAATGGTTGTCTTCTCAACAACGAGAATTACCATTACGGTCTAATGCCCGATTTTGGTTAAAGACAGATATAATTCTTACTCACTAAACAAGACCTATTCAAACGATGAAGAAAAACTTCATTCCCCTCTTCTTCGGTGCAGCGATGGCTGTGGTAGGTGCTTTCCAATCGCAGACGGCAATGGCCGACAAAAAGAAACCTGCAGCGGACAGCACGGCAGTGACCACAGCTACTTCCAAAACTCCCGAAGCCCACAAGCCTTCTAAAAAAGAGAAGAAGCAAAGCAAATATGCCAAGTTCTTTGAAAACAAAAAATACGATGCGGCAAAGGGCAAGTTTATTTCCTTGTATAAGACCGATGGTAAGGTATATTTTGAACTTCCTTTGAAATATCTCGGTCGAGAAATGCTCTTAGGAGCTACCATTTCTTCCGTGTCCGACCCCACTTATCTCAGTGTGGGACTCAAAAACAGCACACCCCTCTATCTCCGTTTTGAGCAACAAGACAGTAGTATTGTGGCAAAAGTGCCCAACACCAACTACTTTAAGTATGGACTTGACGAGCGCGAGAAGAATGTGCTTGCCCTCAACTATCGCGATCCTGCTTTCCAATCGTTCAAAATTGAGTGTTACACCCCTGACAGTAGTGCGGTTCTCATCGACGCTACCTCTTTGGTGGGACGTGCCAACCCCTTGCTCAATGTGGTGCCTGCCAAGTCGGGCAACTTCACTCTCCGTGCTACCCCCACTTCTGAACTCACCTTCGTCAAGCAACTCAAAGCCTTCGACAACAACGTGAGTGTGAAGGTGGAACTCAATTATAAGTTGAGTGCATCAATCATGAATGTTTTCTATCTCATGAAAGATGCTCCCACTACGGTAGATGTCACTTACTCACTCCTCCTCTTGCCCGAACACAAAATGACTCCGCGCATTGCCGATGCTCGTGTAGGCATTTTCTCTTCACCTAAGTTTGACATCAATGGCAATGACGACCACGTGAGAAGTATGTATCTGGCGCATCGTTGGCGCTTGGTGCCCAAGGACAGAACGGCTTATCTCAATGGCAAACTCACAGAACCTGTACAACCCATTGTTTATTATCTCGACTCCACCTTCCCCGAGGCTTGGAAACCTGCTTTGCGCGAAGGTGTTCTCCGTTGGAACAAGGCTTTCGAAAAGGCTGGATTCAAAAATGCCGTGCAAGTGCGCGACTTCCCCACCAACGATCCCACCTTTGACCCCGACAACTTGGCTTACTCTTGCATCAGATATGTACCCAACACCGAAGAAAATGCCTATGGACCATCATGGGTAGACCCTTCTACGGGAGAAATCATCAACGCTTCGGTCATTGTTTATAACAATGTGGAAGATTTGCTCTACAAATGGCGCTTCGTGCAAACGGCTAACGTGGACAAAGCCGTGCGTGGTAATAAACTTCCTGCCGACTTGTTGCACCAATCTCTCTCCTATGTAGTTGGTCACGAAGTGGGACACACTCTCGGTCTTGAGCACAACATGGCTGCCTCTGCTGCCTTCCCCACCGACTCTTTGCGCTCACGCACTTTCACGCAGAAGTATGGCACTACTCCCTCTATCATGGACTATGCGCGCTACAACTACATCGCGCAACCTGGAGATCGTGGTGTATCGCTTAGCCCTCCTGAACTTGGCGTCTATGATCAATATGCCATTGAATGGAACTATCGCTATTTCCCACAATATGATGGCGATCTTGAGAAAGAAACCCAAGCGATTGAGGCTTGGACAGACCAAAAGTCCAAACAGCCCTATCTTCGTTTCATGCGCCAACAGATGCGCCAAATCGACCCCACCGTTGTGTCGGAAGATTTGGGTAATGATCCCATCAAGGCAGCGCAATATGGTATGAAGAACCTTGAAGGCATCCAACGCAATTTGGCGAAATGGGTGACCAACGACGATGATAGCCGCAAAAAGGCTGAACTCAATCTCGCCATTGCCCAACAATATCATCGCTATCTCAAAAACGTGATGAACCTCGTGGGAGGTACTGTGGTGAACGTGAGCAAGGAAAACTCTGGTATTCCCCGCTATCAAGTATTGCCTAAGGCACGCCAACGTCAAGCTCTCCTTTGGGCGCTCAATGAAATCAAAACCTTTACCCGCCATGCTGATCGCGTTGCAGAACGCAAAGAATATATGAGCATCAGTTACTATGACCAACTGATGGAATTCATCATCAAAGACCTGTTCGATCTCCGTGCACGCGTCATCATGGCTGAACATCTCGACAGCAAAAGCTACACGCTCCGCGAATACTTCGATGATGTCTATCAAAATGTCTTTGCTTCCACGCTCGCAGGCCGCACTCCCACACACGCTGAGCAGTTGATGGAACATACCTTCCTCAACCAAGCCACCAACGTGGTTACAGGCGGTGTGGAGAAAGCCATTCCTTCTTTCCCTGCTGCTATCCGCAGTTACGACAATGATGCTGCTAGCACTTATCTCTCTGTCATCGAACGCTTAGGTTATGCGCCTGCCGACCTCAAAGCGCAACTCCTCAATGCTCCAGTGGCAGTAGACGGTAAGCAAGATGCACAATTTGGCAATCCTGCAGCCAATGTTTACCCCACCTTCAGCGTAAACTTGCTCGATAAGTCAGACATCTATTATCAAGTCGCCATCACCAAATTGCACCCCATCGTGCAACGCCGTGTTGCTACCGCCACTTCTCCCACCATCAAAGCTCACTATCAGCTCCTCCTTGTCAAAATTGAAAAGGCTCTCGGACTGAAGAAATAGAAGATCTTATGAAGAAAATCCTATATGGAACGCTTTTACTCTCCCTCGCGCTGGTGACTACTGCACCAGCCGAGGCGGGTATCTTCAGTTTTCTCCATAAAAAGAAAACGGAGAAGAAAGCTCCCCCCAAGAAAACGGCTTATGAGAAGCTGCTCACCGACAATCTCATTCAAACGGCTTCTGGTCCTTTGATGAAACTCCACAAGTCGGATGGTAAACTCTATTTGGAACTCCCCAAAAAGACGCTCGGCAGAGATTTCTTGCTCGGTGTCACCCTTTCCTCCATCTCTAACCCTGGACTAGGCAACGTGGGATTCCGCAACAGCAATCCTGTGCATTTCCGCTTTGTGCAGAAAGACAGTGTAGTGGTGATGGACATTGTCAACACTGAGTTACTCACCACCGCGGCACCCACCAAGGAAATGGCAGCAAGCATCTCAAAAAACTACACGAACCTCAGTTTCCTTAGTTTCCCCATCAAGGCATGGAGCAAGGACAGTGCGAATGTGGTGGTAGATGCAAGTTCATTCTTCCTCAACGACAACCGGTTTTTCCCCATCATTGATGGAGAGAATGCTGGAGTTGAAGTTCAGGAAGAGCAACGCTCAGAACTGACCCACATCAAAACGCTCAAGAGTTTCAAAAACAATGTGAGCATCTTGGTGGAACGTAGCTACAAAGCCACCCTCTCGGCAGGACCTGGTTCGCGCACGCTCACCAACTATCCCATCACGGCTGGAGTGAACATCACGATGTTGGCACTTCCCGAAAAACCTATGACGCCTCGTCTTTCCGACACACGCATTGGACTATTCCTTACCTCCAAAAATGTGTTGCATGATGGCCGCATCGAACCCGCTTCGTTCGTTCGTCGTTGGCGCGTTGAACCCAAAGACGAGGCTGCTTTTGCTGCCGGACAGTTGGTAGAACCCAAGAAACATATTGTTTACTATGTGGATCCTGCCTTCCCCCCCGTTTGGCGCAAAGCCATCGACGTAGGAGTGTTGCGCTGGAATGCTGCTTTTGAAAAGATTGGTTTCAAAGACGTGGTGCAAGTGCGTGATTATCCCACTGACGATCCTGAGTTCGACCCCGACAACCTCGAGTATACTTGCATTCGTTTCGTGCCTAGTGGTGTGGAAAACGCCATGGGACCTTCATGGAGCGACCCACGTTCGGGAGAAATCATCAACGGTTCTACCTTCATTTATCGCGGTGTCAATAGCATCCTTGCCAACTGGCGTTTCATCCAAACGGCACAAATCGACAAGACGGTGCGCACCAAGAAGATGCCCGAAGCCGCTTTGCAGAAATCTCTTGAGTATGTGCTTGCCCACGAAATCGGACACACGCTCGGATTTATGCACAATATGGGAGCGTCCTTCTCCTACCCTGTTGACTCTTTGCGCTCCAAAACGTTCACTGATCAATACGGCACCACGCCTTCTATCATGGACTATGCACGCCATAACTATGTGGCGCAAGTGGGCGACCCTGTCACCAACCTCGATCCTCCTCCCATTGGTCTTTACGATTACTATGCTGTGGAGTGGGCTTACAAGTATTTCCCTGAATTGAAGGGAGATTTCGTGGCGGAAAACAAGGAGTTGCGCAAACTCATCGACCAACACGCGCACGATTTGCGCTATCGTTACGGACTCCAACAGTCTAATCCCATCCTCGACCCCTCGAGTCTTACGGAAGATTTGGGAGATGATCCTATCAAGGCTGGAGATTATGGCATGAAGAACCTACAGTTCATCATCTCGCATCTCACTGACTGGATTCAAGACGACGAAAGCAGTGAGCGCAAAGGTACACTCTATCGTGAAGCCCTCAGCCAAGCCTATCGCTACGTCAATAATGTCCACGTCAATGTGGCAGGCATCTATTTCCAACAAACTAGTGAAAGCTCTGGCATCCCTCGCTATCGTGTCGTTCCTCACGACAAACAGCGCGCTTCTGCACTGTGGCTCTTGCGTCAAGCACGCGATTTCTCACAGCTCAGCAACCGTAAGTTGGAAGCCATCTTGCCTTATGCTGCCAATCGTCCTTTCGATTTGATGGTGTCTAACCTTCAAGCGATGGCAATTAATCAGACTTCGCGTCTTGCTCTTGGGGCTTATCTCGACAGCACGGCTTACACGCCAGCAGAATACTGCGAAGACGTGTTCAACAATGTCTTTGAGAAAACATTGGCTGGAAAGGAGAACCTCACCGACCAAGAACTTCGTTTCCAATCGCTCTACATTAAATATATGGGCGGAAACGTAGAGGGTGCAGCTCGTCCCACAGCCATGCAAGTAGGGCTCACCAACAATGGTCAGAAAGCCCTCGAAGCCAGTTTGAAAGGCGGTCTAGACGCAGCTCCTCTCTCTCCCGAAGCCTTGCGTCATCAACTCCTTACCACCACTAGTGAGATGCAAGATGCCAGCACCAAAGATGCTGCAAACCTCTGTGGCACTTGCCATCACGACAACGCTCCTACCCAAGTGGGATTCCTCAACTTCGGTAAGGGTTATGGCGAACCAGCCGACCTCTGGGGCAACATGGTCAATCGTTCTTCCGTAGTATTGTATGGCTATGCCCTCAAGACCCTCGAACTTTTGGAGAAATCGGTGAAGACTACGAAGAATCCAGAACTTCGTGCGCACTATCAAACCCTCCTCACTCGTTTGAAGAAGAAGTTTGAGGCTTAATCCCCAATCGGTCATTAGACCGTTATAATTCCCCCTTACTTAATCACAACGGACACCTCTATCCTTTTCGATGGAGGTGTCCGTTTTGTTTGTTATGCTCTTATTCTTGTGGAATAAGTCTAGGGCAAATGGGGGTATAGGACGAACAATACGCAGATTTCAACCCCAATCGGTCATTAGATCCTGAACAGATTTCATTATATTGTTGAGCAGATTGATAACGGTCTAATGACCGATTTGGGTTTAAGCCTGAAATACTGCAACCATTGGTCGCAGAAATCAGTTGGTCAAAGCATATCGTCATTCCGACCAAATGTAAGGAGGCTCAACAGAGTCAGTTCTACATCTTGGCGACGAAGAAATACGGATGGACAAAGGATGTGCTAATACACAAAATAGAATTGAAGTCGTATGAGAACTTCCTACTTGGACAAAGCATATTTGATACTACGCTAACTGAAAGGATCCATAACCAAGCCGTCGCTTTTAGGGTGGCTATTGGTGGCTTGAGCAGGAGGGACTTAGGGATTCTCTTCTAAGAGGGAAGGCGTGTTTTGTTCCTCTTCACCCGAAGGCACAATGTCGGGTTGCACATCTGGGCGAATGTGTGGGGTGTCGAAACCTTGGGTTAGCGCACGGCATACAGCATCTTGGAAATTTCGTCCTTCAGCAGTGGTGCGCACACCTTGGTTGATGATAGCGAAACACAGTCTGTGACCATTGGCAGCCATGGCATAGCCCGTGAGCGAACTCACCCCTTCGAGAGTTCCCGTCTTGGCACGAACATTGTCTTGGGCTGGCGTGCGACGACAGCGCGACTTCAGCGTGCCGTCACGTCCCATAATGGGCAGTGCTGTGGTGAGATGTGTGAAGGTCTCTTCGCTCCGTGCCGCATGGCGCAGCATCGCCACCAATAGTTCGGGCGAAACATAGTTGTAGAGCGAAAGCCCACTGCCATCTGCCACGAGATAGTCTGAAGGTTGCAAGCCGCACTGCGCTATCACACGCTGCACCTGCGCTGCAGCATCCTTGTACGTAGCATAGGCTCGCTTGGACAAGGCTGCCAACTGATAAAACATCGCCTCAGCGCAGAGATTATTCGAGTCTTTGAGCATGGGGTGAAGCACTTGGTCGATGCTGTGCTTGCGCTCCACCAGCAGTTGCGCCCCACGAGGCAGAGTGCCACGTTGGATTTTTCCCTCTAGCGTGATGCCGGCGCGCCCCAAATGTTCATAGAAATGATCTGCCCAACTGTCGTTGCCGCGATAGAGCAAGGGCGTGAGAGGCTTGTTCTTGTCGTCCCAACACCAGCCCCATCCCAAACTTGTGGTGTCTTTCATAGAGACATCGAGCACCAGATCCCCCGTGATGCGACGAATGCCACGTTGGCGGAGCACTTCTACAAAAGCGCGCAGGTCGTCACGTCCGAAGAGAGGATCGAATCCTCCACGTGCCACGAGCGAACCTTGCAGCACACTGTCAGTGGGTGCCACGGTACTATAGAGTTGTGTGGAAAATTGATAATCACCTCCCAGTTTGTCCAGAGCTGTCACCGCTGTAATCACCTTCATGCTCGAAGCAGGTCGCATGCGCTGTTGATGTCCGTGGGCATAGAGCATAGAGTCCATGGTAAGATCATAGACGCAGAGACCCAACTGACTGCGCTGCATGAGCGGCAGTTGCACAAGCGAATCAAGACGCTGGCAGATGAGTTGGCTAAACGCATTGGTGGAGCGTTCGGCTGTGGTCACCTCACTGGTGGTCTGTGCCGAAACTGCCACTGCTGTGGGCAGACACAAACTAGAGAGCGTGAGGACTAAGAAGGAGAAAAGACGAGACATGGGCAGGAGGGGGAGCATACAGCGAGGAGGAAAGGGAGAGCCAAAGAAAAAGCATCTGAACTTTCGGATGCGTCTAGTAAAAACGCCAGAGAGTTCAGATGCTAAAGAGGAGGAAGCCATTGTCGCGTGATGCAGCTATCGCAGAGATTCAGACATCATGGGCAAGGCAAGTCCGACGTTCTCAGAATTTATTTGATGCCGAGCTGCGACTTGATTTGCGCAGTGATGTCGGTAGAGAGGGTTTCATTGATGTGAATCATGCCTTGTGCTGCACTCTTGTCGATAGCAAAGACATATTGACCAGCTTTCACCACAGAAGAGATGGCTGCATTCACCTTGTCGAGGACAGGTTGCAAGCGCTTTTGTTGCTCTTGACGGAAAGCTTGTTCGTTGTCTTGAGCAGTTTGTTGGATGCGTTGTTGAAGATCTTGGAGTTCCTTCTCCTTGCGAGCACGGATGTTGGCAGGAGTCTTGTCATTCACTTCAGCTTGATACTTCTCAAACTTAGATTGGAGTTCCTTCTGCATAGCCTCAAGGTCAGCTTGGTATTGCTTGCCAATCGCTTCAACTTCAGTTTGTACCTTCTTAAATTCAGAGTAGTTGGTCACGATTTCTTGAGAGTTGTAGTGTGCCACTTTTTGGGCAAGGAGGCTCAAAGGAGCCACCATGAGGAGCATGAGGAGGATTTTCTTGAACATATTGCTATTTTTTTGATGTTTCTAATTAGGGTTTGGAGAGCATCTCCCTTCCTGTTCACAGACCTTTCTGTGCTAAGTCAAACAATCAAGCACTTCTTTATCAGGGCTACAAGGAGGCTATCTCACGATATTTGGGCAAAATTACGACTTTTAGTTGGAATAGCCTAATTTAGCCAGCACTTCATTGCTAATATCAATGGCAGGTGAAGCAAAAATGATACCCGCTCCTTCGCTAGCGCGGTCGAGAATGAGCTGAAAACCTTTGGCTTGTGCCACCGCTTTCACAGCATTGTACACCTCATCTTGGATGGGTTGGAGCAAGGCAGTGCGCTTTTTATACAGTTCGCCTTCTGGACCAAAATAGCGCTTTTTAAGATCGGCAGCATCTTTCTCCTTTTTCACGATAGCATCCTCGCGTGTTTTCTTTTGTGCTTCGGAGAGGAACACGGCTTCGTTCTGATAGTTGCGATAGAGCGTCTTGGCTTCGTTGTCAATGGCTTCAACTTCTGCTTGCCATTTCTTGGAGATTTGATTGAGCTGTTCGCCAGCACGCTCATAAGCAGGAATGTTGTGCATGATATATTCCATGTCGATGAGGGCAAACTTTTGTGCTGCCGCTCCCACACTTGTGGTGAGGGCAATAAAGAGGAGAAGGAGGAATTTCTTCATACGAGGAGAAGTTTTGTGAGCTATCTAAGTATAATACGTTAGGGCTATCTCTCGCGCAAGCGAAAAGATGGTAACTATTTTCGCGACAAATATAATGAATCTCTTTCAGATTAACAAAGAAAGCTGTCGATATATGGGTATTCTTTTGCTTTTGTAAAGAGATTCAGCCTTTTAATTGATGGGTTTCTGCACTTTGGTGAGGTGATGCATTCCTGAAGGCACCGATTTACGGATGGTATCCACCAAGATTTGGAGGATGGAATGGCGCACGAAATCGGGACTTGTCACGATGACCACCTCGCGAGTAGGCACGGGCACGGCAAAAGGATGCACCAGTTTGCGCTGCTCAGCTGAAAGTTGCAAGGTGCAAAGCTCTGGGATGAACGTCACTCCCACACCGTTCTCCACCATGCGCATGAAAGTTTCGATGCTGCCCAAGTGATACGACCGCTGACTGCGACGTCCCGACTTGAGTTGACAATACTGCACGAGTTGATCACGGAAACAATGCCCTTCGTCGAGCAACCACAGGGGTACTTCTCGCAAATCGCTGGTCTTCACCGACGGCAGATGTGCCAATGGAGTGTCCTGAGCAGCATAGACGAAATACTGTTCATAGAAGAGGGTGTCGCTGACAAATTGGTCCAATCCTTCGATGTCTGCCAAGATGCCTGCGTCGATTTCGCCATTGGTGAGCGCAGTTTTGATAGCACTGGTCTTCATCTCCGTGATGTGCAATTCGACATCAGGATAGCGACGTGAAAATTCGGGATAAAAACGTGGAATGAGATAAGGGGCAATGGTGGGCAACACCGCTATAGAGAAGGTGCCACGCGGCGTGTGCTGTGCCTCATCCACACAGGCTTTGAGGCGTTGCGCTTGCGCCAGGGTCTGACGTGCTTGCGCCACGATGGTCTCTCCCACAGGAGTGAGTGCGATGGGCTTGATGCGACGATTAAAGATTTTCACCCCCAACTCCTCTTCGAGCTTTTGCACCATCGAACTGAGTGTGGGCTGTGTGACATCGCAGGCTTCAGCGGCTTTGAGAAAATGGCGATGTTCAGCCACTGCCACCACATATTCTAGTTGTTGAAGCGTCATATATATAGGTTATTCATTAGAATTTGGACTTTAGCATCGGGCTAAAAGGCGAGCGACGCGCCATGCTCCTCTTCCTCCCCAGCTCACATAGTGGCGCAGCAAAGTGGCAAACAAGGCGGTGACCTCCTTCGGATGGGGCATGGCGGAGTGCATTGTGGCGAGCAATTCTTGTGCCGCCTGCGGTGCACCCTCTTGGATGAGCTGTCCTGCCACGATGTGCGTGCGATAGTGCAGTGCACTAAGGGCTTCTTGCTGCTGTGCACCACTCAAGTTGATACTACTGTCACACAAGATTTGGACTAGACTCAACAAAGCTGAATTGATTTGCTTAGCGCGACTACAATAGCTTCCTCCTGTGATGCTGTCAGGATGCTGCACGATTTGGTGAAACACTCCCTCGCACCACGCAGGATGGGGAGACGCCAAGAGCAAACGCAGCCCAAGTTCGTAGTCATCCCACAAGGAGAGAGCTGAATTCCACCCACCAATGCGACGCAGCAAGTCGGTTTGTGCCACAAAACTTTGAGTGGCAATACACGCCCCTAAGATTTGATCCACAAGCGTGGGAGCTGGTGTGCCCCAACGGACCACTTGTCGCACGGGCACTGCTGGAGTGCTGCTCGGAAACACCATCCGCGTGCGTGCTATCACCCACTCTCTCTGTTGCGCTAGGGCAGAGCGCATCATCTGTTCCAAAAAGTCGGGCGACATCCAGTCGTCGGAATCAAAGAAACTCACCCATTCGGTGGTGACGGCTTGCAGTCCTCGATTGCGCGCTGCGGCAGCACCGGAGTCATCGGTGGAGGCATTGTCCACCACAATGAGCTGTGCAGGGCGCAGCGTCTGCGCTAGGATGGAGTCGAGCGTGGCAAGGATGCAATGCGCGCGATTGAACAGGGGAACAACCACAGCAACTCTAGGGGAAGAAGGAGCGAGTGACATGGAAAAGAGAAAGGAAGTGCCGATGAAAAAAAGAAAGCTGGTGGCACTAGATGACTAGGCATCTGAGCACCATGTGCAGGCAAGTAGGTAGTGCAGGCAGAAATCCTCAACACTTACGACCAACACGCATAAAAGAAGCGATAGCGAAAGCCAACGGCTTCCGCTATCGTGCGATGATTAATATTCGTCTTCGTTGAAGAGGAAGTCTTCCTTCGTGGGATAATCGGGCCAAACGTCTTCGATGGTCTCAAAAACTTCACCTTCGTCCTCAAGTTCGTTGAGATTTTCTACCACTTCCATGGGCGCGCCCGAACGCATTGCGTAGTCAATGAGTTCTTCCTTGGTGGCTGGCCAAGGCGCGTCTTCGAGTTTTGAAGCCAATTCCAAAGTCCAATACATATCTGTCGAAATTGGGAGCATTAAGCTAGTCGAGGAGGTTAGAAATAGTTGACCACATAGTGTTGCCGTTGGAGTTTGGGATAGTAGAAGGCGACCCCAAAGCGGTATAAATCGAAGGACACGGTGCTAAATGGCGACTGCTGGAGTCGTTGCCAAGCCTGCTTGCGCGACTCATCGTCATGGGGACAGAGCAAAACAAAGACTGCCGTGGGGGCTAACACTGCTGCTGGAGGGGACTTCTCAGTCGCCTCGACAGAAATGTCCGACGTTTTCAAAAAAATCTCCGACGTTTTTTGGAAAATCTCCAACGTTTTTGGAAAAATCTCCGACGTTTTTTCTGAATGCTCCGTCATCCTTGTGCACAAGTGGGAGAGGACGGGCAACGAAGGGCTTTCGGCTGCCATCCACAACACAAAGTCAAAGGGCTGCTCTGGCGAGGTTTCGGAGGAAAGTGCCTTTTCCACAGAGGAAGCATCGGGCAGATGAACGATTTGCGCAGAAGGGCGTGCTGCTTGGAGATAGTGGATTTCGCGCTCAATGCCCTGCCCCACGACCAACATGCGCTGCGCACGCTGATGATTGGCGATGCGAAAGAGCAGCCGTGCATCTTTCACCGAAAGCACGCCCTGCCAAGCCTCATGCTGCTCAGCGAGGGGAGCATAGGCATAGTATTGCGCCTTCTGAAGATACACCACATCGGTGATCCACTCAAAGGCAAAGGGCGAATGCACACCGTAGCCGCGGCGTTGGCGAAAACGACGAAACCACCGCAAGATGCGAGGAAGCAAACGATAGGAGGGCAATATCATGGAATGAACAGTAAATAGAGAGCCAAAATAAAGGCAGGTTCTACCAATATCTTAGGGCGATATTTATAGAACATGCCTAAAATGTAATCAGCGACGCACGCGACGGATGCCAGTGAAGTCGCCACGCACGAGCTCAACCTCTTTGGAGCGTTCGGCAAAGGCGCCTTCTTCCACTTTGCAATCTTCGGGCAGATATACCTTGCGGAGCTTGGGACAACGCTCAAAAGCGTAAGCCTCGAGGACTTTCGTGCCTGGAAGGATGTACACCTCTTCGAGTTCGGCACAGCCTACCACAGTGTTTTTCTCCAAACGTGGCAAAGGAAGGAGTTTTAGGCTCTTCTTCTGAGTGGGCACATAAATCAGTTCGTCAATAACACGCTCCTTATTCTTGGGATGACAACGATAGACCGCACCATCCTCACTACATAGTTTCTTATTGTTGGGCGAAACGTGCACGGCTTCCACTTGATTGCCAAAACGAGAAAGACCAACCAATCCTTGTCCGAGCGAGACGATATTGTCGCCTAAATAGATTTGTTTCACGGCATCAGGCAACATCTTGTGAGGATTAAAGCTCGTGATGCGGAAAGACTTGTGTCGCTTTGCATCATACTCATAGCTATAAGGCACAGTGAGAATGGGGTCTTGCGATTTCACCTCAGCGACATTGAGATGCACTTCGTGAAAGTCAAGGACGAAACCATCTTTCTCAAAGACGGCAGGCGAAATCCAGGTAGTTTGCAAGTCGGCAGCATAAGCATTAGCAGGATTCATGGGGTAGAAATTGCCGTTGGTGGGGTCTTCGATTACCCATTTACCATCAGCTAGAGCAGCAGCCCAAGCATGACCACCATAGTAGTAGGTTCCTTTCCCTCCAAATAGATTACCATTAAGGCTCACCGAGGGGATGCCTTGCGAAATCGCCATCACGCGGAGCAGGTTGGCATAACCCTGACACACGCAGGTTTTGTGGATAAAAACGTTGTAGGGCGAGTTGGAGTCTTGCCCATCACCTGCAAGCTCTGCACCCTTTCCGTCCTTGTCGTATTGAATGTTTTTGGTGAGGTAGTCGTGGATGCGTCGGAGGGCTTCCGTTTGGTTTTTCGCACCTTGTGTGATTTCCGTAGCTTTTGCCTTGATTTCTTCAAACTGCTCCGTGGTGAGTTCGGGATAGTCTGAAAGTGTCAGTGCCACCTTGGGATCCATCGCCAATAAAATTTTGTTGGCTGCGGGTGTACCATTCACTGTTCCGAGGTACGTGAGATTTTCACTCTTCGTATCGGGGGTGGCGAAATGCGCGGGATCATAGTCAAAACTTGTGGGCGATGCCACATTTTGCGCCGTCAGTGGGTGAGGTAATTGGGTGTCGATGGGACTTTCTGCAGTGCAACTAGCCAAGGCATAGAGCGCAACAGCTCCCAGCATGAAGTGTTTAATCATCAGTTTATGGGTTATAACATGAGGAGTTAGTACTTGCGACAAAGACCTCCCTTTGCAAGAAAGAAAAAATTTTAATCTACCTCCCGACTCGTGGGGAATAGTCCACGATGTGTCATGGGAATGATGGACGTTTGCGATTTGAGTTCGGGATACGAGATGCGATTATGATAGATGGTTTTGAGACTTTCGATGAGGGTGAGTTTGGCTTGTGAGATGTCTCGGAAGGTGATGGGGCAATCATTGAAGGCTCCATCAGCCACTTGTCCATCGATGATGCGATTGACCAGTTGGGAGATAGACTCTTCGGTGTGCTCTTTCAGACTGCGTGAGGCGGCTTCCACGGAGTCAGCCATCATGATGATGGCTTGTTCGAGGGTACTGGGGTTAGGACCTGGATAGCGGAAGTCTGCTTCATTGACATGCTCCTCGCCATATTTGTTGACGGCTTGGACATAGAAATAGCGGACAAGGGAATTGCCGTGGTGGGTCAAGATAATGTCGCGAATCGACTTGGGGAGTCGATATTTTTCAGCCAATCGCACGCCTTCGGTGACGTGCTCTATGATGATGCGTGCCGACTCTTGTTCGGGCAACATATCGTGCGGATTGAGCGCCCCTTGATTTTCGGTGAAGAATCCCGGATTGAGCATCTTGCCGATGTCGTGATACAATGCACTGGTACGCACCAACAGCACGTCACCTCCGATTTTGTCTGCCACCTCTGCTGCGAGATTGCCCACTTGCATGGAGTGTACGAAGGTGCCTTGTGCCAACTTTGCCAAACGGCGCAACATGGGGTTGTTGATGTTGCTCAATTCGATGAGTGTAACGGCAGAAGTGAAGCCAAAAATGCGCTCGATGAGATAGAGTAACGGATAAGTGAAGAGGAGTGCGACACCGCTGATGAAGATGTCGCGATAACGCTCCAGATTAAGCCCGAAGATGATTTGCTCCAATCCGGTGTCTCGGTTAAAGACATTGAGTGTTGCCAACTCGTAGAAGAAGACAAAGAGGGAAGTGCCGACAGTGACGATGGCAGCAGTGCGCAGGATTTGCGAACGCTCAGAGAGTTCACTCAAAGTGTAGATGGCAAGAAGTCCTGCCAACACTTGAATGGGAATGAATATCGGATCACCATGACTCGAAAACGAAACAAGGAGCACCGTGACAAGATGTGCCACGAAGGCAGTGCGCGAATCGGTGAAGATGCGTAGCACGATGGGCACCATGACGAAGGGGATGACATAGAGAGGTGCCAAATTGATTTTCTGCACCAAGGAGGCGATGATACAGACGAAGGTGATGAGCGCGAAAATGAGGTGAATCCTGTGTGCCGACCTGAGATAAGAAGGTCGGAAGAGTTTGAGATACAAGATTATCACTCCGATGCAAGTGATGATCAATCCTAACCGACCAATGTAGAAAAGCAACACATTTTTCTGTGTATCATTGCGCAGATTGAGTTCATCGTTGAACGACTCTACTTCCAACTGACGTTGGCGCGTGACAATGTCACCTCGGTCAATGATTTTAGCGCCTGCAGGTTTGAGATAAGCGATGGTTGCGATTTCTCCAAGGGCTTCTTGGAGAGCCGCTGCGCTTTTTTCCTTATCGAGGGTGAGGTTGATGTTGATGTAATTGTCTAGCTGGTTGAGAAGCGCTCCATCCTCTTCCAAGGATTTGTCAGAAAGGAGATATTCGCGTGCACTACTTTTCGTGAGTAAAAAACGACTTTCGCGCAGAGTGGAGGTGGTGCCCACCACGATTTGCACTTGTGCGTATTCGTCTTGCTGCACTTTATTCATGTCTTCGCTCGAGATGACGCCCGCGCGGTACACTTCTTTGAGCTTGTTGACCGCATGTAGTATCTCTCCAGCACTGAAATGTCCCAATTTTCCGGCACGACAATCCTGCTCAAATCGCTCGATTTGAGTTTGCGCCACATCCGGCATGAGTTCAAAATAAGGAGCAAAAGCCTTGCGCGTACTATCTTTCTCTTGTTGGATATGCTCCGTTCCCTTCTTCACAGGGAGTTCAAAAGGTGCAATCAGGCGAGGATAGGGCCAAGGTTTGTCAATATCTACCTCATATCTCGTGAGGTTGGTCTTGGGCAAAGCAATGAAAATCGCCACCACACTGATAAAAGCGGTGATGGCAACATTGATCCAAGACTTATTACTGAGTTCTGCTATTTGGGAAAGTAAATTAGACAAGCGCATAGGGAGTGATATAGAGGCACATGGCGATGTATGGGCAAAGTTACTACTATTTTTCGAAGAATTAGAGCCTCTATCGCAAAAAACTTAGTAAATTTGCAGTACATCCAAGCACTGTTTCTTGACAGTTGCTCAATGTTTCTCTCAAAAGCTCCTATTTCTCTATGCCACAACGCCAAGGACTGCAACACTCTCAGCAACAGCAACAGGTGCAAAACACCTCGAGCGCACAAGTTTTGCTCTCTACTATCGTAGAGATGCCCTTGGCTGACTTTGAAACTCGCTTGCAAAATGAACTATTGGACAACGAAGCCCTCGAGGTGAGCGAGCACGACAGCCCAGACGATGCCGCATTCATGGGAAATGACGCAGAAGATGGTCTCAACGATAGCGAAAGAGAAACAGCGCGCCTAGAAGATGAACTCGGCGACTACCGCACCCTCGACGATGTGCCCGACACCCTGCGCGAAGCCTACAACAATCGAGGGGAAGACAACGGACGCGAACGCCAAATCAGTAGCGAAGATTCGTCGTATGACGAACTTTATCGACAGATAGGCGAACTTTCTCTTTCCGAACATGAGATGGCAATTATGGTCTATCTCGTGGGGTCACTCGATGAAAATGGTTTTCTCTCGAAAGATGACGAAACTCTCTGCGATGAACTCGCCTTTAAGGAGTATATCGACACGACTCCCGAAGAAATCAATCGCTTAGCCAAACTCTTACAGCACGTATCGTGGTAGACCGCTACTTCGACGATTTGATGCACTCGAGATGGCATCGGATTGCTTCTAAACTCTCGCTCACAGACGAGGATGTGGAGCACATCCGCCACGACATCAGTCGCTTGAATCCGCGTCCTGGTAGTGTGTTGTCTGAGGGCATCCATGCGTCAGCGCCCACCGTGGTGCCAGACTTCCGCGTCACCATCGACCGCGATGGCACGCCCATTGTGCAGCAACAGCGCGGACAACTCCCCGAACTGCGGGTGAGCCCTGCCTTTGCAGAAACATTGGTGATGCACCGTGCGGCAAAAGATCGTGCCACCCAAGAGGGGAAGTCGCTACAACTGTCGCGCAGTCAAGAGGAGGCATTCATCTACGCTCGACAAAAAGTGAGTGCTGCCCAATCTTTCATCGACAGTGTGCGCCGCCGCCACTACACTCTTCAGGCGGTGATGGAAGCCATCGTAGAACTGCAAAAAGACTTCTTCGTCAATGACGACGACGAAAGTCAGATTCGCCCCATGGTGCTCAAAGACATTGCTGAGCGCGCTCATATAGATGTGAGCACCGTGTCGCGCGCTATCAACTCCAAATATGTGGAAACGGACTATGGCACTTATCCTTTGCGCCATTTCTTTTCCACACAATTCACCTCTGCCGATGGAGAAACCGTGGCAGCACGCCAGGTGAAGGCAGCAATACAGGAAATTATTGCTGCCGAAGACAAACGCAAACCACTCTCCGACGAGGCTGTAGCAACACGACTTGCCGAACGCGGACTGAAAGTGGCACGACGCACAGTCTCGAAATATCGCGAACAACTGGGCATCGCCAAAGCTGGGCTGCGAAGATAAGCCCCATTTGCTCCACCCCATCCCATCGTTCTTCATAACAACTCCCTGATATGTCCACCCCACATCAATCGCTGCGCAACAAATATGCGCTACTTTCGGCAAAAACCATTTCATGGCTTTTCCATCCCTTCTATCTTCCCACGGTGGCAGTCACACTTTTATTGGTGTTTAGCTATCTGAATCAGTTGCCCAACGCCTACCGCTTTGCCTTTGCAGGCATTGTCATCCTCTTCACGTGGGTGTTTCCCCTCATCGCCATCCGCATGTATCGCACCATCAACGGATGGACCAGTCACCAGATGAGCCAGCGCGAGCGTAGATTTGTGCCCTATATCATCAACATTGTCTGCTATAGTAGCCTTTTTCTCCTCATGCGCCTCTATCGCATGCCCTTATTCCTGTCCACAGTCATCATGTCGGGCTTGCTCATTCAGATTGTTTGCGCACTGATCAACTTGAAAATCAAAATTTCCACCCATGCCGCTGCCTCGGGAGGCGTGATTGGCATGATCATCGCCTTTTCTCTGGTGTTTCACTTCGATGCAACCTTCTGGATTTGTTGGGCGATTTTGCTCTCTGGTGCCGTGTGCAGCAGTAGAATGATCCTGAAGATGCACAACTACAGCGAACTCTTATTTGGCGTTATCGTAGGTTTCTTTTGCGGACTGGGCATCGTGCTGTTCTTCTAATGCACTGGACCACATGCTCGTGCTTGCCTCCTCTGGAAATGCCTTGTATCCACAGCAGCCATCTCCTCCTCGTCTGGCAATGTCCTCTCTAGAACAGCCTCTACACATCCTTAGTCATTATTCCCCCCAACCCTATAATTTCTTTTTCTTATGCAACCACTCGTAAGCATCATCATGGGTAGCACTAGCGATCTCCCTGTGATGGACAAAGCCGCTAAACTTCTCGATGAACTTGAGATTCCCTTTGAAATCAATGCGCTCTCTGCCCACCGCACTCCTGCCGAAGTGGAGACCTTTGCTCGCGAAGCTAAAGACCGTGGGCTTCGAGTGATCATCGCAGCAGCAGGCATGGCAGCCGCTCTTCCTGGAGTCATTGCCGCCAACACCACCTTGCCCGTGATTGGCGTGCCCATCAAAGGTATGCTCGATGGCTTGGATGCCCTCCTTTCCATCGTACAAATGCCTCCTGGCATCCCCGTGGCTACTGTCGGTGTCAACGGTGCTCTCAACGCTGCCCTTTTGGCGGTGGCTGAACACATTTTCAGAACACAAATACAGACTCTGGTGACTTACAAAAGAAGACACCAGAGTCTGCCTACATAGACATAACAATCTATCACTCTTCTCCCTATTTCATGGACCTTTTTAACTACTCCCCCCGAAGCAGCCACGCTGTGAAGGTGGGAAACACGACAATAGGTGGTGGAAATCCGCTGCGCTTGCAGAGCATGACCACCACACTGACCACAGACACGGAAGCTAGCGTGGAACAATGCATCCGCATCATTGAGGCTGGTGCAGACCTCGTGCGCTTGACCACACAAGGGCTGCGCGAAGCGGAAAACCTTCGCAACATCCGCGCTGAACTCGACCGCAGAGGCTACCACACCCCACTGGTGGCAGATGTGCACTTCAACCCTAAAGTAGCAGATTTGGCAGCTACCATTATCGAAAAAGTGCGCATCAACCCTGGTAACTACGTTGATCCTGCGCGCACTTTCAAGAGTGTGGAATATACTGACGAAGAATATGCTGCAGAACTCCAACGCCTTGAAACGCGCTTCAAGAAATTGCTCGCCATCTGCCGTGAAAACGGCACTGCCATTCGCATCGGGGTGAATCATGGTTCGCTCTCCGATCGCATCATGTGCCACTATGGTGACACCCCTGCTGGCATCGTGGAGAGCTGCATGGAGTTTCTCCGCGTTTGCATGCGCGAGAAGTTCTTCGATGTGGTCATCTCCATCAAGGCTTCCAACACAGTAATCATGGTGCAAAGCATGCGTTTGCTCGTGGATGCCATGAAGCGCGAGGGTATGTCTTTCCCCCTCCACCTCGGTGTCACCGAAGCTGGAGAAGGTGAAGATGGACGTATCAAGAGCGCGGTCGGCATTGGCGCACTCCTAGCAGACGGCATCGGAGACACCATCCGTGTGTCACTCTCCGAAGCTCCCGAACAAGAGATACCCGTGGCGTACAAGCTAGCGTCTTATGTGTTGGAACCTCGTTCCGGACATCCCCACATCCCTGCGCTCCCTTGTGCCGAATTCAACTGGCTCGACCCACAACGTCGTCCCACCTGCTCGGTGCTCAACATCGGGGGCAAGCACACCCCTGTGGTAGTATCTTACCAAGCTGACTCATCCTTGCCTCAGCCTTCACACAGCAACGGCACTCCTCGTGCTGACTATGCTTATTTTGGTGGCAACCTGCCTCAAGACTGGAAATCGCGCGTGCCAGCTGCCATAGTGGATGCCCCCAACTGGACAGGAGAAAAAGGCACTTATCCTGCCTACGTGCCCCAATATCTCATGTTTGTGTCGGGCAATCCTGCTCCGCTCAAGTTCCTTTTCTTGAGCTACGCCCAACTCAACGATGAAGTGAAGGCTTGTCTCCGCGCACACAGTGAGATGGTGGTGATTGCACAAAGCAATCATGCCAATCGTGCCGGCGAACTTCGCGCCCTTGTTCACGAAATGTGGAGAGAACGCCTCACCAACCCCGTCATCTTCTGCCAACAATATGGCGACACGGTGAAGGAGGACTTCCAAATCAAAGCGGCAGCCGACATGGGATTGCTCATGATGGATGGATTGACCGATGGCATCATGCTCGCTTCTCGATTGGCAGAACGCGATGAAACTGCGTTTGGCGTGCTGCAAGCAGGTCGCTTGCGCCAGACCAAAACGGAATACATCTCTTGCCCTGGGTGCGGACGCACCCTCTATGATCTCCAAGAAACAATAGCTCGCATCAAGGCTTCAACCTCGCATCTCAAAGGACTGAAACTTGGCGTCATGGGTTGCATCGTGAATGGTCCTGGAGAAATGGCAGATGCTGACTATGGTTATGTGGGAGCAGGTCCTGGCAAGGTGAGCCTTTATCGCGGAAAGGTCTGCGTGGAGCGCAACATTCCCACGGCAGAATCTGTAGACCGCTTGTTGGCACTCATCGAAAGCGACAAAGCAACGCAAAATGAAGGGGCATCTTCGCAAGAATCTTAGTCCTTTTGCGCATCAAATTAGGTGGACAACTCCCTAACGAGTGTTGTCCACCTCTCTTATTCCTCTCTCAACACTTCGTTTCGCAATGAAACACCTCCAACTTCCGCATTTCAGCATCTCTCAATATGGTGTACTCCTATGGCGTCTCCTGCTTGCCTTTGTGATGCTCACTCTAGCACGAGTGATTTTTCTTTGGCACAATGCCGACTTGCTCCATCTTGAAGACCTTTCCTCCACACTTCTCGCCTTTCGAGGTGGGGTGCGCTTTGACTTGGCAGCATTAGTCTACCTCAATGCGCTCATGCTCTTATTGCATTTCCTACCTCAACGATGGACCAGTCAGAGATGGGGACAGCATTTATTGCGATGGACTTATCTTCTTCCCAACATTTTGGGCTTGATGGCTAACATGACCGATGTGGTCTACTTCCGATTCACACTCAATCGCACCACAATGGCTGTGTTTCGTGAGTTTTCCAACGAAAACCCTCTTCGCTTCTTGGGATTTCTCTGGGACTTCCTCCCCATCACCCTTCTCACCATTGGCATCATCGCTGTGTGGATGGTTCTAGACCATCTGCCTCGTGTCAAAGTGCTTCATTGGCAAGCACGCAAAGAAGCCTTGGTGTCTAGCAGCTTGCTAGTGGTGGCAGCTGTATTGTCTATGGGCTGTGTCCGTGGCACATTTAGCGACCTCCGCCCACTAGCCCCACATAACGCTTCTCTTTATTGCAACGAACCTCAACAACAGGCTCTTGTCCTCAACACGCCTTTCACCCTACTGCGAACGGCAGGCAAAACTGCCATGCCTATTCACACTTATTTCTCTGAGGAGGAAGCTCAACGCTACTTCTCTTCTGAGCGTATCCCTACCACTGACGGCGCATGGAGTGGGCATTTCAAGGGTCGCAATGTCGTGATGATTATCTGGGAAAGTATGGCGAAAGAATGGGTGGGCGGCTTAAATCGTCAGATACCCAACTACCCCACCTACACTCCTTTCGTAGACTCTCTGCTGGCTCACTCCTTTGTGATGACCGATGCTTATGCTTGCGGCACACAATCGGTAGATGCCATGCCTGCACTCTTCGGGTCTATCACACGTCCGGGGCAGCCATTTGTCACTTCGCCTTACGCAGGAAACGGATTGACTGCACTCCCTGAATTTTTGAAGCGCGCAGGATACTACACCGCCTTCTTTCACAATGCGCAAAATAGTTCGATGGGCTTTGATGCCTTCTCTCGAAAGATGGGTTTCGATGCCTACTTCGGTATGGACGAATACAATAACCCGAAAGATTTCGATGGAGGTTGGGGCATTTGGGACGAAGAGTTTTTGCAATACTTCGCACATCAGCTCAGCACCTTCCGCCAACCCTTCTTTGCCACTGAATTTACCATCAGTTCGCACCACCCTTTCCATCTTCCCCAACGCTATGAAAAGGTGTTCCCACGTGACGAAGTGCCTTATCACGCGTTGATTCGCTACACGGATATGTCGCTGCGGAAATTCTTCCAAACGGCACGCACGCAACCTTGGTTTCGCAATACGCTCTTCATCATCACCGCCGACCACGCCGTAGCAGGCATCAGACCAGAATATAACAACTCGGTGGGGCATTTTAGCATCCCTTTCCTCTTCTACGATGCTCGCGAAGAATGGGTGGGCACCTCGGACAATACTTTCCAGCAAGCCGACTTCCTCCCTACTCTTCTCGACCTCCTCGACTTGCAACAGCCTAAAATGATCAGTTTCGGGCACAATGTGTTCTCTCCCTCTGCCCCACACTTTGCCGTCAGTTCCGTTGGTCAGATGTATCAAATGATAGCTGGCGAATGGGTGCTCCATTTTGATGGAGAGAAGGTGCTCGGTTTCTACAACAAAACGAAGGATCCCCAACTCAAGCACGACCTTTCTGCACAGCAGCTTCCAGAGATGCAACGCATGTTGCCTACACTCAAAGCCTACCTGCAGGATTTCACACACCGCATGAAGGACAACCGCCTGCGACTGCGCTGAAAGAAAATTGAGGTCACGACACAACAAAAGGCAGTGCCAAAACGTCTGTTTTGGCACTGCCTTGTTTTTTGCTAGAATACGAAGATAAGGGTTAACCCTAATCAGCACGAGATACTTTCTGCACAACGGCACGCCCCTTTACAGTAACGCGTACGAGGAGGGCGGACTGTCCACGAGGGATACGCAAAGAGCAAGAAGCCTGATTTACCACAGCTTGTTGCAACACGCGTCCTTCGAGGGATATTGCCTCAACCTTCGCACCTTCTGGAGCAGCAACGTGGAGAACATCACCCTCCCAACGACAAGGATAGTTGAGGGAGTTTATGGTAGGTACTCCTGCAATTCCACTCTTGATCGGAGCATCTTGCAAGATTTTCACATGCTCCACAACTTTGCGGTTGGACTGAGGGAGATAGAAGTGACAATCCAACACGGCATTGCGCGGTTCATCCCCTTCATTGGGGTCAACGATCAGTTGAATCTTGGTCTTGCCCTGACCTTGCCACAAAGTGCTACTGAACCACATCGTAGAGGTTTGGAGAGAAAACTCTGCAGGCGCATCAATTGTGAGCACGACGATGGTGTCTTTTGCAGAAACATGGATATCATTGGGAGAAATACTCCATTTTTCTTCAACCTTAGGTGGTTGAACTGGCTCGACCGGCTTAGGCGCAGGATTGACGGGCTCGACGGGTTTGGGAGCGGGCTTGACCGGTTCGACGGGTTTAGGAGCAGGCTTAACCGGCTCGACGGGTTTGGGAGCAGGCTTAACCGGCTCGACGGGCTTGGGAGCAGGCTTAACCGGCTCGACGGGCTTGGGCGCAGGTTTAACTGGCTCGACGGGTTTAGGCGCAGGCTTGACTGGTTCGACCGGTTTAGGGTCGGGCTTAACCGGCTCGACGGGCTTGGGAGCAGGCTTAATCGGCTCGACGGGTTTGGGAGCAGGCTTAACTGGCTCGACGGGTTTGGGAGCGGGTTTGATAGGCTCGACGGGTTTGGGGTCGGGCTTAGGTTCTGGTTTATCAGAGGAAGGGTCTGTGCCTTGTTGAACTACGGTGTAGTTGACAAAGGTAGATTCATCGTCGCCAATGAGCTCAAAACGAAGATGTCCCACTCGCGACTCCTTCTGCGGATTGTCTGCCACCGAGAGTCTGAAGGTTTTACTGTTGTATCCCGACTTCAAATCAGTGGTGAGCCACGCAGCATCACTGCTCACCAAATAAGCAGCCGTGGTGGTCATCTTCACTTCTATGGTTTGTGCATGATAATCGGGACGCCACTCTGTAGGAGCAAAACTGATTTGGGTGTTGCCTTCGCTGAATTGCGCCACAATGGGCATACGCTCACGCAGCATGCGCACATTATCTTCCGTGGCAGAACCCAAAACTACTCCGTTCCACACACTTTGAGGACCTGAGAATATTGGCACTTGTCCTCCCACGTGGTCGGCTGGTCCCGACATCACCGTGCGATATTGCCGACGGCTTGCACCAACGGCGTATTCGTGTTTGCCGCGATCGACTTGTTCACGCGAATGTTGACAACCAATGTTGTGTCCTGCTTCGTGAGCTGCTGTGTAACTCGTGGCTGCCATAGAAGCACGGACGGAGGAGAAACCAGCATCAATGCTCTTTGCCTCCTGCGTTGCCAATCCCGAAGCTCCATCATTGACGGGCTCAGAAAGTAAAACCACGAGGTCACCTTTTACGGCGTCTCTTCTTCGGCGCACTTCTTCGTGTGCTGAAATGAGTCCCAAACCTTGGTTGATGCTCTGCGCTTTTTCGGAAATCTCCATGTAGCCTGCCAAACGAAAACGCCCTTCCACATGAGAGTTGCGCAACACAGCATTGATGGAGTCCACCACCTCTTGCGCATATTTCGCCATACCTCCTCGATGGGCTGCTACAGCCTTGCCCGAAGGATCGTAGACCACGAAATAGTCAATGATGGGCGCGGCTGCTTTGTCTTGTGGCGCACGGATGAAGGTCGCATTCGCAGGCAGAGAGTGACCTACAAGGGGATGAGCCTTCGTGGAGGATAGGAAGAAAAAACTCGTGACGAAGGTAAAAAGTAGGAATACCCAACGAAAACGAAGGGTCACATAACTCTGGAACAAGCCGTTAGAACGAAAGGACAAACAACTTTTCATATTAAGGATATGATAGTTCAGACAGGAAAATCAAAACGGGCAAGCAGGAAAAAACAAACTAGAAAAAGAAATAATCTGTGCCTTTAGGTCAGGCTCCAGCCTTTTCCAGTCTTCACCACGAGCCCTTCTGTTTGCAGATCTCCCAAAACGCGCGAAAGCGAAGGGCGCAGCACTCCCAAGGCTTGGGCAGCAGCTTGCACACTCTCCAGAGGTTGATGCTCACGCAAGTAGTCTAGCACGCGAGAGCGCAGATTTTGCAAAGCAAAAGCGCGGAGCTTCTTGCTCAAAAACTGCGTGCGGTCGGAGATATCGCTGATGAATCGACGCATCACCTTAGGCTGCTTCATCATAAAATCAAAAAAAGCCTCTTTGTTCACAATGCACATTTGACATTCTGTGACAGCTTCCACGGAAACAGGGAAGGTGTTTTCAGTGCCAAAGACGAAGGCTGACGCTAAAAGCATTGGTGCTTCCAAATGGTCGAGCGTAAAGTCGCGTCCCTCTTGCGCCATCTGCGTGCGCACCGTTCCGTGGGTCAAGAGGAAAATGGAACGCACCGCCGTGCCCTGCGCCACAATGCGGTCGCCAGGAGCGAAAGTGTCAAAGCGATGGGGCACTTGTGAGAGCCACGCTTCGAGCAACTCGGGCGTGCAATCAGAAAAGAGGGGGATTTGCTGAAGTGCACTATACATAAAGGTAAAATATTTAAGGAGAAAGCATTAAAGAATCGCCCAAGCAGGTCGTAGTTCAGTAGAATCAGGAAGTAGGGCGAAACCTTCGTATTCAAAGGATAGCCAGTCTTCTGTAGCAGTGACTCGGTTCGTGATGAGGTGTCGCGCCAAAGCACCGCGCATCATTTTCGTATACACCACGATTGTCTTCAACTTGCCATTCGTCATCACTTGGAAAGTAGGCATAATCACCTTCACTTCCTTCGTCACACGTTTCCAGTCAAAAAGTTGTTTCATCTCGCCACTCGCCAAGAAGAAGAGCACACCATCATCGGCTTTCACGGCATCGATGAGCACATCGGTGAGGCGTGTGCGCCAAAACTGAAACATGGTCTGTCCGTCATGCTCAGGCAAAACCACGTTTCCTTCTAGACGATAGTTTTTGATACCATCGAGTGGACGGGTCAAACCATAAAGAAAAGACGTCATCCAAAGGTGTTGCTGGGCATAAGCTAGGTCTTCGGACGAAAACTCTGTAGCACGCAGATGACGATACGCCATTCCCGTGTAGGAAAGCACCGCAGCTTGTGGAGTGAGTGCAGGAAAATCGGTATATCGCTGCTTATTGAGGGCTGCAAGCTGCGGATTGATTTTGAGCAACTGCGACAATTCTTCCGTCGTCAGTTCGCTCATCTGCGCTGCATTGTGTTCGGCTTCCGCCAAAAACAGAGGCGTCGTGAGCGATGGCAAAGACACAGAAGGACTATCCGTCATATCCTTCGCAGGCGAAAGGAGAATTTGCATAATCTCTAGAGTTTAGTCAGGATACACCAAACGGTCGGGAGTGATTTTCGTGAGCACCTCATCGAGGTATTTGCGAGCTTCCCAACGCGCCATGTTAAGGTCCATGAGCTGATAGTTGCCACAGTCGCGAGGCGTAGCTCCTGGCACTTCACCCTCAAAGTTGGCAATAAATTCGTAGGTTTCCACCAATAGTGGCAACACCTCTTCAGAGGTAAGGTCACCACGAAGGATAAGATAATTGCCCGTCAGGCAGCCCATGGGTCCCCAATAAATCACACGCTCTGCCCACGTGGGGTGGTTACGCAAGAAAGTGGCTGCCAAATGCTCCATCGTGTGGATGGCATTGACGTGTAGTGCTGGTTCGCGGTTGGGAGCTTTCATGCGTACATCGAAGGTGGTCACAATTTCTCCGCCCACAGCATCTTGGCGACTCACATACACTCCACGATGCAAGGTGAGATGGTTTACAGTAAAGGAAGGTATCTTTTTCATTGTCAAAATAGTTTGAGAATAGAGGTTAGAGATTAGACGTTAGAACCTTCTCGAGGTGGCACACTTGAGCGATGGCGGCACTCTCCATGTCCACTGCCAGACCATCGGGGAATTGCGCTTTGATGTCTGACAAAATCGCGTGATCGGTGATAAACTTATCGCCTGTGCAAATCAATCCTGTGTGGATTTTCGTCTGGATCGAAGCATCTTCCACCATCTCTCGCGCCACCGCCAAGAGAGGCTCAGCACCGGCAAAGCGCGCTGGTAGCCCTTGCACCTGACCATAGAGGTTGCCTTCACCGCACCACACATCGTGATAGGTGGTTTCAGCACCCACCACGACATCCATCACCCCTAATTTTGCATCGATACCGCCAGCACATCCCGAATTGATGATGGCTTCAGGGGCAAAACGTGCGATAAGTTGCGTAGCGCCTACGGCAGCATTGACCTTGCCAATGCCACACTGCATGAGCACAATCTCGTGATGGGCTAATTTACCAGTAGTATAAGTGCGACCATCCACCAAAATATCTTCGCGCTGCTCTAGCAAAGCCGCTATTTGCGCGTGTTCTTCGGACATCGCCGTGATAATTCCTAGTTTCATGAAGTTCTTGTCGTTGATTTCTCTTGCAAAGATAGTGTGTTTTGTCCACTTTTCCGTAACTTTGCGCGTATAAGTATAGATAGGTCCTTCTTTTCTCCCCTCATCGTCAGCACAACACCCGACATTTGGGAGGAAGCAGTCCCCATCCTCACACTGATAATACCCATTTTCAAAGACTATATGAAACAATTCTTCCTGCGTTATCGTTTAGATTTACTCTTCGTCTTGAGCTTCATGCTCTTGAGTTGGGCATATTTCTTCACTCCGCTCAAAGAACACCTCGTGTTGGGTGGACATGACACTGTGGCTGGTATGTGGCAAAGCCGCGAACAAGCCCCACTTTTGGATGCCACAGGCGAAAAAAGCTGGTGGAGCAACGGCATCTTCTCAGGAATGCCCAACTACCAGATTTCGCCCACCTATGGTTCTTCGGCTCTGTTGGGCTGGGTGGGACGTCTCATCACGCTCCTCTCCACAGGTCCTCTGAGCTTTGTGTTTCTCTATCTCTTTGGATTCTACATCTTGATGCGCTCGTTGAAACAGCGTCCGTTGGTTTCCGCCTTCGGTGCCGTGGCTTGGGCGTTCTCTAGCTATTTCTTCATCATCATTGCCGCTGGTCACTTGTGGAAAGTTGCCACACTAGGCTTCATTCCCCCCACCATCGCCGGTTTGGTGCTCGCCTATCGCGGCAAATACTTGTGGGGTGCACTCGTCACTGCCCTATTCACTGGTTTGCAGCTCTATAGCAACCACCCACAGATGACCTACTATTTCCTCTTCGTGATGCTCTTCTTGGTCATCGCCTACGGTGTAGAAGCTGCACGCAAACACACTTGGGCGCAATGGCTCAAAGCTTCAGGAGCAGTCATTGTAGGGGGACTCATGGGCTTGATGATGAATCTGCCCAATATGTACCACACTTGGCAATATGCTAAGGAGTCAATGCGCGGCAAGAGCGAACTCACCTTCAATCCTGCTAAGATGTCGAAGCAATCTGCCGCTGCTGCTGCACAAACTGGTGCAAGCGGAGCTGACAATGCCGAAGGCACCGAACGTGCGACAAACGGTCTCGACCGCGACTACATCACCCAGTGGAGCTATGGCATCGATGAAACCCTCACCCTCATGATTGCCAACTTCAAAGGTGGTGGTTCAGCAAGTATCCAACAACTGGACAATGCCGACCAGCTCAATGGCTACGAAGAAACGCTCCAACACGCCGGACAACTGCAACAAGCGATGGGAGAAAATGGAGGTTCGTTGCCTGGCATCAATCAATATTGGGGAAATCAGCCCTTCACCGTAGGTCCCGTGTATGTCGGTGCCATCATCTGCTTCTTGTTCCTCCTCAGCCTTGGTTTTGTGCGCGGTCCTATGAAATGGGGACTCCTCGCTGCCACCTTCCTTTCACTCCTCTTCGCTTGGGGTAAAAACTTGATGCCAGTGACGGATTTCTTCATCGATCATTTGCCGATGTATGCAAAATTCCGCACCGTTTCTTCCGCTCTCGTTGTAGCGGAGTTCACCATCCCTCTGCTTGCTATCCTGGCGTTGTCTGAGGTGATTCGCCGTCCTGAAGATTTATTGAAAACGCGACGCGGTCAATACTCCCTCCTCTTCGCTGGTGTGTTCTCTGCAGGACTATGTTTGCTCTTAGCCGTGGCTCCTAGTATGAGCAATCTCTTAGCAGACAGTGACAAAGAAATCTTCACCCAACTGCAATCTGTGGGCGTGCCTGCCGACTTTATCTCTAGCTATCGCGCTGCAATCATCACCCTCCACGGCTCCATCCTTTCTGCAGATGCCTGGCGTTCGTTCTTCCTCATCGCCATTGCTATCATCGGAGTAGTTGCCTATGCCAAATATCCCAAACAAGTTCCAGCTTCTGCCCTTGTTGGCGTTTTGTTGGTCCTCACTTTGGGAGACATGTGGACGGTCAATAAGCGTTATCTCAACACCGATAGTTTCTCCGAAGCTCAAACCATGGAAGAAGGCTTGAAAAAGACTCCTGCTGACGAAACGATTCTCCAAGACAAATCTTTGGATTATCGTGTGCTCAACCTCGGCAATGGCGGTAGTCCTTTCAACGAAACCAGCAACCAAACAGCTTATTGGCACAAATCAGTCGGAGGCTACCACGCTGCTAAGCTCCATCGCTACCAAGATCTCATTGATGCTTATCTCAACGCAGAATGCGTAGCACTCAACCAAACCATTCAACAGCGTTATAGTACACTCCTTGCCGATAGTAATCATTTAGCTGCTCGTGGCATCACCTCACAAGCCGATCTCGTGAAAGCAGTAAGTCAAGAATTGCATACCGACTCCGTGTCGCCCGTGCTCAATATGCTCAACACGAAGTGGGTGATTCTGGCTGGTGGACAGTTTGCCGTGGAAAATCCGGGGACTAATGGTAACGCCTGGTTCGTAGACCGTTTAGATTTCGTGCCTAATGCCGATGCAGAACTCAAGGCGCTTGCTAAGACCGATTTGAAACACGCTGCTGTAGCGGACGAACGCTTCAAAACTGACCTCGCTACTTCTACATTGGGCAAGGGTACAGCGCAGCTCACGCACTATCAACCCAACGAACTCCGCTACACTGTGCAGAGTGACAAGGGTGGCGTTGTTACTCTCTCTGAAATCTACTATCCTGGTTGGACAGCCACCCTCGATGGTCAGGAAATCCCCGTGGCGCGTGTGAACTACGTGCTGCGCGCAGTGAAAGTGCCTGCAGGTCAACACACGCTCGTGCTCACTTTCCGTCCAGCTTCAGTGAACACCACGGAGATTATCGCTTATCTCACGCTCGCTCTCTTAGCACTCGGTTTTGCTTTTGCGCTATGGCAGAGCTTCCGTTCGCAAAAGGTCACAACTGAAGTAAAGGCATAAGCCCTACTTTCTTTTTTCATCTCGAATCCACGCTCCACCCTTTGCCACTCACACTTGTTGAGAGGCAGAGCGCAGGAGTAGTGAAACTTCCTTAACACACAACTAAATCATGCGCACTTCTGCTCTTTCTCGCCTTCTTATCGTGTTGCTGGGCTTATCGCTCCTCACTCTTGGTGCTTGTCGCGGAAAGGAACCAGATATTGATATTCCAGTTCCAGGTAGTATCATATCGCCAGACATCATCATCGAAAATGGTGTGCTCAAAAAATGGCCCAACTATGATGTACCAGTTTCAGGAATCATCACGATTCCTGAAAGCGTGGTTGCCATTGACAATGGAGTGTTTGCCAACTACAAGGATTTGAAAAAGGTGAATTTCCCATCTCGACTGAAATCCATCGGTGACAATGCCTTTAAGGGTTGCACTGCACTTGCGATTGCTGCATTGCCAGATAGCTTGCAAAGCATCGGTAAACAGGCTTTCTACGATTGCACCCAACTCAAGACTCTGACTGTGGGCACCCAACTTACTTTTGTGGGCAATAGTGCTTTTGAAAATTGCTCAACCTTGCAGCAAGTAGAACTTCCTGCTGCTGCCACGACCTTCGGTAGCCGTGTATTTGCTGGATGCAAGTCACTCAAAAAAGTTGTACTCCCTGACCATCTCACCACTCTCCCCAAGAGTACTTTCTTCAATTGCTATCAATTGACAGAAGTGACATTGCCCTCCCTACTCCAGCAAATCGAGGGTGCAGTCTTCTGGCAATGTCGCAGTCTGAAGCAAATCACGCTTCCTTCCCAACTGCAGAGCATCGGATCGGGTGTTTTTGCAGGTTGTAGTTCCCTCACTTCCCTCACTTTCCCTGCTAGCGTCCGCCTAATAGGAGAAAGCCTCTTTAATGGCTGTGACCATTTGGAGCATCTAACCTGTCTGTCGCCGAATCCTCCTTCATTCTCCGAAGACACGACAGACCCACTCAAATACTATCGTCAGCTCACCGTGCCTTCTGGCAGTAAAGCAAGCTATGAAGCTATCACAGGTTGGAAACGCTGCAATCCCATCGTGGAAGCCCAATAATCCACTACTGAAGCTCCTGGTCTCCTTCTCTAGCTTTGCTAAACACACGCATACGAGGCTGTCTATCTTGAAAGATGCCATTGTTTCCACTTCATGTGTCGCCTATCGCAAAACATAAGAAGCGACCTCTTATCGCAGGTATTCATTCATCGGAAATCACGATCTATGAATACCTGCTTTTTTGTACCACATCAAGAAGTTAGCAAAGGACAAACTCACTGAGGGCTATTCCAAACAAAAGCCCCACTACATCTGAACGATGCAGTGGGGCTTTGACTATGAGATGTCAGTTTAGCCACGGAAGAAGCGATAGAGTTCGCCCACCCAAACCACGAGGGAAGTGGAACTGATGATCAGCACCCAATCCATCACAGAGATAGGAGTGACGCTGAACATTTGACCACCAAAGCTCACAATGAAGAATTGTCCCAAGAGAATCACCAACAAGATGAGGAGGAAACCTTGGCAACCCTTTAGATGGAAGGAGGAACGTCCAGTGAGATGCGCGCGAGCGTTGAAGAGATTCCAGAACTGAAGCATCACGAAAATCGTGAAAATGTAGCTCTTCTCCGTGCGAGAAAGTCCTTCTGCCGCTCCAAGAGAGAGAGTGCAAAGGTCGGAAAGAGAAGTGACATCTGCGTGCTCAAACACATAGACCAAACCAATGAGGATGAGGAAGAACAACGCACCAGTGCCGATGATGCCTCGTTTCATAGTGGAATCAATGATGAAGGCTTCGCGATGGCGTGGACTATCTTTCATCACTCCTTCAGAAGGAGGAAGAGAAGCCAAAGCCATAGCGGCAAAGGTGTCCATGATGAGGTTCACCCACAACATCTGCGTCACAGTGAGTGGCGAATCTGTGCCCATGAAAGCACCAGCAAGCACCACGCAGCAAGCAGCCACATTGACCGTCATTTGGAAGAGGATAAAACGCTGGATGTTTTGATAGAGCGAACGTCCCCACATCACGGCTCGACCGATGGAAGAGAACGAGTTGTCTACGATGGTGATGTCACTGGCTTCTTTGGCTACAGAGGTACCATCGCCCATGGAGAGTCCCACGTGAGCTGTTTTGAGAGCAGGGGCATCATTAGTGCCGTCGCCCGTTACCGCCACGACGTGTCCGCGCTTTTGGAGCGTTTCAACCAAACGTTTCTTATCGAGAGGACGTGCACGAGCTATGATTTTCAGTTCATCGACACGATTGTACACTTCTTCATCGGTGAGGGCTTCAAACTCTGGACCAGTGATGATGGCACGCTCTGAGTGGTGCTCGCCCCAAAGTCCGATTTGACGACCAATCTCTCCTGCAGTGGCAGCAGTGTCGCCAGTAACGATTTTTACGTCAATACCCGCTGACAGACATTCTTGCACAGCTTGGGGCACATCGGCACGCACGGGGTCAGAGATTGCCACCATACCTAAGAAGTTTAAGCGTTCTGCCACGACTTTATGGTCCACTATGGTAGCATCTCCCTCATTGAGCACTTGATAAGCAAAACCGAGGGTGCGCATCGCCTTGCGTTGATAGCCGAGGAGTTGTGCATCAAGAGTGGCTTTGTCCACATTGCCCGAGGTGGTGGCACAAAGTCCGTGCACGATTTCGGGAGCTCCCTTCACATAGAGCACTTTCTTGCCTGGAAATACTCCAGACTCCACGATGGTTGCCATGTATTTGCGCTCAGTGGCGAAGGGCAGTTCTTCGAGGGTGGTGGTGTTGCCACGCAAGGTGCGATAGTCTTTGCCTTGACTTTGCAACCAGAGGAGAATAGCCCCTTCGGTGGGATTGCCCAAGACACTGGGCTTTTCGCCAGAAAGGTCGAGCGTGGCTGTGCTGTTCACCGCCATTCCTTCGGTGATGAAGCCACATTCGTCAGAGTTGTCCAATGGTTTCGCAGGCGTGCATCTTACGCACCAGGTTGTTGCTCTTGAGCATACGGCGCATGGAATAAGCCAAACTGAGCGTTACTGCCATGGGCAAACCTTCGGGCACTGCCACGACAACCACGGTGACAGCTACCATGAAGGTGCTGAGGAAACTCGCTGTGAAATCGAGCCAATCCATGCTGCCGGTGTGATTAGTAAAATAAAGAGCAGTGCGTCCTACGAGAATCAAGAGAGCAATGGCGTAACTGATTTTGGTAATGAGCTTGCCCAGACGGTCCAACTGCTCATTGAGAGGGGTTTTCACGCTGTCGTCAATCTGTGCAGCTTCGAGCACTCTACCATTTTCGGTAGCATCGCCCACAGCAGTGACACGGCAGATGGCGTGACCTTCCATGACCTTCGTACCGCGCAACACGTGGTTAGAGGGGAAAGTGGCTTCTTCGTCAAACTCTTCGGGAATAGTGGTTTTGCGACAGAGGGGTTCGCCCGTGAGGGTGCTCTCATCCACACTGAGATGGGTGGATTCGAGGAGTTCGGCATCGGCAGGGATGTCTTCACCCGTGCCGAGCATTACGATGTCGCCCACCACGATGTCACATTTAGGCACTTCGGTGGTGTTGCCTTCGCGGATGACACGCACAGGCTCTTCGTCATTGACCTGATTGAGAATTTTGAATTCCTTGTCCGCCTGCTGTTCAAAGTAGAAGGAGAGTCCAGTGGCAAGGAAAATGGCAACGAAGATACCCACGGGTTCAAAAAAGACCGTAGCTTCGTGGTGCAGCCCAAAGTATTCATAGGCAGCGATGCCTAGTGAGCAAGCTCCTGCCAGAAGGAGAATGATGATGATGGGATCGCCAAATTTTTCGAGAAAGAGTTTCCAAAGTGGCGTTCGCTTTGGCGGTGTTAAGACATTGGCACCATGTTTGATGCGACTTTCCTCTACTTCTTGCGGAGAAAGTCCTGTGAGAAGTTGATGCTGTGACATTGTAGTGGGTTGACGTTGTATGCTTGTCGTTTGAAAATAGGCGTTTCACATTAGAAGGCTTCGCATCCGTGCGAGAGTCAAGGTAGATGACTCGACACGGTGCGTAAACAGAATGCGCTTACGCTGTGGGGAATGAAGAGAAGTCTACGTTTTAGTGTAGGAGTTCGTTGACTTTCTCGGCGAGTTCTTCGGTAGGGAAATCTCGTCCGATGATGCGTCCTTGCGCATTAGTCAGGATATTGCCCGAAGGATAGCGCATGCCCAAAGTTTTGACGAGAGGATTTGCCAACATGTTTTTGAGATAAACGACCGACTGGAGCGAATCGTTTTTGGCGCGCTCTTCGGCTTTTTCCAACGACTCATCGAGGGCAAAGTTGATGATGCGCAAACGATTGCCGCGAGCTGCCTTGAGTTTGCGGAGCTGCTGGCGAAGATAATAGTTGTGGCTGTCCCAATTAGCAGAGAAAATCATCAAGGTGGGCTGACCTTTGAAGTCTGCCGAACGAAGCACCTGCTTGGAGAGCGTGGTGATCGTGAAATTGGGAAGGGTGCCTCCGACCGCTGTGCGCACCTGTGGGCGCAAACGAGCATCAATGGCTGCCAACTGCTGGTTGTTGGGTTGGTGCTTCTTGAGCAAATCGAGAAGCGAGAGCGTGGGTTGTTCGCTGCGATTGGCTACGCGATCAAAATAATGATAGAGCAATGCGACAGATGTCCACGACTGGGGATGGGTGCGGATGTAGGTAGCCGCACGCATTTGTGCATCTTTCTCACTGAGTTTGAGCACAGAAAGGCGAAATTCGGTGAACAGTTTGTTGTCTTCAGTGCCCACTACTTCCATCTCCTTCAGTCGATTAGCATCGCCCGATAGCGTCACTTCTTCGCCTGGATGCGCGATGAGTGTGGTGAACGAATTGTTGGGATAGACCAAAGTGAGCAAGAGCGGAACAGTGGTGGGACGATCGTAGGAGAAACTTCCGCGATTGACCGTAATGCTATCGAGACTACCGCCATCACCCTCCACGGCATCGGCAGGATAGACGAGGAGGGCAGCTTGGTCAAGACCTTGAATCTTACCCGACAGACGCGCCGTCTTTTTGTCGGGTCCGCAACTGGCGAAAGCGAGGAGCGCAAAACAAAGGGAGAGAAGGGGGAGTTTCATGATCATCTTGTGGATAACAATTTGCACACCAATGGAAATACAGCATCAGTCGAGAGAGCTTTGTGGCAGAAGACTAAAAATGCTGCTATAGAAAGTTACAGGAACGCAGACCGAAGCTGCGTTCCTGTGGAATCATACGATAGAATTGTGCTTAGCGATTGAGCGCAGCAAAGATGGCTTTGAGAGCGAGATCCTTGCTAGCGAGATCGCGGAGATTAGCATTCTTAGCGATAGCAGCGCGGAGAGCTTGTGCACCTTGTGCCACTTCACCAGTGCGAGAAGCGAGAACAGCCTTCAAATAGTCGGTGAGTGCATCAGCGTTGGGCACAGCAGCAAGAGTTTGTGCGGCAGCTACATAGTCCTTGTTGAGGATTTGAGCGAGGGCAGCACTGTTGGTGTTGATACCCTTGAAGTTTTGTGCAGCTTGTGCGTAGTTGCCACGGGCGATTTGGAGATTACCAAGCACCTCGTTGTAGTTGCCAGCAGTGAGCGCCTTACCCAAGAGAGCTTCAGCACCATTCACATTGCCTTGACGGAGTGCGAGGAGAGCAGCATTTGCGTTAGCTTCAGGAAGACCAGCAGCTTGGTTAAGTGCATTTTGTGCATCGGTGAGATTGCCTTCGGCATAAGCCAACTGAGCAAGACCGTTGTAAGCACGCTTGTCTTGTGGGTAGAGCTGAGCAGCCTTGGTGAAGATAGCCTTGCGCTCTGCAGCATCCTGAGTGAGGGTAGCAGCATAGAGAAGTTCTTCTACAGAAAGTTTAGAGGCATCAGCAGCGTATTGAGCACGAATTTCATCATCGCTGCGACCAATCACGCGATAGTTCACAGTGAGGCGAGCACGACGAAGTTCGGGAAGCACCTCATTAGCGAGTTCGCGGAAAGCTACAGAAAGATTTTTGATTTGCTGTTCGCGTTCTTCGGGATCCTTATACATAGAGAGGACACGGAGGATCACTTCCTTGTCTTGGATGTTGCTAGCAGCTACGAGTTCTTGGAATCCATCCCAGTCTTCTGCAGTGTATTTGGCATCTACATTGGTGTTGAGCTTCGTCTTTTTGAGTTGTCCGTTCACATATTGTTGTGCCGAACCTTTACGGTTTTCAGCAAGCCCAGTGTTGAACTTCAAAGCACCATCGGGAGAAGCATAAGCAGACACTTCGACATTGTCAAGAGCAAGGCTCTTTTGGTCAGCCTTGATGTCACGGAGCACCTTGATAAAGTCCTTGATAGAGGTAGTGTTCAATGCGCTAGTGCGCACCTTAGCTTGGCTGATCAAGTATTTGATTTGCGCATTTTGTTGACGAGAGATTTCACGTTGGAAACCATCAGCTGCCGTAGCGGTGTTGGCAGAAGCTAGCGTGAGATACACAAGTTGTGAAGTAGCAATCACCCCATCAGCCACTTTCACAGCAGGGATGGTAACTGCCTTCTTACCCACACGAGCGTCAAAAGTGAGGTAGAGTTCGCTAGTAGCCATTTCTGGGCTATAGGGAAAGTTAGCTTTCATCACATAGTTTCCACCCACTTTGTAGCTCACAGTTTGATCGTTGCCTACGACCTTTTCACCTTGGAAAGTAGCAGGTTGTCCCACTGCCTTACCGCCTGCGTAGCGCAATTCGGGAATAACGGTGACCACAGCCTTCTTCTTCATATACTTTTGGGGGAAGCGACCGTTGATTGTGGCAGGAACACCATTACCCACTGTCTCGAGAGGAGAAGGGCTTACTGTGAAGTTATCGGCGGAAAGTGCGCCCAACTTGCCGTTGCAAGAAGTCAATGCTGCCATTGCAAGAGCTGCAGCAGAAACATAAAGGGTAGTTTTCATATTGTGGTAAGATATTAGACACAAATCAGAGAAAAGGAAGATGGCTTACATCGCATCTAGACTGAAATTGTGTTTTGATGAATAGATTGCATTGAGAAAATGAGGCAGAGGAATCAAAAGCATTCCTCGCCAGAAGCACCAGTGGACGACTCGCCCCATTGCTGTACAGTTGGTTTGCAGAGGGGATTATCCTTTCCAAGCCTTGGGCAGCTTACAGCCGAGCAGACAGTAGATACCAATCGCCATGAAGGGAAGTGAGAGGAGTTGTCCTTGGTTGAGCCCGATGAGGTTTTGCATGTGCAATTCCCAAGGTTCTTGCACCTCTTTGAAATACTCCACAAAGAGACGGAAGGTGAAGATGGTGGTGAGGCAGAATCCAAAGAAATAACCGGTGCCCACCTTGTTGGGATATTTTCGATAGAGCCACAATCCAACAAAGAACAGTAGGAAATAGGCTATTGCTTCATAGAGCTGTCCAGGATGACGGGGGAAGGATTCTCCTAGTCTTTCAAAGACAAAGCCCCAAGTGCCATCAGTGGCTTTGCCCACAATCTCAGAGTTCATGAGATTGCCAAGGCGTATGCAGCAAGCCGTGATGGGGGTGGCAATGGCGATGTTGTCGAGCACACGGAGGAGGGGCACTTTCGTCTTGCGCACATAGAGCCACAAGGCTGCCATAAGTCCTGCCGTGCCACCGTGAGAAGCTAAGCCTGCAAAGCCGGTGAAGTGCCAGTGTCCCAAACCATCTTGTCGCATGGGGAGGAAGATTTCGAGCGGATGTTGCAAGAAATAGTGTGGTTCATAGAGCAAACAGTGACCTAGTCTTGCTCCCAACAAAATGCCGAGGAAGCAATAGAAGAAGAGAGGGTCGAATTTCTCTTGTTCAATTTTTTGTTGGCGATAGAGTCGCAACACTACATAGTAGGCAGCGGCAAGACCAATAGTCCAAAAGAGGGAGTACCATCGCAAGGCGACAGGACCAAGTTGTAGGGCTATTTGATCGGGATTCCAGTGGACTAGCATATTAGAAATTAGACGTTAGACGTTAGGGGTCACAGACCCTTTTATGCTCGCCACGACAAGCGTGGCTCGGAGCGAAATAGACTCTAAAAAACTAGAACTTCCAGGTCATCTAGAGTCTTTAGCACTTAGACATTGAAGAGGAAGTGCATAATGTCGCCATCTTGCACCACATATTCTTTGCCTTCGACGTGGAGCAAACCAGCTTCGCGCACGGCAGCCTCACTACCATATTTGATGAAGTCTTCGTATTTGATCACTTGTGCACGGATAAAACCCTTTTCAAAGTCGGTGTGGATGACACCAGCACACTGAGGAGCTTTCCAACCGCGCTTATAGGTCCAAGCACGCACCTCGATTTCACCAGCGGTGATGTAAGTTTCGAGATCAAGCATCTTGTAGGCTGCTTTGATGAGTCGATTGACACCACTCTCTTCCAAGCCCACATCTTTGAGAAATTCTTGACGCTCTTCGTAGGTTTCGAGTTCGGCAATGTCGGCTTCGGTTTGCGCTGCCACAACAAGGATTTCAGCTCCTTCGTCCTTCACCGCTTCGCGCACACGTGCCACATATTCATTGCCCGTAGCGGCAGAACCTTCGTCTACGTTGCACACATAGAGCACAGGCTTAGAGGTGAGCAAGAAAAGATTGCGAGCAGCCGTTTGTTCGTCTTTGGTGTCGAACTCCACGCTGCGAGCATTCTTACCTTCGAGCAGAGCTTCTTTGATGGCAGAAAGCACTTGATATTCCACCTTTGCGTTTTTGTCGCTACCCACTTGAGCGATTTTCTCTACGCGCTTGATGCGATTCTCCACCGTTTCCAAATCCTTCAGTTGGAGTTCGGTGTCGATGATTTCCTTGTCGCGCACAATTGGTTGCCCAGTCCTTCACCTTTAGAGGCACCTTTCACCAAACCAGCGATGTCGACAATCTCCACGGTGGTGGGGATGATTTTCGTCGTCTTCACCAGTTCAGCAAGTTTTGCCAATCGTTCATCGGGCACAGTAATCACACCCACGTTGGGTTCGATGGTGCAGAAAGGGAAGTTGGCGCTCTGCGCCTTGGCGTTGCTCAAGCAATTAAAAAGCGTGGACTTGCCCACGTTGGGAAGTCCTACGATGCCGCATTGTAAACTCATTCGTTGTAAATCTTATATTTGAGGACAAAGATACGACTTTAATTCTAAATAATTTGTTTCTTTCTCGGATTATTCCGCCGAGAATGGTGAAGAATCATGCTGAAAATGGGTAGAAATGAGGAGTATGGATGGGAGGGAGCGAGATGGGGCACTGGATATTTTCGACCCCTAACAAACGAAAGTAGAACATTCCCCCAAAAAACGTGGGACTTTTCTCAAAAAACGTGGGAGATTTCTTGAAAAACGTTGGACTTTTTCCAAAAAACGTCGGAGATTTTTTGAATTATCTCCGACGTTTTTGTAAACTTCTCAGACATTGTTTGCAAAACCTCTGAGGTCTCTTATAAATGCCCTGAGACTATATTTGATGACTTTCCACCATTCGCACCACGCGTTCGGTGAAACGGTCGTCTCCTTCGGGATCGTAGTGCTTATTAAGATTCAGTCCGAAGATGAACGAAAAACTTTGCCAAACATTGGCTCTCAACGAACCGATGAAGGCTTTGGCAATTTGATAACCCGTTTGGTTACATTCTCGGTCAATCAGTTTGACCAACAGACGCCCTTGTGAGCGAGTGAGCTTCTCTATCACAGGCTTATATTCTTTTTTCAAGTCAGCCTCCACCTTGTCGATATGCGCTTGCCGCTGATCCTTAGGCAGCGTCCCCACATAGTCATAGGTTTCGACAATGATGATTCTCACCGTTTTGGCATAGGGCAACAAGTATTTCACATTTGCCACCAGGCGATTATAGCGCTCACGCTCCTGCGGATCATTAAACTCCATGGGCGGATATTTATAGATGGTGGGCATGATGATGTGGGGAATGCTATCGCCCTTGTAAAACGCCTTGCCCACCTCCACATCCATAGAGATGGCAGCATTGAGTTTACTCGTATCTTTGGGCATTTCGGGTACATCTTTTGGCACAGTCTGAGCCTGCACAGCCACCCCCAAGAAGAGGGCGCAACAAAAGAAAACGATGCGCAATAGTCTGTTCATGATCTATTATAGCTAAACATTTTTGCGAAAATACAAACTTCTGCGGGGATTTGGAAATGAGTAACGATAAATAACGCAGAATAACCGCTAGATATTAGAAATTAGACGTTAGCGTTTCGAAGAGATGGGACTGCAACAAGGATGCTCACGCTCAAACAGCAGGGAAAATCACACATTTTGTCCGAGACACAAACTTCTAACGATGAAGAAATAAGTTGCGTCTAAAGTTTTGAGTTCTGAAATAACGGACTGCAAAGATACAACCTTTTTATCAGATATTCTGTTCGTTATCAGTTCCTGACAACTCGAAATATCGGATTTTCACTCCAAATGAGCCATAAACTCAACTCCCAATCAGAGCGTATATGCCGAAAAAATAGTACCTTTGCCGTGATACACTCTTACACAATACAGAATTTTCCTTTATGGGCAATCCTCATTCATTCATGAATCAATCATTTTTCTCCAGCCATATTGCCGCCTTGCTCGGCAGCCTACTCTGCGCCCTTCCACTAGTTTCCTGCATTGACGACGAACAACCGTCTATGGAAGCGGACATCGAGCAAGTGAGCGTGCAAGGTGTTGCTGCGCAACGCTTGTTTCACAACACCGCTGATGCCCAACGCACGGTGCTGTCACAAGACACCGCCATCGTATTTCACCTAGCAGATGGGGTGGAAGATGCCACGCTCGACAGCATAAAACTGGATTTCCGTCTTTCACAAGGTGCACGAATTGCATTGGCTCCAGCACAGGAAGCAAAGTTTAGCGAGCAGCACGTGGTGCACTATGTAGTGATTTCAGAAGACGGTCGTTATCAGCGTCGCTACACCGTTCAATTCCTCACAGCTCCCGACCTCGGTCCAGTGTTCAACTTCGATCATCCTCAACTAGAAGCGGAGAATCAACAATATTATATATGGTCTCTCGAAGGCACTCACGCCAGTGGAAATGGTGGCGACACATGGGGCACGGGAAATGCGGGCTTTGCCTTAAGCAATAGCACGGCGAAACCCAACGAATACCCCACGACTGTCACTGATGATGCACGCACTGGTAAGGCTGTAAAACTGACCACCAGTAGCACGGGATTCCTCGGACTATTGGTGGGAAAACCCATTGCAGCAGGCAATCTCTTTGTCGGTACATTCAATCTGCAAAAGGCTTTGACGGATGCACTTGCAGCCACTCAGTTTGGACGTCCCATTCGCCGTATGCCCCTTCGCTTCAAGGGATTTTATAAGTGGCAACCTGGGGCGCAATATCTCAACAAATCGCAGAAAGCCGTTGCAGGTCCTGCTGCAGATGGTCGCGACCTTCCACAAATCTATGCCGTCGTCTATCGCAACACCGACCACGAAGGCAAACCGCTTGTGCTCGATGGTAGAAACGTGATGACGCACCAAAATGTGGTCGCCATCGCTTTGGTCCCAGAATTTAAGGTGACGGGAGTGGAGCAAACAAGTCCTTGGGCGTCGTTTGATGTGGCTTTCGACTACAAAGAAAATTTGTCGCTCGAACTTCTGGCTAAGCGTGGATATAGCCTTACGCTTGTCTTCTCTTCCAGCAAAAATGGTGCGCAGTTTGAAGGTGCACTAGGCTCTACTCTCATCATCGACGATTGCAGCATTGATTATCAATGATTACAGCAGCAACCATCGACGATGACTTCGAGGACAAAACATTCTCCCTCCTCGACATACTGAGATATTAGAAGGTATATCTTTCTGTTTTTTCACCACTACTAACGTATAGTTTTCAATGTCACACCATTATATCGGGAGTCTGCTCTGTTTGGGGCTGACATTCGTCACAGCCACTACGGTTCATGCCGAGAGCACTGATTCCTCAACACCCGCCTCAACTTGGCAACTCACACCACATCTCGGATACACCATCGGAGGCATGACTCCTATGCCTTTTCCAGCAGAAATTCGCGAGATACAGCGTTTCCATCCCACCGACGGACTGAGCTGGGGCTTTGACCTTTCGCATCGACTTTCCCCAAAATGGCGCACTGCAGTGGGCGTTCACTATTTCGACCGCGGCATGCGCACCGAAGCACGTGTCAAAGGCTACGAGGTGAAAGTGGTGCAAGCTGGCAATTCCCTCGAAGGTTATTTCTCAGGCATCAATCACACCCGCGCTTCCCAACAAGGTTTTGCCTTGCCGCTTCAAGCGCAGTGGCAACCGCTCTCACGCTGGACCTTCTCTACTGGTCCTGTGGTGGAATGGTATTTCGACAGAAGTTTCACCGGTTCGGTGACCGATGGCTACATCCGTGTCGATACCCCCACGGGTCGCAAGGTAGAATTTGGTTCTTCTCCCGAAGAAGCGCCCACCTACGACTTTAGCAACGACATGGCGCGGTGGGGTTTCGGCTGGCAAACAGGTGTAGACTGGCAGGTATCAGGGCATTGGTCTGTGTTTCTCCAAGCACGCTATGTCTTCACCAACATCTTCCGCCCTGGTTTCACTACGGTAAGTATGAGATTGCACCCCATGTTTGTCACCACAGGGCTCACTTATCGCGTGCAGTGGTAGGGCAAAGTCAAGTGGCAAACATGAAGATAAAAGATGGAACCACAAGATGTATAGGCGACAGGTTTATAGCTTTTTAGCCTCAAGTATAAGGTTTAGATGATGAAATATCACAAAAATATGTCGCTAAATTTGGTGATTCCGAATTTTCGTCGTAATTTTGCAAACGCAAACGGCAAGAAAGCAGAAATGCTCCTTGCCTCCTCCAAAAATCGGGGTGTAGCTCAGTTGGTTAGAGTACGCGTCTGGGGGGCGTGAGGTCGCTGGTTCGAGTCCAGTCACCCCGACTTAGGAAATTGAAGGCTTACTTTTCACATCGAAAAGTAAGCCTTTTCTTTTTTACCCTTCCACCAGACTTATCTACCACACGCAGAAGCGCGAAACGACCTTGCTCGTTTCACTGAAAATCATTATCTTTGCCAATGATGCCACTGCGTGCCAACTGTAGCCTACGCAGGTGCACCAAGCAAAACGGGAAGTCATCTCCGAAAGAGATGCGCAAAGCCTCCCCAAAACATAACTTTTGCTACAAGCCACTCTCGCCAATGTCTAAAATTCTCATCACTGGAGCCTCAGGCTTTGTAGGATCTTTCCTCGTAGAAAAAGCACTCGAATTAGGTTTCGACACATGGGCAGTGCTCCGCAAAACGAGCAGCAAGGAGTATCTCACTGATCCACGCATCCATTTCATCGAACTTGATTTGGGCAATGACGCTGTGCTCACACAACAACTCAGCGAGCATGCTGCCGAGCATGGGGCTTTCGACTACGTGATTCATGCAGCAGGTGCCACTAAAGCTCCCAACGAAGCAGCATTCCGTCGCACCAACACCGAAGGCACCCTCCGATTGGCGCGCACATTGCTCGATTTGCAATTACTCAACGGACGATTTGTCTTCGTTTCTTCCCTCTCTGTAGTGGGAGCTGTGGCAGAAAATCCCATTCGCCAAGCTGATGGCACCGTTGCCCAAGGGCTAGATTGCTATCGAGCCATCACCGATGCCGACACGCCTCAGCCCAACACTGCCTATGGTCGTTCCAAGCTCGATGCTGAGCGTGCTCTTGCCACCCTTGAAGGTTTGGACTTTGTCACCCTTCGTCCCACAGGAGTTTATGGTCCTCGTGAGAGAGACTATTTCCTCATGGCAGATAGCATCAAGAAGCACATCGATTTCGCAGTGGGCTACACCCCACAAGCCCTCACCTTCATCTATGTTCGTGACTTGGTCGACGCTTGTTTCCTAGCGCTCCATCGCGGAGAGCGTGGTCGCAGTTATTTTCTCAGTGATGGAGAAGTCTATGACAGCCGCGCTTTCAGCGACTTGTTGCAACAAGAGATGGGCGTGAAATGGGTGGTTCACATCAAAGCTCCTGTGTGGTTTCTCCATGCTGTGTGCCAAGTGAGCACGTGGATTTCTAAATGCACTGGCAAGATGTCGACGCTCAACATGGACAAATTCCAACTCTTGCGCCAACGCAACTGGATTTGCGACATCACCCCCGCCCAACAAGACTTGGGCTACGCACCACAATGGACCTTGAGTCGCGGTGTTCCCGAAGCAGTGGCTTGGTACAAAGCCGAAGGGTGGATATAAATTAGAAATTAGACGTTAGACCAATCATTCTCTGGTTTTTCTAGCTTCTCTAGCTCTTCTAATTCATCTAGTCCTTCTAGTTTCTCTAGCTCCTCTAGAGCTTCTAGCCCCAGCAATCTAAAAACCACACAATAATGTCACATCATTTTCTCACTCGTGCAGCTCTTGCACTTTGCTTCTCAGCTGCTGTGCTCCCCAACTTTGCACAAAGCGGTGCCATCACTCCCGACATGCTCAGCAACTTTCGCAAGAGCGTGCCCAATAATCCAACCAGCAAAGCCCTGCAAAACGCACTTATAACCTCCGGTGTTGCAGCTCTCGCCGCACGTCCTAACGTGGCGCAAGCCAACGACACCTATTTCTCCAACGAAGCTCCTTCAAAGGGCATCACCGACCAACAGTCTAGCGGTCGATGCTGGCTCTTCACTGGTCTCAACGTGATGCGCTCGCACATGATTCGTGAGCAAAAGTTGGGACGTTTCGAGTTTTCACAAAGCTACAACTCTTTCTACGACCAACTCGAAAAGTCCAATCTTTTCTTGCAGTCTATCATCGACAAGGCCAATAAGCCCATGAGCGATCTCACTGTGGATTGGTTGTTCCGCAATCCCATCAGCGATGGTGGCACCTTCACTGGTGTGCAAGACGTCATCAGTAAATATGGTGTCGTGCCTGCCGAGGTGATGCCCGAGAGCTACAATGCCAACAACACCAGTGCTATGGCAAAGGTGATTGCCCTCAAGCTCCGAGAATATGGTCTTGCTCTCCGCAAAGCCTATGCTGCTGGCGAACGTGGCAAAAAACTCGAGGCGCGCAAGGCTGAACAACTCGCTACCATCTACCGCATCCTCGTGGCATGCCTTGGCGAACCTCCCACGCAGTTCACCTATACTCTCCGCGATGCACAAGGCAAGCCCATCAGCACCGACACCTATACTCCACAAGAGTTCTATCGCCGCTTTGTAGGTTTCAACTTGGTGAGCGACTATGTGATGCTCATGAACGACCCCTCACGTCCCTACCACAAAACCTATGCCATCGACCTCGATCGCCACACTTACGATGGTCACAACTGGACCTTCCTCAATCTCCCCATGGAGGAAATCAAGCAAATGGCGATTGCCAGCATCAAGGACAGCACACGCATGTACTACTCGTGCGACGTGGGCAAGTTCTACGACCGCAAGACGGGCATCCTTTCGTTGGAAAACTTCGACTACGAGAACCTCTTCAATACCACTTTCCCCATGACCAAAGCAGAGCGCATCCAAACTTATGCTTCTGCCTCTAGCCATGCCATGACCCTCTGTGCTGTGGATTTGGACAAAGATGGAAAGCCTTTGAAGTGGAAGGTGGAAAACTCGTGGGGTCCCACCACAGGAGTTGCAGGTCACTTGGTGATGACCGACAAATGGTTCGATGAATATAGCTTCCGCCTTGTAGTGCAGAAGAAATATGTGCCTGCCGCTACCCTCAAGCTCCTCGAACAAAAGCCCACACTCCTTCCCGCATGGGATCCTCTCTTTAAGGGAGAAGAGTAAACGCTAATCCTCTCTTATTAGAAAGTAGTTCCTTCACTCATTCAACGAGGGAACTACTTTCTAATGTCTTTTATTGACGGAGGTTCTAAAAAAGAGGAGGTACCCCTCTAACCTCTAACGTCTAATTTCTAACGCCTAATCTCTAGCGTCTAACGCCTAATCTCTAGCGTCTAACGTCTAATCTCTAGCGTCTAACGTCTAATCTCTAGAGTCTAACGTCTAATCTCTAGCGTCTCATCTCTTTATGAAACTCATTAAAATCTTCTGCAAAAACACGGGACAGTACCACGAAGTCCCCAAGGGAGCGACACTCGAAGAAATATATCCTCTCATCGGTCTGCAAGAAAACTGCTGCGTCACCAGTTGCAAAGTCAACAACCGTGTGGAAGGATTGCACTACACCATCAACGATTCGCGCGACCTCGAATTTCTCAACCTCACCTCTCTCTCGGGTTTGCGCACCTACACACGAAGCCTCTTTTTCGTGCTCTACAAAGCCACACGCGACCTCTTCCCTGGTTCCAACCTCCGCATTGGCACCCCCGTGGCAGGCGGCTACTATTGCCACCTCGAGGTGGAAGGTGGGGTAACCCCTGAAGTGGCTGCACAACTGCGTCAGCGCATGGCAGAAATCGTGGAGGCAGACATCCCTTTCCGCCGCGTCACCGCACACACCACCGAGGCGATAGAAGTATTTCGCAGTCAAGGGCTCACTCGCAAGGTGCAACTCCTCGAAAGCCTGGGCGACCTCTACACCCACTACTACATCCTCGACGACACAGTCGACTATTTCTACAGCGCACTGCTCCTCCGCACAGGACAACTGAATCTATTTGACCTCGTCACCTATGGCGAAGGTCTCCTCATTCGCGTGCCCGATCCCAAACAACCCGAACAACTGCGCCCCATGACCGAACAAAGCAAGATGTTCGATGTCTTCCAAGAGCAGCACAATCGGCAAACCATACTCGGTTGCACCACGGTGGGCGAACTCAACAAGGCAATTCGTGCTGGTGCCACCAACGATTTGGTCAATGTGGCAGAAGCCTTGCAGGAAAAGCAAATCGCAAAGATTGCCGACCACATCGCCACCCACGACCACATCAAAGTGGTGCTCATCGCTGGTCCTTCGTCTTCGGGCAAAACCACCTTCAGCAAACGCTTGTCGGTGCAGCTCCGTGCCTGCGGCAAACGCCCTGTGAGCATCTCGCTCGACAACTATTTTGTGGATCGCGAAGCCACTCCCCTCGATGAAAATGGAGATTACGACTTTGAGACTATCGAAGCAGTAGATCTCCCCCTCTTCAACAACCAAATGTCGCAACTCCTAGCGGGTCACGAAGTTGAGCTCCCCGTTTTCGACTTCCCCTCTGGCAAGAGTCGTCCTAGTGGCAAATTACTGCGCCTAGAACCCGAGACCATTCTCATCCTCGAAGGCAACCACGCGCTTAACCCTCGCATGAGTGAGAAAATCCCTGCCGAAGCCAAATACAAAATCTATGCTTCGGCACTTACCACCATCATGCTCGACGACCACAACTACATCCCCACGAGCGATAGCCGATTGCTCCGCCGCATCTGCCGCGACTACAAATATCGTGGCTATCATCCCCAAGAGGTCATCCGTCGTTGCGCATCCGTCACCGCAGGCGAAGAAAAATGGATTTTCCCCTTCCAGGAACAAGCCGACACGATGTTCAACACTGCCCTCATCTACGAACTTGCTGCTCTCCGCGCACAAGCCCTGCCCCTCCTCGAGATGGTGCTCGAAAGTGCCGAGGAATATTCCGAAGCCTATCGCCTGCGCAAGTTTATTTCCTATTTCACCCCCATGCCCCTCGATGCGGTGCCCCCCACCTCCCTCTTGCGTGAGTTCATGGGTAGCAGCACCTTCAACTATTGAGTCCAACCAGCACTTCATTAGTTATCCTTCTCAGAAAAATCGCGCAATTCCATTGTGCGATTTTTCTTTTTAATTCACACCAAAGTGCGAATTCTGAATAAAAAAGCATTATTCTATCATTTTTTCCACAAAAAGATTTGGAATTTTCAAGGAGAAGATTTATCTTTGCAACGTGTTTTTCATAGTATTAGATTTAAGGTTAACAAGGTTGGGATACAGTGGTATCCCATTTTTTTTTGCCCCTTTGCTACTGGAAGGCGATAAAATCAGCGTTTTTATGAAGTTTCACACGAGCTTTTCCAACTTCTCTGTGTGGTTCCGCACACTCTCTGTATTTGCTCCATTTCACCCCACAACGCACTCTCATTTTCTCTCACTTCCCTCCATTATTTTGTAGCACTCACTCCGTTAGTCTTTGCGATGGGCAACTACACCTCTGCAGCACCTAAAACTACTCCTCGTTGATGGATAAAGCAGAGCAGAACTTATCTTCTTTTATTCAAATCACTTAAACACAAAACTTATGTCACGCAATCAAAACATTGGACTTCTCATTCTCCGAGTAAGCATTGGTTTTATGCTCCTCCTCCACGGTATCTTTAAGGTAGCAAACGGATTTTCCGGCATCAAAGGTATGCTTGCAGGCATGGGTATGCCCGAATTTTTCGCCTATGGTGCATTGGTGGGCGAAGTTGTAGCCCCCGTGCTCCTCATCATCGGACTTCTCACACGTCCTGCCGCAGCTGTCGTAGCGTTCAACATGCTCGTAGCCGTGGCGATGGCACACAGTGCAGCCATTTTCTCCCTCACCTCCATGGGTGGTTGGGCGATTGAGCTCCCCATGCTCTTCTTCTTCCCTGCCGTTGCCCTGATATTCACAGGAGGTGGCAAATACATCATCTCTTCTCACACCTGCTTGGACTAAGATTCCACAGCCATTTACGCCTTAGGGGATGCACCTTTGGCGACAACGATACGATTTTCCCCCTCTTTCGACCACTTCGAGAGAGGGGATTATCGTGTCTTCCCTGCTCAGCAGTATTTCAACTAAGTCGAAAATGCCCAAATCACTAGCGAAAAGACATAGAAATCAACAGCTATGTCGGAAGAAATGAGTACATTTGCCTATTGCTACCTTGCATCTTCTAGCCCTTTGCTAGGCAAGGGCAATCATGATTCATTCCAAACACTCAGACGGCATGAAACGGAAATTAGTAGTTTTGACAGGAGCAGGCATGAGTGCCGAAAGCGGTTTTGCCACCTTCCGCGACAGTGGAGGATTGTGGGAAACACATCCCGTGGAGCGCGTGGCGACTCCCGAGGGATGGGCTGCCGACCCCGACTATGTCAATGGCTTCTACAACGTCTTGCGTCAACAGTTGATAGCTGCCCATCCCAATCGCGGTCACGAACTGTTGGCTGCGCTCGAACGAGACTGGGACGTGCATATCATCACCCAAAACGTGGACGACCTGCACGAGCGCGCTGGAAGCACCCAAGTGTTGCATCTGCATGGCGAACTCATGAAGGTCACTTCTTCGCGTGACCCAGAAAATCCAGCCTTCATCACCACCCTCACGCCGCCTCATCTGGAAGTAGCACCAGGACAGTGCGCAGCCGATGGAAGTTTGCTCCGTCCCTACATCGTGTGGTTTGGCGAAGCCGTGCCCATGATTGAAGTGGCAGCCGACCTCGTGTCACAAGCCGACGTGTTTGTCATCGTTGGCACCTCGCTCGTGGTCTATCCTGCCGCAGGATTGGTGCACTATGCGCGCCAAGACACGCCCATCTATCTCATCGATCCCAACGAGGTCAATGTACCTTCTTCCCATCGCTTCACCTTCATTCAGCAAGGGGCATCCGAGGGCATTGCACACTTGTGCAGCCTGCTCGCAGCCCACTGATTCGGGGTTCCTTCCCCCCTACATTTCTAGACTCCCTAGCACATTGCTAACCCCAAAACGTCAATGAAACTCGTTACCACTCGCGACGGGCGCAACTATCTTGTGCCTTTCCTCCTAGTCACCTCCCTCTTCTTCCTCTGGGGCTTTGCCCACAGCATCTTAGACGTGCTCAACAAGTTCTTTCAAAATGAAATGCACCTCACCAAGACGCAGTCGGCGTTCATCCAAGTGGTGGTCTATGGTGGCTATTTCTTGATGGCACTTCCTGCAGGTGCTGTGATTCGTCGCTGGGGCTATCGTGCCGGAGTGCTCACGGGCTTGTTTCTCTATGGCATCGGCGCCTTACTTTTCATTCCAGGAGCCGAAATCATGTCTTTCCCTTTCTTCCTCTTCTCGCTCTTCGTCATTGGCTGTGGGCTCACCTTTCTCGAAACCTCTGCCAATCCCTATGTCACCGTCTTGGGCGATGCAGAAGCTAGTGAACAGCGCATCAACTTCTCCCAGTCGTTCAATGGGCTCGGCTGGATCCTTGGTCCGCTCGTGGGAGGTTGGTTCTTGTTTTCACAAGAAAACTCGCCAAACATAGCACTACCTTATGCGATAATCGGTCTTGTGGTACTATTGATTGGGGGCGTATTCTGTTTCGTCCGTCTTCCAGAGATTAAAGATACCGTCTCACCTGAGGAAGTATCAGGACATCAAGATGACCCTAGAGACGAGAATAGAGATTTATCAACTACGACAGTGGAGAGTTCTTCCACGCTGTCCGAGATTCGCATCCTTTCGCGCAAGAGTGCTTTCGTCTTTGGCTGGATAGCCCTCTTCCTCTATGTAGCCGCACAGACGGGTGTCAACAGTTTCTTCATCAACTACGCCACAGAGCACATCGCCATCACCGACAGCATGGCAGCCACCCTTCTGAGTTTCGGAGGCATGGGACTCTTCATGCTCGGACGTCTTGGTGGAAGTTGGGCGATGGGGCGCATCCGTGCCGAACGTCTTTTGGCGATTTTAGCCATCATCGCTACACTCGCCACTAGTACTGTGGTGCTGGCTCCTGGTGGTTTAGGATTTGCCGCACTTTTGGTGGTATATCTCTGCGAAAGCATCATGTTTCCCACCATCTTTGCCCTTGCCCTTCGTGGACTGGGCGCGCACACCAAAATAGCTTCCTCCTTGCTCATCATGAGCATCGTGGGTGGCGCAGTGGCTCCCTTGCTCATGGGCATCGTGGCAGATGGTCACAGCATGGCATTGGGCTTCGTCGTTCCTCTCGTCTGCTTCGTCGTCATTGCTGCTTACGCAGTGACTAGACGGTAGGGGTCATAGCCCCTTTTATGCTCGCCACGACAAGCGTGGCTCGGACCGAGATAGACGCTAGCCCCCCCTAGAACATCTAGAACATCTAGAAAAACTAGCTCCCTCCCCCAGAAAAACTAGAACTTATGGCTCACAAAAAGAAAATGAACGCAGCTGCTCTTGCAGCCTATCGCGAAGAAAATATCAACTTTCTTGCCAACCCCAGCTCCTCCAGCACCCGAAGGTGCCACAGAGCGCACTCTGCGCAAACTCCAGTCCACTCCGCAACCTCGTAGCGTGGTCACTGTGCACTACGAAGGCAAACTCATCGACGGCAAGCAGTTTGACTCCTCACGCAGAGGGAGCGGTGCACCCGCAGTGTTCCGGGTCAATGAGCTCATCACTGGTTGGCAAGTGGCTTTGGTCAACATGCACATCGGCGAGAAGTGGGAAATCTACGTTCCTGCCGAAGCCGGATACGGAGAACGCGGAACAGGTCGCGACATTCCAGGGCACAGCACCCTGATTTTCCAACTCGAATTGATCGACATCAACTAAGTTTATGAACCAATATATCGAGGTGAAAGGGGCGCGCGTCAATAATCTCAAGAACATTGAGGTGAAGATTCCGCGCAATCAGTTCATTGTTATCACAGGACTTTCCGGTTCTGGTAAATCATCGTTGGCATTCGACACACTGTATGCCGAAGGTCAGCGTCGTTATGTAGAAAGTCTCTCGGCTTATGCCCGACAATTCTTGGGCAGAATGAACAAGCCCGAGGTGGACTACATCAAAGGATTGCCACCTGCCATCGCCATCGAACAGAAAGTCACCAGCCGCAACCCACGTTCCACCGTGGGCACCAGCACCGAAATCTACGAATATCTCCGCCTGCTCTTTGCGCGCATCGGACGCACCTACTCCCCCGTGAGTGGCAAAGAAGTGCGACGTTGCAGTGCCGACGACGTGGTGGCAGCTGCTTTGCAACACAACCCTGGCACCCGATTCACCGTGCTCGCTCCCCTCAAGGAGAGAGACGACCGCACCTTCCAGCAACAAATAGAGGTGATGATGCAACAAGGTCTTTCGCGCCTCGACTGTGATGGAGAGATGGTGCGCATGGACGAAGCCATAGAGAGCGAAGCCGCGATGTTGCGCTACGAAACAGCCCTCCGCGAAGGACGCTTATTTCTCCTCCTCGACCGCCTTGCCGTAGATGCTTCCAAAGATGGGGTGTCGCGACTCACCGACTCTGTGGAAACGGCACTCTTTGAGGGCGATGGAGAATGCTTGTTGCGCTTCTATCCCGAAAAGAATTTGGAGCATTTCTCCACACGCTTTGAAGCCGATGGCATCACCTTTGAAGATCCTTCCGACAATCTTTTTTCTTTCAACTCTCCCGTGGGCGCTTGTCCGCGTTGCGAAGGCTTCGGCAAAGTGATGGGCATCGATGAGCATCTGGTCATCCCCAATCGCTCCCTCTCCGTCTTCGATGGCGCAGTGATGTGCTGGCGTGGCGAAAAACTGGGTATGTGGCGCGAAGAATTCTTGCGCCGTGCTCAACAACACAACTTCCCCATCTTTGAACCCTACTACAATCTCACCGAAGAACAACGCGATTTGCTCTGGCATGGTGGCGAAGGCATGGCGTGGGAAGAAGGCGATGTGGATGTGTGCATCGATGGATTTTTCAAAGCCCTCGAGATGGGACAATACAAAATCCAAAATCGGGTGATGCTCGCTCGCTATCGCGGCAAAACCACTTGCCCCGATTGTCGAGGCAGTCGCCTACGTCCTGAAGCCCTCTACGTGAAAGTGGGTGGAAAAACCATTGCCGACCTCGTGAAAATGTCGGTCAAAGACCTCGCGGCATGGTTTGCTGCTCTAGAAGTAACGGAGCACGAAGCCCAAATCGCACAACGTCTGTTGTCTGAAATCAATAGCCGCCTGCACTTCCTCGAAGAAGTGGGGCTCAACTATCTCACCCTCGACCGCCTCTCCAACAGTCTTTCGGGTGGAGAAAGCCAGCGCATCAATCTTTCCACCTCCCTCGGCAGCAGTTTGGTGGGCAGTCTCTACATCCTCGACGAACCCTCCATCGGTTTGCACTCACGCGACACCGATCGCCTCATCCACGTTTTGAAAGAACTCCGCGATGTGGGCAACACCGTGGTGGTGGTGGAACACGATGAAGACATCATGCGCGCTGCTGATCACATCATCGACATCGGTCCAGAAGCAGGACGACATGGCGGACAAGTGGTGTGGAGCGGCGACTATCGACACCTAGTCGAGAGTAAAACTGACAAAAAGAAGCCTACCTCAGGCGAATTGCTCCTGACGAGCCACACGCTCAACTATCTCCTCGGACGTGAACGCATCGAACTCCCCACTTCGCGCAGAAAGTGGAACCGCAAAATCACCATCAAGGGAGCGCGTGAAAACAACCTCAAAGGCATCGACGTGGATTTCCCTCTCAATGTCTTCACCGTGGTGACAGGCGTGTCGGGTTCGGGCAAATCTACCCTCGTGCGCAACATCTTCTATCCTGCCATTCAGCGACACTTGGACGAGACAGCCGAACGCCCTGGCGAATTTGTGGCGTTGGAGGGCGATCTCGATGCTATTCGCGCGGTTGACTTTGTGGACCAAAATCCCATCGGACGCTCTTCGCGCTCCAATCCCGTCACCTATGTCAAGGCGTATGACGAGATTCGCAAACTCATGGCTGAGCAACCTCTCGCACAGCAGATGGAGATGAAACCTGCGTTCTTCTCTTTCAATGCCGATGGCGGACGATGCGAAGAGTGTAAGGGTGCAGGAACGGTGAAGGTGGAGATGCAGTTTATGGCAGACCTAGAACTTGAATGCGAAACCTGCCACGGACATCGCTTCAAGAATGAGGTGTTGGAGGTGAAGTTTGAAGGCAAAAACATCTACGACATCTTGGAGATGACGGTGAACCAAGCCATCGAATTTTTCGACAACTATGGCAAGAAAAAGATTGTCAATCGCCTCCGTCCCTTACAAGATGTGGGACTGGGCTACATCAAACTCGGACAGTCTTCCTCTACTCTCTCTGGAGGTGAAAATCAGCGTGTCAAACTGGCTTACTATCTCGGACAAGAGCGTGCTGTGCCCACACTCTTCATCTTCGACGAACCCACCACGGGATTGCACTTCCACGACATCAGCCGATTGCTCCATGCCTTCAATGCCTTGCTCGAGCGTGGACACTCCCTCGTGGTCATTGAGCACAATCTCGATGTGGTGAAGACTGCCGATCATGTCATTGACCTTGGTCCCGAAGGTGGAGCGGCTGGTGGAGAACTCGTCTTTGCCGGTACGCCCGAAGCACTGGTGGAATCGGGCAAGGGATATACCGCACACTATCTGGCGCCTTTGATGACCCACAACTCTACGCAGCATGACTAAAATCACCATTCGTCAGGGACTTATAGCCCTCAGTCCCATCTTCGTGCTCATCGGACTCTTCCTCACGCTGAGCATTGCTTGGGGCACTTTCGACAAAGTGCCACTCGTGGTGGTCTTTGTCATCGCTTCTGCCTATGCGCTCTTCATCACCAACAAGAACCACGCTGCAGAAATGGCTGTGGGCAAAAACAATAAACCCCGCAAACTTTCTATTGCCGACCGTGTGATGGTCTTTAGCCGCGGTGCGGGGGACAAAAATCTGATGATGATGCTCTGGATCTTCATCCTCGCAGGAAGTTTCGCCCAAACAGCAAAAGACATGGGCGCTATCGACTCCACCGTAGGACTCACCCTCCAACTGCTTCCCTCATCGTTGCTCTTGCCGGGATTGTTCCTCGCCGCTTGTTTTGTCTCACTCAGCATCGGCACCAGTGTGGGGACAGTCGTGGCACTCGTACCCATGACATCAGGTATAGCCACCTCTTCGGGCATCGCTCTTCCGCTTGTGGTAGCGGCTGTGGTGGGCGGTGCTTTCTTTGGCGACAATCTCTCTTTCATCTCCGACACCACTATCGTGGCTACACGCACGCAAGGGGTGAAACAGAGTGCGAAATTCCGCACCAACATCTACATCGCGGCTCCTGCTGCGCTCATCTGTTTCGCCATCTACTACTTCCTAGGCAACACCGGTGCTCCCATCACGCAGATTCCTGCTGTAGAGTTCTTGAAAATCCTGCCTTATCTGCTTGTCATTGTCGCTGCTGTCATGGGACTCGACGTAACTCTCGTGCTGCTCATGGGCAACATCCTTTCCGGCATTGTGGGCATGACCACGGGTAGTTTTGGTCTCGAGGGCTGGTTCGCATCCATGTCCAAGGGCATTGGCGGCATGACCGACACCATCCTCATTGCGCTCTTGGCAGGAGGACTGATGGAGGTGATTCGTCACAACCGAGGCATCCAGTTTATCATCAACAGTCTCACGCGTCACATCCACGGCAAACGTGGAGCAGAAGGCGTAATCTCAGCCCTTGTGGCAATCATCAACTGCGTCACGGCTAACAACACGGTGGCTATCCTTGCTGTGGGCAAGATTTCTAATGAGATTGCCGAAACCTATGGGGTGAACAAGAGCAAGAGTGCTTCGTTGCTCGACACTTTCTCCTGTGTCATGCAGGGGCTATTACCCTATGGTGCGCAACTTCTTCTTGCTGCCAGCCTAGTCAAACTCAGTCCGTTGGAGATTCTTCCCCACATGTACTACAACTTCGTCCTGGCTGCTCTCGCCATTCTCAGCATCCTCTTGCGCTATCCTCGCAAGTTTAGCTAACTTCCTCTGATACGGTCATCGTTGGTTCAGCCCCTCTTTTGGCTGAGCTTCAACCCACAAGGGTGTAAATCCACGTCTCGTGCGATTTGCACCCTCTCTTTGGGCTTAACCACTGAGTACAGAGCTACATGGTCGCAGTCCCAAACCTTTTCTTGCGCAAGATGCGAAAAAAGACAAAACACCACAGTGGTTCATTGGGATAAATAATTGATAATGAATAGATTTTTTTCGTTTTCATAGTTGGTTTTAATATCGTATTCAAGATTAGAGGGCTCCCTCATCGGCTCTCTGTTAACGGGGAGAAATGGGGAGAAAGGTTTTTCACGTCGCAAAGTTACGAAGTAAATTCGAAACAAACAAATACAAACACTCAAAAGTTGCGATTTTTTTTCTTAGAGTGAAAAATAGGATCAGTAAGGAGGAAAATTCAAACAAGAAAGAAGTTCTTTCCAGCATAGAGGAACGGAAGCAATATTTTTGCATGATCCAAAAACGGGAACGAAAGTATCTTCCAAAATTCTTTCCATCATCTCCGTCTTTTCTTTCTATCTTTTCTATAACACCGTTAGGTGTGTTTTTGTTTGTTTGTTCGTTTGAGCACGAAAAGGCACAAGAAAGGAGAGAAACAACAAAATACACGTGCAAGTTCTTCATTTGCAGGAACTTGCAGCACTTCTAACAGCACGAAAAGGCACAAGAAAGGAGAAAAACAACAAAAAACACGTGCAAGTTCTTCATTTGCAGGATATTCCACACGTTTTCGAGGCACATATTCGCTGTTTTTAGCCCGAAAAACACTAAAAAAACGACTTTACACACTGGAATATCGTGCAAATGAAGATATTCCAAGGGCTTTATTCACGGACTAGTAGAAGTGAAAGGTGAGTATTCTTTTTCTGGTTGAAATTCGTTTTTTTCCCTCTTCAAGGAGCGTTTTTTGTTCATTTCGCCCCTACTTTTCGATCCCCCAAAAACAACTTTATTCCATCTCTGCCCTGTTTTTCTTCTCCCGAAATACCAGTTTATTATTCACGAAATACCATCCCAAAGAAGAGCAATCAACAACAAAAGGGGGAGCATCGACAACACGTACATCAAAAGAAAGCTACGCATAAAGAAGAAGAAAACAACATGTAAAACGAGAAGAAACAACACGTAAAACGAGAAGAAACAACGCACAAAACACAAAAAACGTCGGAGATAATTCAAAAAATCTCCAACGTTTTTCGGAAAAAGTCCAACGTTTTTCGTAGGTTGTTTCGTAGTTGCTCTTTTCACTTGATAAACAAGCGAAACTGCGATTTCTTCGCCTTGTGAAAAACGAGAGATAAAACCCAACAAACTGATTTGTAAGAAGTTTTACCCAACTGTTGGTTTCACAAAATAAATGGGTGCAATGGGCAAACGCTTTTTATCCTCATCAGATAGTTTGCTATAATGCTCAATCCAAAGGGAAACAAATAGCGAAAAATCAATAAGGGTAATGGCTTTGTGAGAATTTCTTGCTTCATATTTGGCATCGTTCGTGAAACTACCCGAAGTGACCACCACTCCCGATTCACCTTCGTGAGAAAGTGTACCTCTGAGCTGACGCACGACATCGGCTGAAACTGGATTAGAGGGATAATGCTTCACCTGAACCTTGACGCGTGGAAATTCTAGTCCGAGAGCATCGCGATAAGCTATAATGTCGACGCCGCCATCTTTGCCCTTAGGAGCTACAAAAGGCGTGTAGTAGCCCATTCCACGAAAGAGCGCAGCCACAAGATCTTGAAATTCGTAAGGATTCAAAGCTGCAATGAAGCTGCGAAAACCTTCTTCTGCCTGGTTACTGGCTTGTTCATAGTCGATTTCTGTTTCCACAACAACATCTTCTTCCTCGATATCTTGAGGTATTGACTCAGCTTTTTTCTTTTTTTCGAGCCATTCATTGTAACCTTTGTGGAGGGCATCGGAAAACTCTTTGACGCTTAACTTCATCGCTTGTTCTCCTTCGGGTGTAAGATGCCAAACTCCTTTGTTTTTCTGAATAAAACCCGACTTGTAAGCACCAATGGAATGGAACATAAGTTGATTGTACCAACGTTCCGAACCATCAGACTTCATTCTTTCACGCTCATAGTCATCTTTTGGAAAGGTTTTTTCCATCGCGGCTTTGATATCGCGAATGTGCATTTCACCACCATTTTTTTGAATGAGTTGCATAGCACAAAGCACAGCTTCTGCTTTTCTCAGCTTTTTGGTCATCGTGGATTTATTGTTGAGGAAGGAAGAGAACTATTTGTGCGTAAGCCCGAAAAAGGGACATACGCACAAAATAAGGGGAGGAGAGGAGAGCACAAATTATGCTCTGGCTGCGAGGACAGCAGCGTAGGTCTTGATGCGCTTAATCATGGCAAGAAGACCATTGGCACGAGTGGGAGAGAGATGCTCACTGAGTCCGATGGACTGCACAAAATAAAGGTCGGTGTCACGGATTTCTTCAGCGGTGTGACCATTGACCACGCGGAGCAAGAGGGTGACAATGCCTTTCACGATGAGAGCATCGCTCTCGGCACGGAAGGTGAGAGTGCCATCTGCATTTTGATCGCAGACAATCCACACACGACTTTGGCAACCGTCGATGAGATTGGTTTCCACCTTCTCCGATTCGGGGAGAGCTCCCGCCTCACCACCTAAGTCGATGAGGAGTTGGTAGCGATCCATCCAGTCGTCAAATTCGTTGAATTCTTCGATAATTTCGTCTTGTATTTCGTTGATTGTCATGAGTCTATGATAAAAATTAAAGAGAGTGTTGCAGGAAAAACTAAGGAGAGAGAAGCCAAGGAAAGAGATGCCTTATTTCTCTTGTGAGAGAAGTTGGAGAAGACTCTGTCCAACGGCACGGAGTGTAGCAGTTTCGAGTTTGTCCATGGTGTCGTGGGTGGTGTGCCAGTGGGCAGGGAATCCGCCATCGGGGCTATAAGCGATGACATCGACAGTGGGAATGCCAGCAATGGTGTTCATGGGCAAATGGTCGTCGGTGATGAAACCGCCATTGTCGGGGATGAAACAACTCTCAGCCCCAGCATAGCGAGCAGCGTCCCACAGACGGACGGCTACAGACTGAGCATACTTCAGGGAATAGCCTTCAAATCGGAACTGATTGCCACTCCCCCCCACCATGTCGAGGAGGATGCCGAAGCGAGGACGATAGTTTTGCGCAGCGGCTTGTGCACTCCAATACTGCGAACCGAGGCAGAAGGTGTTTTCGTCGTTGCGTGCTGATTCAGGAGCCCAATAGGGTGCACCATAGTCTTCGACGTCGAAGCAAACGAAGTCTACGCCAATGGCAGGATTGAGCTGTTGGAGATTGCGCGCAACCTCGAGCATCACTGCCACTCCGGAAGCTCCATCATCGGCAGCCATCACTGGTTGGCGATGCTTCGTGGAATCGGCATCTTGATCGGACCAAGGGCGAGAATCGTAGTGAGCAGCGAGGACAATGCGCTCTTTCGCCTCAGGACGATATTGCGCAATGAGGTTGCGACAAGGGAGTTTTGTGCCGTCCCATCCAGTCACGGTGGTGGCTTGCACGGAGGTGGTGAGCCCAAAGCGTGCAAACTCTGCTAGAATGTATTCGCCACAAGACTTGTTGGCAGCAGACCCAGGAGTGCGAGGACCAAAATCACACTGTTTTTGGGCAAAATGATAGGCAGAATCTGCGTTGAACACCACGGGACACACGAGGGAAGAATCAATGGTCGAAGCCGTGGTGTCGGTAGAAGATTTGCTACTCTTGCAAGCCGTGAAGCAGAGGGCAGCAGGAAGCAAACAAGTGAGGAGAGAAAGAAGTTTCATTGCGTGAATCTATTGTGAAAGAGTCGCGAAGAGAAGAGGGAGAACAGACCGGTGGTAGCCCATGTTTAGGCTTGTGCAGCAGCCTGAGCTTGCGTCATGACGCGAAGGAAATTGCCACCCCACAACTTTTCCAAATCGTGGTCAGTGAAACCTTCTGCCTGCAAACGGCGAGTGAGGTTGATGAGTTCGGAAGCCGATGCCAAACCAGGGACTCCGCCATCGCCATCAAAGTCAGTGCCGATGCCGATGTAGTCCACGCCTGCCACCTTGATCATGTGGAGCATGTGTGCCACAGCGTCGTCGAGGGTGGCATTTTCCTCATCGGTGCGGAGGAAGCCGCAATAGAAGGTGCATTGCGCCACACCACCAGCAGCAGCGAGTGCACGGAGTTGGTCGTCGGTGAGATTGCGCGGATGATTGCAGAGCACCTTGGAAGAGGAATGACTGCAAACGATGGGGACTTTGGACACTGCCAAGGCATCGTAGAACGTGGATTCGGCAGCGTGGGAAAGGTCTACCATCATGCCCACGCGGTTCATCTCTGCCACGACTTCACGACCGAAAGCGGAGAGACCGCCATGTTCTGCACCGTTGGTGGCAGGGAATCGCTCTTTGTCGAGAGCATTGGGACGTGCTGAGTCGCAAATCTCGTTGTTGCCATTGTGGCAAAGGGTGGTATAGACGATGCCGCGTTGGCGATAGTGCGCCACGTTGGCTAGATCTGTGCCAAAAGCATAGCCATTTTCGATGCCCGGGAGGATGCTTCGATAGCCAGCTGCCTTGTTGGCTCGCACTTCTTCGGGTGAGAATGCCATGCGCACTGAGGGACAATGCTCTACCATAGCGGTGAGACGGTCGAGGATGCCATCGGCTTTGGCAGTGGCTGCCAGATGAGCTTCGGGGGTGCGCTCTTTCTGTGCGAGATAAGCCACCATGATCGAAGCATCTAAGCCACCTTCTGCCATTTTGAAGGCATCGACAAGGATTTTTGGGTCGCGACGATTGAAATCAATGTCTTGATCGAAAAACATGGGGGTGTCGCAATGGGAGTCGAGAGAGAGGTGGTGTTGGTGCCACTGACGTGCGCGGTGATAGCTGGCACATTGTTGCACGAAATGACGGAAAAGCCGTGCGGAGTCTTCGTTGTCCATGCACTCTGGATGCCACTGCACGCCGATGATGCTCTTGAAGGTGGTGCTCTCCATGGCTTCGATGGTGCCATCACTGGCAAAACCTACGGCGCGGAATTGTGTGCCTGTGTCTGCCACTGCTTGGTGATGGAAGCTGTTGACGAAGATTTCTCTGCCGAGGAGTTGTCCCAAGAGGGAGTCTTCCAGTAATTGCACGCGATGGGTCGCCTCAGCACGAGGAGCGTTTTGGCTGTGCTTGAGCAATGCCACGTCGGGACGCGCCGATGTCATGTCTTGCTCCAGCTTTCCACCCAAAGCAGCTGCGAGCATTTGCATACCACGACAGATGCCTAACATCGGGATTTGATGGTCGGCAGCACGACGAATGAGCAACAACTCGAAGGCGTCGCGTAGGGGATTGATACCACCTAAAGCAGAATGGGGTTCTTCGCCCACCCACAAGGGGTTGAGGTCGGCACCGCCCGAAAGCAAGATGCCGTCTACACGATGCAACAAGGCATCTATCGCTGTGAGGTCGGAAGTTGGAGGGACTACCAAAGGAGTGGCTCCAGCACGGAGGATGGATTGATAGTATCCTTCTGCTAATTCACAACCTTTGTCTCCAAAATTGCCGGTGATGGCAATGAGAGGACGCTCAGGCGCAAGCTGTTGCGTGGCTTGGGCGTAGAGGGTTTCGAGATCGTAGACGTTAGACATTAGACGTTAGATCTAGCCTCTAACGTCTAAAATATATTATAGTTTTCCTCCGTAGGGGATGCTGTCTTCGGGATATTCGTGTTTGCGCTTGGGATTCATGGGAAACCAGCCCTTGATGACGCGTTTGCGCTGATCGAAGATTTCGCCAATCGACCAAAGACTAGAAAAACCAACGATGGCAGAAAGCGCACCCCAAAAGAGACTACTGATGAAGAAGGGAGCAATACCGCAGATGATGCCAAAGACGAGGAACACCCACCACGAACGTGTGCCGAAATAATATTCAGCCTTGACGACAAGGGGATGGAAGATGCCAATGACGAGGAAGGTGCAAAGCCCAAGAACAACACCTTGCCAATAGATGTCGATGCCGAAAATAGAAATTGTGTCCATGAGAAAATAATAGTTTAGTATAGAAATTGTGTAATGATGTTTCAGAAGGATTACAAACGAGATAACCCACTCTGCATAAAGCAAAGAGGACGCAGCGTGATGCCGCGCTACGTCCTTTGTTCATAGTGATAAATAATACTTCTTTTCAGCCATCAAGAAGTGAGAATGGAGTGCCATTGCCCAAAATGAGCAAGCGATGAAGATTATATCCTTTCTCCTGTCTCACTGATGTGGTGAATCGAAAGGGGGCGACAATTAGTCGTCTACTTCATCCACGAAGTCAGCTATGGGAGGATAGATTTCCTTTTCAGGCTCTTCATATTCGCGTTCCGTGCTGATGGGGATGGTGCGTTGAATGCTTTGTTCCAAAGAAATCATAGTTTCGGTAGAAGTGACGCCAGGAATCTCTTGAATCTTGTTGTTGAGCAAGTCGCGGAGATGCTCATTGTCACGAGAATAGAGCTTCGCCAACATGGTGTAAGGACCAGTGGTAAAATGGCACTCCACGATTTCAGGAATTTCGTTGAGCTTCGCCACTGCGGTCTTGTAGAGGGAGCCACGTTCGAGCTTGATGCCGATGTAGGTGCAAGTGCCAAAACCCAAGAACTTGGGATTCACTTGATATCCGCTACCCACGATGATGCCACGTTGCACCATACGCACCACGCGTTGGTGGATGGCAGCTCGTGAAACACCACATTGTGCAGCAATTTCTTTGAAACTACGGCGAGCATCGACAGAGATTACTTTAAGAATTTTGCGGTCTAGAAGATCTGCTTTTTTCATGAAAGGATGAATTGAATATAAATCGTCACACTATGGCTCCATGACCATGGTATGATATTGCTAATGTTTGTCGGACAAAATTACTCATTCTTTTTGACAAATGACCAAGTCTTGCGCCACTTTTTTCATGATTGTATAGTCATTTTCCTCAGAAAAGAGGATTATATGGCGAAATGTCACATCGGCACTTCTCTTTTCTTGCTTATTTATAAAAAAAAGTCTGTCTTTTCTTTCGTTCCTTTCGTTTTTCTCCCTAACTTTGCCCAAACTCCATAGTAGGTGTCCATTCCATCGGAAGGGAATGTCTACGAAGCATTTTTATTCATTAGCCCCTCTATTTTCAATTATTGCACCCACCACATTGGGCAGGTGCATCGATTTGTTTATGTGGATTGTTAAACTTCTCACTGAACCCTCTGCCATTCAAGCGGTCATCATCCTTTCGGCAGTGTGTGCGCTTGGATTGTCAATGGCTAAATTTCGATTTCGAGGCATTAGTCTTGGCATCACCTTCGTCTTCTTTGCCGGCATCTTGGCAGGAGCTCTTGGCTTAAAGCTAGACCCGCAGATGGTGTCGTATGCCGAAAGTTTTGGACTCATCTTGTTTGTCTACACCCTCGGTCTGCAAGTAGGACCGGGATTCGTGACGACCTTCAAACACGGAGGCACGTGGCTCAACATCCTCTCCTTGGCAGTCGTCATCATCGGCACTATCATGGCAGTGGTCATTGCTATGACAGGCTGGTTGCCCTTTGCCGATCTCATGGGAGTGCTTTGTGGTGCCACCACCAACACTCCTGCCCTCGGTGCTGCCCAGCAAACACTCAAACAGTTGGGGCAACCCTCGGCAGTAGCCGCCTTGAGTTGTGCCGTCACCTACCCCATCGGCATGGTGGGCGTCATCATTGTCTTGGTGATCATGCGAGGATGGTTGCAACGCCACGACAAAGGCGAAGACACTGACCACGACGAAGAGGCGTTCATCACTGCCTATTGTGTGAAGAATCCTGCACTCTTTGGCAAAGACATCTACTATGTGGTGCATCATTCGGAGCACGCCAAATTTGTGGTATCGCGCATTTGGAGAGAAGGTAAAGTGATTTTGCCCAATGCCCAAACGGTGTTGGAAGAAGGCGACCGACTCCTCATCATCACCCTCAAATCGCAAGTGAACGTGCTCACCACACTCTTTGGCGAACACGAAGAACAGGATTGGAACAAAGACAACATCGACTGGAATGCGATTGATGCACAACTCATCTCTCGACATGTGCTCATCACACGTCCCAGCATCAATGGTAAGCGGCTGCGCGACCTCAATCTTCGCCTCCTTTATGGCGTCACCGTGAGCCGTGTGAAACGCACCGACCTCAAACTCTTGGCAACGCCCGACCTTATGCTCCGCGTGGGAGACCGCGTCACAGTGGTGGGCAACGAAGAGGGCATCGAAAAGGTGGTGGCACTTTTGGGCAACGAGGTTAAATCGCTGGAAGAACCCAACATGGTGACCATCTTCCTGGGCATTGTGCTTGGACTTCTCCTCGGTAGTGTGCCCATTCATTTCGGATTGAGCTATCCCATCAGCCTCGGTCTTGCGGGTGGTCCCATCATCATGGGCATCATCATCGGAGCCTACGGACCGCGCCTCCACATGGTGGCTTACACCACGCAGTCTGCCAACTTGATGCTCCGTTCGCTCGGACTCTCGATGTATCTGGCTTGTCTGGGACTCGACGCAGGAGGTGACTTCTTAGCCACCGTCATGCAGCCTGCCGCTCTCAAATGGATTGGATTTGCAGCCCTGATCACTGCTCTCCCCATGGCGATTGTAGCCGTGATAGCGGTGGTGTATCGTCGCAAATCCTTTGCCACCACTGCGGGTATGCTTTGCGGAGCTATGGCAAATCCCATCGCCCTAGGTTATGTGAACGACACTGTGGAAGGCGACCAAGCCTCTTTGGCTTATGCTGCTGTCTATCCGTTGGCAATGTTCCTGCGCGTCATCATTGCCCAAATCATCGTCATGCTCTGGTTTGGGTAGAAAGCTCAAAAAAGGAGAAAGAGCCCTGCGCTTCGACATTTCCCCCAAAAAAACGAAAACAACGAGATGTTGCCCTGTGCAGCATCTCGTTGTGGTGTATATATTCCAATACTTACTTTGGGGATTTGATAAAGGGCAAACATCCTATTCTGTCGTTTTCCGATTTCTCGGAAAGTGCTCCAACACTTGTTGGCGGAGGAAGCGGCTATCGAGGTGCGTGTAAATCTCGGTAGTACCGATATTTTCGTGTCCCAACATCACTTGGATGGCACGCAGAGAAGCACCCCCTTCGAGGAGATGCGTGGCAAAGGTGTGGCGGAAGGTGTGGGGCGAAACCACTTTGTCGATGTTAGCCGCTTGGACATATTGCTTGATGTTGTGAAACACCGTGATGCGCGAAAGGTGACGTCCGCGGCTAGAAGAAACAAACACAAAGTCTTCGTCCTCGGGTTTGACGGCAATGTTGGCACGCGCATCAAACCAGTTGTGAAGTTCGTGGATGGCACGTGGAGAAATGGGCACTATGCGCTGTTTGTCGCCCTTGCCCGTGACGCGAATGAAGCCTTCGTCGAGGAAGAGATCGGAGAGTTTGAGGGTGCACACTTCGCTCACACGGAGTCCGCAACTGTAGAGTAGTTCCAATAGTGCGTGATCACGCTGTCCTTCGGGCTTCGATTGGTCGATAGCCCCGAGGATGGCTTCCACTTCTTCGAGCGAGAGCACAGCAGGCAAGTGCTTGGGGATGCGCGGACTCTCCAACAACTCCGTGGGATCTTGTGCCAAGTGGCCATCGAGTTGGAGGAAACGATAGAAGGAGCGCACACCACTGAGCATCCGCGCCATGGAACGCGCAGCGACACCCAAGGCAAAGAGATGTTGGGTGTATTCGTGCAGGAGGGGCAAGCGCACTTCAAGGACAGGTGTGTTCACCTCAGCAAGAAATTCCAAGAAACGCTCCACATCGCGCTGGTAAGCCATGCGTGTGTTTTCCGAAAGTCCTTGCTCGAGCAACAAGAAGAGGCGATATTTCTCCAGCAAAGCCGAAGTGTCGGCAACTTGGGGTTTAGAAAGTTCGGACGAAGAGTCGTTCATAAAGCTGATTATCAAAAGTTTTATCGCGCGCGTTTTGAGAATCACCTGCGATTTCGTAATTTTGCAGACAAATATACGACAATTTCTCCACATCGCTCCGTTGTGATGCACTTTTGTGCCAGCGCATACTAGGTAGAAAGTGCGTGGGATGAGAGCGAAGAAACGCATGATAGTATGAAAATACTTGTAGTCAACGGACCTAACCTCAATTTTCTCGGTCGCAGAGAACCCACCATCTATGGCGCGCAAACGCTCGATGACATCATCCGTGGATTGCAACAGCAGTTTGCTGGAAGCGTGGAGATTGCCGCTTTCCAATCGAACCACGAAGGTGCCCTCATCGATGCCCTCCAACAAGCAGCGATCGAGGGTGATGTGGCAGGTGTGGTGCTTAACGCTGGTGCCTACACCCACACTTCTGTGGCGTTGCGCGATGCCATCAGTAGCATAGCTCCGCTGCCTGTGGTGGAAGTGCACCTGAGCAATGTGCATGCCCGCGAGGCTTTTCGCCACACTTCGCTCATCAGTGCCGTGTGCCAAGGCGTCATCGCAGGGTTTGGTGCCGATAGCTACCGCCTTGCCGTGGAAGCCCTTGTGCAGCAATGCTCGAAAGCTGGGAAATAAGCTCAGCAGCAAAAGCGGTTTGCGCCCATCCTCTTCGATATCACTCCACAACAGCCGCCAAGCACAGCGACATCTTCCCCTCGTGGGGCATCTTTCTCCATCCTATTTGAACACAATCTCTCCAACATAGACATAACTCATGAAGAAACTCCTGATAGAAACATACGGCTGCCAGATGAACGTGGCTGACTCTGAAGTGGTGGCTAGCGTGATGCGCATGGCAGGCTACGAACCCTGCGAAGACATCGACCAAGCTGACGCTGTGTTTCTCAACACCTGCTCAGTACGCGATAATGCCGAGCAGAAGATTATCCACCGTTTGCAAGCCCTCCACGCTCTGCGCAAGAAGGGACGCCGCCTCATCCTCGGAGTTCTCGGTTGCATGGCAGAGCGTGTGAAAGACGATTTGCTCGAGAAACACCATGCCGACATTGTGGCAGGACCCGATGCCTATCTCTCTTTGCCCGACCTCATTGCGCAAGCCGAGGTGGGACAAAAAGCCATCAACATTGATCTCTCGCTCACGGAGACTTATGGCGACATCATGCCCGAACGCTTCTGCGGATCGAAGATTTCTGGTTTTGTGAGCATCACCCGTGGTTGCAACAACTTCTGCCACTTCTGCATCGTGCCTTACACCCGTGGTCGCGAGCGTAGCCGAAATGTGCAAAGCATCATCAACGAGTGCTTGGACTTGCAAAAACGTGGTTTCAAAGAAGTGACCCTTTTGGGACAAAATGTCAATTCCTACAAAGCGAAGCGCGATGCTTCGGGCGACACCGAACGTCCCAACAGCGAACTGGAGGAATTTGAAGCACAAACGCGCGACAAAGCCATTGCCACAAAGGGCATAAAGTCTACGGAAGCTGAAGCGGACTACAACAAGGACTACGTGTTCTTCCCCGAACTTCTGCGCACTGTGGCGCGTGCGGTGCCCGATATGCGCATCCGCTTCTCCACACCCCACCCCAAAGACATGAGCGATGCCACGCTTCGTGTGATTGCCGAAGAGCCCAATGTGTGTCGCCACATCCACCTTCCCGTGCAAAGTGGTAGCGATGTCATTTTGAAGAAGATGAATCGCAAATATAATCGCGAGTGGTACATGAACCGCGTGAAAGCCATCCACGAAATCATCGAAGACTGCGCCATCTCCACCGACATCTTTGCTGGATATTGCGGAGAAACGGAGGAAGACCACCAACTCAGCCTCTCGCTCATGCGTGAAGTGGGCTACGACTCTTCCTTTATGTTCAAATATTCTGAACGTCCAGGCACTTATGCCTTCCGCAATCTCGACGATGATATCCCCGAAGAGACCAAGATTCGCCGTCTCAATGAGATGATTGAGCTTCAAAATGAACTTTCGCTCAAAGCCAACGAGGCTTGGGTGGGACGCGAAGCCGACATTCTCCTTGAAGGGGTGAGCAAGCGCAGTCGCGAAGAACTCTTTGGCCGCACCGAACAAAACAAGGTGGTCATCATCCCTCGCGCCAATCACCGCATTGGACAGACTGTGCGTGTGCGCATCTTGGCTGCTTCGAGCGCGACCCTCAAAGGCGAAGTGGTGGAAAGCCCCGAACAAGCCTAACTAGAATAACTAGAAAGACTAGCCCTCTAGAAAAAGACAACGCTGGACAACTCCTTGTGGAATCGTCCAGCGTTGTTTCGTTTTATAGCTGTCTAGTAAAAGTATATATCACATAAAAAAATTACCAGGCAGCAATATTTCATCACAAATTCATTCCTCTTATTACTTGTTGCCTTTCCCCTTCAGCAGCTTTCTCTCCTTGCATTCCAAACTTTTTATACTATCAGCCACAGGCAAGTCTTCAGGCATGGTTCCTCCAAGTTCTTGAATGGTTTGGCGAACTTTTTTCCCCACATCATAATGTGTCTTGTTTGCCTTTGTTTTTCCCTTTATGTTTTCACGGCGTAGTTTTTCTTCGGTTTGTGTGGCACGGAACAAATTAGCAGCTAATTCTGTACTTCCCATGTGGTCAAGTATCTTTTGGCTTTTCTTTAAACCTTTTCGGGCATGAATCGCTTTTGCGTCTAATCCACCATAAAGACCTTTGTAACCATGATTCTGGAAGATTGCATAATCACGAGATTCAACGACACCGGCATTCTTGGCAGCATCAGCCAACTGACTATTGTGGCGAGCCAGTTCATTACGCAAAAAGAGACGTTTTTCTTCTTCGCTTGTCAGACGGTTGTATTCGTCCATTTGCCTAATCTCTGCAATCCGTGTCTGAATGGCAAAATAAGTTTGTCCATTCGCCACTACCTCTTTGCTCGGATCAGCATTCTGTACTATCAAGTAACATGCATAACGGGATAGTTTTACAGATTTCAAAGAACGTTCTGCTCCAGATCCGAGACTGACCATTTCGAGGATATCCTCGAAATGGTCTAAGGGATTATTGTTACTATTGGCACACGCTTCTTTAGCTTTTTCTATTACCGGCAGGAAATGTCTGTATTCAGAATACTCCAGTATTTTTGCCATTTCTCGTGCTGACCAATAGTCTACGCCATTCTCATCAACACGTCTAATCTGTTCAAAAACAGACTTTCCCGGATTCTTTAATTCTTTCATAGTACAAGTATTATTAGTTCATTTTTATGAGGGATGCTGAGTCTAATAAACACTTACAGATTCTCCACACCGAACTTTGCTATCTCGTCGATAAGTATCTTCTCGCTAGTGCCGAGAATGGCATGTTTGAGTTCTCCTTAACAGATTATTCTGAAGTTGATTTGAAAGGTAATGAGCAGTGCCCACTGTCCTCCTTAGTGCAATTCTAGGAGTTCGCGCACGATGGGTAGCACCACTCGGCTCAGCACCTTGTCGTTCAAGGAGTGTTCACCATCGAACACCACAAAATGCTCCTTGCCATAGAGTTTCACAAAATCCTTTTGGTGGTTCACTCGTTTATCTTTATCACCAAAAAGTCCCCACACCATTTGCTTATCTTCGGCAGTGATGCCCTTGCCCGTGTTCTTTTCGATGGCTTTAAACTCAGCCACCATCTCCTTGTCTACCTTGAAATCCTTAGCCCCGTCGGCACGCTTGTTGTAAAACTCGCGACGTCCCATGCCACCAAATGTCAATAGGCGCGACATCGACCAAGCCGGATTGATGAGCACACGCGGAATGCCGTGCAGTTGCTCGCCAAAGAGTCCACCCATCGACGAGGTCACCACCACATCGGGGCGTTCGTCTTCGATGAGTTGTGCGATGAGTGCCATTGCCTCTTGCGGCATCACAGGCAGGTCGGGAGCAATCACCGACACTCCATCGGCATAAAGTAGTTGGCGCAGCGTCATCACCGTGCCAGAATGGCCGCTTGAAGCGAAACCATGCAAGAAAAGTATCTTTTTCATTGGGAAAAATGCAAGAGAATAAAGCGTCCAGCGCGGCAAGATGTCCCACAACACTGACAGCTACCCAAACATTTAGGGACAACTGCTGCAGAGGGATTTCATCTGCCACCAGACAAACATAGCAATCGACAGATAGATGGAAGTTTATTCCACCTCAATCGTAGAAGTTCCGCCCGCACCTTGTTTCACCACCTTGATTTGTGGAGCAATCTGTGCGCGAATCTGTTCGGTGTGGCTCACCACTCCCACTTTGCGTCCTTGGCTGTCTTCGAGTGCAGCAAGCGCATCGAGCACCAATCCAAGGGAAGCCTCATCTAAATGTCCAAAACCTTCGTCGATAAACAAACTACCGATGTTCAAAGTTGTGCTGGAGAGTGAAGCCAATCCTAAGGCAAGTGCCAAAGAAACTATGAAAGTTTCGCCTCCCGAAAGGGAATTGACATAGCGACGCTCATCGAGCATATCATGATCCACCACTTCGAGCGTGAGTGAACCAGGGAACACATTCAAATCATATCGAGGGGTGAGGCGATGGAGATGGAAGTTGGCGTGTTGCACGAGGAGAGAGAAGGTGTAGCTCTGCGCCATATCACGGAACTTTTTGCCTTCGCTCGAGCCAAACACAGCGTTAAGACGCGCCCATTCTTCGGCATTCTCTTTCGCCAGTGCCACTTTTTTGCTCTGCGCTTCCGACTCCTTAATGCTATCTTCGTGTCGGCGCAATCGGTGCTTCACCTCATCTTGTTCCCTTTGCTTTTGGCGATGTTCCGCCTCCAAGAGTGGCAAACTTTCCGTCAAGGCTTCAGGCTGTTCGGCTTCGGCATCCGAAGGGCGGTTGGCTTGACCTTGCCAGTTGGTATAGGCTTCGAGTGCCTGCTGCTTCTTTTGTTCGGTGAGGAGATGACGGTTTTTGCACGCCTCAATCTCCTGTCGCAGTGCTTGCCAGTCGCGAGGGTCTTGGAATATCCGTGCCAGTTCTTGTTGCTGCAAAGGCTCATTTTCGCGGTTGAAACGCGTGATTTCCATATCAAGCTCCGTACGACGCTGACGCAAATCGACATCCGCACTCAGGCGACTTTGTGCCAAACTCTGTTGCTGTCCGATAGACTGCTGCAACTGAGCTTTGAGGGTGTTGCTGTTTTGTTGGAGTTGTTGACATTGCGCAGTGGCTTCGTCAATGTTGCGTTGCAATTTTTCTGCCGAACTTTGCGGTGTGTCCTGTCCAAACATTCGCACAATTTCTTCACGATGTTCCGCCAGTTGTTCGCGCAGTTGGCTACACTTGCTGCGGCAATCGTTGGTCAGTTGCATTTGCTTTTGAGCTGTTTCCTTCAATGTAGCAATGCGCTGGCGCAACATTTCCAAGTCAGTGGTGTTGGTTGTAATTTTTTCGTTAAGCTGACGCCATTCATCGTAGAGTTCGCTCAGTCGCTTTAGGTAGCCTTCGATAGCATTTTCTTCGCGCCATCCCGACAGAGTGAGCAAATCGCCAAGTGAACCATACAACGTTTCGATGTCCGTATTGCTTTTCATCATCAACTGATGAATGCGATGACCATTTTGGGTGCACACTTGAAGTTTGGTTTCTAAATCCATCTTCTTTTGCGACGACGCACTCAGAGATTCTTCGAGCTTTGTCAGCTTTTCGTTCACCTCATTCAGCGCTTTAGTGTGGAAACGACAAGAAGCCAAATCTTTTTCGCTTTGTTGCATCTGTCGCTTCACAGCATCGAGGAGCATCTCGATAGTCGTTTTGCGCGCACCTCGGTTCACTTCAGCCGAACAGTCCACAAAGGAGGTGTCGAGGTCAGCAAACTTCTTCCAATTCTCCACAGAACTGCTCTGCTCTTGCTCTAGACTCTCCAGCAACTGCTTCTCGCTATTTTGTTTCGACATCTGATCGCGTCTTTCTTCTTTGAGCTGCGCGAGCAAATTTCTTTGTGCCTTGTAGTTATTCTCGGCATCTAGATAGTCCTTTTTGAGTTGTTGTTGGCGTTCGCCCGACACCTGTTCCACCTCTGTGTGATAGGGATGGTGCGCACTTCCGCACACTGGGCAGGGCATGCCTTCTTTGAGCAGTTCACGGAGCTTTTCCACATCCTGCACCTGCGCCAACACAAAGGCATCTTTCAGTTCTTCAAAGCGATTGAAACGCGATTGTTCCTCTTTTTCAGCCGCGAGGATTTCTGTTTCTTTCAGCTCGATTTGTCGCTTCCATCGCTGTTGATTCGCACGAAGCAGCGACATTTTTTCGTAACGATCGGTGATAGTTTGCCACGCTATTCTGGCTTCTTCCAACAGCATTTTACGTTGAATGTCGCGATTGTAGGACTCGTTGAGTTCCGCCTCCGAAATGTGCGCTATCGACTGCTGATGTCCCAAACGACTGGCACGCAGACTCGACAATTCATCTTCCTGTTCGCGCACCGTGGTTTTCACCTTATTCAACTGCTCCGTAAGGTTTTGTATCGTCTGATTCTCTTGTTGATACTCCTGCTCCCACTTCTCATAGTTATGTTTTTCTGCAACATATTGCTTGAGCTTCTCAATAATCGTCTGATAATTGTCAAACATTGAGCGGTGAACGTCCAATGCCTGACGACGCAAATTGTCTTTTTCCAGATTTTCTTTCAGACGATTTTCTTCGTGCAAACGAGTGGTCAAATCCACATTGGTTTGATCCTGAGCCAACACTGCCTCATCTTTTGCCTTTTCGGCATCGATTTGTTGCTTTTCGAGCGAAGAAATGAGCCCCTGCAAACCATATCCACGATCGATGTCGGGACGGCGCAAGCGCAAAGTCTCTTGAGCTGCCAATTTGCGCTCATCAGCTTGTTGCAAATCTTGTTCGGCTTGCTTGCTCTGCGCTTCTTCTTGAGTGATTTTTAGTGCAATTCGACTCTCTTCATCTTTGATTTTATCGATTTGGTTGGTCAGCTCATTGATTTGTTCATAAGCCGTGTGGAAGGGCAACACAGCATCATAGCGTGCCAAAGCCTTCTCTTGCTCACGCATGAGCAGATAGGCGCTATTGGCTGCCACATTTAACTTCATTGCTGCGTCGTATTGCGCTTTCAACTCCTCGTTCTTCTCATGCCACTGCAAGAAATGAGTGGTGCGCGCTTTGCGTTGCTCCAAATCGAGGAGGACACTCGCCAACTGTTGTTCGCGATGTTGCAATTCCACCACATCTTCCTCTGCCAAACGACCTTGCGACAAACCTTCATATTTGGCTTCTTCACTGCGCACTTCTGCCTCAGCCTCTTTGCTCATCTCGTAAATTTTCTTCGAGATGCTGCCATAGATGTCGGTTCCGGTGAGTTTTTCGAGCAACACACTCTTTTCGGCAGATTGTGCTTTGAGGAAACTAGCGAAACTTCCTTGCGCCAAAATCACAGTGCGTGAGAATTGTTGGTAATCCAATCCTATCACACGCTCCACTGCCTCTTGCGTGTTTTTCTTGCCCGAAGCGATGCGCGTCACCTTCCCCTTGGGCGAAATCTCGTCCAAGTAGCGTTCCACCTCTCGGAAGGTCTCGTTGCGTGTCATGCTCACTTCCCAACCAGCTTCGTAAGTGCCGCCATTGGGCATGGAAAATCTCACACGTGCATAGCCACTTTGTGCTCCACGACGCAAATAAAAACGCGTGTCTTTGAGCGTTTTTACATTGTTTTTCAGCACATAGTCCTTCTGCTCTTTCGACACCTTGTCCACTTTTTCGTCCAAACGTGGTGTTTCGTCGTAGAGTGCCAAACAAATGGCGTCGAGCAAGCTACTTTTGCCAGCTCCAGTGTCGCCCGTGATGGCAAAAAGCCCCGCCGAACGTAGCGGTTCGGCAGTGAAATCTATGAAGTGTTCCCCTTCGAGAGAGGTGATGTTGCAAATGCTAATGGAATCTATCGTCATGTCGCCTATGAAATGTAGGATGCGAGGAGAAATATAAGGGAGGGAGCCTCTGGGCAAAGCCCGTGAATACTAAGCCTCTTGGAGCGCTTGTTGTGCCATTTGGAAGCGTTGCACCAAGGCTTCCGACATCTCGTTGCCAAACTGCGATTGGTAGCAGCGCTGTGCCAACTCTAAGGGGCTTATTTGCTCTAATTGTGTCTCGAGCGAAGGCAAAGTTTCTGTGGTTTGTGGTTCACGTTTTGCTGTTTCCGTGGTGACACGGCAGAAACGCACCGCTTTGTCTTCCAAGAGTTTGGCTATCTTGGCACGCAATTCGGGTTCGGGTTGTGAGAGTTGCACATGAAGTTCCAGATAGGGCCAAGTTTCGCGAGGGGTTGTACCATCGTCTTTGGGCAAATCTGCCAAGAGCGACAGGAGTTTTTCGGGCGAAGCATAACCATATTTCGGCAGGGTGAGCAAATCGCACAAGGGGGTGTAGTCAATAGCACGCACCTCAGCGCGTCCACGCTCATCCACTTCCACCAGCATCACACTGCGCTTATAGTCCACCTCCGAGAAGGAGAGGGCTATCGGGCTACCCGAATAGCGCACCGTCTCAAGGTCTGCCACTTCCTGCGCCTTGTGGATGTGTCCCAGTGCCGTGTAGGCATAGCGTTTGCCCAAATCGCCCACCTCGACACAGTCTTGACCGCCCACCACCAAACGCTCGCTGTGCTCCTGCTCATTGACAAAAGCACCCACAGCATAAAAGTGAGCTGCCAGCACCACGGGAAGTTTTTTAAACTCACTCGCTTTGTGACATTTGTCCATCTGCTGCAAATGATATTTGATGCCGCCTTCCACACTCAAATTGTGGGGATAGTCCATCGAGCGCAAGAAAGGCAGAGCATAGCACACCACAGCTGCCTCCGAAGTGTGGCGAGGAGAAAGGGGAAGAATGTTGCGTTCAAAATCGATGTTTTCGCCCTTTCGCTGCACAGTGCCGCGCACATAGATGTTGTGCAGACGCAGCAACTCTTCGGCAGCTTCGATGCGCGCTCCAGAATCGTGGTTGCCCGCTATCACCACCACCTGCATTCCTTCATTTTCCTGCGTGCACTGGTTGAGAAAATCAAAAAACAGACGTTGTACCTCTACACTGGGGTTAGGCGAATCGAAGATGTCGCCACTGATGATGAGGGCATCGGGCTCTTCGTGCTTCAGCGTTTGGAGCAACCATTGGAAGAAATGGCGATGCTCAGCCACACGACTGTGTTGATGAAAGACGTTGCCCAAATGAAGGTCGGCGGTATGGATGATTTTCATTGTAATCTTTGCGCGTGAAATAGATGAGATGGAGTATATACAGTATTGCGAAATTACGATTTTCTTGTCGCATAACCAATGTTTTTCGACAAAACCTCTCTGCGAGAAACTTCAAAAGGACTGCAAAAAGAATCCGACTCATTGTCTCCCAAAACAATAGCTTGTTTCTTTGCAAAAAACTCGTCACTTATCATTAAACTATCCATCTGCTTCATCAAACGAATACAACTTTACAAAGTCTAATTAATCAAATGATTATGAAACCAATTCATAGGTTTGCTAAATATATTTTCGTATCTTTGCCCATAAAAAGAAAAACCTTTTTCAGATGGCTAATAGAAATTTGAAAGAAGCGAAAGCCGCCAAAAACGATGAGTTTTACACACAATATCACGACATTGAAGCGGAAATGAATGCTTATCTCGAATACAATCCCAACGTGTTTCGAGGTAAAACCATTTTGTTACCTTGTGATGACCCTGAGTGGAGCAATTTCACGCGTTTTTTTGTGGCAAAGTTTGAAGAGTTGGGCATCAAGAAACTTATTAGCACGAGTTTTGCTCAAGAGAGCAAGAACTATAAAAGCGATTGGCAACCCACACTTTTTGAAAGCGAAGACCCACGTTTTAGTGCCGAAAAGACAGCCATCTGTGGCAAGATATTCACCTTGACGGGCGACACGAACAAAAATGGTCGCATCGACATAGACGACCTAGAATGGGACTATCTCGAAGGTACAGGCGATTTTCGCAGTCCCGAAGTGACCGCCTTACGCAATGAAGCCGACATCATCATCACCAATCCCCCTTTTTCTCTCTTTCGCGAATTTCTCGCTTGGATAGTGGAAGGCAACAAACAATTTGCCATTATAGGGAATATGAATGCTATTACCTACAAAGAGGTTTTTCCACTCATCAAAGAGAATAAGATGTGGCTGGGGGCGACAGGTAATGGTAAAGATATGGTTTTCGGTGTTCCCGAAGGAGCAAAAATAGATGAAAAGGACAAACAAAAAGCTGCTCGGTTAGGCTATATTGGAAATTATACAAGATTAGGTAATTCATGTTGGTATTCAAACATAGAACACGGTCGTCGTCACCAGCCATTGGTTTTAATGACCATGGAAGACAACTTGCGCTACAACAAAAAGATGAAGGACAAGGAGGCATACGACCACTATGACAACTACGATGCCATAGAAGTATCTTACACCGATGCTATCCCCTCCGACTACGAAGGAGTTATGGGAGTACCTATCTCTTTTTTAGATAAGTATTGTCCGGAGCAATTTGAAATCTTAGGTCAAATGGCTAATACGTCTATCAATGGTTTTAATTTCGGCTATCCCTTTGTCAATGGAGAAAGAAAATATGCACGTGTCCTAAT
>QWCZ01000055.1_pt1 | contig 91831 bp, 62 predicted proteins | sample 1972651 | NCBI WGS metagenome assembly QWCZ01 (sample SAMN09866695, study PRJNA288562) | Human oral metagenome isolate pre1_saliva, whole genome shotgun sequencing... | isolation source: mouth | host: Homo sapiens | place: USA: California
TTTCTTCATTTGTTTACAGCAATTTCTTTAATTCATCAATACTTGGTGCAGCTTTCCGCAACTTTTCAGGCATTTCTGCCTAATTTGTGAATTGCGATTTACGAATTGGAACTTGCCTCAAAGATGATGTTCTCATTTTTGTATTTGTACTTTTTTCGTCAAAATCATCTTAGTCACCACAAGTGACTAAGATAAAATGACTAAGATGAAGCCCTCACATACTTTTGATTTCTACTATTTGGTTTATCTGGTATGGTCATTTCGATAAATCCTCCTTCTATCAATGGGTCTACGTATCGAGACTTTGCATTGTTGCGATGTTTCAATTGTAGATGTTTCATGATCTCTGTAAGGCTCCGAGGTTGTTGACAAAAGTCGATGACCTCGTTCATCATCTCAGTTGACTTAGTCGCTGACTTAGTCACTTTTTCTCCATCACTGACTAAGTTAAGTGACAAAGATGGGCGTATTGTTACCTCGAAAGCAGTGATTTTACTCACATCGAAATATGGCTCTGGATTTCCATTTTCAGCCAACATATTTTTTACACGCTGAATTCCTCGGTTAAACATATTGACGTATTTCATTCCTCGCATAGCTTCTGCTATCACTGGATTGCGATAGTCGTTAATGGTTGGGAAGTTTTCGGGGCGTGCCTCTCCGTATAAGCCTCCCGCATTGAGAATTTCAATGCGATTGGAGAACTGATAGATTCTGATAGGCATATTTGATTGATAATCTCGGTGCATACAAGCATTCATCAGCAATTCTCTAAGAGCCAACTCTGGATAGTTAAATACAATCTGCTCACGGAGCATACTGATAGGCACTGGTCGTGCCGTGACAATTGCATCTTTGACGAAACTCTCCAATTTAGGCAATACTGTATAAAGGCTTCCCCTTATTTGTCTTTCGTTTAGAATCTCGCTGCCATTGTCTTCTCCTTCAAAATGCACATACTGCACATAACAGCCATGCAAGAAAAAAGAAGCATTTCTTCCAAAAAGAATAATGCACGCATTAGTAGGACAATCATTCACCATGTCATAAAGATGGATGGATGCCAGTTGTTCTTTAAGAGGGCGTTTATCCTGTATTAGTATTTCTGGATCTATAATCTGAGGAAGATATTCTTGAACTATAAACGATGTATCTATATCTTTCAAGGAAGTTCCAAAACAAGGCATAGCATCAAAAGTTGCCATATAAGATGTTCTCTTTTCCAAAAGAACTCTTTCTTCAGACTCGGTAGCAATGTCACGTCGTGGACCAATACGAATAAAAGTCCGTCCACGATAGCGCACTGGAGGGAGTAAGGCTGGTGAGACTTCTACGACCAATAAATCTCCTTCGTTGAACTCAAATTTCTCTACCGACATCATTGGCAGTGGGAGAATGTTACCATCAGAACGGATACCAGCAACTTTCTTCATCAGATTATCATCAACCTTTAACCCCGATAAAGAGCCATTATCCTCTGCGCCCAAAATAAGGTATCCCTTTTTTCGGGAATTGGGTAAATCGTTAGAAAACGCACATATTGCCTCTTGAAATTTATCCATATTGGTGATTGAGGCAGTGCGCTCTATCCTATACGTTTCTGTACTATTAAGTAGAGTTAATAATTCTTCTCTTGTAACCATTATTCTAATCTGACGTTCTCATTAAATTTCAAGTTGTCAAGCTGACGCATAATTTCCTCCTCAAGTCTATGACTTTCGGCAAACTGCTGAGTAAGTGTCTGACGAAAGGCAGACATACGAGCGTTAAATTCCTCTTCGGTAATATCCACATACTCTATCTTAATGTCGGATACGCAGACTGAGAAATCATCAACAGATTTACACTTACGGAAGGTAGTAACAATCTGCTCTACTTCAAAATCACGTAATCGTTTCTTCTGATTGTTGCCCTCTTTATATTCTTCACCCAACTTGCTGGCATCAATGAGTACCACCTTATCAGCTGATGCCGATTTATCAAAAAATAACACAGAAACATTAGTGCCAGTATTAGCAAACACATTACTTGGCATCGACACGCAACCATAAACCCAACGTTCATCAACGATACGTTTTAGAATATTCTTTTCAATACCACTCTTAGCCGTAATGAACCCCGTAGGAATAACAATAGCTCCCTTTCCTGTATCTTTTAGCGAATTGATAACGTGCTGAATGAAACAAGTGTAGATAGCCATAGCCTCCTTTTTCTTGGCAGGAATATTAGGCACACCAGCCCAAAAGCGTGCAGGTTGGGCAGCTATCTTTTCACGTGTGCCAGAAAAATCCATCTTAAACGGAGGATTGCTCACAACAAAATCAAATTGACGCAAGCTTTGTCTATCATCGCTTTTATGATAAGGTGCTACAAGGGTATCGCCTTGGATAGCATAGTCTAACGATGATACAAGTCCATTGAGAAGTAGATTAAGTTTCAACATCTTGTTGGAACGTTGCGAAATATCTTGCGAGAAGATTGTACAACGGTCTTCCCCTATCTGATGGCTAAGTGCCATAAGGAGTGTACCTGTTCCAGCCGAAGGGTCGTAACACTCTTGGCTATGCAAGTCGGTTTCATCCCCCACAAGCAAGCGTGCCATAATAGTAGCGATAGCGTGTGGCGTGTAGTATTCAGCATACTTTCCACCACCAGCAGTGTTGTAGTCTTTGATAAGATATTCAAAGATAGAGGCGAAGAAATCGTAATGCTTCTCAAATGCTTCTTCAAAAGAGAAATTAACCAATTTATCGACCAGTGCGCGTGCAAAATCAGCACGATGAGCCGTATCGGTAACAAAGTTGGTCAGGGTTTCAAAGAGTGGTATTTTGGTGTTATCTGTGGTCTGAGTAGAGAAAATATCTGCATTCTTTTCGGCAATATCGGTCATGGTATTGTCGAAAATGGTATCAAAGTCGCCTTTGCTCTGTTGATTCCAAAGGTTGGAAATAAGATGATATGGCTCAAGAATAGGTACGTCGGCACTCAACGAACTTTGTAATAACATTCGTTCATTATCAGAAAGTTCTGCGTAGGCAACTTCCCATTTATCGGCTTCCTTGATTTTCTTTGCTATTTCGCTGCGTGCGTTTTTAATTTCATATCCAAACTTATCATTTAGAAATTTATATAAGAAAACCTGCGTTATAATTTTATACTCGTTACCATCATTTCCCATACCGTAATTGGCACAGGTAGCCTTCAATTCGTCTATAAGACGTATGGTTTGCTCTTTTATATCCATAGTCATGAATGTCCGTAAGTTGCGTTATATTGATTAAGATATTGCTGAGCCACTCGCTCCTTGATAAACGTATAGTCGTCCATTTCTGGCTTTATTTGTGGAAACTGATACAAGCAACCGCTAATCAACGACAGAACAGTGCGTGAGAAGAAAGCATCTTTTTTCAAAATATCGCTCTTGTCATACACTTTGGCATCAATATCTTCTTTTATTATTTTTAGAATAACCATTATCTCCTCGTCTTTGAAAGAGAACATAGGAGCTTTATGTTCTACTTCTCTTTTCTTATTCACTTCACGTATGCGCTTGTGGACACGTGCAAACTTTGCGTCTCCTTTATACTTCTTCAAGAGTGCATTGTTTCTTACTTGTATCTCTTGCAAACGCTTCATCACATCATCGAGAGCTTTGGTTTCTTCGTTAAACTTTGCCACAGTATCTACAACAAAGCCGTGTTCTTTGAAGCGTTCGGTGAATGCTTCCCTAAGCGTAACAAACTCGGGGTCGTCTTGGTCGAAATTGTTGGTGAAAGCAGTAATAGCACGTTGCCACTTTTCCTTTAAAGCTCCCGTTCCGCCAATGATATGCAGTTCTTCTGAACCTATCTTTGAGAAATCAAATTCTATATCAAGCATAGCTTCATTAATGAGCAACTTTGTTTCATCGCTCATCTTGAATGCTTCCTTTTGATTGATAATGTTTATACGATGCTGCACTTCTGACAATAATTCTGGGAGCTTTGTTAATTCCAACTTAGAGAACTGCTCCTTCATTTCGTCATCACCAAAAGTGCGAACTATATTTGCCATATTCTTGGCAGCAACGAGTGCATGCTTGAGGTCAAGTAAAACAGCCTTGTCTTCTTCGGTAGAGATTTCTGTAGAGAAATCTTCGGCATTGTCGTATGAGTAATCAAACAGCACTTGTCTGATTTCTTTCATTTGCTCAAATATCTCTTCTTTGTTTTCTATAACTTGTGCAAAGGTTTCGGTATTATTACCCTCACCAGTTTCCTTGACGTCATTGAAACGATTTAATTCTTGTAAATAAGCTTCGTTGGTTTCTTCAAAATTGCGCTTAATGTCAGCAAAATCAATAAGGAAGCCATAACGCATATCCTTATATGGTCGGTTTACACGTGTTATAGCTTGAAGAAGATTGTGATCTTTGAGTTTGCGACCGAAATAAAGTCGCTTTAATCGTGGCGCATCAAATCCTGTAAGCAACATATTAAAGACAATAAGAATATCAATAGTCATATTCTTCTTAAAGTCCTTAACTATCTGCTTGCGTGTTTCTTTATCCTCATAATCGTGAAGTATCAAACCTACACGAAGATTTAGCTTATCATTGATTTCCTTTTGTATTTTATCGAAATGAGCGAAAAGCTTTTCTGCTTGACCGCTGGTCTCGCATATAATCATTCCCCCCAAGGTTTCATCGCCTTGTATCTTACGAAAATTGACCAAATCATTGATAATATAGCGCAGAAGCTCATCTACATAATTGTCATGCTCTATTATCTCGCTTTTCTTGATGTCTTTTTTCTCAACCAAGGTTTCAAGTTTTTCATGAACCTCAGTAAGTTTCTCTCGATAGGACGTTTCAATATCTTCTCGAATGATTTTAAGCGTATAACCATCAGCTATTGAGCGGTCATAATAATAGGAGTGCAGATAATTTCCAAAAACTTTGCACGAAGCGCGTTCTTCGCTCAAAAGCGGAGTACCTGTTAAAGCTATTTTTATGGAATTTTGGTCAGCATCAAACAAATTGGCAAGAAAACAACCACCTGGGCTATATCCTCTGTGTGCTTCATCAAGAATAAAAATGCGCTGAAGATTGGTTGCATACAAATTAAGTTCTACCTTCTCGTTGTCTTTTTCAAAACGCTGAATATTTACAACAGTTATTTCCGCTTTCCCACTTGCACCTTGTTGGGCTTGATTGGTGCGGAATTGTTCCATTAGTTCCTTTCGAGTGTTAGCTGTTGATACTACCAATCCTCGTGCTTCAAACTCCTGTGTAGCCTGCTCTAATAAGTCAAGGCGATCCACTATGAAATAAAACTTCGCTACTTTATTTTGTCTTGCAAAATAATCATTGAGAATATAGGTCAGATGGTACGATAGAGCCGTTTTACCGCTACCTTGTGTATGCCAAACCAATCCCGACTTTATACCTTCAGTGAGTTTGCGCTCAATAGCCAACGAAGCGAACAACTGTTGATAACGCATAATATGCTTTTGGTCAGTTGTTTCAATTTTACCATCAACTTCACGTTCCATGCGAACGTATGCAATACCATATTTAAGAATGTAGAGCAGACGTTTAGGACAACACATTGAAGTTAAAATACGATTGGTAGGTGTATATGGACTTAAATTGCTTTGATATTCAGGGCTTGTATGTATAACTTGGTTGTTGTAATCTGCTAAAATTTGTTTTTCTTGTTCTACATCAGCTTTTAGATATGGGTATTCTGCATGAAAAGGTGCAACTTTCAAACCTGTTGGGTTTTCTTCTCTGAAGCAATTGAATGGAGTAGAATTCCGCGCTCCTGTGCAATAGAACGCTCCTTCAACAGGCACAATACCGCCCAATGTGTCATATTCCATATTATTGGAGAAAATCATCAATTGGGTAATGTTGATGAAACGGCGAAATTTCTTATTAGGGAAACGCTCCTCATTCATTCGCTTACTTTCTGCAACCATTCCACCATGATTATTTGGCTTCTTAACCTCAACAAAACAAAGTGGCAGTCCATTGACGAATAGTGTTATATCAGGACGAAATTCTTCTTGTCCATTCTTACAGGTAAACTCAGCTGTAAAATGAAAAGTATTATTAGCAGGTCGCTCAAAATCAATCAACTTTATAGGGGACACTGATTTAAGACGTTGATAAAAGCCACGTCCTAAATCATCATCATTGAGTTCCTTCCGAATATCTTTCAATGTTTGTTCATATTCACCTGCATATTCAGGATTTAGTTTCTTAAACTGAACCTTAAAAACTTCTAATAAAATATTGGTGTTTGGGTCGTATATTGTACCAGCTTCGCTTTCATGAATTCTTCCCCAATATTTATATCCTAAGCGTGTCAGATGTACCATTGCGGGCATCTGTACTCTGGTTGCTTCATTGAATTTTCCCATAGCATTCTACTTCTTTAATGTAGGTCTTAACAAATCACGAATATCTACTTCCTATACCTCGGCAACCTTGACAAGATTATCAAGAGAGGGCTGTACTTTATTTGAACACCAGCGTGATACTGTATTCTCTGTATGTCCCACTTGATTAGCTAACCATTTGCCCGAAACCTGCTTTCCCACTAATACGGATTTAATCCGATTTATTGCCTTCATCTGTAAATTTTCTTTCATCGTTTGTTAAAAGTATCACACACAAAATTAAGCATTCAATGCCATAATTCCAAGCAAATAAGGATATTATTACTGTACAATGATAATTTTCTTCTTTTTGAATGTTTTTCGTTGGCAATAATGTATCTTTGCAACATTAAATAAGTGGTCCTTGAAGCATTGCAGAATAAAGAAAGGGAAAGAAACTCGCTCGTTTCCAAATCGTAAACCTTTTACCCTTTATTCTTTCTTATTTTGTTGATTATCTGAAAGATACAAAATATAGAATCTTTTCGGGCATATTGCGTTGCAACCTTTCGGGCATGCGGGCATAAGAGCCTTTTATCTCTTCGTTCCATGCTCTGCCATTGATGCAGCTTGGGGAGGTTTCCATGGGGTTATACCATGTAAAAGATTGGGCGTGCGCTTGCAGAGTAAGGCCAATCAGCAGGCAGAATGTGGTTTGGATAAGTTTCAGCATACCTTTAAGTTGTGTTGATACTGTTTATTTAGATGTGGTTTTTGAGGTTGCGTGCAACCATTGAGTATTGCAAATTTACAACAACTATTTGTAAAAGTTGCGCAACGCACGAATAATTATTGAGCCTACGCGTGCAAACCCATAAGGCACATGGTCGAAATATGGACGTAAAAAAAAACGAGCGAAACCGGGGTTAGCCTTTGTTTCGCTCGCTTATTGGTTTTACGCAGCCGATGTGTACAAGGCATTTAACACATCAGGCATGGTGTTTATTCCCAGTTGGGGTTTTGTGTTAGGGCCTTGTTAAGCACCAATTCTTGCTTAGGCAGTGGATAGAGGAAACGGCGGTCGTTGGTTTTCCATTTTCTTCCAGCGTCGTCGAGTTGCTTAGCAGCCTTGTATTGATACAAGTACGTAGCGCCATTGTAGCTCACGGTTGGGCGTCCGTTTTGACCGTCGAACGTACCAGCGGGGAATTCGCTAACAGACAGCGGAGTAATCTTAATGCCCAGCATCGTTTTGGGGTTCTCCATCAGTTTCATAGCGTTCCATCGTTTCAAGTCGTCTAGTCTAAAACCTTCGGCCACAAGTTCGATGCGTCGTTCGCGTCTAATCTCGTAAATAAGGTTAGAGAGCGAGTAGCCATAGTTAATGGGTTTAGCATCGGCAACGGGCGAAGTGGTTAGGTGAGGCATACCCACGCGGTCGCGCAGTTTATTGATGGTTTTATCCAGCACGTCTTGAGTGCAAGTTCCCAGTTCGGCGTTAGCTTCGGCGTTGATGAGCAGCACTTCGGCATAGCGATACACAAACCAGTCGAATGTAGAGTTGCGCGCTTCTTGTTGCACGGTGTTGGCGTGGTGGAACTTCACGCAGTCGTATCCCGTTACGCTTTTGCTTGCCCCCACGCGGTTAGCCGGTTCGTTCAGTATGCGTTCACCATTTCTCACATAGTAGGGTTTGTGGTTGTTGTCTACAATTTGATATAGACGCGGGTCGCGGTTGGTAATTTCCTTCTCCAGGTTATCATCTCCAGCATAGCCCGAGCCCGTGTTATAGATGGGTGTGCCATCCTTCATAAGGAACGATTCCACGAAGTCTTTCGACAATCCCATGCCACCATTTTGCACCTGTCTGCCCAGTTCGTGGGTTAGCACCGAAGGTTCGTAGAATCTAGCAAGGATGCATTCTTTATTGGCCGAGAGGTCTTCTTGCGTAAATTGGTTAGAGTAATACAAGGGATAACCGCTGAAAGGCATTTGGTCGCAACCAGCATCCGAGCCTTTAACGATTTCGAATTTGCCCGAATTCATCAGCGTGTCGGTTTGTGCCACAGCTTCTTTGAGCAGTGCGTTAGCCGAGAGTGCGCCAGTTCCAGTTTGGTTATGATATTTTTTATACGTACCAAAATGTAGGCAAACGCGTGCCAATTGCGTGCGTGCGGCCTCTTTGTTTAAGCGTCCCGATTCGGCCAAAGCCTTTTCGGGTAGCCATTTAATGGCATATTTAAAGTCGTCTATCACCTTTGCAATCACCACGTCTTGCGGGTCGCGAGCTTTGTATAGTTGTTCGGTGTCGTCGGTTTGCAAGTCTTTGTCGTAGAAAGGCACGTCTCCAAACATTTTTACTTTGCTGAAATAGAGCAAGCCTCTAAAGAACCTCACTTCGGCCACATACTTATTAATTTCGTTTTCGCTACCTTGTGCAGTTTGGTAACGAGAGAGGAAATAGTTGCACGATCTAATGTTTCCCCAGTCCCATCCATTGTTTCCCGAAGCCTCGGTGGGCACGGTCATTTCGTCAAAGAGATACGAGCTGTAGTTAGACGTAACGAAGTTGTCGCTAGTATTGTCTAGCGTAGCCGAGGGGCTGCTGAGCAATCCATAAAGTCCGTTGGCATAAAGTTTGAGGTCTTTGGAAGATTTCCAGTAGCTTTGGTCGGTAAACGAGTCGAGTGGAGACAAGTCTGTATAATCACACGCAGCAGCCATTCCAGCGAGTAGGGCTAGTGCGATATAATTTTTTAATTTCATAATCATTGTTGTTTGTGATGGTTACACATCAGAAAGTTAAATTCAAACCTACAGCAATTTTCTTGTTAATGGGGTAGGTCATGTTGTTTAAGGTCTCTGGGTCGAACGCTTTGATGAGCGAAGTAAAGGTGAGAAGGTTTTCACCTGTTACATACACTCTTAGTCGCGACACGCCAATTTTGTCGAGAATGTTTCTTGGCAGTGTGTAGCCCAGGGTTACATTCTTGAGTCGGCAGTAGCTAGCGTTTTGCAGATAGCGTGTGCTCGTGTTGCGGTTACCGCCATTAGCCCATCCCAGACGTGGGAAGAAGGCGTTGGTGTTTTCGGGTGTCCAGTAGTCGAGCGAAGTGGTAAGTGGCGTTTGCCATTCGTTGGTGAAGCCCCAGTAAGCAGCCGAGCCACTGCCAGGGAACCAGTCGCGTTTACCAATACCTTGCCAGAACATTTCAAAGTCGATGCCTTTATATTCCAGTCCGGCAGTGATACCGAATGCAAATCGAGGCGTTGAGTTACCAATAATTTTTCTGTCTCCAGGGTTAGCCAGGGTGTTGTCGCCAATGTCAATTTTGTTATTACCGTCAAGGTCTTCAAAACGCACGTCACCAGCAGTCCATTTACCGCCATAGAGGTAAGATTGGTTAGCGTGTGCATTAGCCTCTTGTTCGGTTTGGAACAAGCCATTAGATACATATCCCCATATTTCGTTCATTTTACGTCCAACGTAATATTGGCTAATCAGTCCAGTGGGGTTATTAAATTTGGTGATGGTAGACTGATAGTCTGACAATACACCCTTTACGTGATAAGACAAGCCATTGGCCAATCTGTCGTTCCATTCCAAAGAAAGTTCCCATCCCACTGTTTTCAAGTTAGCTGCATTTTGGCGTGGCACACTAGCTCCGAGTACTGCGGGCAGCACTTCGCCATCGGTAAGCATGTCTTTGGTGTTGCGACGATACCAGTCGAACGAAGCACTAAGGCGGTTGCGCAGGAATGCAGCATCAAAGCCAAAGTCTATTTGGTTAACCGTTTCCCAGGTAAACGACGAGCTAACCAGTCCAGGAGCATACACAGCCACGGGGCGTCCGCCACCCAGCAAAGCACCATATTTGGTGTTGATGCCATAAGTAGCGAGGTAGGGGAAGTTGCCATTAACGGCTTGGTTACCCAGCGAACCATAAGAAACGCGTACCTTCATGTTGTCCCACCACGATTTAACACCTTCGAAGAATTTCTCTTCAGACAAGCGCCAAGCGGCCGAGATAGAGGGGAAGAACTGGTAGCGATGTCCCTTTTTAAACTTCGACGAGCCATCGTAACGGCCGTTGAGTTCAAGCAAGTATCTACCTTTGTAGTCGTAGTTAAATCTAGCGAAAGTGCCGTTTACAGCCCATTGTCCCATGTTACCGTCGATGGCCATATCGCCGATGGCTTGGTTGATGGCAGGATTTTCGGGGTCGATGAGGTCTTTACGTCCTGCGTAATAGTATTGTGTGCGTTTTTTTTCTTGGTTATAGCCCACCATAAACTTCATGTTATGGTCGTTGTTGCCCAATGAGAGATTGTATTCGGCAAAGGCATTAAACGAAGAGTAGTAATCGTCGCTGTTAGATCGGGTAACACTGCTGGGGTTGGTCCAGGGGTAATAGTTTTCTGTTCCAGGTACAGCTGTATAGTCGTAGAAGTTGCGAACGTGTTGAGTAGAAGCCCATCCATAGTAGTTCCAGGTGTAGTCGGCATTCACAATAAGTCCCTTAATGGGGGTGAGTTTCACGCCAGCCGTCATCCAAAGGTCGTTTTGGCGATAGCGAGCGTTACCGCCTTGCGCCTGAATAGCCACGGGGTTGGTAAAGTTTCCTTGACCAGCATAATGTCCGTCGGGGTGTTTAACGGGCATCAGCGGACTAAGGTCGGATTTCATCATACCGCTATAAGCCGACAAACCCGAGTAGGCAGTGTTGTTCATTGCAGTTGTACCACCAGTGGGGTGCATCTCGGTTGTATACGTATGCGCAATCTTAGCCGATACTTCCATCCAAGGAGTAAGCTCAGAGGTGACGTTGATGTTGGCGTTGTACTTATTGTATTTTTCATCGGTGGCCTTCAAGATACCGCCTTGGTTGTTAGACCCCAGCGACACATAGTAGCGCGTTTTTTGGCTACCGCCACTAATGCTAGCGTTATAAATCTGCGAGAACGAAGTTTTATACAATTCGTTCCACCAGTCGGTGTTTCCGTTATAGCCATATTTAAAGGCGCTATAAGATTTGTCGAAGAACACAGGTTGGTCGTAGGTGCCGTTAACATATTTCTCTGTATACTCGTAAACCAGAGGGTTAAAGTAGTGTCCGCTACCGCCACTGTTTTGATAAGCAATGTCAATCATCTTGAGATAGTCAAGCGAATTAACGTTGTGCATTTCTACAGCAGGACTCTGCCAGTATCCCGAAGCCGAGAATTGAACCGTTGGTCGCGAGTTGAGTTTACCCTTTTTGGTGGTGATAAGAATAACACCATAAGCAGCTCTAGCACCATAGATGGCAGCCGAGGCCGCGTCTTTGAGCACCGAAATCGACTCGATGTCGTCGGGGTTCACCAAGTTGGCATCCATTTGCACGTTGTCTACCAGCACCAGTGGTTCGCCACCATTGAGCGAAGTGGTACCACGCACGTTGAAAGAAGCGCCAGCACCAGGAGCGCCACCGTGTCCCATGGATACGTTAAGGTTGGGCACAACACCCTGCAAACCTTGTCCGATGTTGCTGATGGGTCGGTTTTCCAGCACACTACCATTCACCGATGCCACAGCACCCGTAAGGTTGGCTTTCTTTTGTGTGCCATAACCCACCACAACCACCTCGTTGAGGTCGTTCACACTGCTTTGCAACACCACCTGCATGCCTTCTTGCGCTTTCACCGTTTGGGGCTTAAAGCCCGTGTACGAGAATGTGAGCAGCGAGCCGGGAGCAGCATTCACCGAGAAATTTCCATCGATGTCTGTCACCGTTCCGTTACCTCCGCCAGACACTTTCACCGTAACACCGGTGAGCGGTTCGCCAGAATCGCTGGTTACTGAGCCTTTAATTAGCCCAACTGGTCTAGTTTGTTGAATTACGTTTTTTTGTGCTCCTACCGCAGTAACGGGCAAAAGCATCATGCCACATACAAATGTGGTGCTTCGCAATAGATGGTAAAGACGCATCTGTTGCACTTCGCAGATCAATTTTCTCATGTTTATATAAGTCAAAATGTTTATAGTTCTTGGGCTTGATTGTTTTTTGCGACTGCAAAGATAAACGATTATTTTTTTAAACAAGCATTTCTTAGTTCATAAAATTCTGTAAAATTTAGACGTGCTAACACTAGTTTACTTGGCTTTTTCTTTATTTTAAACACAGTATTCTCTGAATTTTTGCCCTTGCAATGAGGTTAAAACGAAAGCATAACGAAGAATTTGGTTAGGAATATTAAAAATATTAACTTTGCAATAACACAAACATCATTCAGTATTTAAATATGAAAGCCATAGTAATAGGCGCTACAGGAGCAGTGGGCAAAGACTTGGTGGAACAGCTTTTGGCCGACGAAAGCGTTGAGCAAGTACACATCTTTGTTAGGCGCGACCCACAATTGGGTACGCCAGCTAAGCTAGTAACCCACGTGGTTGACTTTAATCAGCCCCAAGCTTGGCAACACCTGGTGCAGGGCGATGTGCTGTTTTCGTGCATGGGCACCACCCTAAAGGCAGCAGGAAGCCAAGCAGCACAATACACCGTGGATTATACCTATCAGTTTAATTTTGCCGAAGCAGCAGCTCGCAACCAAGTGCCAGCCCTCGTGTTGCTGTCGGCAGCCAAGGCCAATGCGCAGTCGCGCTTGTTTTATACGCGCATAAAAGGCGAATTAGAAGTGGCAGTAGCACAGCTAGGTTTTAAGCAATTGTGCATTGTTCGTCCGCCTTCGCTCATCCGAAATGGAACAGATAGGTTGAACGAGAAAATCGCCAATGCCGTTCTGTCCTTCTTTAATGCTTTGGGATTGTTCAAACAACAGCGCCCTATGCCCACACACATCGTTGCGCAATGCATGGTGGCCGTGGCAAAAAACGGTTGTGTAGGAACGCTCGAACCAGCAGAAATTTGGGCCGAAGGAGATAAATAGGCATACCAAGTGGTAATATTTAAAAGATGTATGCACGAGCAACAAAGCAAACTTGTTGTGCTACGTGCCCCATTGAGCGTTGTAAGCAAGCGCGAGAGCACGCCTTTGAGCTAGGAGTAGCGCGAAGGAAGGAGCCCAAAAGAGCAGCATTCACTTATCATATTGACTTATAAATCCTTAACCCCAACCCACAAATGAACCCCAGCCCCATCTCGGCCGGCGCATTTGCCGACACCAAACCCCACTATCATTTGCTCGATGGACTGCGCGGAGTGGCAGCCCTTGTGGTGATTTGTTTCCACATAGGCGAAGATTTTGCCACAAACAGCCTCACACATTATTTTAGTCATGGTTATTTGGCCGTGGATTTCTTTTTTATGCTGTCGGGTTTTGTAATAGGATATGCCTACGACGACCGCCGAAACAGCATGTCGGTTGGGACTTTTATTAAGCGGCGAGTAATACGTTTGCACCCCATGGTGATAGTAGGCGCACTGTTTGGCGCAGTGATGTTTTACGGTCAGGGTAGCGAATACTTAAATGTGCAAAGCGTACCCTTAGCCCTTTTGGCATTTGCCACGCTGCTAAATATGCTGTTAGTGCCAGCGTGGAGTGGGGTAGAGGTGCGCGGATTTGGCGAGATATTCCCCTTAAACGGACCAGCATGGTCGTTGTTTTTCGAGTATATAGCCAATCTTCTCTATGTGTTGTTTATCCGAAAACTCAGCACCCACCGACTAGCCCTATTGGTATTTGCTATGGCAGGAGCGCTTTTGGGCTATGCCTTAACCAACGAGAGTGGCACTTTAGGCGCGGGTTGGACCTTTGCCAACGGAGGATTTTGGGGAGGAATGCTTAGGGTGATGTTTGCATTCCCAGCAGGTTTGTTGCTCTCTCGTGTGTCGTGCAAGTGCAATATACGAGGTGCTTTCTGGTGGTGTGCCATGGCCATTGCAGCAGTTGCGATGGCTCCACGCATAGGAGGAGAAGGGCAATTGTGGGCAAACGGACTCTACGAAGCCCTTTGTGTGCTAGTGGTTTTCCCCTTGATGGTGTGGTTAGGGGCATCCGGGCAAACCACCGATGCCCTTTCTACGCGCGTTTGCAACTTTCTTGGCAACATCTCATATCCCCTTTACCTCACTCATTTCCCCCTTCTCTATACCTGTTTTGCTTACGCCAAGCGTAACAACATGCCTTTCTGCGAAACCCTTCCGCAAATACTGGCTTTGATTTTTGCCTGCATAGCCCTAGCATGGTTATGCCTAAAATACTATGATGTGCCAGTGAGGCGATGGTTGCAACGTCGGTTGGTGTGAGAGAAGAAAGAGGATTTAATGTAGGTAGAGCGCAACTCCTTTTGTGAGAAAGATGTTGCGAAAAGCCTAAAAAGAGTTGGATGTTATTGTGATTATACGTAAATTTGCCCTATTGCAGAGCAAAGAATAAGGGCGGTTGGCCATATTGCTGTGCGTAATGCACAAGAAAACGGCCAGCAAAAACGGCCCAAACCGTTACCATCATACTTGATTATGGCCATATGGAACCGACTTTGGGGAACAAAACACAACAATAATAAAGCAAACATTGTTGGAAACGAAGGTGTGGGAGCAAGCAACACCTCGCTGCGTTATGCCTTTGTGGATACAGAAATAGGTGGGAAAAACCATCAGGTGCGCGACATTGGCGCATTGCGAAGTGATGGTGCAATCTTTCATCAAGCCTCGAAAGTCGAGCTGATAAACTTTCTTCGCGATGTTGATTTTATATGTGGGCACAACATTGTGCATCACGATGCCAAATATCTTTTTACCCATGACGAGCAACAGCAATGGTATTTGGTAGATACACTTTATCTCTCGCCGTTGCTTTTCCCTGAACGTCCCTACCACAAGTTAGTGAAAGACGACAAGCTAATCGTAGAAGAACTGAATAATCCAGTTAACGATTGCGAGAAAACAAAAGACTTACTTCACGACGAAATAGCCCACTGGAAGGCCTTGCCAAGCCACAAACGCCTTGTGTTTGCCTCGTTGTTGTGGGGGCAGCGCGAGTTTGAGGGCTTTTTGCGCATGGTGAATGCAGAGCCAAAGCAAGCCCATGTGTCGCAACTGATAGTGGAACACTATGGCGAAAAGATTTGCAGCAACGCCCCATTGGCAGATATTATTGCCCAATATCCTTGCGAACTGGCCTATGCACTGGCACTTATCGACACCACCGACCATCGTTCGGTTACGCCAGGCTGGGTGTTATGCACCTATCCAAAGGTGGAATATGCGATGAAGCTTTTGCGAAACACACCTTGTAAGCAGAGTTGCCGATATTGCAAGGCGCAACTGGATGCGATAAAAGGTTTAGAAACCCATTTTGGGTTTAGCGCTTTTCGCACTTACGAGGGCGAACCACTACAACAACAAGCAGTAGAAGCAGCCATGAAAGGGCAGTCGTTGTTGGCCATATTCCCCACAGGAGGTGGCAAGTCGCTCACTTTTCAGTTGCCAGCACTTATGGCCGGCGCTGCGGTGCATGGGCTAACGGTGGTTATTTCGCCCTTACAGTCGCTCATGAAAGACCAAGTAGACAATCTTGCTGAGCGTGGAATAACCGATGCAGTAAGCATAAACGGCTTGCTCGACCCCATAGAACGTAGCGTGGCAATCGAGCGAGTGCAGAATGGCGATGCCTCGTTGCTTTATATTTCGCCCGAGATGCTTCGTTCAAAAACCATAGAACGCGTTTTGTGCATGCGCCATGTGGTGCGCTTTGTGATAGACGAAGCCCACTGTTTGTCGTCGTGGGGACAAGAATTTAGGGTGGATTATCTCTATATCGGTAAGTTTGTGAATTGGCTTCAAAAGCAACGACTCAACCAACAGCCCATAGCCATTTCGTGTTTCACGGCAACAGCCAAGCAAAAAGTGGTGCAAGACATCTGCGATTACTTTCGTGAGACCCTCAATATGGAACTGCAACTCTATGCATCATCGGCAACAAGAACGAATTTGATGTATAGTGTGATACACACCGAAGACGATAATGACAAATATTTGAAGCTTCGCGCGCTGATGACGGCTAGCAATTGCCCTGCCATTGTGTATGTGTCGCGCACAAAACGCACAAAAGAACTTGCCCAACGACTAACGCGTGACGGTTTTGACGCACTGCCTTTTAACGGCAAAATGGACGCCGACGAAAAGACAGAAAACCAAGAAGCCTTTATGAACGATAGGGTGCGCATCATTGTTGCTACCTCGGCGTTTGGCATGGGCGTAGATAAAAAAGACGTGGGATTGGTGGTGCACTACAATATATCCGACTCGTTGGAGAATTATGTTCAAGAAGCCGGACGCGCCGGACGCGACCCTAGTCTCAATGCAAAGTGCTACGTGCTGTATAGTGATAACGATTTGGAGAAGCATTTTATAATGCTGAACCAAACAAAACTGAGCATCAGCGAAATACAGCAGGTGTGGAAAGCAGTGAAATATCTTACTAAAATGCGCGAAGGAGTGAACTGTTCGGCGTTGGAAATAGCCCGACAAGCAGGCTGGGACGACTCGGTGAGCGATGTTGAGACACGCGTGCGCACAGCATTGTCGGCTTTAGAAGAAGCCGGTTTTTTGGTGAGAGGAAGCAATGTACCACAGGTCTTTGCCTCGGGCATCACCGTTAAGAATATGGATGAGGCTCGTAAGCGCATTGATGCCTCAATACTCTTTGATGAAGCAGAGGCCGAAAAGGCAGTGCGCGTAATAAAATCGCTCATCTCGAGAAAGAATACCGTGAAGTCGAGAGATGCTGAAGGCGAATCACGAATAGACTATTTGGCCGACACCTTGGGCATAACTAAGGCCGAAGTGATGTCGGTGGTGTTGAGTATGCGCCAAGAAGGCCTTCTTGCCGACACCGAAGACATGATTGCTTACTTGCGCGACACAGGCGAAACCGAACGCAAATCTAATGTGCTGCTTGATAAGTTTGCCAAACTAGAACGGCACATCCTTACGCAATTGCCCAACGACCCACTGCTCACAACCTATAAACAACTTAACGATAACGCTGTGCACCACGGCATCGACGAAGCTAAAGAGAAAGATATACGCACATTGCTCTACTTTTTAACCATCAAGGGCTATATGCGAAAGAAAGAAAATGCGGCGCATTATGTGGAGTTGCGTAGGATGTTTGAGGCTGATGTGCTGATGCAACGTTTTGAAAGACGGCTGCAAATATGTCGCTTTGCGGTGGAATGGCTTTATAAGTTGATACAAAAGTCTGGTGATGATGGTGCACCCAACAAGCCAGTGACCTTCTCGGTGGTTGGTTTGCTCAATGATATGAAGGCGCAAGGCGGGTCGCTCTTTAGTTCGTTTGCCAACTTACAGCTCGAAGAGGTGAAAGAGGCGTTGCTTTATCTGGCCAAAATAGGTGCGCTTAAGCTGGATGGAGGCTTTCTTGTGATATACAATGCCATGCATATTAAGCGTGTGAAAGACAATAGAGCACGATTTAGTAAAGACGATTATCACGTGCTCGACGAGTTTTATCGACAACGAATACAACAGATACACATCGTGGGCGAGTACGCCAATATGATGGTGAAGGATTACCATGCAGCGCAACAGTTTGTTAAAGACTATTTCCAAATGGACTATCGCCGGTTTGTTACCAAATATTTTAAGGGCGAACGACTGAACGAAATATCGCGCAACCTTACCCCTGCGAAGCACAAAGAGCTGTTTGGCCATCTGTCGGCATGCCAAAAGCAAATCATTGCCGATAAGGAAACACGTTGCATTGTTGTGGCAGCAGGACCAGGGAGTGGTAAAACGCGCGTGCTGGTGCACAAATTGGCATCGCTGTTGCTACTTGAAGACGTGAAGCACGAGCAACTGTTGATGCTCACTTTCTCGCGAGCAGCTGCCACAGAGTTTAAACAACGACTGTTACAATTGGTGGGCAATGCCGCTCATTTTGTGGAGATTAAAACCTTTCATGCCTATTGTTTCGACTTGCTTGGGCGCATTGGTAATCTAGAAGACGCCAAAAACGTGGTGAAACGAGCTGCCCAAATGATTAACGAAGGTGAGGTTGAACCAAACAAAATTGGTAAGGCCGTGTTGGTGATAGATGAAGCTCAAGACATGGGCGAGGCCGAATATGCCTTGGTTGAGGCCTTAATGACACAGAATGAAGATATGCGTGTGATTGCTGTTGGCGATGACGACCAGAATATCTACGAGTTCAGAGGGTCTAATTCGGTCTACATGCAACGCTTGGCACAGGCTGAGGGAAGCAAACTCATAGAGATGACAGACAACTACCGAAGCGATATCCACCCCGTGGCTTTTGCAAATAATTTTGTGAAAGCCCTACATGGACGTATGAAAACAACGCCAATCACTGCTATACGCAACCAAAATGGATGGGTTGAGGTGGTTCAACATCAGGCTAAATATCTTTATCAGCCTGTGGCAGACGAGTTGGTGAGCCACAACGATGAAGGAACAACGTGCTTGTTAACCCAAACCAACGAAGAGGCGGTTATGATGTTGGCTTTGTTAAGGCGTAAGGGCATCAATGCAAAGCTTATACAATCGATGGATGGATTTAGGTTTTGGAACATGGCAGAGACCAGATATTTCTTGCGAAAGCTTGAAAAACGTGGTCAAACGGTGATTATTCCTGATGATATTTGGCAAGAAGCGAAACAGATAACATACGCTACTTACGCTAATAGTGAAAGCCTTGTTTACTTGAAACGATGCATAGAACTGTTTGAACTCACCAATAAAGAGAAGTATGCAACCGATTTTAAGGAGTTTGTTTTCGAGTCGGCGGTGGAAGATTTCTGCGATGTGTCGCGTGCTGATGTTGTTGTGAGCACCATTCATAAGGCTAAAGGTAAAGAGTTTGATAACGTTTATCTGCTTATTGCTGGCTCTTATCCCAAAGACTCCAGTCTGTTGCGCCGTTATTATGTGGCTATCACCCGTGCCAAAAGTAGGTTGTATGTGCACACCAACGCACCTGTTTTTGACGGTTTACCTACAGATGTGCGTATTACCGACAAACAAGAATATGCCATGCCCAATGAAGTGGTGCTGCAATTATCGCATAAAGACGTGTATCTGAATTATTTTAAACAGTGCAAAGCGGATGTGTTGGCGCTGCGTGCTGGCGATGAATTGAGGGCTATAGACAATGTGTTGTACACGCTAGATGGACAAAAACCTGTGGCGATGTTGTCTAAAGCCATGAACGAAACAGTGCGAATGTGGAAGGATAAAGGTTATGATGTGTGTGGTGCAAAAGTGCGATTTGTGGTGGCTTGGCGACCAAAGGATGCTGAAAGAGATGAGGAAGAAACGGCTGTGGCACTAGTAGATTTGCGGTTAATGGCCCATTCTTCGCATCAAGAATGAAGCTTCTACGATGCCGATGCTCGTTGGCAAAGTTTCTTCTTTTAATAGATGCCGTGTGAAATGTGTAAAAATAATAAGTGTATGAATACAAAACAGTTGATGATTTATATCCTATCTGTGGTGGCAACATTGGCTTGTAGCTTGTTTGCAGGCTGGTCTGTGCGCGACAATTGTGGAGAGTGGCTATCCCTAACGCTGTTGATTGGGGCTGGTGTGGCCTTGTTGATGCAGTTGTATTTCTTAATAAAAGCAGTGCGGGCGCGCCATTTGTGGACGTCGCTTGTCGTTGTTGTACTTATTGCATTGTCGGCTATTGTGGGCGCTGCATTGTTTGTCTTATCTGTACTTGCTTGTGGTTGCCCACGAAGACCAATGCTGATAGAACAAACCGACTCGGTTTATCAACAACCAACAACACCCACTGACTCAACCAACAACGCGGTTGTACTGCCCCAATAGCCTTTGCTAATGGTCGTAACAACCGCGTTGCTTATCATTCCCCTTTGTTCTTGCCCTTTGAATGGTTCTGTTTTGAAGGCCAATCAAACCCCAATCGGTAATTAGGCCACAATGTTTCCAGGAGTCTTGTTTTGGTGTTGTTTCCTAACATCTTTTATTTCTTGCAGGCATCTTGCCTGTCTTTGCAAGTTGACGTAGCCCGCTACGCCTGCGTTACAAAGACAGGCAAGATGTTAGACAATAAAATAAAATCTGTTTAGACTCTAATCACCGATTTGGGTTAAAGGCCTTTGCTCTGCATTGGGACTAGGGGATGGTAAAATGGTGTTGGGTGAAAGGCTATGTTAGAACACGTAGCCAAACCCAATGTTCATGTATATGGGGTACATGGTGAAGGTGATGGTGTGGAAGTCGCTTGAGAAAATGTTATTAATCCCATAAGTGAGGTCTGCATTAACGGTGAAATGCTTAAAAGCACGCCACGAACCACCAGCCTGAAAGCCCCAAAGCCAGCGGCGAAGGCTGCTATTAAAATCGTAGACCGCCGTTTTGTCGTTGGTGAAGTTAACCTTTTCGCCAATGGGCGACCCACTTCTTAAGTATCCATCGCTAACAAATCCCGAAAATTCGCCATCCATTCTGTACGAGACATAAGGCCCAACGCGCAGTTTCCATCTGTCGTTTATACGATAAGCACCAAGCACGGGCAGTGTCACAAACGAGCTTTTGTACACCGTGTTCACCTTACCCGTCCAGTTTCCGGCCACACGTTGTCCGCCGTCTATAATCTCCATACCATAGTTTTTCACCGTAGCACCAGTTTCCATGCCCTTTTCTTCCAATCTTAAACCAAGTGTTATACCCAGTTGTCGGTTGCAATTAAGCCATTTGGTCATCATGCCCGCAATGCTTCCATTAAGCTTTGGGCTATAGCTATTAATCTTCCTAATCTCTTTGGGTAAGGGCATCGGACTTGCACCGCCGATGTTTACGCCGGCGCGTACTTCGTATTCCCAACCATTTTTTTCAGATTGCACCAAGCTTTGGTTACGTTCGTTTTGTGCAAAAATCGTTGAAGGCAGTCCAAAAACAAGGGTGGCGAGGGCCAAAAGTGTGTGTATTCTTTTCATCATTAAGCTTTATTCGTGAAACAATTGCAACTCGTCAACCCACAATGTGCTACCAACAGCTCCACGGAAGAAAGCACCTCCCTGACTAGACGACATCACAATGGCCAGGTTATATTGGCCTTTGCGAAGCTTTTCGGGGTCGAGAGTGCGACCCGCCACTGGTTCAAAGGTCATTGAAAAATGTGTCCAAGCATCGGTGGGTTTACGTTCTTTGAGCTGTGCTATCATTACAATGCTAGGATGAGTCTTGATGTTGGTGCCGTCGAGGAAAGGCGTTTCGGTGGTACTTTCGTACATCACGGCGTAAATATCAAACGTGTCGCGCGCGTTTTCCAGCACAGTGTTGGTTTTATCGGTGAACTTTGCCCCTGGTTGATATTTGTAATAGCCCGATATGGCAACGGGTGTGTTGCGATATGGCAAACCAAATCGGGTGGACTTAGCCATGTTGAGAATATCTATTTGAAACTCTCCCAAGAACAAATTGCCTGCAGCGATGGGTGCACCGAATGCAATTCCCATTGGTCCGGTGCTTCTTGTCACCAGTTTTACGCATTTCCCAATATATCCATTATCGTCTTGCATGGTGGGATAATCCTTCAAACCTGCGGTTCCATTGGTTATCATAAATCCCGCATTGCCACTGTTCCATTCTGTTTTAGAACCATCGGGCAGTTTCTCATAAATCTTTTCAAACTTCTTGTGTTCCTCTCCCGTGTCGTTGTCCTTAAAGATATAGTAGTCTAAGCCCTCAAAGTGATATTTCGTAGGCACGTCGTTAACCTCAAAACTCACGGTGTAGGTTTTCTTCCATTGTCCATCTTGCGATGTAACAACGTAGGTTTGCGGTTTAGTAAAATCTCTTAGCGTACCACTAGCAGGCGAGATAGTAGCGCCAGGTGTCAGTTCAAAGCGTGGAGCCAGCTTACTTCTGTCTTCCCATCCATTGATATATAGCTTCACTTCGTTGTTGGTAATCACTGGTTCGCGTATCAGTAAGTCGCCATCCAGTTGAAAAGCGGTGATGTCTGCCTCGGCGTTGAGTGCCTCTTCGCGTATGCAAGCCGTAGAAATAGTGGCCAACGCGAGTGTAGCAACAAAGGCTTTAAATGGTTTTAGAATAATCATAAATCTACTGTTTTGTTGTTTTTTGTGGTGTTAGGCACTCATTGCACATGTTATAGCGTGTGACAAAAGGCAAAAACACGTTGCAAATGTACGACTATTATTTTAAAAAAGTGTGGCTTTCAGTGAGATAATCCACCCAAGGGAGCACAAAGTAGGGGCGTGCGAAGCTACGTTTGCTCAGACTAATAGGTAAAATAGCAAGGCGCCGACCACCTTTTTTGAACAAACTACATAAACGAAACACGCTGCCTCTCTCAACGAGATGCAGCGTATCATTTATGTTTAACTAAAAATTCTTTCTAAACAAATGAAAGCCTCACGGTTTCCATTGTCATCCGTTAAACAATCTAACAATCTACCTTAATCTAATAACTAAAAACCTAAATCTAATATTACTAACCTAAACAATCTATTAACCTTTTGACATTGCAAAGTTACAACCATTTCTACATTTACGCAATAGTTAGCACAAACTTTTGATATAAAATCGCGTTATTCTTGATGTAAGTCAACACTGTGTGTCCGAACACAGCCAACTATATGTCAAATATATGCATGGTTTGCTTTCTTTTTGTCGTTGTTTTATAGGATTTGCAGCCCTTGTTTTCGGCATTATGGCTCTTAACAACAACAATACGCTGCTTTTTGGGGCTTAGAAGCGTCGTTTAGTCTTTGAGGTTTGAATTATTTTCACTAAGTTTGCAGTGTCGTTGGGTTGGCCTTAACTGCCCCAGGGGCTGCAAGGCCACCTTATATATACCCTTACACCTTATATATAATAGAAGATGCGAATATTGATTGTTAACACCAGCGAACTAAATGGAGGGGCTGCCGTGGCGGCTTCTAGGCTTGTTGCTGCGCTAAACAATAGTGGCGTGCAGGCTCGATTGTTGGTGAACGACCGGCAAACGTCTAATCCCATGGTGTCCGAATTGCCCAAAACTCTCTTCAGTAGATGGCGTTTTCTTTGGGAACGGTGGACCATCTTCTGGCATTTGCACTTCACTAAGCACAACCTTTTTGCTATTGATGTGGCCAATGCTGGTGCTGATATTACTTCCTTGCCCGAATTTAAACTTGCCGATGTAATACACCTCTCGTGGATTAATCAAGGTATGCTATCGCTCAATAGCATAAAAAAAATTGTGAATAGTGGCAAACCTGTGGTGTGGACCATGCACGACATCTGGCCCGCAACGGCCATTTGCCACCTAACCCTGGGGTGCAACAATTTTAAGCAGATATGCCGACGATGCAAATACCTACCCGGTGGGGGCAGCGATAAAGACCTTTCAACTACCGTTTGGCATAAAAAGAAACGCATCTACGAGAAAAGCGACATCCATTTTGTGGCTTGTAGCCGATGGCTGGCCGACCAAGCTAGGCAGAGTCAGCTGCTTCGCGACCTACATGTGTGCGCCATTCCCAACCCCATTGACACCCGTGTCTTTGCTCCAAAAAATAAAGTGGAGTGTGCCGAACTCATGAGTTTGCCTGCCAACAAACGCCTCATCCTCTTTGCTGCCCAGCGAGCCACCAATGTTAATAAGGGTTTGGCCTATCTGGTTGAGGCTTGTAACATGCTGGCCCAGCAATATCCCGACATGAAAGACAACACAGCTCTCGTGGTGCTTGGCGGAAAGGCCAACCAAGCGGTGGCCGAACTGGCACTGCCTGTTATTCCCATCGACTATGTCAGCGACATCGCAACCCTCATTGCCCTTTATAATGCGGTGCATGCCTTTGTGCTGCCGTCGCTATCCGAGAACCTTCCCAACACCATTATGGAGGCAATGGCCTGCGGGGTGCCGTGTGTGGGGTTCAACGTGGGCGGTATTCCCGAAGAGATTGATCATCGACGAAATGGCTATGTGGCACGGTATCGCGATGCAGCCGACCTGGCTAAGGGTATCCATTGGGTGCTTTTCGAGGCCGATTACGACCAACTGGCAACTCAAGCCGTGAAAAAAGTGCAAGCCAACTATTCGCAACAGACCGTGGCTCTGCAATATATAGAGGTGTATAACCAGGCGCTAGCCTTTAAAAAATGTATGTTATGATTAGCTTTTCGGTTATCACCTGCACCTATAATGCTGCTGCCGAGCTGCCCCGAACGCTCAAAAGCGTGGCCGAACAAACCTATCCGCACGTTGAACACTTGCTCATCGACGGACTATCTGCCGATGCTACGCCTGCTCTTATCCAACAATATGTGGCCGAAATGGCCCAAACCGAGAGCTTGCACACCATTAAAGTAACCAGCGAACGCGATGCCGGACTATACGACGCCATGAACAAGGGCATCGCAATGGCCACTGGCACCTATCTTGTTTTTATCAATGCCGGCGATGTGTTCCCCTCTCCAAGCACGCTCGAAACAGTGGCTTGCGCCGTGGGCGAGGCCGAAACGCTACCTGCAGTGCTTTATGGCGACACCGATATTGTTGATGCCGAGGGGTGTTTCCTGCGCCATCGTCGCCCTGTTCCGCGTCAAGGTCTCTCGTGGCGGTCGTTTAGTCGTGGCATGTTGGTGTGCCATCAGGCTTTTTATGCCCTCACCTCGTTGGCCCAACAAACGCCTTACAACCTTCATTATCGTTTCTCGGCCGATGTGGATTGGTGCATCCGTGTGATGAAAGTGGGCAAAGCAGCTGGTTTGCCCCTGAAAAACGTGCAAGCCGTTGTGGCCAATTACCTCGATGGTGGTATGACGGTAAAAAACCATCGCGTATCGCTTAAAGAGCGTTTTGCCGTTATGCGCTCGCATTATGGCCTACCGCTCACCTTGGTAATGCATGTTTGGTTTGTGTTGCGGGCCGTGGGGCATAAACTCAATAAAGGTGCTTAGGCTTGTTCTCTACATTTCCTGCAAAGGTTCAATGGTTGTTCTTTGTATTGCTCTTTATTGCCTTTTTGCTTTTATCAGGCATCTTTCGCTTACGTTTTCAGTCGCATAGAGCATTATGCTCGTTCAAGGGGTAAGTTAAACCTGCTCAGCTAATAGCTATCAATACAGCAAAGGTGATTTTTAGAGCTTGCTCTTAACGATTGGGGTTTAACTTTGGCTGCGGTTACACTGCAAAGAACAGTGTGACTTTTTTTGAGTTAAAATAGATAAAAACAATTATTGCCTCTTATACTTTGCCTACTTTTGTAATACGAAACCTAAATGTGCACAACCTAAGCTTCCCCAATCAAATGTAAAAGTACATGATAAAAGAGCTTGCTTTATGGATGGAGTGCTTTAACTGTAACCACAATAATAAATGTGTAGCGAAATATTAATCCGAAAACTCTATAAGCTAATGCGCTTTATATTTTTATTTTACTTACTTTTCTCTTCGCTCTTTGCGAAGGCCAGTGACCAATCTAAACTCTTTGGATACAGCTGGTGGCCTCATTATCAGCATCCATACTTTCGGCTTCAACTAGATACACTCAATAACCAACCCGTACTGGGTCTGGATATCATAGCTCCACTCAAAGGTGTTTGGGGTACGCTGTTGCCTACATATCAGCTTCGTGGCGAAACAAATGATATTACGGTAAGGGTGAAATACAAATCGAAAGATGTACAGCACTTTTACGTAACGCTCAACTCCTTAACTAATGGGGCGCGTGTGGCTCGTCGTGACACGATAATGCTACCCGCATCGCCCAATTGGGCAGAAGCTACAAGCCAACTGCACTTAAAGCATGCCGACCTATTGTCTGTTACTTTAGAGGCTACGGGGAAAAAAGATACGCTAGGAACAATTCAACTTGCCGATTTTGGCCTATACGCAGACGGCAAGAAACTAAGTGATGATGTGCCTGATGCAGCGGTTGAACCATTGTTTCAACGTAGCGACTTGCTTAATTGGACGTTCGGCAACTATGAAAAACTCCCATGCATGAACAGTCCTATCCTTGCTGTTGGTGAGACTGTACACGGCACAAAGACGATGAATGCCGTAGCCATGGACATCATGAAAGAACGCATACTAAAACACCAATGCAGACTGGTGCTGTTAGAACTGCCCATGGATGCAGCCTTCTATATAAACAGGTATGTAAGAAACGACCCACGTTTTAAGTACTCTTACATATCGAACTACATTGACAACTCTTTGCTGAGCGAACCCACAAAGGCTTTCATCGAGTGGCTTAAGCAATATAATGCCACCCACGATAACAGCGTGTCGCTCCTGGGCTTCGATACCAATTTAGAATGGGTGCAAAGCCAAATCAATCTTTTTAATTTCTTCTATACGCTTAACGATGGAAAGAAGTCTCCTGAAATGAAAAAAATCTGTGAGGCAGTGCTTTATGATATGGACCCTTTTTCGAAAAGGGATGTCGCAGCCTTAATCGATAGTAGCGATGTTGTAAAAAACTGCCTCCAAAAAGATGAACTGATGTTGGTGCGTAAGGGCGTAAGGCTGATGCAATGGTTCGCAAAACACCGTATGCGTTTCGGACAACGAGACACGTTGATGGCGCAGTTCGTTCAATTTGCCATCGATAGCGTCTTTCCAAAAGAAACAGTTGTTACAATGTATGCGCACACTGGACATTTAAATTACTCTCAGACAATAGAACCAGCACATCTCAATTATTATAGTGCTGGGCATTACCTAAAAGAGAAGTATGGTGAAAACTATCGTTGCATCGACATTGTCACTTATCAAGGTGCAACAATCGTAAGTGACAAGTATGGTGCTTATGCTGGTAGCAAGCTTGCTGCCGTACCACAACGCAGCATTGAATACCAGTTGGGACAGCTGGGTGTAGACTCGGTTTACCTACCTATGAGTAAACTTCAATCTAGCGAAGCTTTGCAAATGCGTATGGCAGGGAATGGAAGTATAAAGGTGCAATTCATCTATGGCTATCCTCAAGCAAGAGTAGATGGTGTGCTCTTTGTTCGCAATGTAGACCCAGTGATAAAGAGTGAACGAATTATAAAAGAATGGCAAGAAGGAACCAAACGAATGTTTAAAGCTTACCAGGAGGCACTAGGCAAAATGAAAGCTATGTAAATAACCACGATGCGGAGATTGCATGCTTAACAACACTCAATCCCGAAGACGTTAATACATAGGTAGGAAGCTTTAGGTCACATCCTGCAATTCATGCATGTCACTCGTGATGCAACGATTGTAGGCACAAACACCCCTTGTGCAAGTTTCTTATTTTAGCATTGCGATTAGGTAAAACATTTCTGCATATAAAAGTTAAGTTGAAATGTAAAAATGCCATTCATCAACATTTTTTTCGCATTTTGTTTGGTGGTTCTCGAAAAAAGGCGTACCTTTGCATCGCTTTTAGAAACAAAGCACGGGCGTTTAGCTCAGCTGGTTTAGAGCATCTGCCTTACAAGCAGAGGGTCGGCGGTTCGAATCCGTCAACGCCCACAACGCAAAAGTCCCGCAATCTAACATGGTTGCGGGATTTTTTTTTAGCAACGAACATCGTTGTTGCATGCATGTATATAACAAAAGATAGCTAACAGCATAAACAAACATCAAAATGGAAAAAGTAGTAAGCGGAATTAGGCCCACTGGAAATCTTCACTTGGGCAACTATTTCGGAGCGGTAAAGAGTTTCGTGAAGATGCAAGACGAGTACGAAAGCCTGTTCTTCATTGCCGATTGGCACTCGCTTACCACCAGTCCGAAACCCGAAGACATTCAACGTAGTGCTCGTGTAATCCTTGCTGAGTATCTTGCCTGTGGCATCGACCCACAAAAAGCCAAGATATATGTACAGAGCGACGTGAAAGAGACGCTCGAATTGTACCTCTTCTTTAATATGAATATGTACCTGGGCGAACTGGAACGCGTCACCACCTTTAAGGATAAGGCACGACAACAGCCCGATAATGTTAACGCCGGACTGCTTACTTACCCCACTTTGATGGCTGCCGACATTCTGCAACATCGTGCGCACAAAGTGCCTGTGGGCAAAGACCAAGAGCAAAACATGGAGATGGCCCGCAAATGTGCGCGACGCTTTAATCATATCTATGGTGTTGACCTTTTCCCCGAACCGCAAAACTTCTACTTTAACACGCAAGCCGTGAAGGTTCCTGGACTGGATGGCAGCGGAAAAATGGGGAAGAGTGATGGCAATTGCATCTATCTTTACGAAGAGCGAAGCTCCCAATAGCGTGAAGCCCGATGTTATTGAAAATCTCTTTACTTTCTTGCGTATCTGCTCGGACGAGGAAACGTATAACTACTTCGACGAGAAATGGAACGATTGCTCTATACGTTATGGCGACTTGAAAAAGCAGATTGCTGAAGACATTATCAAAACCGTAACGCCCATTCGCGAGCGCATTATGGAATATCGTTCTAACACCCAACTGCTCGATCGCATCGCTCAAGAGGGTGCCGAAGTGGCGCGCGCTAGCGCCAGTGCCACGCTTAAAGAGGTGCGTAAGATTATCGGTTTCCGTTAAAAATACGCGTTCTTTGCAGTGCTTTTACGCTGCTAAAACCCATACAATGCGCCACAGAACTTAACTTCGCGCGCAATTAACAAGCCTGCCCTGCCAGCCAATGCATAAGCCCTTCGTGGTGCTATACTTGCTGTGCGGGGCAGGCTTGTTGTGTGTTGGCATGGGGTGGGGCGTGTGTGGCACTGCAATAGCCCACAAAGGCATTGTTCCATCAATAAGTTTTGGTCATATTGACAATGTTATGCAATCATAGCAAACTGTGGTATGTCGAGGCTAGGGCGCAAAAGTGCATTGATTTAGTGGTGAGTTTTAACCCCAATCGATTGTTATACCACAATGTTTCCAGAATTCTTGTTTTAGTGTTGTTTCCTAACATCTTTTATTTTCATGTCGGCATCTTGCCTGTCTTTCTAAATTTACGTAGCCCGCTACGCCTGCATAACAAAAACAGCCAATCTGCTCGACAATAAAACAATATCTGTTTAGTCTCTAATGACCGCAATTGGGCTTAATCGTGCTTTTTTCTTTATTTGTTAATCGCGTTTAAAATACTTTACAAAACACGTGCTGCAGGCAAACGCATTCTAGCGAAAAAAGCGACTCAAAGTAGGCAAAAAGTTGCTGTTTTTGCCTTATCCAATTTTATTTTTCGTCTATTTTTTGGCATTTCAGAAGTGTTTTGTACCTTTTTGCTTTTCTAGAAGACGAAAACTCCGCATTTTTTCTCTCCCCAAAAACAGCTTTTAGTGGCTAAAAACACACGTTTAATGGTTTATTTCACCAAGAAAACATGCTTTTTTCAACATTCTAAAATTGTAAATTCATACAAGAGGTATGCAAGATGATGCATTTGACGCTGCGTTTAGCAGCAAATAACCTCGCGTTTTGCACCATTTTGCTTTGCGTTTTGCAGCAAATAGCCCTGCGTTTTGCAGCAAATAGCCGTGCGTTTAGCACCATTTAGCCTTGCATTTAGCAGCAAATAGCACGATATAGCGTGCAAAACACATTTTTATGCGTTGTAAAAGCAAAAAGTGCAGGTTGTACACACATCGCTTTTACATCCAAAATAAGCCTCGCGAGAATTGAAAATTTGGAGCAAGGCGAACAGTTGGTGACTTTCAAGCCCTGTTTTTGTGTTAAATTTCACGCACAAAACTTTACATTAATAAGACTTGTGTGTTGCACCTATAGAATATGTTATCTATAAAATAATACAAAACACATGGCGAAACAGAAAAAATCATTAACTTTGCTGATATTGATGGTATGGCTAAAAAAATGCGTCAATAAACGCACTTTTCGAAAAACGAAAAGAACGTTTTCGGTAAGCAGAACGTAATCTTTAAAAGTTGTGCCACACGTTAAACAATCTATAGTTAAACAGCCTTATTAATATGTTAGACAGTGACACAACGCCTAGCCTAAGGGGTGTCGATCTTGCCGCTTTCGAACAATTATACAGAACCTATTATGACGTTTTGTGCAAGTTAGCAGCAACAATAACCCACAGTCATCAATTGGCTGAGGAAATTGTCGACGACCTTTTTTTCTACCTTTGGCATCATCGCAGTGAACTAGAAGTAGACTCGTTGCAGGCTTATCTCTTTCGTGCCGTGCGCAACAACAGCGAGAAGGTGTGTCGCTCGCGTGCCTTTCGGCATGGAAGGCTAACCCTAAGTCTTGATAATGAATTGCTGCGCGTACACGATAACCTGTCGGATGCCGAACATCCCCTAGGGTGGCTCATCGAAGAAGAAATGCAAAACCATGCCCAAGAGGTAGTAAACCAGTTGCCCCACGAGTGCCGACAGGTGTTCGAACTGAGTCGTTATCATGGCAAAAAGCATGCAGAGATAGCCCAAGAGCTGGGTATATCGGTCAACACCGTGAAATATCACATTAAAAATGCCCTCAAAATACTCTCTTCTAGTCTGTCTACTGGCACAGCTTGCACGCTGATGCTGATGGCGCAAAGTTGGTAGCGGTTTGCCACTGGTGGCTTTTGCAGAGCACTGCGCCAATACACGCGTGGTTGCCCTCTGCAATATATAGGGTGCAGGGCTGGGCAAAGCACACCGCTAGCCCAAACGTTGCAATTAATAAAAAAACTTAAAACCGAGTGCAATTGCGTATATTTCTTCCTTTTTCACTACCCCAACAACCATCAAAAATACTCTTTCCTTATAGAGCGAACAGCGTATGAAAGCCTACAATCAACATATCAATAACCTAATTAGCCGCTATGTGCAGGGCGAAATAGACGCCAGCCAACTGCGCGAGCTGAACGATTTTATCGAGCAAAACGATGAAAATCGGCAGTATGTGCTAAGTATGCGCGAGATGGTTTTCTACGACGAATGCACCAAACCCCATCACACCTTCGATGTGGAGCAAGCCTTGCAGCGATTTCATGCCCATGTGCGCCAGGTGGCAAAGCAAAAAAAGCAGGCCCAACGCCAACGAATAAAGCTACAGGCAAAGGTGGCCGCGATGGTGTTAGTGATGTTTTTACCCGTGGTGGCCTATTTCGCAGGTTGGCACAATGCCACCAAACGCTTTGCCATGATAGCCACCACAGCCCCCAACGGGTCGCAAGTAACCACCATTTTGCCCGATGGCAGTGAGGTGAAACTCAATTCGGGTTCAACCATTAGCTACTCGCAAGGCTTCGGTATATCCCAGCGCGAGATACATTTACAAGGCGAGGGCTTTTTCAATGTAAGGCACAACGAGCGTTTGCCCATGATGGTGATAACCAAAGATGTGGTGTTGCACGACCAGGGCACGGCCTTCAAGGTGAGCAATTATAAAGAAGACCGCCGCGTGATGGTTAGCCTTTACGAAGGAAGACTAAGCGTAGACAATCTTATATCGCAACGCAAAGCCTTGGCTTTGAACCCCGGACAGCGCATGGTGGTGGACAAAAACACGGGTAAACTACAGCGCGAGAACATCAAGGAAACCAAAGAAGAAGGAGCCAGCATGAACACCTTGTACTTTGATAACTTGCCACTAGAAGAAATAGCGCCTGTGCTTGCCCGCAGCTTTGATGTGCTGATAGACGTGGCCAAGAGCGTGCGCAGCAAACGATTTTACCTAATATTCAACAAGCAAATAAGCAACATCGACCAGATATTACAAATAATGGCCCAAACAGGCCAAATCAAATACAATATGGCCAACGGGCGTTACCGCCTCTATTAGCAAAGCCCCAGGCCACATTACCTAATGCTTATCAATCTCTAAACAATTTCTAACTAATTCATTTCGACATGAGACCATTGACAAAAAAGTTTCTGCTCGCAACCTTCCTAGCGCTTTCAATGGAGGTTACGGTACAGGCGAGCACGGTAACGATGACGCTGAGGAACGTCACTGTGAAGCAAGCCATCGTTGACTTGCAAAAAAACACAGGCTACTCGGTTGTGATTTATGCCAAAGACGTGGACATGAACCGCCGGGTTAGCGTTGATGCACGCAACGAAAAGGTGGCTAATGTGGTGGGACAAATTCTTGCAGGACAAGATGTGGACTACGAAGTAAATGGCAAAACCATCGTGGTGAGCCAACACAAAAGCGAACCCAAGGAAACAGCACGCACGCAAAAAGCAAACGACAAGAAACAAAAAATGCAAGGAAAGGTGGTGGACGAGATGGGACAACCCATCACGGGCGCATCGGTTGTGGACAAAGCAACCAACACCGGAACGGTAACCGACCTGGATGGTAACTTCTCTGTCGACCTTGTGCCTGGTACCGAACTCACCATTAGCTATGTGGGCTATAACGACTTTAAGCTGAAGGCCACGGCAAACATGAACGTGCAGCTCAAACCCAACACCCAATTGCTGAGCGATGTGGTTGTGGTGGGCTACGGTAGTCAGAAGAAAGTAGACGTTACTGGCTCTATCGCCTCGGTAACGGGTAAAGACATTGCGCGTTCGCCAATGGCCAACCTCACCAACTCTATCGGTGGAAAGCTAGCAGGCTTGCGCGTGGTTCAGCGTTCGGGCGAACCTGGCAACGATGCTAGTAACATTGACATTCGCGGATATGGCAAAGCGCTGGTGATTGTCGATGGTATGCCTGGCAGTTTAGGCCAGATAGACCCCAATGAAATAGAAAGCGTAACCATCCTAAAAGACGCATCGGCAGCAGTGTATGGTATTCGAGCCGCCAATGGTGTGATATTGGTTACCACTAAGCGCGGAGGAACGCAAGCAACCAAGATTGAGCTGAACTCAACCTTTAGTTGGCAACGCCCAACCATCTATCCCGAACTGTGTAACGCTGCACAATTTGTGGAACTAACCGATGAAGACCTGGTTAACCGTGGCAAACAACCCACTTACGGACGCGAAAACCTTGAAAAATGGCGAGCTGGTGGCGAGGGCTACGAAAGCACCGACTGGTATGATGAGGTGGTAAGACCATGGGCTCCGCAACAACAATACAACCTTAACGTGCGCGGTGGAACAGAGAAAGCAAGCTATTTTGCATCGCTGGGCTACCTCAACGAGAGTGGTATGTGGCGCACAAACAGTTCTAACTTCCAGCGTTTCAACTTCCGTTCTAACATGGATGTGAAGATTACCGACGCCCTTTCGGCATCATTGTCGCTCTCGGGACAAAAAGAACAGCGCCACTCTTCGCCATGGAATCCCTTCTATATCATGGCATCTATACAACAAACATTCCCCACATCGCATCCCTATGCCAACAACAACCCCGACTATTACGCCGTAACCAATATCTCGGCGCGTAACGTGAAGGCTGTTACCGACCCCAGCGTGATGGGTTTTGACAAGGTGCAGAACAAGCGTTTTGAGGGTACAGCATCGCTAAACTATGCTTTCCAAAACATTAAAGGGCTGTCGATGAAGGGTTTGTTCTACTATCGTAATGAAGACAACTTTAGGGATTTGTTCCAAAAGAAATATCATTACTATGCTTACGATAAAGCAGCCGACCAATATAATGTGGTGTACACGGGCTTTAACCCCTCAAATCTAAAGCGCGCAGTGTGGAACCTTGAAACCTATATGATGCAAGCTTCAATCAACTACGAGAGAACATTTGGTAACTTGCACCATGTAAAAGGTTTGTTGCTCTCTGAAACAACCAAGGAGAACTACCGCGAACTGGATGGCTTCCGCGAATTTGCTATCGATGCCATTCCCGAACTAGACAATGGTAATGATAAGAATAAAACCAACGGTGGCAATAGTTGGCAAGAAGGTCGTATAGGCTATGTGGGCCGTGTTGACTACGACTATGCTGGTCGTTATCTTGTTGAATTTAGCTTCCGTTACGATGGCTCATCCAAGTTTGCTAAAGAAAAACGCTGGGGCTTCTTCCCCTCGGTGTCGGCAGGATGGCGCATTAGCGAAGAGGCATTCATGAAAAAGTATAGCAACGTGCTGGATAACCTGAAGCTTCGTGCATCATGGGGACGCCTTGGCGACGATGAGGCGGTTGAAGGTTTCCAATATCTAGAGGGTTACACCTATCCTTATAGCTCGTACATCCTTGGGTCGGAGGTTATCCGCACGGTTGTGCCAAAGGGTCTAGCCAATAGAAACATCACCTGGTACACATCGGATATCTACAACTTTGGATTAGATTTCGACTTGTGGCATGGTAAACTTTCGGGTACTGTAGAATTGTTCTATCGCCATCGCGATGGTTTGTTGGCCACCCGTGCCGAGTCGTTGCCCTCAACGTTTGGTGCTAAACTGCCACAAGAAAACCTCAACTCTGATAGCAATAGAGGATTTGAAGTGCAGCTGTCGCACCATAATAAAATTGGCGAACTAAGCTACGATGTATCGGGTAACGTGTCGTATACGCGTGCCATGTACAACCATGTGGAGCGCAATGCATCGCTAAACGACAACGATAATTGGAGAAACAACACCAACAATCGTTATAAAAACATCTGGTGGGGATATAAATATATCGGACAATTCCAATCGGAGGCCGAGATAGCTTCGTCGCCCGTGCAAGACGGTAACGGTAACTTAACCCTCGTGCCAGGTGACCTTAAGTACGAAGACTTTAACAACGACGGTGTGATTGATGGTAACGACGTGCAGCTAATAGGACGTGGCACAACGCCCGAGATAATGTATGGACTAACACTTTCGGGCCAATGGAAAGGCTTCGACCTAACCGTGTTCTTCCAGGGAGCAGCCAATTTCAATGCATTGCTAACCAATGATATGGCACATCCCTTGTATAACGGCTCGAACACTCCCACAGCCTTCCTAGACCGTTGGCATCATGAAGACCTCTACGACACGTCTTCGCCATGGATACCGGGCAAATATCCCTCAACATACGCTAGCGGAAAACAAAACAACCGTTATGTATCGTCGTTCTGGTTGCAAAACGCTAGCTACCTTCGTTTGAAAGAATTTCAATTGGGTTATACCCTTCCAAAGAGCCTGATACAGCACATCGGACTAGAGAATGTTCGCGTTTTCGTTTCCGGTTTCAACCTTTTCACCTTCACAGGTATGGATTTGCTCGACCCCGAGGCTGCTGGTGGCCCTGGCAGATACTATCCACAACAGAAGGTTATCTCGCTTGGATTTAATGTTAAGTTATAATCTCAAACCTCATTAAATAGCTTAAAAATGAAAAATCTGAAATCATATATCTGCTTATTGTGCACCGCTGCGCTCGTTTTTTCGTGTAACGACATCTTGGAAACGTCGTCGACGAAAATTCTAACCAACGAGAAGGTGTGGTCTAGCAAAGATGCTATAGATGCCTATCTAGGACAACTATACGACGAAATGCAGGTTGAAGACTTTGAATATCAACCAGGTACCGACGGACAATACCTCTCTACGCTTACCGATGAGGCCGTGAGAGCCTACACATGGGGTAGTGCCAACCAGCAATTGATACCCGAAGGTATATACGGCTGGTGGGGTTATGTACAGATAAGAAACATCAACCTGTTTTTAGAAAGTATAGGAACGGCTTCGATGCTAACCGAAAGCCAGCGCAAAATGTATGAAGCCGAGGCACGTTTCTGTCGCGCATTTGGCTATTTTGCCATGGTTAAGCGCTATGGTGGTGTTCCCTTGGTGACGAAGGTGCAAAAACTGGAAGGCCAAGATGTAGAAACATTGCGACTGCCTAGAAATAAAGAGTACGAAATTTACGACTTTATCAAGTCCGAATGCCAGGCTATCGAAAGCCTTCTTCCCGAAAAACGCGCAGACAATGAGCAATATCGCGCTACGCGCTATGCTGTGAATGCACTGGAATGTAGAGCCATGCTCTATGCAGCCACCGAAGCAAAATATGGTAATGTGCAGCTTGATGGACTGGTGGGAATACCCGCCAACAAAGCCGAAGGCTATTTTAAAGATGCCAAAGCCGCAGCAAAGAAGATTATCGACTCGGGCAAATTTGCACTCTATAGCGCAAAAAGCGATAAGGCAGAAAACTTTCAATACCTCTTCCTTGATGAGACTTCGGCCAACACCGAGCAAATATTTACCAAGGCTTTCGATGCTAGCGATAAAGGTAACTCGTTTGATTACTTTAATGCGCCCCAAAGCTTTAAGCTTGATTATGGCTGTGTGACCAATCCCACAGCCGACTTCGTGGCCGACTTTGAGTATGTTGATGGCTCGGACGGTGCATTGAAAGTGAAGGATGGTAGCGGTAATCCCATTAAGTATAACGACCCAACCGACTTGTTTAAGGATAAAGACCCCCGCATGTTGGGTTCTATTCTCTACCCCTTCTGCCCATGGCAAGGAGGTAGGGTAGAGGTTCGTAAGGGTATTGTTAAACCTGATGGAACTGTTGTTACCGCTAGTTCGCTGGGCGACAAATATGAAGGAACCAACGTAACCATCGCTGCAAAGGATGGTACACTCACCTCAACCGACGTAACAAAGACAGGCTTTTACATCAAAAAGTTTATGACACCAAACAAAGTTGTGGACTGGGGTAAAGGCGAAGCCAACTGGATGGTGTTCCGTTATGGTGAAGTTTTGCTTAACTTTGCTGAAGCTTGCGTGGAACTAGGAGACAACGCCGAGGCTCTTGCAGCTGTGAACCAGCTACGCAATCGCGCAGGTATCGCTCCTCGCACAAGCATCAACCGCGACCAAGTGCGCCACGAACGCCGAGTGGAATTGGCCTTTGAAAACCATCGCTGGTGGGACATCAGACGTTGGCACATAGCCGACCAACTGCTCAATGCAACGCAGTTCAAAGCCCTTAACCCCTATTTGGTTTGGGAAGATGGTAAAAAAGTGGAGCAAATGAAGTATATCTTCAAGATTGAAGACGCACCAAAAAACACGCGAACCTTCTTGCCTAAGCTCTATTACGAGCGTATTCCGGCAGAGGCCATATCAACAAACCCGAACATCACACAAAATCCTGGTTACTAAAATAGCATGCAAATGAAAAAGATATTATTGTCTCTTACTGCCTGCCTGGCTCTCTTGGCTGGCTGTAGCATCGATAACTACGATGAGCCTGATGCAGCAATATCGGGCGGAATATACGATAGTCAAACACAAGAGCTAATCCCCGCACAGGCGCCCAACGGCGCACGAGTGCAGATTGTGCAAGACGGTTATCAACAACCAACCAACTTTTGGTGCAAACCCGATGGCACATTCCAAAACACACGTCTGTTTGCTGGTAAGTATAAACTGACGGTGCAAGGTCCGTTTGTGGCATCAACGATTACCGAACAGGCTGTTAACATCCCTGCATCAGATGTGAAGGTGATGGTTGAACCTTACTTGCGCATTAAGGCAACGGCCACACTCACGGGTAATAACATTGAGGTGACCTACACCGTAAACCAAAATAGCAAGTCTGAGGGTACGGTTAGCGAAGTGAAAATATTGTGTGGCAACACCATCGGACTTAGTTCTACCACGGCTAAGAAACAGGTTACTGTTAGTACCACCAACCAACCGTTGGGAACGCAGCATCAAGTGACGATTGAAAACGTAGATACAAAAAATGCGATCTATGTGCGCGTGGCCGCTAAAACGTCGGAAACGCCATACTATAATTACTCTACACTGTTGAAGCTGAAATAAAACACTAGACTTTAAAAAGTGAATAGCATCCCGGTTGAGGACATTAATTTCTCGACCGGGATATCTTTTACCCCAGATGCTGGAAGCGAACTCGCCAACTTGTCTTCCAGAGCTGAATGAATTTGGTAGAGTCAAACCCAATCAACACCCTAGTTGGGTTGGGCTGTATGGTACGCTTCCACGAGGACGTTATGTGTTATATATCAATGCGAATGGGAAACGCTACGCAGAGAAATTTAAACACTAATGGCCTGTAAATTCTAAAAGTTCACAAACGTCAAGTGAGTAAGAACTATGTCCTGTTTAGAATAGGGGAGTAGGCAAAGTTGTTTTTATTAAACAGCATTAAATTGAGAACCATTTCTGGCTTATAGCACCTATTCAGCGCCTGCATCACCATTTAATTCGTCTAGCTTTTAAATTCGCCACTAAACAGATGGCGATACGAGAAAATAAACGTATCTTTGTAGCAATAGAACATTTAGCAAACATCTACTTAGCCACTGCAGCAAGAGGACAAGTAGCGTCATCGCATTTTACAAAGCATAAAAGAAATAATGAAAAAGAAACTTTTACTGTTATTACTTCTAGTGGCAAACACGGCCTTATCCGCATTCGCCATTAACAAAAAACCGTTCACCATTCCAGAGGTTAAGCAATGGAAAGGTGCTGAGGGCGAACTGGCTCTCTCGGGGCGCATCGTGTGCAATGGTGCTGAAGAAAGACAAGTTGCGCAGCAATTGGCCGACGACTATCGTCTGATGTTCGGCACTACGCTTTCTGTAAGCCAAGGAAAAACCAAGAAAGGCGACATCGTTTTATCGCTTAAAGGGGCTAAAACGCTAGGCGAAGAGGGCTACACCATGGCCATAACGGGACAGGTTAATATTGCTGCTGCCAATCGCAAGGGACTTTATTGGGGTACGAGAACGCTGCTGCAACTGGCCGAACAGAACGAAAAACATGCGCTACCATGTGGATTTATCAGTGACATGCCCGACTATCCGTTCCGCGGTTTTATGCTTGATTGTGGTCGAAAGTTCTTCTCGATGGATATGCTTCGCCAGTATGTGCGCATGATGGCTTATTATAAGATGAATGTGTTCCATATCCATCTCAACGATAATGCTTTCCATTGGTTCTATAATGGCGACTGGAGTCGCACGCCTGCTGCTTTCCGTATGGAGAGTAATTGGTTCCCTGGACTCACTGCTCGCGACGGACATTACACCAAAAAAGACTTTATTGCCCTGCAAGAACTGGCCGACAGCGTGGGCGTAGAGATACTTCCCGAAATTGATGTGCCTGCACACTGCTTGGCTTTGACACGTTTTCGCCCCGACTTGGTGAGCAAGGATTATCCGCCCGACCATCTTGACTTGCTCAATCCTAACACCATTACCTTCTGCGACTCGGTGTTTACCGAATATCTAGAAGGCAAAAACCCCGTGTTCCGCGGTAAATACGTGCATGTGGGAACAGACGAATACTCGAACAAAGACCAAAATGTGGTGGAGAAGTTCCGTGCTTTTACCGACCATTATATCCGTTTGGTGGAGAAATACAACCGTAAGGCGGTGGTGTGGGGTCAACAAACGCACGCCAAAGGCACAACACCTATCAAGGTGAAAGATGTGTTGATGTTCTCGTGGTCTAACGATTACTCCAAGCCCGACGAGATGATGAAGTTGGGATATAACCTTGTGAGCATCCCCGATGGTCAGGTTTACATCGTGCCGAAGGCTGGCTATTACTACGATTACCTCAACACGAAGAAGCTTTACGACGAGTGGACACCCGCCAACATCAACGGAATGAAGTTTCCCGAACGCCATAAACAAATAGAGGGAGGCGCGTTTGCTGTGTGGAACGACATTGTTGGCAATGGCATCAGCGACAAGGATGTGCATTATCGCGTGCTGCCCGCGCTGCAAACAATGGCCACCAAGATGTGGACAGGCGCCAAACCCACATTCGCCTACGATGAGTTTGTTAACAATGCACACGCATTAAGCGAGGCACCCGCCATGAACTACGCGGGCTATTACCCTGCTGGTATGGTGTTGCAACAGCCATCTGTTGCCCCCAATGCCGTGCAAAACATACCCCAAATAGGCTGGAACTATCGTGTTAGTTTCGACATCGAGGCGCAACAAGAAGAAAAGGGCACGGTGTTGTTCTCGTTTGGCGACACGCATTTTTACCTCTCCGACCCCATTGCAGGCAAGATTGGTTTCTCACGCGACGGCTATCTCAACACGTTCGACTACCAGTTGTTCCCTGGCGAAAAGGTTCGCATGGCCGTTGTTGGCGACAAAGAAAAGACGTCTCTTTACATCAACAGCCGCCTTGTAAGCGATTTGCCCGTGCGAAAGATGAACTTTGGCAAGCGCGGCGATATGTATTACATCAGCACACTGGTGTTCCCGTTGCAGCAAGCAGGCGCGTTTAAGAGTAAGATAACCAACTTAAAGGCAGAAAGTTTGGAGTAAACGGTCTTTCCACCTCCTTTCTTTTCAAGTAAGGATGGGGTATAACATGCCTCTAAAGCAATGTATAAGAAAAGCGCAGTCTTAGGGTTAAGGCTGCGCTTTTCGTTTTTTGTATTGCAACATGCCAGCTGTAACAGCATTTCCAGATAGCTATATCACTTCAACGGCTATTCGTTGTTATTCTCAACCCGCATCAAGCGTTGCGAGAAGTGTGAATGGTGGTATGCCATAGCCTAACAAAATGAACTTAGGATGCCCTCCTTTCAAATTCTCACATCAAACCTTTTCTAATACAAATGCAGCCTATATATAATAAGGTGTATAATGTGTGTGGACAGACAACCTATAAGATGCACTACAAACTAACAGCATTCTGCCAACGCATACCCCAGCTTTTAATGCCAATACACCAGCTTGCGTTTAGACCAGAACACCTTGCCACGCTCTGTTATGAAATAGTGTTTGGTCCAATTGCCATGCTTATCGAAGTTGCAATACCGCTCATGCACCTTATTTTGTTTGCTTTCCGACCACAGAGGAACACACATATATATCGCATCTGGGTTGCTAGATTCGCGTATATAATCCGTCAATTGCCCCTTATCGTTATACTCAAATTGGTGATATGTAGTGTTACCATCCGGATATATACTCTTCATCATTGTCTTTCGGCCTTGTGTATCGTAGGTGTAAACAAAACTCTTATCCACCTTTCCCGTTGAAAGGTATCGGGTATAAGCCATGAGTTTGGGGCCATTGTAGACGAAACTATCCTCTACAGCCATGAACATCGCAGACCTGCCTGAACCCATTACACGCCTTTCCTGTCTACGACACCGCCCCTGCTCATCATAAAAGTACTTATCAATACAACGTACAGTGCTGCCATTCTTCAGCCCCGATGGTGTTCTCACCTCTAAAAGCGAGTCGGTTATGGTGTAATCATACGTCTCCTCCGACCGTTTACGCCCCCTTTTAAAATATTCAACGAGCCGTAAATACCCTTGTTCGTCGTAATGGCTCACTGTTTTCCACCCGCGTAACGATTTTTCCGTTATTTGCTTTATGCCACGTGTACTAATCTCTTTGGTATAGTATTCGTCAATGTCTTGGGCATAACCCAAGGCGGTTGTACCCATTAAAAGCAACAATATAAAAGCTATTTTCTTCATCGCAATAAAGTTTTTAATCCAATCTTAAGAATATCAGATAAGTCGGACCTGTCGGAGTTCTCGGACAAGTCAGACTAGTCCGACCAGTCCGACCTAGCCCAGCGGATAAGGCTTCCTTAACTCCTCCATGATGTTTGCCGGTGGGCGTTGCGCCTGCAATTCGCGTTTCATAAACTCGAAATAAGGCGCGGCATGCTCAAAAAATTGGTAATAACCCTTGCAAAGGTAGTTAAGGCCAGGCTGGTTATAGCGGTCGCGAACAAAACGATTTTTGGGACATTCGCCATGACATGCAAAGCGGAAACGACACTCCTTACACTGCTGGGGCAAAAGCGCGTTCTTTAATTTGGCAAACTCCTTCTGTCGTGGCGAGTGCATCATCTCGTAGATGGTCTTGTCTTTCAAATTGCCAAGCTTATACTCTGGATACACAAAATGGTCGCAAGCATACACGTCGCCGTTAAATTCCATCACGCCGGCATGCCCACATTCGGCCGCCATGGTGCACACACCAGGAGCCACACCCACCCAGTTGGCCAGCGTGGCATCGAATAGTTGCACGTAATATTCGCCCACATCATTGCGCACCCACTCGTCGAAGATGGTGCAAAGAAAGTTGCCCCACTGTTCGGGTGTTACCGAAAAGTCGGCCAACTGGCCACCTTCGTACATGCCTGGTGCAAGTTTCAGTCCGTCGTTGCGCGTTACAATACGTTCTACAATGGGCGTAAACTGAATGTAACGGCACTTTATCTCCTTAAAGAAATGGTAAAAATCCAGTGGATAATCGGCATTAAAATCGTTCACCACGGCCAGTGCGTTCCATTCCACACCATGCTTATTAAGTAGTCTTATGCCCTGCATCACCTTGTGAAACGAAGGTTTGCCCGATGCCGTTTTGCGATATTCGTCGTGAAACTCTTGCGGTCCGTCGATAGAAACACCCACTAGAAAGTTGTTCTCCTTAAAGAATTGGCACCACTCATCGCTAAGCAACGTGCCATTGGTTTGTATGCAATTATCCACCTGTCGGCCGCGAGCGTAGGTGCGTTGCAACTGCAATGCACGCTTATAAAAAGATATTGGGCGCATCAACGTTTCGCCACCATGCCATGTAAAGAGCACTTCGGGCGTGGTTTGCGCCTCGATATACTCGTGGATGAACTTCTCCAACATCTGGTCGGAGATGATATGATTGGGGCAATTAGTGTATAATTGTTGTTTCTCGAGATAATAACAATACTCGCAACGAAGGTTGCAAAGCGACCCTGCCGGCTTTAACATGATGTACATGGGGCGGCCGAACGGATTGATTGTTGCCATAGCTAACTTGTGGAATTGAGGATTTAGCGTGATTCGATGAAGCCTTTTATAATGCGTTTACACATTGCAGACGAACCGAACATGCCTTCAAAGGTAAGTAAAATATTTCTGAAATAGGTAAAAATGCATAGTCGATGTGGGCTAATTGCCCCAAATAACAACCAACTTTATGGTAGAAAACACAACCAAAACAGCGATTTCAACGCAGATGGCCATGCGAATAACCTATAAACGATGACTGTAGTTCACTCCACTCTCCTCTATCCACCTCACATTGTAGGCCCTTTAGTGTTTCAGCGATAGCCACAACGTGGAGTGGGGCGATAAATACAAGGTATCAAACAACAAGTAACGCATTATGCATTAAATCTTTCAACTTGTAATCTGTGGAAGATACAAAGCCGAAAAGTTGTAACCTGCTAACACATTAACACGTCAACAAGCCAAAAATAGCTTAGTTTGCTACGCTAGTGGATAGTGTGAAGAAACACTAATAAAATGTTAAATCTTTAGGGATGGGCGCAGAATAGCCCACAAAAAGTTTCGTTGTTCTGTCAATTTTGTTGTACTTTTGCCATCGAACACCGGAAGGCGCAACAGCAGATGCCGTGAACCAAGCAGCCAACCGAACACAAAGCGCATCGCAGGTGCGCACTAACCCAACGGTAAAAGCCGAAAGGATACAAACCTAAGTCACCTAAATTGCTACACTACCACAGATGATATACATTGAATTGCCTATCAACCACACACGAAAAATCACGTTTTACCTGGCCATGGAGGAATTTGTGGCCCGAAAACTCGACCTTGACGAATGCTTTTTCATGTGGCAGGTGGAACCAACGGTGTTGTTTGGGAGAAACCAACTCATAGAAAACGAGGTGAACCTAGACTACTGTAGAAAGCATAACATTCAAGCATTCAGGCGTAAAAGCGGAGGCGGATGTGTCTATGCTGATATGAGTAACGTGATGTTTTCCTACATAACGAAAGACGATAACGTGAGTCTCACCTTCTGTCGTTACCTCAAAATGGTGACAAATACGTTGAGAAAACTGGGTGTTGAGGCCGAAGCAAGTGGGCGAAACGATATCCTGATTCACGGGAAAAAGGTCTCGGGCACGGCTTTCTATCACGTTCCAGGACGAAGTATCGTGCACGGAACAATGCTCTACGACACCAATATGCAGCACATGGTGGGCAGTATCACACCCACAAACGCTAAATTGGTGAGCAAAGGCGTGCAAAGCGTGAGGCAACATATAGCCTTACTCAAAGACCACACCAATATCACGTTGCCTCAATTCAAGAACTTTGTGCGCCAAGAACTTTGTAACCAAACGCACAAGCTAAGCCTAGACGATGTGCTGGCCATTGAAGAGATAGAAAAAGAATATCTAACACCCGAATTTATCTACGGAAACAATCCACGATATACCTCGATTAAGAAAAAAAGAATTGAGAATGTGGGAGAGTTTGAGGTGAGAATTGAGATGAAAAATAATATCGTGAAGCAGGTGAACATCATGGGCGACTTCTTTTTAACGGGCGACATCGACAACCGATTGTTGGCCAAACTCAAGAACATCCCCTACACCGAAGAGGCCATTAGGCAAGCTTTACCCGATAGGGTAGACGATATCATCATGAACCTGAGCAAGGAAGACTTTATCAAACTTATCATATAAACGTCCTAAACAACATGGAATATAAGAAGACTTGCCTACACGATAGGCACGTTGCACTAGGTGCACTGATGCAACCTTTTGCGGGCTACGATATGCCCATACAGTATTCGTCTATTACCGACGAACATAACGCAGTGCGCAACCATTGCGGCGTGTTTGATGTGTCGCACATGGGCGAAGTTTATATCACGGGAAACGATGCCGAAAAATACGTAAACCACATCTTTACCAACGACATCGCTGGCGCTCCTGATGGAAAAGTGTTCTACGGAATGATGCTTTATCCCAATGGTGGAACGGTAGACGACTTGTTGGTTTATAAGCTTGGCGAAAACGAATTCTTCCTCGTTATCAATGCCGCAAACATCGATAAGGACGTGGATTGGATGAGACAGAATGCCGAAGGCTATGATGTGGCCATAGACCACTGCTCGGATTACTACGCACAATTGGCTGTTCAGGGCCCTGAAGCCGAACAAGTGATGGAAGAAGTGCTGGGATTGGCTTGCAAAGAACTAGAGTTTTATACTGCTAAGACCATTGCACAAGAGGGGCGCAATATCGTTGTGAGCCGCACTGGATACACCGGAGAAGACGGTTTTGAAATTTATGGGCCACACGAATTTATCGTCGAACAGTGGGATAAGCTGATGGCAAGCAAACGCTGCGTGCCTTGCGGTCTGGGTTGTCGCGACACCCTGCGCTTCGAAGTGGGCTTGCCACTCTACGGCGACGAACTTAGCAACGATATTTCGCCTGTAATGGCTGGCTTTAGCATGTTCTGTAAACTCGATAAAGAAGAGTTTATCGGCAAAGAGGCTGTGGCAAAACAAAAGGCCGACGGCGTAGAAAAGAAAGTGGTGGGCATTGAACTGAAAGATAAAGCCATACCTAGACACGGCTACGACGTGGTGAAAGACGGCGTTAAAGTGGGCGAAGTAACCACTGGATACCACTGCATCTCGGTAGACAAGAGCGTGTGTATGGCTCTCGTTGATAGCCAATACGCCAAGCTGGGCAACGAACTCGAAATACAAATTCGAAAGAAAACGTTCCCGGGAACTGTGGTTAAAAAACGCTTTTACGATAAGCATTATAAGAAGTAAATCATCAAGTTGATGGGTTGATAAGGCCTCACCCCCAACCCCTCTCCAAGGGGAGAGGGGAGTGGTATGTCTTATTAGTTGACAAGTTAACCTGTTAACGAATTAACCAGTTGACAAGTTGGCCAGTTGACGAGTTGGACAGTTGACAAGTTGGCCAGTTTACGAGTTGACCAGTTTACAAGTTGACTGGTTTACCAGTTAACGAATTGACAAGGATTTCCGTCCGCTCTGCAATTAAGCATTGGGCTTAACTCCTTAACTCCTTAAACTCCTTAAACTCCTTTATCATCCACCTCAACTCCTTTCCAAAAATTCAATAACTAAAAACTTAAAATACAACACTATGGCAAAATTTATTGAAGGACTCTATTATAGCGAGTCGCACGAATATGTACGTGTAGAGGGAGAATTTGCATACATTGGCATCACCGACTATGCGCAAAACGCATTGGGAAATGTGGTATATGTTGACCTTCCCGAAGTGGACGACGAGATTGAAGCTGGCGAAGATTTCGGCGCAGTAGAAAGCGTTAAGGCTGCTAGCGACCTCACTTCGCCTGTTAGCGGTGTGGTGGTAGAAACCAATGAGGCGCTCGAAGACGAACCCGAACTGATTAATAAGGACGCATTTGCAAACTGGATTATGAAGGTGAAACTGGCCGACACAACCGAATTGGACAATCTGATGGACGCCAAAGCCTACGAGGCGTTCTGCAACAAGTAAGCCCCCAATAATCCTAACGCTATGCAATATAAGTTTTTTCCGCATACGGAAGAAGATATCAAGCTGATGCTTGATAAAATTGGTGTGCCTTCGCTAGATGCACTCTTTGCTGAGGTACCCGAAGAAATACGCTTCCGACGCGACTACGACCTGCCCAGTGCAAAGAGCGAAATAGAAATAAGAAATCTCTTTGGTAACTTGGGTAAACAAAACAAGCAGCTAACGGTGTTTGCTGGTGGCGGTGTGTACGACCATTACACGCCGTCTATCGTGCCATACCTCGTTTCGCGCTCCGAGTTTCTCACTAGCTACACGCCTTATCAGGCCGAAATATCGCAAGGCACACTGCATTACATCTTCGAATTTCAAAGCATGATGGCCGAACTTACTGGCCTTCCCATTGCCAATGCGTCGATGTACGATGGTAGCACTGCCACTGCCGAAGCGGCTATTATGGCTGTTGCATCGGGCAAAAAAGCCAATAAGGTGTTGGTTTCCGAAACCGTCGACGACAAAATTTTGGCCGTAATACGCACCTATACTCATTTTCAAGGCGTGCAAATTGAGGTGGTTCCTGCCGAAGACGGCATCACATCGCGCACCGCCATGCAAGAAAAATTGCAACAAGGGGGCGTGGCTGGCATGATTGTGCAGCAACCTAATAAGTACGGCATCATTGAAAACTATGATGGCTTTGCTGATGACTGCCACCAACAAAAGGCGCTCTTCGTTATGAACAGTGTTGCGGCCGACCTCGCTTTGCTTAAATCGCCGGGCGAATTGGGGGCCGATATCGCCGTGGGAGATGGCCAGTCGCTGGGCTTGCCCATGCAATTCGGCGGTCCTTCGGTGGGCTATCTATGCTGTACCGAGAAGCTTATGCGCAAAATGCCAGGACGAATTGTGGGCCAAACACGAGACAACCGCGGACAACGCGTCTTCGTTCTCACCTTGCAAGCACGCGAACAGCACATCCGCCGCGAAAAAGCTACGTCGAATATCTGTTCTAACCAAAGCTTGATGGCATTGTGGGCAACCATCTATCTCAGCGTGATGGGTAAAGAAGGTGTGAAAGAAGCCGCGCAAAGGTCGGTGGATGGTGCACACTATCTATACGACAAACTCATCCAATCGGGTAAGTTTAAACCTGCATTCAGTCAGCCTTTCTTCAACGAATTCTGCGTAAAATATGTTGGCGGAGACCTCGACCAACTGCAACAACGTTTGCTCGACAACGGCATTTTGGGCGGAATTAAGATGGCCGATGATATGCTGATGCTGGCCGTAACAGAGAAAAGAACCAAGGAAGAGGTTGACCTTCTGGTAAGTTTAGTAACCCAATAAACCCGAAAACAAGATGAATAACAAACTATATGGCAAACTGATATTCGAGCTTTCGCGACCTGGATGCCGCGGCTTTCACTTGCCAGACAACCCTTTCGGGAACCATCCTATAACTAATGAACTGAAAAGGGCCAACGATGCGCAACTGCCCGAATGCGACGAAGTAACCGTTGTGAGACATTACACCAACCACAGTGGCAACAACTTCGGCGTAGACAACGGCTTCTATCCCTTGGGTAGCTGCACAATGAAGTATAATCCCGTTATCAACGAAGAGGTTGCGGGTATGCCAGCCTTCGCTGGTTTGCACCCTGCACAGCCTGCCGACACCTGCCAAGGCGCGTTGGCCGCACTGTACCAACTGCAAAGGGCACTCTCCGAAATATCGGGTTTGCACGAGTTTACCCTCAATCCCTTTGCTGGAGCACAGGGTGAGTTCACGGGTTTGATGATTATACGCGCCTATCATCAGGCAAACAACGATACGAAACGCACCAAAGTGATTGTTCCCGACTCGGCTCATGGCACCAATCCTGCTTCGGCCGCCGTGTGCGGACTGGATGTTGTGGAGGTGAAAAGCACCCCCGAGGGCACTGTCGACACCGAACATCTGAAACAATTGCTGGGCGACGACGTGGCTGCCATGATGATGACCAACCCCAATACCTTGGGATTGTTCGAGAAAGACATACCCACCATTACCAAAATGGTACACGATTGTGGCGGACTGATGTACTACGATGGGGCTAACCTTAACCCCTTGCTGGGCGAATGCCGCCCCGGCGACATGGGTTTCGACGTGATGCACATCAATCTACACAAAACTTTCTCAACGCCTCACGGCGGTGGCGGTCCTGGTGCAGGCCCTGTTGGCGTGCGTAAAGGATTGGAAAAATTCCTGCCCTCGCCACATGTGGTGCGCAATGGCGAACGCTACGAGATTGTAGAAAATGCCTTTGGCTTTGCGCCCGATGCGCCAACGATGAATGTGGGCACCTTCTTCGGCAACTTTGCTGTGCTGATGCGTGCACTAACTTACATCCTAACGCTGGGTAAAGAAAATCTTAAGAATGTGGGAAAACTGGCTACCTTGAACGCCAACTACATCAAAGAGTCGCTCAAAGATGTGTACGACCTGCCCATCGATGTACTCTGCAAACACGAATTTGTGTTTGATGGTCTTAAAAACAAAGATACTGGCATACGCACAATGGACGTGGCTAAGGCTCTGTTAGACTTTGGTTATCATGCCCCAACCATCTATTTCCCCTTGCTTTTCCACGAGGCAATGATGATAGAACCCACAGAAACCGAAAGCAAAACCACTATCGACAGCTTTATTGAGGTGATGAGGCTCATTGCTAAATATGCAGAAACCGATCCACAACGTCTCAAAGATGCTCCTTTGAACACGCCTATCGGGCGCGTTGACGATGTTTTGGCTGCCAAACAACCTATAACCACCTATAAACAAAGCCTAGATGAACAAGTTTGATATCTTGATTATCGGTAGTGGACCAGGTGGCTATCGCACTGCCGAACATGCGGCGCGCAAGGGCCTAACAGTGGCTGTGTTCGAGAAAGACCAGCCGGGAGGTACTTGTCTTAACAGCGGATGCATCCCTACTAAGACGCTTTGCAAACATGCTGAAGTGGCCGACACCGTGAGAGAGGCTGCTCAATATGGCGTAAAACTTGAAAATGCTGCCTTTGATATTGATATGCAGGCTGTTGTTGCTCGTAAAGAGGAAGTTACCGAGAAGTTGCGCCAAGGCATTGAGCAACTCATGGCTATGCCTGGTATCACCTTTGTAAGGGGCGAAGCTCGCTTTACTGCCAACAAAACGGTGGTGTGCAACGGCGAAGAATACACGGCCGATAATATTATTATCGCTTCTGGCTCGTCGGCTAAGGTGCTGCCGGTTGAGGGCGCGCAACTCAATGGCGTGATAACTTCTACCGAACTGCTCTGCCTTGACCATGTTCCACACAGTCTGTGCATCATTGGTGCGGGTGTTATTGGTATGGAATTTGCCAGCATCTATCGCAGTTTTGGTTGCGAAGTAACGGTGGTTGAATTTCTTAAAGAATGCCTTCCTGCCCTTGATAGCGACATTGCTAAACGTCTTCGCAAGCAGTTAGAACAGCGCGGTGTGCAGTTTGCGCTGCAATCGGGCGTAACCAAGATTGAACAACTGGAGGGCAACACCCTGCGCGTGCACTATCAAAAGAAAGGCAAAGACGCCTTTGCCGATGCCGAACTGGTGCTCATGGCCACGGGTCGTGCAGCAAATGTAGGCTCGCTGAGCTTAGAAAACACCGAAATTGCCTACACTAAGGCTGGCATAACCGTTGACGAGAACATGCAAACAAATGTTCCTGGCGTGTATGCCATTGGCGATGTGAACGGTAAACAGATGTTGGCGCATGCTGCTACGTTCCAAGGTTTCAGGGCTGTTAACCACATTGTGGGACATGCCGACCGCATTTTGTTCAACATTGTGCCTGCTGCCATCTTCACGCATCCCGAAGTGGGCAGCGTGGGATTGAGCGAAGACCAATGCAAGGAGCAGGGCATGGCTTACAAATGCCGCAAGGGATATTATCGTTCTAATGGTAAAGCCCATGCAGGCAACGCCACCGAAGGCATGATTAAGTTGATGACCGACGAGAACGACCGCATCCTGGGTTGTCATCTCTATGGCGAGAACGCTGCGTTTATCGCACAAGAGGTGGCTGTACTGATGAACTTTGGCGCAACACTTTCACAGTTGGGCGAAATTGTTCACACGCATCCCACACTCAGCGAGATATTACAAGACATGGCTTTTATGCCTTAATAGTGATGGCGAACCATTGTGTTCGCATCACCATACCTTTTCTATCAAAGGCGGATTTTATAACTTGCACTTGTTGCAGGCTTATAAAGTCTGCCTTTTTTATGTCTGCTGAAATCTGCTGCGATGTTTGCGGGGGCAACTTAACTTTCTACGACAAGAGAAATCTACTGGTTATAAACCACCAAATCAACGAAAGACGAACTGTGGGTGATGAAAAGCACTATAAATCGGTGTAAACAGTCTAATCTCTGAGGGACGTACAACTTGGCTTATTCGCTCGTTTGGGTACAGCTGTTGTATGGTTAACGCTATGAAGTGTAAAATATTTGTACTGAATTTTAACATTGTGAGTGCCTTCGTTGCAAAAAATCTGGGCGATGGGCGAATAAATGCGCGTATTTCTTAAGCCTGTAAAAGGCTGATTTACCGATGTTTATATTATAAACAGTATAAATACTCTTTAATTTCCGAATAACAGGAAGTGCTGTGCATAAATAAACGCACATCAAACTGCTTTGAATTATATTTTGTTAAAATTTAGATAACACGCTGTTAGTCAGTAGCTTTATACGATTAACAACGCGCCAGGTATGTCTTTTCCTGCTTTAAAAATTGCGTTTTGCAGCATTTTACCTCGCGTTTAGCAGCAAATAGCACTGCGTTTAGCACCACTTAGCAGTGCGTTTTGCTGCATATTGCGAGATGTTTTGCTGCATTTTATCGACAGTTTCGCACATTTAAGTTCTCGTTTTTGCATCGTTGAAAACACCAATCCGCCGAAGAATTTCAATAAATAGAGAAGCAAACTCATAGTATTTTGCAAAATAAGGCTCGAAATATGCCCTTGTACGAACCCTGAAATTTCTCTTTTTAGCGTGTTTTATATCGGTTTTTACCGATTCTTCGTCTAAAAAGAGTGGTTTTGGAATGTGTGTTTTGTAAAGAATAATTACTTGATGAGCAATTAGAGGTTGTGTGTAGGGCATTGTCAATAAGTCCACACAAAGTTTCCAAAATCCTTGTTTTGATGTTATTTCCTAGCATCTTTTATTTTCTTGTCGGTATCTTGCCAGTCTTTGCAACTTGACGTAGCCCGCTACGCTTGCGTTACAAAGACTGGCAAGATGCCGACAAGGAATGTCCATATAGGCTGAACCAAAAGAATTGGAAACCCAAATTAATCCCTTTTGCCAAAGCCAGAAAAAGGATTGAAACTCTCTGCTCACAACTCACAGAACAATTTTTGGTTATCAGGAATTATGCGAAAATAACAAATGGTCTGTTTGCCCGAATAATCGGGAAAATTAGTGCGCTGACCATATTACAATATGTCAACTTTATTAATAACAAACCCATCGGAAGAATTAAATACGCACTAAATTAATTCCGTCAACGGGTTAAAAACATTGAAAAGACTACAAATTTTGGAAAATAACTGATTTCTCTTGTTATAAACAATAAATATATGTATATTCGCAGCGTTAAGAAGATAATTAGTCGACATAATTATTGAACAGGTCTTACTGTAAATAGGAAAGCAATGCCGGAAGCTGGAAGAAGGCAAATCCAGACCAAACTGGAAAAATCTAAAGTAGCGGAATCCGAAACGCTATACGAGGAGGTTGTAATTTTATCCAATTAGGTATGAAAAAGGTATCTTCTTGCAAGGTGCCTTAAATGGTTTACAAATTGGTGCTTTCAATTTTGCGGAACATGATGGATACGATGGTAATGGAGGTCCTGGATATGTAAAAAGGTTACCTGATGAAACTCTAGAAGCTCAAGTGCCTTTGCAAGAAGTTGTTTGTATAGCTGCTAGCCCACGCCGTAGTATTTTATTTGTTAAACCGTCAGTTGCAGGAAAGGTGTCAGCTTTATCACGGTCAATTATTATGGAAGCTATGGCTGAAGCTGGACTAACTGTGGTTCACGTAACAAGTACAGTAAGAAGTCCGGAAGCTCAGGCTAATGCGATGTTTAATAATGAACGTCAAGGAAAGCATATTAATTATGCACAAGCTGGAACAGAAGTTCAGAAATACTATCCAGATAAACAAAAGATGATAGATAAAATCTATGAACTTGGACCATATAATGTGTCCCATCATTGTGGAACACCTGAAACACTAAAAAAAATAAATGTTATTGATATTTCCTGGCAGAGAGTTCCCGGGGATAAACGAAGAGCATTTCATAATGCGCTGTTGAAGCGAGTGAACATATTATTAGATCCATTTAATTCTCATGATCCTGCATTTCATATAGAAATCAAACAATACTAATTATACTATTTTTTAATAATTGCATTATAGATACTATATAAAGTATTCAAATATGAAAAAAAATGTTTTATTTCAATAGCAGCTTTTATTATGCTGTCTTGCATGGCCTCTTCGCCTCAACAGAGTCTGCAGTCCCGATTATTTGGTACTTGGGCGCCAAGTGGTGATGAGGTTGCTGTGTTCCAAATCGATAAGGATAGTTTGTATTATATTGATGAAGATCCTATTGTGGCGATATCTTATCAGTTTGCAGGCGATAGTATGTCCCTAGACTATTGGGGGAACACTATCGTACAACACATTTCATTTCGCAAGGATACGCTCGTTATGAAAAATAAGTTGGGCGAGGTTAATTGTTTTGTACCTGTTAAATGAGCTATGATTGATTATATACGAGAAGCTCATATATACAATTATTATGCCTTAGCGGAATTTGGAATACATGATATTGCTTTTCCCCTATCAAGATGGATTTCAAGTAATGCAGACTTGTAGAATTTTAGGTATACCCGTTGGCGGAATTAAAATGTAGCTATAATGATATACAAAAAGTTGCACATATCGTTGATTTTTAGTAACTTATTGAAGTCAAAACCATTAAGCACAAATCCTCGTATGTGCAACTTATACACAAAATTCGTCAATATCCTTGAGAAATGCAAGCAATTCTCTCACAACCTTGTCAATGAGCAGGGAAATATACCCCATCGTGGTCACATGCCAAGATTTTCAGATTTGGAGGTCGTTGCCTTGTCCTTGATAGCGGAATCAGAGAGTATTGATAGTGAAAAATGGCTTTTTGATTATAAGCTTCAGGAGTACAAAGACAAAATACCTAACCTCATATCTCGCAGGCAATTCAACGACCGTAGAAAGTATACCGCAGGATTATGCGAAGACATGCAAAAGAGAATCGCTGACCAAATGAACGGTGGGGAAACTCAATTCTTCGTAGATTCCAAGCCGATAGCCGTATGTAGGGTTGCCAGAGGAAAGCGTTGCAAGATGGGGAGAATGGGAGATTTCTCACAAGCACCGGATTTCGGCTTCTGTGCATCTCAAAATATGTATTACTTAGGCTATAAACTCAATGTCCTCTGTGGGTTAAGTGGGGTGATACACTCCTATGACTTGTCAAAGGCCAGCGTGCATGACCTCAATTATATGAAAGATGTCAAACTGGTCTATCATGACTGTAACATCTATGGCGACAAGGGAGAACTAATTATTATATTCCACATAAGAAAATAACATGATAAACAACTCGCAGGTAAGGGGCAGAATCGTAAAAATACCTTTCAAAGGCTTTTGAAAGACGGAATACAAACTATTATCAAGTAGAAAACGAACATCAAAAGAACGATATTGAGCTTTTCAAACATACTTTCACTAAGAGCAGAACCATTATAAAAATGGTGAATACAAACTTACAATCCTAGCGCAATGGGCATAGAGGGGCGAAATAGTTTTATCAGGCCAAAGCCAAGTGAGCACACCTTATATGATAATCTAGTGCGAGTGAAGGGTGCACCTAGAGAAGTTGCAAAATAGAAACATGATTAAAACACCTCAGATCACAGCAAGGAGGTTCATATAATGAGGAGTAGGGACACGTAAGCTATCGGCTAATTAACCCAAACCCCAGTGGTAAACCCCCAAACACCGCCCAAAGAGCAACCTAGAGAACAGCAGAAACAATAAAAAAAGTGCTAAAAACTTGTTTGTTAGGAAAATATGATGTAATTTTGCACCGCAATTTGTAGACATTGCACAAAAAACAGAATAAGTTAAACATTAAAATAAAAAATAAGACATGATTATTGTACCCGTAAAAGATGGTGAAAACATCGAAAGAGCGCTTAAGAAGTTCAAGAGAAAATTCGAAAAAACTGGCGTAGTAAAGGAACTCCGCGCTCGCCAACAATACGACAAACCCTCTGTGCTGAAGCGCTTGAAGATGGAGCATGCCGTGTATGTGCAGAAGCTCCGCACCATGGAGGAATAATTTGTCTCCGAAAAATTTGGTGGTTTGAAGTTTAATGTGTAAATTCGTTGCCTGATACCTTTATTGGTCAGCAATGAGTATGACAACAGAACAATTTTTGAACTACCTGCAGTACGAGCTTAATCGCTCGGAGTTGACCATAGTAAGCTATGGCGACGACCTGCGTGCCTTTGAGGCATTTTTCAAAAATAAGGATACTCTGCTCACATGGGAGGCTGTAGATGCCGACCTAATCCGTGACTGGATGGAGAGCATGATGGATAAAGGATGCAGTGCCACTACAATCCAAAGAAGATTGAGTGCATTGCGTTCTTTTTATCGTTTTGGGCTAACTCGTGGCTATGTAACAAAAAATCCCGCAAGGGGGATTGTTGGACCCAAACGTAGTAGGCCACTACCACAGTTCTTGCGCGAGTCGGAAATGAATCGCCTACTTGATGATGTACCCGTTGGAGATAGTTATCGCGAACTATTGGCCTATATCATTGTGCTGGTGTTTTACTCAACAGGAATGCGTCTAGCCGAACTGGTTGGGCTGGATGATGCCAATATCGACTTTGATACGCGCGTGATAAAAGTGCTTGGAAAAGGTAGTAAACAGCGGTTAATTCCCTTTGCCGATGAGTTGGAAGAGGGATTGAAAATCTATGTAGCGCGTCGCGACGCCGAAGTGGTGCGCAAAGATAAAGCCTTCTTTGTAGACCAGCGAGGCCAACGCGTAAAGCGTGGAGCCGTACAAAATAGCGTTCGCGCAAGTTTGGCCAAAGTGACGTCGATGAAAAAACGTTCGCCACACGTGCTGCGGCATACATTTGCCACCGCCATGCTAAACAATGAAGCAGGATTGGAAAGCGTAAAGAAACTTTTGGGGCACGAAAGTCTGTCAACAACAGAGATATATACGCACACAACATTCGAACAACTAAAGAAAATATACGATAAAGCCCATCCTAGGGCTTAACCTTTTAAAAGAATAGGAGATATATTATGGAGATCAAAATTCAAGCGATTCATTTCGATGCAACAGAACAGTTGCAGGCGTTTATCGAGAAAAAAGTGTCGAAGCTGGAAAAAACTTTCGAACAAGTGCAGAAAGCCGACGTGTCGCTGAAGGTGGTTAAACCAGCCACTGCCATGAACAAGCAAGCAAGTATCACGGTTTCGTTCCCCGGGAATACCGCTTTTGCCGAAAAAACATGCGATACATTTGAGGAAAGTGTAGACCAATGTGTAGACTCTTTGAAGGTTCAATTAACGAAAATCAAGGAAAAACAGCGCGAACATTAAAAAAAACGCGGAAAAGTTTTGGTGAATAAAAAATAATATCTACCTTTGCAGCCGTCTTAGAACAAGTGCTACATGTTTCGAACGACGGCTGCAAAGCCAAAAACTCTCAAACGAGGTTTTAGTAAAAGCCAAGAAACAAACACATGTTTAATAAGGCGCAACGCCAAATGAAAATCATGGCGATTGCAAAACAAGGGTGGTTACCAGAGTGGCCAAATGGGGCAGACTGTAAATCTGCTGTCTTTCGACTTCGGTGGTTCGAATCCATCACCACCCACTTCAGTAGAAGTTTAGCGTTCTTGCAATGAACAATGCAACGTTGTTTATGTGATAGAGTGAGCGAGAATGCAAGCATGCGGAAATAGCTCAGTTGATAGAGCACTAGCCTTCCAAGCTGGGGGTCGCGGGTTTGAGCCCCGTTTTCCGCTCTAACCAATGCTGTAATAGCTCAGTGGTAGAGCACTTCCTTGGTAAGGAAGAGGTCCTGAGTTCAACTCTCAGTTACAGCTCTATCACGGTTCTTTTTTGCATTGGAAAACCATTTGATAAATCAATTAATAAATAAAAAGCAAAGCTATGGCTAAAGAGACATTTGTGCGTACCAAACCGCATGTTAACATTGGTACTATTGGTCACGTAGACCACGGTAAGACCACCTTGACCGCTGCCATTTCTAAGGTTCTCCATGAGAAGGGCTTCGGTTCTGAAGACGTTAAGTCTTTCGATCAAATTGACAACGCTCCTGAAGAAAAAGAGCGTGGTATCACCATTAACACCGCTCATATTGAATACGAAACGGCTAACCGTCACTACGCTCACGTAGACTGTCCGGGTCACGCCGACTATGTGAAGAACATGGTAACTGGTGCTGCTCAGATGGACGGTGCCATCATTGTAGTTGCCGCTACCGATGGTCCTATGCCCCAAACTCGCGAACACGTGCTTCTCGCTCGTCAGGTAAACGTTCCTAAGTTGGTTGTGTTCCTGAACAAGTGCGACATGGTTGAAGACGAGGAAATGCTTGAACTTGTTGAGATGGAAATGCGCGAGCTGCTTGATCAATACGAATACGACGGCGACAACACGCCTATCATCCGCGGTTCTGCCCTTGGTGCATTGAACGGCGTTGACAAGTGGGTTGATTCAGCTATGGAACTGATGGACGCTGTTGATACTTGGATTCCTCTGCCTCCTCGTGAAGTTGACAAACCTTTCTTGATGCCTGTTGAAGACGTGTTCTCGATTACTGGTCGTGGTACTGTTGCTACGGGTCGTATCGAAACTGGTAAGGTTAAGGTGGGCGACGAAGTTGAGTTGCTCGGTCTTGGTGAAGACAAGAAGTGCGTAGTTACTGGTGTGGAAATGTTCCGCAAGCTGCTCGATGAGGGCGAAGCTGGTGACAACGTAGGTCTGTTGCTCCGTGGTATCGACAAGAACGAAATTAAGCGCGGTATGGTGCTTTGCCACCCCGGTCAGATTAAACCTCACAAGAAGTTCAAAGCTTCTGTTTACGTTCTGAAGAAAGAAGAAGGTGGTCGTCATACTCCATTCGGTAACAAATATCGTCCCCAGTTCTACCTCCGTACTATGGACTGTACCGGTGAAATCACTCTTCCCGAAGGCGTAGAGATGGTAATGCCTGGTGATAACGTAGAGATCACTGTAGATCTTATCTACGCTGTTGCTCTGAACGTTGGTCTTCGTTTCGCTATCCGCGAAGGTGGCCGTACAGTAGGTGCTGGTCAGATTACCGAAATCATTGAATAATACATCCAGCTTCGGCTAAGTATTAAATATAAGAGGGCTTCCGCAACAAGCGGTTGCGGGAGTCCTACATACGGGAATAGCTCAGTTGGTAGAGCATCGGTCTCCAAAACCGAGGGTCGTGGGTTCGAGTCCTCCTTCCCGTGCTAATAAGAAGATAATATGTTTAAGAAGATAGTAAACTACTGCAAAGCTTGCTACAACGAGCTGGCGCATAATACTACTTGGCCTACCCGTGCCGAACTAACACACAGTGCAATGGTTGTATTATCTGCTTCCCTAGTCATTGCAATCGTGGTGTTCATCATGGACAGCCTGTTCAAGTTCGTCATGAGTGGGGTTTATCCTAGTTAATTTGTTAAGAAACAATGGCAGAGACACAGAAGAATTGGTATGTGCTTCGTGCTGTTAGTGGAAAAGAGGCAAAGGTGAAAGAATACATCGAGGCCGAATTGAAACACAACACGTTGCTTCAGTCGCATGTTTTTCAGGTATTAATACCCATGGAAAAACAGGCGTCTTTGCGTAATGGCAAACGCGTAGAAAAAGAGAAGATTAGTCTTCCTGGATATGTGTTTGTTGAAGCCATTCTCAAAGGAGACGTTGCGCATACCCTAAGATTCATGCCTAATGTCTTAGGTTTTCTTGGCGGATTGGATAATCCTTCTCCCGTACCCCAGTCGGACATCAATCGTATGCTCGGTGCCGCAGAAAACACAGAATTGGAAAACGATATCGATATTCCTTATTCTGTAGACGAAACGGTAAAGGTTACGGACGGACCGTTCAGTGGTTTCACTGGAGTTATCGAAGAGGTAAATACAGAGAAACACAAACTGAAGGTGATGGTCAAGATCTTTGGGCGCAAAACACCCTTGGAATTAGGTTTTATGCAAGTAGAAAAAGAAGGTTAATTTGCTGTTACGGGCAAATAGCTTTCAACAAACAATAAATTTTAATATTAACAACAAATGGCTAAAGAAGTTGCTGGATTAATCAAGTTACAGATTAAAGGTGGCGCTGCAAATCCCTCTCCTCCCGTAGGACCTGCACTGGGTTCGAAAGGTATCAACATTATGGGGTTCTGCAAAGAGTTCAATGCTAGAACTCAAGACAAAGCCGGTAAAGTTATACCGGTTGTCATCACCTACTATACTGACAAGTCATTCAGCTTTGAGCTCAAGACGCCTCCCGCAGCTGTACAACTTAAAGAGGTTGCTAAGGTTAAGAGCGGCTCTGCTCAGCCAAACCGACAGAAAGTTGCTTCTGTCACCTGGGAGCAGATCAAAGTGATAGCTGAAGATAAGATGAAAGACTTGAACTGTTTTACGGTTGAGTCTGCCATGAAGCTTATCGCAGGTACGGCAAGAAGTATGGGTATCACTGTAAATGGGGAGTTCCCTGGTAAATAATTAAAACTTCAATTAAGAAAATGAGTAAACTGACAAAAAAACAAAAATCAGTAGCTGATAAGATTGAAGCAGGGAAAGCCTATACACTAAAAGAGGCTGCTGAGTTGGTAAAAGAAATTACCACTACTCAGTTTGACGCTTCTCTCGACATTGACGTGCGTTTGGGCGTTGACCCTCGCAAAGCTAACCAGATGGTCCGTGGCGTATGTACGCTTCCTAACGGAACTGGTAAGACTGTGCGTGTGCTCGTTCTTTGTACGCCCGATGCTGAAGCTGCTGCCAAAGAAGCCGGCGCCGACTATGTTGGTCTTGACGAATATATCGAAAAGATTAAAGGTGGTTGGACCGATATCGATGTTATCATCACCATGCCTTCGGTAATGGGTAAAGTAGGTAGCGTAGGTCGTATCCTCGGCCCTCGCGGATTGATGCCTAACCCTAAGAGTGGCACGGTTACGATGGACGTGGCTAAAGCAGTAAAGGACATCAAGTCGGGTAAAATCGATTTCAAAGTAGACAAGGCTGGTATTATCCATACCTCAATCGGAAAGGTTTCTTTCACTCCCGAGCAAATTTATCAGAACGCAAAAGAATTCGTTGCAACTGTTATTAAGCTCAAACCTGCCGCTGCTAAGGGTACGTATATCAAGAGTATCTTTATTTCAAGCACAATGAGTAAGGGTATCAAGATTGATCCGAAATCAGTTGAATAACTCTAAAAGTTTTGTAAAATGAAGAAAGAAGTAAAAGATACTATCATCGTAGAACTCGGTAAGAAGCTGAAGGAGTATCCTCATTTCTATCTTGTTGACCTCGCTGGCCTTAACGCCGAAGCGACCACGAAGCTGCGTGCAGCTTGCTTCAAGAAAGAAATTAAGCTTTCTGTTGTGAAGAATACCCTTCTACACAAAGCTTTTGAGGCTTCAGACATCGATTTCGAACCCTTGTACGGCACATTGAAAGGTACCACTGCAATCATGTTTACCACGGTTGCAAACGAACCTGCTAAATTGCTGAACGACTATAAGAAGACGGGTGTTCCTTCGCTCAAGGCAGCTTATGCTGAAGAAAGCTTCTATGTTGGAGCTGAAAAACTTGACGAATTGGTAGCCCTCAAGAGCAAAAACGAAGTTATCGCCGACATTGTGGCCTTGCTGCAATCGCCCGCGAAGAACGTTATCTCTGCTCTTCAATCAGGTGCAGGCACCATCCATGGTGTGCTCAAAACATTGGGCGAGCGTCCTGAATAATCCGTTGAGCCTTCCTCTCGTGGCATAATTAATCATGTGCGAGTGGGAGTTCAATTAAAAGTCAATCAACAACACTTATATTAAAAACAATTAAAATTTAGAATAAAATGGCAGATATCAAAGCTATCGCTGAAGAATTAGTAAATTTGACAGTAAAAGAAGTAAACGAGTTGGCAAATGTCCTCAAAGAGGAATACGGCATTGAACCCGCTGCTGCAGCTGTTGCTGTTGCTGCCGGTCCCGCTGCTGCTGGTGCAGCTGGTGCAGCTGAAGAGAAATCGTCTTTCGACGTAGTTCTCGTTGAAGCAGGTGCTGCTAAACTTCAAGTTGTAAAGGCTGTTAAGGAAGCTTGCGGTCTTGGCTTGAAGGAAGCTAAGGACCTTGTTGACGGTGTTCCCTCTACCTTGAAGGAAGGCTTGTCTAAGGACGAAGCTGAGAACCTGAAGAAGGCTATCGAAGAGGCCGGCGCTAAGGTTGAATTGAAGTAATTCTACCCCAACTCCGAAATACGGTTAGGATTTGCCCAGTAGGCGAGTCCTAACCTTTTTGTGTCTTATCACTTCTAAAGGCACTTTTCCAAACCACACAATATAGTATAGGCGCTATAAGGCTTATCACAACAGTGACAATTCTGCTTAAGCCAATCTCACTACCCACACGGATAACGTATAGTTCTCGCCTATAATCATTATATAACATCATATTGAATGGCTTCAAAAATTGTTGATAACAGAGTAAATTTCGCCAGCGTTCATAATCCGATGCCCTATCCGGATTTCCTCGATGTGCAGTTAAAGTCTTTCAAAGACTTCTTACAGTTGGACACACCACCCGAGGAACGCAAGAACGACGGTTTGTATAAGGTGTTCGCTGAGAACTTCCCAATAACCGATACACGGAACAATTTCGTTCTTGAGTTCCTTGATTACTATATTGACCCGCCCCGCTACACCATCGACGAATGTTTGGAGCGCGGTTTGACGTATAGTGTGCCTTTGAAGGCTAAAATGAAACTATACTGCACCGACCCCGATCACGAAGACTTCGGTACTTTTATCCAAGACGTTTTCTTGGGTACTATTCCTTATATGACTTCTAATGGCACTTTTGTTATCAATGGTGCTGAGCGTGTTGTAGTGTCACAGCTTCACCGTTCACCGGGCGTTTTCTTCGGACAAGGTGTTCATGCTAACGGAACAATGCTCTATTCGGCGCGTATCATTCCTTTCAAAGGTTCGTGGATTGAGTTCGCTACCGATATCAACAATGTGATGTATGCTTACATCGACCGTAAGAAAAAACTTCCTGTAACTACTCTGTTGCGTGCCATCGGCTACGAAAACGACCGCGACATCCTGCAAATCTTCGACCTTGCCGAGGAGGTTAAGGTAAATAAGAAGAATATGAAGGAGGCGCTGGGAAAGCGTCTCGCTGCTCGTGTGTTGAAGAGTTGGAACGAGGACTTCGTTGATGAAGACACTGGCGAAGTTGTTTCTATCGAGCGCAATGAGGTGATTATGGAGCGCGAAACCGAAATTACGGAAGAAAACGTTGGAGAAATTCTCGATAGTGGCGTTTCTACCGTGTTGCTTCATAAGGATGCCGATGCTGCTAACAAGTATTCTATTATATTCAATACGCTGGCTAAAGACCCGAGTAACTCGGAGAAAGAGGCAGTGCTTTACATTTATCGTCAGCTTCGTAATGCCGACCCTGCCGATGATGCTAGCGCAAGAGAAGTGTTCCAAAACCTTTTCTTCTCAGACAAACGTTACGATTTGGGAGAGGTGGGACGTTATCGTATCAATAAAAAGCTAGGACTTGATACCGATATGGATACGCGTGTGTTAACCAAAGACGATATTATTGAAATTATCAAATATCTCATTCAGCTGGTTAACTCTAATGCAACCGTGGACGATATCGACCACTTGAGCAACCGTCGTGTGCGTACTGTTGGCGAACAATTGGCCAACCAGTTCTCTATCGGTTTGGCTCGTATGAGCCGCACCATTCGCGAACGCATGAATGTTCGCGACAATGAGGTGTTTACTCCCACCGACTTGATTAACGCTAAAACTATTTCGAGCGTTATAAACTCGTTCTTCGGAACCAACCCACTGTCGCAATTCATGGACCAAACCAACCCTCTTGCCGAGGTTACACACAAGCGACGCTTGTCTGCTCTTGGTCCTGGTGGTTTGTCTCGTGAACGTGCAGGCTTCGAAGTGCGCGACGTTCACTACACGCACTATGGTCGTCTTTGTCCTATCGAGAGCCCTGAAGGTCCTAACATTGGACTTATTTCTTCGCTCTGTGTTTATGCTAACATTAATGAGTTGGGCTTCATCGAAACTCCTTATCGTAAGGTTTCGAATGGAGTGGCCGACCTAGACAATAAAAACTTGGTGTACCTCACTGCCGAAGAGGAAGAAGACCACATCATCGGACAGGGTAATGCACCGCTTAACGAAGACGGAACATTTATCCGCGATGTGGTTAAATGTCGCCAAGATGCCGATTTCCCAGTTGTTGCTCCCGAGGAAGTAGACCTCATGGACGTATCTCCTCAGCAGATTGCATCGGTTTCGGCTGGTCTTATTCCTTTCTTGGAACACGATGACGGTCACCGTGCACTCATGGGATGTAACATGATGCGCCAGGCAGTTCCATTGCTTCACAACGATGCTCCTATCGTAGGAACAGGTTTGGAAAAGCAAGTTTGCGAAGATTCGCGTACGATGATTACTGCCGAAGGCGATGGCGTTATCGACTATGTTGATGCCACCACCATCCGTATTCTTTACGATCGCACTGAAGACGAAGAGTATGTAAGCTTCGAACCAGCGCTAAAAGAATATCGTGTGCCCAAGTTCCGTCGCACAAACCAAAACATGACCATCGACCTTCGCCCCATCTGCGTGAAGGGACAACGTGTTAAGGCTGGCGATATTCTTACAGAAGGTTATGCAACTGAGAATGGAGAATTGGCTCTTGGTCGTAACCTCCTTGTGGCTTACATGCCTTGGAAGGGTTACAATTACGAAGATGCTATTGTGCTTTCAGAACGTTTGGTACGCGATGACGTGCTAACTTCTGTTCACGTTGACGAATATTCACTCGATGTTCGCGAAACCAAACGCGGTGTGGAAGAGTTCACAAGCGACATCCCCAACGTTAGTGAAGAGGCAACAAAAGACCTCGACGACAATGGTGTTGTACGTGTTGGAGCGCGTATCGAACCTGGTGATATCCTCATTGGAAAGATTTCTCCTAAGGGAGAGAGCGACCCTTCGCCCGAAGAAAAACTGCTTCGTGCCATCTTTGGCGATAAGGCTGGCGACGTTAAAGACTCGTCGCTCAAGGCTAACCCCTCGCTCAGCGGTGTGGTTATCGACAAAAAACTCTTCTCGCGAGCCATCAAAACACGCGAATCGAAGAAGCAAGACAAGGTCATCCTTGCTAAGATTGACGAAGAATACGAAGCAAAGAACGAAGACCTCAAAGACATTCTTGTAGATAAACTGCTTGAACTCACCGAAGATAAGGTGTCGCAAGGCGTTAAAGACTACACGGGTGCTGAAATAATCAATAAGGGAAGCAAGTTCACAGCGGCCACGTTGAAGAACTTGGAGTATGATGGTATTCAGTCTAACGACTGGACCGACGATGCTCATGTGAACGAGTTGATACAGAAACTCATCATGAACTACATCCGCAAGTACAAACTGTTGGATGCAGAACTCAAGCGCCGCAAGTTTGCTATCACCATCGGTGACGAACTGCCCTCTGGCATTTTGCAGATGGCTAAGGTGTATGTGGCTAAGAAACGTAAGATTGGTGTGGGCGATAAGCTAGCCGGTCGACATGGTAATAAGGGTATTGTTTCGAAGGTGGTGCGCATGGAAGATATGCCATTCCTCGAAGACGGACGCCCCGTTGACCTCGTTCTTAACCCACTAGGTGTGCCTTCGCGTATGAACTTGGGACAGATTTTCGAGGCTATCCTCGGAGCTGCTGGTACTAACTTGGGCGTGAAGTTCGCTACACCTATCTTCGACGGTGCTAAACTAGAAGACCTTTCTGAATGGACAGACAAGGCTGGACTGCCTCACCTCTGCTCTACTTACCTCTTCGATGGTGAAACAGGTGAGAAGTTTGACCAGCCCGCAACCGTTGGTGTGACCTACTTCCTCAAGCTTGGACACATGGTTGAAGACAAGATGCACGCACGTTCCATCGGTCCGTACTCGCTCATTACGCAACAACCGCTTGGTGGTAAAGCCCAATTCGGTGGACAGCGTTTCGGAGAAATGGAGGTTTGGGCTATAGAAGCATTCGGTGCTAGCCACATCCTTCAAGAAATCCTCACCATCAAGTCCGATGACGTTGTGGGCCGTTCTAAGGCTTACGAAGCAATCGTCAAAGGCGAGCCGATGCCTACTCCTGGCATCCCCGAGTCGCTCAATGTGCTCTTGCACGAACTTCGCGGTCTGGGATTGAGCATCAAGATGGATTAATTCACACCCTTAATTGAAAAGTAAAATGGCTTTTAAGAAAGATACAAAGGTAAAGAACAATTTCACGAAGATTACCATTGGATTGGCTTCGCCCGAAGAAATCCTGGAAAATTCGTTTGGTGAGGTTACCAAACCTGAAACCATTAACTACCGTACATACAAGCCCGAGCGCGATGGTCTTTTCTGCGAACGCATCTTCGGTCCTACTAAAGACTACGAATGTGCTTGCGGTAAATACAAACGTATTCGTTATAAAGGCATTGTGTGCGACCGATGTGGCGTTGAAGTTACCGAGAAAAAGGTGCGTCGCGAACGTTCGGGACATATCGAACTGGTGGTGCCTGTGGCTCATATCTGGTACTTCCGCTCGCTTCCCAATAAGATTGGATACCTCTTGGGATTGCCCACAAAGAAACTCGACACCGTGGTTTACTACGAGAAATATATCGTTATCAAACCTGGTGTGCTAGAAGGACGCAAAGACAGTGATGGCGAAGACCTCAATGGCTCGCATCAAATGGACTTGCTCTCTGAAGACGAGTACCTCAATATCCTTGAAACGCAAGTAGACCCTAATAATGAATTTCTTGACGATGACGACCCCAATAAGTTCATCGCCAAAATGGGTGCCGAGGCTGTTTACGACCTCTTGGCGCGTCTAGACCTCGATGCCCTGTCGTACGAACTACGCGACCGTGCTAACAACGACTCTAGCCAACAACGCAAAACCGAGGCTCTCAAACGCCTACAGGTGGTGGAAGCTTTCCGCTCTAGCGCCGAAATCAACCGCCCCGAGTGGATGATTCTCAAGATTATCCCCGTTATCCCACCCGAATTGCGCCCGCTCGTGCCACTCGATGGTGGACGTTTCGCCACATCCGACCTCAACGACCTCTATCGTCGCGTTATCATTCGCAACAACCGTTTGAAACGTTTGGTTGAGATTAAAGCTCCCGAGGTTATCCTCCGCAATGAGAAACGTATGCTGCAAGAGGCTGTCGACAGCTTGTTCGACAACTCGCGTAAGAGCTCGGCTGTGAAAAGCGAGAGCAACAGACCGCTAAAGTCGCTCTCCGATTCGCTCAAAGGTAAGGCCGGACGCTTCCGTCAAAACCTCTTGGGTAAGCGTGTTGACTATTCCGCACGTTCGGTTATCGTCGTTGGTCCTGAACTAAAAATGGGCGAGTGTGGTCTACCCAAACTCATGGCTGCCGAACTTTACAAACCGTTTATCATCCGTAAACTCATCGAGCGCGGTATTGTTAAGACGGTTAAGAGCGCCAAAAAGATTGTAGACCGTCGCGAACCCGTTATCTGGGACATCCTTGAAAACGTGATGAAGGGCCACCCTGTGCTCCTCAACCGTGCGCCTACGCTTCACCGTTTGGGTATTCAGGCCTTCCAACCCAAGCTCATCGAGGGTAAAGCAATCCAGCTTCACCCCTTGGCTTGTACTGCGTTCAACGCCGACTTCGACGGCGACCAGATGGCTGTTCACCTCCCTTTGAGCAACGAGGCCATTCTCGAAGCTCAGGTACTCATGCTTCAAAGCCACAATATTCTTAACCCTGCTAATGGTGCGCCTATCACTGTGCCTTCACAAGACATGGTGCTCGGACTCTATTATATCACCAAAATCCGTCCCGGAGCTAAGGGTTCAGGTCTCACTTTCTACGGTCCCGAAGAGGCAATCATCGCCAACAACGAAGGCCGTTGCGACCTCCACGCCCCCATTAAGGTGGTGGTAAACGACCTGGTTGATGGCAAACTGCAACCTCGTATGGTAGAAACCTCTGTAGGACGTGTCATCGTTAATGGCATTATCCCCGAAGAGGTAGGCTATTTCAATGATATCATCTCGAAGAAAACATTGCGTGGCATCATCGCCGATGTAATTAAGTGTGTGGGTATGGCCCGCGCTTGCGAGTTCCTCGATGGTATCAAGAACTTGGGTTATCGTATGGCATACGTTGCCGGACTCTCGTTTAACCTCGACGACATCATCATCCCTGGTGAAAAAGAAGAGATTGTTGAGCGCGGTCACGAAGAGGTACGCCAGATTACCGAAAACTATAACATGGGTTTCATCACCGATACCGAACGCTACAACCAGGTTATCGACACCTGGACGCACGTAAACAACGACCTCGGTAACGTGCTCATGAAGCAAATGACCGAGGCCGACCAAGGTTTCAACGCTGTGTTCATGATGCTCGACTCGGGTGCGCGTGGTTCTAAAGACCAGATTAAACAGCTCTCGGGTATGCGTGGTCTGATGGCTAAACCTCAAAAAGCCGGTGCCGAAGGACAACAGATTATCGAAAACCCCATCCTTTCTAACTTTAAAGAAGGTATGTCAGTGCTCGAATACTTTATCTCTTCGCACGGTGCACGTAAGGGTCTTGCCGACACGGCTATGAAAACTGCCGATGCTGGATACCTCACACGCCGTCTGGTAGACGTGTCGCACGACGTTATTATCAACGAAGAAGACTGCGGAACGCTGCGTGGACTGGTCTGCACTGCACTTAAGAATGGTGATGAAATTATCTCTACACTCTACGAACGTATACTCGGACGCGTTTCTGTACACGATATTATTCACCCCACCACCGGCGAACTCATCATTTCTGCTGGTGAAGAAATCACCGAACCCATTGCTCGCATCATCGACGAGTCGCCTATCGAAAGCGTTGAAATACGCTCGGTGCTCACCTGCGAAAGCAAACACGGCGTCTGCATGAAGTGTTATGGCCGCAACCTGGCTACAAGTCGTATGGTTCAAATGGGCGAAGCTGTCGGTGTTATTGCCGCACAAGCTATTGGTGAGCCTGGTACGCAGCTTACTCTTCGTACCTTCCACGCGGGTGGTGTGGCTGGTAACGCAGCCGCCAATGCCTCTATCGTGGCTAAAAACGATTCGCGAATCGAATTCGATGAGTTGCGCACTGTGCCCTTCGTCGAAGATGCCGAAGATGGTGAACGCAACTGCGAGATGGTTGTTAGCCGCTTGGCCGAAATCCGTTTCGTCGACCCCAACACCTCTATCGTGCTCTCTACACTCAACGTTCCCTATGGTGCATCGCTCTATAACAAACATGGCGATGTGGTGAAGAAAGGCTCGCTCATCGCTAAGTGGGACCCCTTCAACGCCGTTATCGTTTCTGAATACGCTGGTACACTCAAGTTCCACGACGTTGTAGAAGGTGTTACCTTCCGTGCAGAGACCGACGAAACCACTGGTCTTACCGAAAAGATTATCACCGACGCCAAAGACCGCTCTAAGGTCCCCACTTGCGACATCGTTGGAGCTGATGGTGAGGTGCTAGGAACCTACAACTTCCCCGTGGGTGGCCACGTGGTTGTTGAAGACGGAGCCAAGGTTAAGACGGGTGCTACACTCGTTAAAATTCCTCGTGCCGTGGGTGGAGCTGGTGACATCACCGGTGGTTTGCCTCGTGTAACCGAATTGTTCGAAGCTCGTAACCCCTCTAACCCTGCTGTCGTGTCCGAAATCGATGGCGAGGTAACCATGGGTAAGGTTAAACGTGGTAATCGTGAAATCATTGTTACTTCTAAAACTGGCGACCAAAAGAAATATCTGGTCAGCCTCTCGAAGCAAATCCTGGTACAGGAACACGATGCTGTTCGCGCAGGAACGCCATTGTCCGACGGTGTTACCACACCCAACGACATCCTTGCCATCAAGGGTCCTACCGCTGTTCAAGAATATATCGTTAACGAGGTGCAAGACGTTTATCGTCTCCAGGGTGTGAAAATCAATGATAAACACTTCGAAATTATCGTACGCCAAATGATGCGTAAGGTGCAAATCAACGACCCAGGAGACACCACTTTCCTAGAGCAAGAATTGGTAGACAAACTCGACTTCTCTGAGGAGAACGACCGCATCTGGGGTAAGAAGGTGGTTACCGACGCTGGAGACAGCGAAACCATGCGCCCAGGACAAATCGTTACGGCTCGCCGTCTGCGTGATGAAAACTCATCGCTCAAGCGCCGCGACCTTCGTCCTGTGCAAGTTCGCGATGCAGTGCCCGCCACTTCAACACAGATTTTGCAAGGTATCACCCGTGCCGCTCTTCAAACTAAGAGCTTCATGAGTGCTGCTTCGTTCCAAGAAACCACCAAGGTGCTAAACGAAGCTGCCATCCGTGGAAAGGTAGACCGCCTCGAAGGTATGAAAGAAAACGTTATCTGTGGACACCTCGTACCTGCCGGTACTGGTCTCCGTCAGTGGGAACGCATCATCGTTGGCTCTAAAGAAGAGTACGACCGCATGCAAGCCAACCGCAAAAACGTTATCGACTATTCTGAGAAAGAAGCTGCCACGCAAGAATAATTTGCGCTTACAACTCGCACTTTCATCGCCTTCCTAGGCGATAACAACAATAAAAGGCCATCGGCATTCATGCTGGTGGCCTTTTTTTATTACTCTAATCGGTTGTTTGAGGTTGCGCTAATTTCGTTTGATTATTTGGTTAGCTGCTTGTTCACCCTATTCATAGAGGCGTTGCTAACAACGTAAGGCGAACAAGAAAGGTAAGATGCCGATAAGTAAACCAAAGATAGACAGGAAACAATGAATCAGCATAATACATGTGATAACCAGTTTAACAACCGATTTGGGCTTAATTCTTTTCTTCTTGTATCACTCAAGGGGGTCAGCTGCCATCAAAGACTCACTTTCCTCTTCTATACGAGTGTACATCTTTATTGGCTGATTCACTCTTGATTTGTCAATAGTATCAGTTTCCGACTCATATTTCTTGAAATTTTCAGCCTGTTCAAAGATTTCTTTAAACACTTCATCTTGTGGTACAGGCGGATATCCATGTTCTGCAAGAATAAGTATTAAGTCCATTTGCAGTTCTGCCTTAATGTCCGAACGATTAGCCCAATCGGTATATTTTGATTTGTCGTCCACCATCTTTTTCACAGCAGCAGCCAACGCAAGTAACTTGTCTTCTGGATATTCAAAACCGAATTTATTGGCAATACATTTCAGAATGTCGTAGAAAGCCTTTTCCTCGTATGTTATTCCCAAGTCTTTAAACGACTTCTTTTCCTTGTTCACTTCTTTCAATAGTTCAGCCATCTTGCTAGCCACCTCGTCAAGCACCTCTTGGGCAAACACGGCATTGTCGCTTCTGTCATTATACTTATTCACCAACTCGTTCAGGCGTTTCGTAAAATCCACACCTTTCATCTTGTTCACCTTCTTAAACTCAGTAATGACCGTACGTAGCAATTTCTCCATTAGTTTCACTTTCGTATTGGGCAACTGTAGTCTTTCAAGCCTCGCCATGTATTCCTCACTCAATAAGTCTAGGTCTTTAGTGTCGGCGTTCACTTGTGCCACTTCTTCTACACCTTCCGACTGCAACGCTTCACGAAGCATTTGGCTTACCCTATTGTTCATCTGCGTTACATCAGGGGCATCTCCTTTCGTTAGTTTATAAACAATCGAGCGTATGCCTGTGAAGAAATGAATGTCTTCGCGCTCTTCTTGATTAATTTCATCGTGGCTTGAACAGAGATTAAATGCAGATTTCAATTTCCTCACGTGTCCCATGAAGAGCGTCTGTGTCTTTTCGGTACGCTGTACAAACTCTGCGGCGCGCTTTAGGCAATCAAGTTGTTGTAAAGGTGTGCCTATGGTGAACATTGAATAGTCAAACTCGGCAAACATTCTGCGCAGAATGTCCAGTTCGTCCTTTACCATCGTTAGCGATTCTTCGATGGTTTCCACATTACTATCCATGTTGCCACCACCAGCATACTGTTTCAAAGCATTATTCATACTGCTTTTAATGCCGATATAGTCTACAATCAGCCCCTTGTCCTTGCCTTCATACACGCGGTTTACACGAGAAATGGTTTGAATGAGTGTATGCTTTTGCAAAGGCTTGTCGATATACATTGTGTCGAGACAAGGCACGTCAAAGCCAGTAATCCACATGTCCACCACGATGGCAATCTTAAATTCCGATTCAGGGTCTTTAAAAGCCAGGTCTAGTTTCTTTCTGTCATCATCACTGCCCAGCAGATTATAAAGCGTTTCTTCATCATCTTTCGAACGAGTCATCACCATCTTGATGCGTTCAGCCTCCCACGTTGGTCGCAGCGAAACAATATGCTTATAAAGGTTGTAAGCTATCTGGCGATTAGAGCATACAAACATCGCTTTACCGCATACGGTGCTACCTTCCTCTATGCGCTTCTCATAATGGTCAATAAAGTCTTTGGTCACAGCAGCCAATCGCTTTGAGTCACCAATGATTTTATCCATCTGTGTCACAGCTCTCTTGCTCTCTTCAATCTGATATTCGTTGGCACCTCCCTCAGCACATTGCTTATAGTAGTTCTCAATCTCTTGCAATTGCTTATGGTCGGCAAACACCTTGGCTGCACGACCCTCATATACAATGCGGCGAGTGATGCCGTCAATCACCGATTCTGTCATTGTATACGAATCCACCACACTTCCAAACACGTCTATCGTAGCATCGATAGGTGTTCCTGTAAATCCAACATACGTGGCATTGGGTAGCGAGTCGTGCAGATACTTTGCAAAACCATAACTGCGTTTCACTCCTTTGTCTGTAATCGAAATGTTTTGAGAGATATTTGTCTGCGAGCGATGTGCCTCATCAGAGATGCAGATGATGTTGGCACGGTCAGATAGTAAGTTGATATCTTCAGAAAATTTATGGATAGTGGTTAGGAACACGCCACCGCTTTTTCTGCCTCTTAGCAGTTTGCCCAGCTCCTTGCGTGTTTCCACATTGATAATTGTCTCATCACCAACAAATAGTTTGGCATTTACAAACTGTGCTGCCAATTGATCGTCCAAGTCGGTGCGGTCGGTAATCAATACAATTGTGGGCGAGGCCAAGTGGCGGCTTCGCATCAACATTCTCGTCAAGAACAACATCGTCATACTTTTTCCGCATCCCGTAGCTCCAAAGTACGTTCCACCCTTTCCGTCGCCCTTGATATTGATGTGCGAGTGTTCTAAAATATTCTCGTAAAGCAAATGCGTTGCAAAAAACTGCGGATAACGGCAAACAATCTTTTGTTCTCCTTTTGAATTGTCGGGGAAGAACACAAAGTCTTTCAATACGCTCAACAGACGCTCCCGTCTAAACAATCCTTCCACCATCGTGAGCAACGAGTCAATGCCGTCATTTGATTTGTCCTTACTCTCCACCTTGCGCCAAGCATAGAAAAAATCGTAAGGCGTAAACAGCGTGCCATACTTATTATTAACGCCATCGCTAATAACCACGAAAGCGTTATAGCGGAATAAGTTGGGGATGTCTCTGCGATAGCGTACCGTCAGTTGGGTAAAGGCATTCATAATGGTTGTGTCCTCCTTCACCGCACTCTTAAATTCCATCACCACCACGGGCAAACCATTTACATAGACAATACCATCAGGTATGCGTTTCTCCTGACCCACTATCTCCAGTTGATTTACAATTTTGAAGATGTTGCGGTCGGTATGTTCAAAGTCAATCACTTCAACAAACAAGTCTGGCTTTGATGCATCCTCACGTTTAATGGCAAAGCCTTCCGTCATCAGTCTATATATTTGTGCATTCTGCGCATAAAGCGAATCCCCATTGTCTGCTTTCAGTCTAGCTATTATACGTTCCGCCTCTAATGCAGTTATGCCCTCTTCGGCATAACGCTCCATCAAGAACAGTCGCAGGTCGTCCAACAGCAGAACCTCGGACAACTCTTTATGAATTGTCTCACCATTCTTATGCACATATCCCTGCTGCTCCAGCAGTTCCATGATGGCCATTTCTAATGCGTGTTCGTTAAAGTGTGACATAACTCAGATATTACGATTTTATTTCTTTTTCCAAATCCTCTTTCATTTTAAGCAACTCTGTGTATTCTGAGTCTGAATACTCATATTTATTATACTCCACAACTTTGTATCTTTCAAATAGCTCATCAAAATACTTGATGGGATTTATACTCTTTCCATAGATCATCATATAAGTCACATTTAAAATAGTCCAAATGATCGGAGGGAAATATGTTGTTTTTTCTAAATTATCCCATTCACTTTTATATATATAGTACAACCAAATAACAATTGGCACCACTACCAAAATTAAAGACACCCATTTACTTATAACCAATCTTTCCTGCGCACGATTTTCTGCATTCTTTTTTCTATTGTCTAAACTGCCTATTTCTTTTTTTATCAATATTAATTTGTCGCGTAATCTCTCTCTCTTATTTTCTTCAAAAACCTTTTCTGACTCCTTCTTAAACTTTGCTAACAACTCCTTGCTTAGACGCTCCATATCATCTTTTTCTTTATTCTTTTGTGCTAGCAATTTTTCTGTTTGAGTTTCCTTTTCAACCAACTTTCGCTCATACTCTTCTTCCAGCCTGTTTTTTGCAAAGGTTCTAGCATTTTCCTGAATATTGCCTTTTAATAAATCACCAAATTTTATCTCAAACATAGATTCTAAGATTGTTTCTTGTTTAGTGAATTCTTCCGTCATTTCACTAATACCAGCCATTACTGCTTGAAGTTCATCTTCAGAGATGACAGAATTATCTTTGGGTAAATTCATGAAGCTAAGAAAACTCTTATAGTCATCAGAGCTACGAGAAACATATTTTAATATTAATCCCATCCATTGGCTTGGCAATAGTGTCAAAGGCTGATTTACAGAATGACTACCATCCCAGTATTGAAGTTTTTGGTCTGAAGTAACAAAATAATATTTTGTACTTTCTACATCTATATTATTACCATTTCTTACGCACTCAATCCAATACATATTTCTGGCATCTATCAAATGAGGTTCTTTCCTATTTGTTCCTTTAATAGTTTGTATCTCATCCCTATATGTTTTGATATTAGCAGGCTCTTCTTTTTCATTAAACGGGACATTAAAGTTCTCTTCAATATCAAACTGCTTAACCAAATCTTTGTATAGAGTGTGGATGTATGTTTTAAATACGTCAAATCCATAGTTTATACGCCCATTACGCCATTCATGATAGAACTGATAAAAGCCGTCCCCATTAGCATATCGTCTAAACACTCTTGGTGTGATTCGACCAAATGGAGTTGAGGAATTTAATTGTTTTAGATGATAATCAACAGTGTTAAAAAATTCCTCTCTAGTATATTTGGAAACAACGAACTTTTGCCCACTGTCTTTGCATTTTCTTAAAAAAGATAATGTACGTTTTTTACGGACTTCTCCATTTATACCTAGAGCTCTGTAGAGTAGGGCATTATCTAAATAAAACACTTTCGTTCGTAAGGACTTGGAAAGCACATCTTCAGAAGAATTATTCACAACTATTGCATATTCAATGCAATAGTTTATCAACTTAAAAATTGCTTTATTTTTCGTTTCATTGTCCCACTTTACGAAACCATTTATTAATTCAATTTCCTCATCTTCGAATGGTTCTGAATTCAATTTCGGGATAATTGTAGCCTGTGTCGGGTTTATAAAATGGATATATGTAGAGATATTTGTATTAAGAACTGAATGTAAATAACGATATATTAAATCCTTGAACTCTTTTTTTGTTAATGATATAGAGTTTTCCTCTTGAGTAGAAAAATATGCTTCAATAACATCTTCTATCTCGTCTATAGGCTTTGTACACAACGTGGAGTATCTCTTTTCATTTAGATTATATTTTATATCTTCTGAAGATTTACTAAGTACCTCCACAAATATAGTTTCATCCTTAACAATGGGTTTGAGTTCATCCTCTGAGAACGATAATCCCATTTCCTCTTCAACTTTATTTACTAATTCTGCTAATGTCAAAAGAACATTGCCATTATTCACATAAACAGATTCAACAAACTTTCTTTTGATTGTATTAGTTGTTCTATTTGACATATTGTCTGCATATACAATGGCTGCAGAACGAGTTATAGATTTAATGTCCATATTATTAGTTGTGTTTTATTGCCCCATCTTCGCCAATAGCAAAGACTGTAAATCAGTTAGTTTTAAGTTTTCTTGTTTTATAAGTATATACATTTCAAATATTGGGTGTATCTTATCATTTAAATATCCCATAACATTATCAGGAGGAATTATAACCTGTGCAGATTCTAAGTCCTCGCGTTTTATATGTCCCATAGAAGTTGCCTTAGCAGAAATCAATCGTCTCCATTCTGAAATGTGATAGTGAGTCCATAAAAAATAGAACCATTTAGGGTATTTTGGTGAAGACACCTTAAACAAATGTTGATTTAAAGCGCATTTACCACCGCACCATACATCTATTAATAGAGTTGCAGACCATGAGAAGATAACATCTCCTGTATTAATAATGTATTCGCTGGGGATCGAAGTTTCAACGTGGTCGCTACTATCATCACAATGTCCTTGTGATAATTCCCTAATTTTTAATACTGGCAGATACTCTTTTTCTTTAGTTTCATACTTTTGGCAAGCTGTTCCATTTAGATATGTTGCAATATCTGTTAGCGTCCCCATTCTCCACCCATCAGGCAGATTTTCTTTATCTATGTTATCAACGAACATTTTGCGATAGAGGGCTTGGGCTGTTTCTTCTAGCTTTTTAATCATCTGCTCGTTTAGGCGAATGCGATGGGATAGCGTTTTGTATTCATTTACGATTTCACATTGGCGTTCGATGGTGGGGATTGGGAGTTGCACTTCGCACAATTCATTCCAATCGAAAATCTCACGAGCACTTCCATGTGAATGAAAACGGGCATAGCGGTCGAACTCTGGACGACGAAACCACATCATTAGATATTCAGGCAATAGCTGTTCGTGGTCAATTACCTCAAAAACGGTATAGGCCTGAGATATTATAGCGTTATCGTAAGCATCCAACAAGGCAATGGAAACTTTGTCACCATTTCGTGATGTGACAGGCCCGTAAGCAAGCTGTCCTCGCTCCACGATTTTATAAGTCGTCATATCTGTCCCGATGGTATTGGCAATAGATGGCATAAACTCCTTTGATATGCTTACGCCCAGTAAGTTCGTCACCTTCAACTCCCGGTTACGAACATTCACTTCTCTGATATAGTTGCCTAAACGCTTATACTCCGCTTTACTCATAGTTGTTTTTGTTTATCAGGTTAACCACAACTTTCACCATAACGTCCTTTTCTTCTGTTCGGCTTTCGGCAATCATCAGCGTGAGCGCAACAAGGGTGCTGTCTGCTATACGCTTACTACCGTCAGGGTGATAGAGTATATGGTTGCCGTTGAGAAACCAAAGAAACAACGTGGCGGCAATGCGTTTGTTGCCATCGCTGAACGAGTGGTTCTTGGTAACAAGATAGAGTAGCATGGCTGCTTTCTCCTCCACACTGGGGTAGAGTTCTTCTCCGCCAAAGGTTTGGTATATCTGCCCGATAGAACTTTTAAAGGAATTGTCCTTCTCATGGCCAAAGAGAACAGAGCCGCCAAATTTCTCGTGCAACCCTTTGATAGCCTCCATCGCATTGTTGTAAGTGGCATGGAACGGCTCTTCTTTTGTGGTCTTATTGATAGTAAGTCGCTCGTAGTCGTAGTTGTCGAGGATGTCGAGAGCGTAAGTATAATCTGTCACAACCTTAAACAGTGCATCGGTTTCGTCGTTAGACAACAGTGGCTGGTTCTGTATGGTGCGCCCAAGCATACCAACCAGTTGGCGCAACTCACCAATCTGCTCTTTGCGCATACGCTCGTTCACGGCATAGCCCTTCATGAGATATTGCTTTAACACCTTGTTGGCCCACTGACGGAAACGAGTGGCGTTTTTGCTGTTAACCCGATATCCAACAGAAATAATGACATCGAGATTGTAATACTTTGTGCGATAAGTTTGCTTTCCGGTATTGCCCACGTGTTCCAAAATGGAACATGTGCTCGTTTCGTCAAGCTCTTCGGATGCATAGATATTCTTCAAGTGCTTGGTTATTGCCGGGCGTTTTGTATTAAACAACTCCGCAATCTGTTGCTGTGTAAGCCACACCGTCTCGTTCTCCAGACGTACATCCACCTGCATCTGCCCATCCTCAGACTGGTATATCACGATTTGATTATTCGAGTGCATAGCCTAATGAATTAAATAGTTCTTTCAATTGCAATTTGTTCTCTTCCTCCTGTTGCAGCAGGTAGCGCATTTCTTTTTGCAATTGCTTCATCTTGGTGTCAAAGTCCACTTGTTCATCACGATTACAAAACTCAATATATTTGCTTGGTACAAGGCTCCAACCTTTCTGCTCTATCTCTTCCGTAGTGGCAGAGTAGCAATATTCGGGCACATCGCGATAAGTATCTTCATATCCTTCGTGTTGCCAGTTGTGGAAATTCTTAGCAATCTGGCCTATCTGTTCAGTAGAGAACTGAATATATTTCTTTTCAAACGGCTCGCCCCATTGGCGCAGGTCGATAAACAGCACTTCGTTCTCGCGATTACGATAACGTACCAGCTTTCCATTCTGTTCCACCATGCGCGCTTTCTTATTGTTGTTAAGAATCCAAAGCGTAACGCTGATGTCGGTAGAATAGAACATGTTACGAGGTAAAATCACGATAGCCTCCACCACGTGGTTCTGGATAAGCTGCTTACGAATAGCCAACTCTGTTCCATCACCACTCAATGCACCATTCGCCAACAGAAAGCCAGCCGTGCCATTGGCCGATAGTTTGCTCACAATGTTCAATATCCACCCATAGTTGGCATTGCTAGTTGGGGGCGTATCATAACCCATCCATCGAGAATCGTCCACCAACTCATTATCTGCCCGCCAACCTTTCTGATTGAAGGGTGGATTTGCCATAATAAAGTCGGCTTTCAAATCCTTGTGTTGGTCATTGTGAAAGGTGTCGGCAGCCATCTCGCCCAAATTACAGGCTATACCGCGAATGGCGAGATTCATCTTTGCCAGCTTGTAAGTGGTATTGGTATATTCTTGCCCATAAACAGAGATGTCGCGCTTGTTGCCATGATGCGCCTCTATAAACTTCATACTCTGCACAAACATGCCACCAGAGCCACAACAAGGGTCGTAAATCTTTCCACGATAAGGCTCTATCATTTCGGCAATCAGGTTCACAATGCTTTTAGGCGTGTAGTATTCTCCTTTGCCCTTGCCTTCGGCTATGGCAAACTTGCCAAGGAAATATTCGTAAACCCTACCAATGAGATCGTTTTCTGGGTCTTTCAGCGTGTCAAGCTTGTTAATTTCATCGAGCAAGGCTGCAAGTTTGGTACGGTCAAGTGAAAGTCCGCTGTAATAGTTGTTTGGAAGGGCGCCTTTTAGTGTTGCGTTGCTTTGTTCCACTTTTGCCAAAGCCTTGTCTATTTTGATGGCAATATCGTTCTGCTTAGCATTCTCAATAAGATAATCCCAACGACTTTCTGGTTCTAGGTAAAACACATTCTTGGCATTGTAAAACACCGGGTTGTCGGTAAAAGTCTCTTTTCCCTCTGCTATCAATTCATTGCGTCGCTCCATAAAGCGGTCGTAAGCATACTTCAGGAAGGTAAGACTAAGCACCACATGCTTGTATTCGGATGGTTCAACAGAACCACGTAGCTTGTTAGCTGATTCCCAAAGTGTTTCTTCGATTGTTTTGGTCTTTATCTGTTTTTTTGCCATTGTTTTCTTTGTTTATTTACCACCCATAGCATGGATGTTTGCAGGTATGCAAAAATAATCATAATTTGTTAAATAGCGGCAGACTTAATGGTTAGAACTTTAATTTTACCAAACAATTCCTCAACCTTTTTTTCAATTTGTCTATAACTCGTCTATGTTTATCTGTCTGCCCAGATTAGAATGCATAAAAGATTGATAATGGAGTTGTTCAGTACGCCAATATCCCCAATATTCAACGCAAAGCAGTGGTGGAAGCATGCCATCGGTTACGTTTGTGTATGCCTGCACCAGTAGGAAGTTACCTATCGCCTCTGCTTGGTCTGCTTCGCCCAACAATAAATCGTGCGTTGTTTTCTTTGATTTGTAAAATATTCGGTGTAAAATAAGGCCCAAAAACAGGTCTTTTTATTCACCAGCTGCTCTGTTGCTTGCAAATTCTCCATTCACGCGGAGGTTTTGTTGATGCCAAAAGGCTTGGTGTGTATCGGTGCACAAATGAATATCTCGATGCATAATATTGCGAAATACGCAAGATGGGCGACTGCTTTTAGCGTTTCTTCTTGTGTTTTGGTGCTAAATGCACTGCGTTTTGATGCTAAACGCAGTGCTATATGGTGCTAAACGCAGTGCAATTTGCTGCTAAATGCAAGGTTAAATGCACCAAAATGCAGGGCTAATAGCAGCAAAATGCATTGCCAACTGCATAATGATGCATGCTGTATGCAGCCGTTAATGCTCTTCACAGACTAAAAAAATGCTGGTCTTTGGTGCGAAATAAGCAAAAAATAATGAAGTTTTAGCTACTAAAACCATGTTTTGGGGAGATGGCAAATCACGTGGAAATGTGCTTCTAGAAAGGCCAAATGGTGCATAATGCTGGTGCAATACTAAAAAACGGGGTGAAATGTAATCGCACCAAGCTGAAAATAATACCAAAATGCATGCTTTTTACTTTTTTTTTCGCTAGAATGAGTGGCGAAAAAATGGTGTTTTGTAAATTAAATTTACTTTGATTTCTGCGCTACAAAATAGCTGGCGCAGGAAAGAAAAATGGCTAACGTTTATTTTGTGGCAAGCCTCGCTTTCACTTTCCTTATTAATTTGCTTGCAGCTTTTTAAGCAAGGTCTTTTCATGTTTAGCTCCAATCAGTCTTTAGCGGCTCTATAGATTTTGTGTATTGTTGCCCACATTGCTCGTGTTATTGTTAAAGGCCTAGTGCACAACAGTAAAAAGAAAAAAGACAGACAAGATGTTTACAAGCAAACGCAAGAAGCACACAAAGCAATGAAAACAATAAAAGGTGCTTTAAGCGAAACATCTGTTCCGTCTTAAAGCACCTTTTGCCAAGTTTGGCGCGATTAAGCCTCGCCTTTACCGCCTACGTTAAAGGGAGCAATAGTGCGCGACCCCTCGTTGGGTAGTTGTATTTTGCCAAACTCTTGTTCGTATTTGTAAATATTTTCTTGCAGCGCCATCAGCAAACGTTTGGCGTGTTCGGGAGCCATAATAATTCGGCTAGCCACTTCGGGTTTAGGCATGCCAGGCAAAATGCGGGCAAAGTCTAGCACAAAGTCGCTTGGTGAGTGCGAAATGAGCACAAAATTAGAATACACGCCAGATGCGATTTCGGGTTTCAAGTCCATTTCAAAGGGTACGGGTTGTTTTTGTTCCATTTGTTTATAGGTTTTTTATTGGCCCTCTTCCCACGGTTTTAGGGGCGGGGTGGGGGTGTGGGCCATGGGTTGGTATTATCTGTTTGAGCTGTTTGCGGGGGCAAACTCTCCCAATCAACCGTGCAAACACCATGCCGAAAAAATCGGTCTTAATGCTTTAGGCCTTGTGTAGTTAGCTTTTGGCAGTGTTCGTTTGGTTGGTGTCAACAGGCTCAGTGGTAATGCCCAGCTTTCTAGCTTGCTCTTGCAGCATGCTGTTTTTTTTGCGTTTGGCTTTAAACTTATCAAATCCCTCGCCATATACGCCAATTACCGAGCTTTGCGAAACAAAGGCTGCAGGGTCTATCTCGTTGATAATTGAAAATATCTTGGCCGACTCTGTTTGGCGTGCTAGCACAAAAAGCATTTTCACTTCGCGTCCCGAGTAAAAGCCTTGACCGCTGATGGTGGTGCATCCACGTTGTGCATTAACGTTGATGGCACGGCCAATCTGCTCGTATTTTTCGGAGATAATGAAGAATTGCACCGATTGGTGCATCATGTTCACCACCTTATCAACGCACACCGAGAAGATAAAGAGAAAGATGTAGCCATAAATCACCTCTTCCCAGTTGCGCAAAGCCAAATAGCTGGCCGTTACAATAGAGATGTCTACCAGCAAAATGAGCTTGCCAAGAGAGATGTCGTGATACTTGTTAATCATGGCGGCAATCACGTCTGTTCCACCAGTAGAAGCATTACTAGCCAATCCCAGGCCCACGGTGCTGCCCAAGCTGGCGGCACCTAGCACGATAGCCATGAAGGGTTGTCCTTTCAGTAGTGTTGAACCCTCCATCCAATGCTGACCTAAAGCACTGAAAAGGGTGAACATCACTGCTGCATAGAGCGTTTTGAGACAGAACTGCCAGCCCAACACCTTTAAGGCAATGAGCAGCAGAAGGGCATTTACGCCTAGGAACGTAACTTGCACCGGAATGTTCAATCCCCAATAAAGGATGGATGCCAGGCCGGGTATGCCACCCGTTGTGATGTGGTTAGGCAGCAGGAAGATGGCCCATCCCAAACTGCCAATGAACATGGCGATAGTAAGTAATACTAGGTCTTTTAGTAGCGAGTATTTTTTTAACGTCAACATATTGTGATTTTTTATGCGACAAAGATACACAATAATCACGAAAAAAGAAACTTGCTTAAAAAAAAAATAAGAGACTTGCGAAAGATTTTATTATGTATGCCTAGAGTGTCACGTTTTTATTGGTTGTTTTTAAGAATAATTGCGTGTATGGCAATGATATAGGTGCTTTCGCCAGTTCGAGGTCAGTACTGGCGTAGTTAGTAAGTTTTGTGTTGATGAACTTTTGAGTTTATAAACCAGTGAGTTTATTTATGCTGTAATACACTTAATTTGTAGAAGTATTAAACGTCAAAACGATTTCGTCTAATAAAGTCAGAATAAAGATGTTTTTAAGGAAAAAATGACTAATTTGCTTATTTTATGCCTATAAAACATTAAAAATATAACTTAAAAAGACTTGTTTCAGAGTTTTTTAATACCTTTGTATGCGAGTTATTTAGGATTAGAAGAACGACGGTTTTATTTAAATTCAAAGGAAGTGATTGCCGCAAGCAAATCCGTTTAGAGAAACCCAAAACTCTCTTCAGAGTCTTTATCTAAGAGGGCGCATCATTAACACATTTTGATAACGGTTACGCATTCAATATTTTAATGTATAATAGATTTTATTCAGGTTTTATGAAACAGCGATACGTATTACTGATAGTGCTCTTTACTATCTGCACACTCGGTGCATTCGCACAACAAACAGTTACAGGTTATGTTTTCACGGCCGACAACCGTGAACCCATTTTGGGGGCAACGGTGATGGCCACCGGCACAAAAATTGGTGCTGCAACCGACATTAACGGCAAGTTTACATTAACCAACGTGCCCAATACTGCCCGAAGCGTGGTGGTATCATATGTGGGAATGAAATCGCAAACAGTGACCATCAAGCCCAATATGAACATCTATCTCGAACCCGACGCACGTTCGCTAGACGAGGTTGTGGTGCAGGTGGCCTATGGTTCGGCCAAAAAATCTACGCTTACAGGTGCCGTTTCGCAGGTTGGCACCGAGCATATCGATTTGCGTCCTGTTTCCAGTGTAACCTCTGCGTTAGAAGGAACAACATCGGGCGTGCAAATAAACAGCACTTACGGTCAACCGGGAAGTAATCCCGCCGTGCGCATTCGTGGTTTCGGAAGCGTGAACGGCAGTTCCGCCCCGCTGTATGTGCTGGATGGCGTACCCTTTTCAGGCGACATATTTGAACTGAACCCTGCCGACATCGAGAGTATGACGGTGTTGAAGGATGCCGCATCGAGCGCACTTTACGGCAACCGTGCGTCTAACGGTGTGATACTTATCACCACCAAAAAGGGCAAAAGCAACAAATTGTCTGTTAACCTCCGCGTTAGTCAGGGCACATATACGCGTGGCATTCCCGAATACAAGCTGCTTAGCCCACAGGAATTTATGGAAGTGAGTTGGCAAAACCTGCGTAATTCGCGTATGACCGATAAAAAGGTGACGGCTGCCAAGGCTGGCGAGTATGCCACGAAGAATCTCATTGCCGATGCGTTGTACCTCAACATCTTTAATAAGGCCAACGATGCCCTATTCGACGCTAACGGAAAACTGGTGGCCGATGCGCAAATCCTGCCAGGATATGCAGATGACCTCGACTGGTACGATGCTACCATACGTCGAGGCGCACGACAAGAGTACAGTCTCAGTGCCAACGCCGCTGGCGATAAGAGTGATTACTACTTCTCAGTGGGCTATCTTAAAGAGAACGGATACGTTGTGGGCTCCGACTTCAAACGACTCACGGGTCGTGCCAACATGAACTTGCGCCCAAAGAAATGGTTTACAACAGGGTTTAGCCTCAATGGCTCATATCAAAAAAGCAACTTGGCCGACAATGGGTCGGGAAGTTTCAAAAACCCCTTCATGTATAGCCGTACCATTGCGCCCATCTATCCCGTGCATTTGCACAATGCCGACGGCTCGTACCGCATGGATGCACTGGGCAACTTGCAGTACGACCCAGGTAGCTACACCAACGACAACGGCGATGTGGTGCTTACCCGAAACCAATTTGGCGACCGCCACGTGGCTTGGGAGAACGAATTGGATAAAGACAGAATAGTGCGCAACACGCTTGAAGCTACGTTTTACACCGAGTTTAAGTTCTTAAAGGACTTTACCTTTACCCTGAAAGGGCAAACCAGCATGCGTAACAACGTAAATGATACTTTCGACAACCCCACCATCGGTAATGGTAAGGGTAATAACGGACGCGCTTCTCAAAGCCTTAACCGATACAGGGAATACAACTTCCAGCAACAGCTAAACTGGAACCGCGAGTTCGACAAGCATACCATTAGCGCCTTGCTGGGTCACGAAAACTATTATTGGTATCATAAATACGCTCACGGGCGCAAGTCCAACATCAAAGTCCCTAGGCAAGACAACTTCTCTAACTTCAGTGCCATCATTTCGCTTAGCGGTTACGAAGAAGACTATGCCACGGAAAGCTATTTGGGGCGCGTGCGCTATAACTACGACGACAAGTACACGGCAGAAGTTTCTTTTCGCCGCGATGGTTCTTCGCGTTTTGCAAAAGCAGTGCGTTGGGGTAACTTCGGCAGCGTGGGTGCTAGCTGGATGGTGTCGCGCGAAGACTTCATGAAGCCCGTGAAATGGGTGAATAGCCTGAAACTTCGTGCCGACTATGGGCTTGTTGGTAACGATGCTGGGTCGGGTTTGTACTCCTATCTAACAGTCTATGGGGCTGCCCAGAACAATAACAAAGGCGCATTCTACCTCACCCAACTAGGCAACGATGAACTGAAGTGGGAAACGGGTGCCTCGTTTGGCTTTGGTGTAGACGCGCGACTGTTCGACAGATGGAATCTCAGTGTTGAATATTTCAACCGTCGTAACCGCGACTTACTCTTCAATGTCTACATGCCACAGTCGGCAGGAGCCACCGATTCAGACGCATCCTTGCCTTCGATAACGCGAAATCTAGGAACAATTGAGAACCAAGGTTTCGAGATAAACACCGATGTAGACATCTATAAGAACAAGAATTGGACGGTAAATTTCGCTACCAATGCCTCATTCGTCAAAAATAAGGTTATCTCTTTGCCCGAACAAAACAAGGACGGCATTCTCTCTGGTGCTTACAAAATTGTGGAGGGTCGCAGCCGTTACGAGTTCTTTACCTATACCTTTGTGGGTGTAGATCAGCTTACGGGTAACTCGCTCTATAAGGTTAACACCGAGAACAACTACTATACCCGCTCAGACGGAACCGTGGTTGGCAACACAAGTGGCACAGACATCACCGCTAACGTTACCGAGATAAACGGCGAATACTTCGTAAAAGGCACTACATATGCGCAACGCGAGTTTCATGGCTCAGCCATTCCCAAGATGTATGGTAGCTTTACCACCACGGTGAGGTGGAAGTCGCTGGCATTCTCTGCCCTTTGCACCTACGCATTGGGCGGTAAGGTGTACGACAGCACGTACTCGTCGCTGATGTCTACCAGCACCGGTCCGACCAATTACAGTGCCGACATTCTCAACTCGTGGCGCGAAGCCCCCGCGGGAATGACCGCTACCTCGGCCGATCGTATTTGGTATGGTGGCATACCGCAGATAAACAGCAGTACCAACAAAGATAACAATGCCGTTTCTTCGCGCTGGATAACCAATGGAAACTACTTCGTTGTGAAGAACGTCAACCTAAGTTACCAGCTACCTCAGAAGTGGGTGCGCGCCATTGACCTCGACAATGTGCGTCTAAGCTTCTCTGCCGAGAACCTACTTTCACTTTCTTCGCGTCGTGGGCTAAATCCACAACAGGCTTTTAGCGGTATGCTCGACAACTATGCCGTAACGCCACGCGTGTTCATCGTGGGTCTCGAAGTTAAGTTCTAGTTCATTTCCTCCATATAAAAACAATTCGTATGAAAGCTACATTATTATATATTTACGCCCTTTTAGCAGCACTTACATTGGGTGCTTGCAGCGACAATTACCTCGATACCGAGAGTAATGATGCTGAAAAACGACTGATTCTCTCTAACACAAGCAACATCGCTATGGCTGTTAACGGACTTAGCAAGATGATGAGTACCCAGTATCTGTCTAGTCAGGGAATGAACGGCGAGGGCGCAATACTTACCCTATACGGCAACTATCATGGAAACGATTTCCAAAAATGCGACCTTACAGGATGGGTACAGATGACCAACCTCGACTTCGTTGAAAACTCCACCAGCATATACGACTATTATCCTTGGTATTATTACTACAAGATTTTGGGCAATGCCAATGCCATTATCAACAATGTTGATGCGGCGACAGGTCCCGACAACGAGAAACGTTTCCTCAAAGCGCAGGCGTTAACATTCCGCGCCTACTGTTTCTTCCGTCTGTCGCAAGTGTATTCTAAACGTTGGTCCGACAGCAACAATGGAGCTAGTAGGGGCGTGGTGCTGCGTTTAGACGAGAGTACGGGCGACATGGCCGTATCTACATTGGCCGAAACCTATGCGCGCATATATCAAGACCTCGACGATGCCTTGGCACTTTACGCCGAATCTAAGCTTAATAGAGACGAAGACGAGAACTATGCCGTAAATGCAGACGTGGCTCATGCCATCTATGCAAGGGCTGCCCTAACGCGTGAAGACTGGGCCGTGGCGGCCAGCCATGCTGCATCTGCACGTGCTAACTACACTTTGATGAACAACGCCCAATACGTTAACGGTGGTTTTAACACACCTAATAAGGAATGGATTTGGAGTGTTTACAGCAATGCGCAAGAAACGTTGTATTTTTACCAGTTCTTCGCCAATCAGGGAAGTAATTCTAATGCCGCACTCGCGCGTAACTATCCTTGTGCCATCAGCAAGGAACTGTACGACTCTATCCCCACCACCGATGTGCGTCGCGCTATGTTCCTCAATCCCGACACAATGACCTTTAACACGTCTAGTGGACTTGCAGGTAAGTGGATGACCGCCTATGCAAAGCGCGCTTATAAAAAGAAATTATACAGCACGAGCCGCATCTATGCCTATATGCAATTTAAGATGCAGGCCGTAAGTAATCCTGGCGTGGGAGAAATTCCCTTGTTCCGCGCTGCCGAAATGTATCTTACCGAGGCCGAGGCCAAATGCCATCTTGGTAAAGATGCCGAGGCGCAGGCCTTGCTTGTGGCTCTGAACAAAACTTCGGAACGCGACGCGGCATATACTTGCACCAAGACGGGCGACGAACTGCTGGCTGAAGTGCGCCTCTATCGTCGCATCGAACTATGGGGCGAGGGCTTTGACTGGTTCGACTATAAACGTTGGAACTTGCCTATCGTAAGGCGTTCGTTTGCTGATGGTGGCAGTTTCCACTCTGCTTTCGCCGTTAACATTAAACCCAACGAGAAAAATAATTGGACGTGGGTTATTCCTAGTCGTGAAACAGATTACAATAAGCTTATTACTTCTAATAAAGAATGATAATGTTGCCTCACCCCTCCCCTCCGAAAGAAGGGAGAGGGTGAGGCTATTTAAATAGAAAGAGTCAAGACGATTTCTTAATGTTTTCCAATATATTTACTCTCGACTATCTATTACGTCAGTTCAGGATAAGTTATGATATGGTCTTACTTTTTTGATTGACCCTTTCTTTGGGTTTAGTGCACTACGCCTTCAAGAAAATATTAGTTGATGTGTGTTCAACAATACATATAGTCTAAACAGCTCTAGCAATACAGGTTTGGGTTTAGGCTTACTTTTCCTAGGTAGAAAACCTTGTTGACAGTCCATATACAGCCACTTGAAAAACTTAAAGTAGGTGAACGAAAGATATGAGATTAAAAGGATACATTCTAAATAATAAAAATAAGGTTATTAACAAAAAAAATATCAAAAAAAAGAAACGTGAAATAATGGTATTTTAGAAAAATTCTCTTATCTTTGCATGCGAGAAGTTCACCACGTTGATAAAACGATACGCTTTTCATATAGCCCTAATCAGGAGGTAAGGCGCATCGGTATAGTACTCCAAGCGTCTATGCATTTGGCGCGAAACAACCTCTTGCAGCTTTGATGCTGCCATGTTGAGCATATTGTTAGTGTCTGCAACCTGATAGAAATAAAAATAAAACTTATTAATAACTTAATTTTTACATTATGGACATTATTGGAAATTACAAAGAAGTCTTAACCAAGAAGTACGCACAATTTAACGGTCGTGCCGGTCGTGCAGAGTTCTGGCAATTTGTTCTTGTTAACATCGCCATTACTTTTGTTTTGTACATCCTTATGTTTATCGTTGCACTCACAGGCGTTAAAGCTTTGTCTATGGTTTTCTCGCTGTTGATGGGAGCCTTCGGCTTGGCAACGATTGTTCCTAGTATTGCTGTAGGCGTTCGTCGTATGCACGACCTTGGCAAGGATGGGGTTTGGATTTGCGTTAACTTTATTCCTTTCATTGGTGGTATCTGGTACATCGTGCTGTGTGCTACCGAAGGCGAACGTACCGCAAACCGTTTTGGCGAGCCTCAAATTTAAAACTGCAAACAATAATTGGCGTTGTAAATGCTATATAAACCAATTAGCAGCGCAGCGCTAGAAGCATACTTAATAAGGCAACCTCTTGCTATGTTTTTCATTGCATCAATGCAATGAGCATCAAGCAAGAGGTTGCTTTTTTTATTTAAGCTTGGTGTCTAGGGGGTGTAAAGCTATGAACGGATGGATTTCAAGACGCCATATAGAGGTAAAATAGACTTTTTGGGGCATAATTGAGTTGCTAATTCAATTTTGTATTTCGTAAAACAAACATTATTTTTCGGGCATCAGGTTAGATAGTACACTTTTAGTACACTTTGATATTTGGAACTTTTTAGTATCTTTGCAAAATAAGAAAACATCTGAAAATAAACGAGTTAATATTCTTACTTGGTTTGATACACATTTAGGTATATAACTATCAACTATGGCAAAATTAGAAAATAAAGTAAAGGAAAACCCGAAATTGGAGCAAAATACGCTTTCTGATGGTCGGATAAGTCTTTATCTTGAGTATTATCTTGGTAGAGAAGAAACGCCTGTGTTGGATAAAATGGTATCCTGTTTTGTATGAAACAGGTAAAATGATGAGTAAGACCAAGGTACACATTAAGCACAACAGGCGAAAGGAAAATCTGCAGTTGTATTTAATAGCTAAGCCCCGTACCCCAATAGAACGACAACAAAACAAAGAAACGCTTGAATTGACTGCTAAAATTCGTGCAGAGCGGGAACAACAGTTTAAGGAGAGCATGCTTGGCTATCGTTTGAAGAAGGATAGAAATATCAATTTCTTGGACTATTATGAGGCTTATATTGACAGTTACACCAAGAAAGACCTGCGAATGATAAAGATAGCCTTGAATCGTTTTAAGGACTTTCTGAAAGAGCACTATCCGCTCTATGAGTTTGGCATTAAGCTCGACTTGATAACCAAGGATATGATGGAACACTTTGTTGAATACCTGCAATCACGAAGCGTGGGTGAAGGGGCAAAGAGCATCTATCAGCGTTTCAAGAAAGTTGTACGCTATGCCATTGACCATGAAGTGATGCTGAAAGACCCATGTAAAGGAGTAGTGTGCAAAGTCGACGAACAGATTTTGCGCAAGGATGTGCTATCAATGGATGAAATCCAATCACTGATTCAATATCATTATGAGAATGAGAACCCTAATGTTAGGCGTGCCTTCATTCTTTGTTTATATTGCGGTCTGCGCTTCTGTGATGTGAAAGACCTAACTTATAAAAACATCGACTATACCAATCGCCTCCTGAAATTTGAACAGAACAAGACCAAAGGGCATTCTGCACATAGTGGTGTTATTATTCCTCTCAATGACGGCTTACTCTCTTTAATTGGCGAAGCTCCTGAAGATTTAAATTCCTCTATCTTCAACCTCCCTTCATATGAGAGTTGCAGCAAATCTGTGAAACGATGGGTGAAGCGTGCAGGCATTAATAAACACATTAGTTGGCATTGTGCCCGCCATAGTTTTGCAGTAAACATCCTGAATAATGGTGCGAACATCAAAACCGTTGCCAGCCTATTGGGGCATAGCGGATTGAAGCATACCGAGAAATATACTCGAGCGGTGGATAAGTTGAAATCGGAGGCTATCAATAGTTTGCCAGAATTGAAGTTGTAACAAGAAAAATGAATTAAAAAACATTTTCTTGACTATAAACAACTATCTTTTTACTCAAAAGAGAGACATTCTGAAAAGTAATGAGTAATTTTATAGCGTAATCAAGTTGCATAAGTATGGAACGGAAGAAAATCAATCGCCTAAAGGTGGTACTTGCCGAAAAAGGTATGACAAACAAACAACTGGCAGAAATCTTGGAGAAAGACCCTACGGTTATATCAAAGTGGGTTACGAATGTTGCCCAGCCCAATGTTGAAATGTTCATTCAGTTGGCAAAGATATTGGACGTGAGAGTTGATGATTTGTTGTGGTCTAAATAATATAAGGGAATCTTATGGCTGAAGGATATTTATTAGAGCTGGTTCAATGTGCATTATCAAATGCGAATACACAGAATTATCTAACTAGCAATTTGCTTAAACAAGCTCAACGCATAGCTACCCACCGCAAAGATTTTATAAATCTATGGTGGATATTACTAGAATTGCAGGGTAATCCTCAAGGGACATTTCGAAGAATTGACAACACAATGAAGGCTAAGTTCGTTAAAGAAGACTATGAATCATATGGGAAAAAGTATTTAATGAAATGGATAGAAGAAAGGAGTATTAACGAACTAAATCCAACAGGGGATATAAAGAAAAGCGACCAAGTCTTCCCATATAGTATTTATGATATAGAAGATAGGATCCAGACAATCGAAAACCACAGAAAATCCTTGGTTAATACCAAAGGTATGCATACTTTGGATGTATATTATACGGAGCAGAATAATGCTGCGAATCGAATGTTCCTTAATCTTCAGTATGAGCAATTTCAGAATATAGTAAAAAGGATTAGAGACAGAGTAATAGACTATCTCATAGAAACGGAAATGCAATTAATGCAGGGTAATACCTTATCAAGATACTTTGAAAATAATAAAGAATGGGTCGTAAATAAGTTGGAAAACATAGACACTAATTTTAATGATTATATTAAAGCGATAGATTCTCATATGATAAAGGGGACGCCTATTGATTATGAGGAGGCATTACTTGATATAAGAAAAGTATTGATGCTTTATGCAAATGCGATTTGCCCTCCCCAAGCAGACCCTGTTACCTGTTCCGATGGCAAACGGAGAGTTTTAACAGAGGACAAATACCTAAATAGAATATCATTTGTGTTATTTGAAAAAGCAGGTAAGCATACTCATACAGAATTGCTAAACCAAAGTGTTGAAGATTTGGTGAAAAGAATCGAGAAAGTAAATGAGCTCTCTAACAAGGGTGTACATAATAAAGTGACGGAACAAGAAGCTAATCAATGTGTAATAATAATGTATATAGTGCTTGGTGATTTAATTCGGATTGGAGACGAAGAAGTCTTGCCTTTATCTTGAAATATGTTATTTAGATGATTGATTTATTTGAGAAAATCATTTCTTTAACTTCCGATAATATGCACTTATAAGAATCATAGAAGATATGAAACCAGAAGAAAAAGCGCGAGTTATCATAGACAGAATGTTTGAAGAAGCAGGCTGGAAAGTCGTTGATAGAGATAAGTATGCTCCAAATATGACGGCTGTGGCTATCAAGGAAGGATTGATGGTTGGCAATAGGGAAGCTGATTATTTATTGTTTCTCAATGGAAAAGCAGTTGGGGTATTGGAAGCTAAGCGCATTGAAACAGATATAAATTCTGATATTGTGCAAGAACAAGCACGTTTATATACACGTAGTTGTCCTAAGTGGTGCCAAGCATGGTTTCCTAATATACCTTTACCCCTTGCCTATGTTGCTAATAGTAGAGACTTGATGTTTTATGATACTCGAAAGAGTAATTCTGAATTTGAGTATTGTAAGAAAATCCATACTCCCAAAGAGGTTAAAAAGTTATTAAGCTTGGAAGATGATTATGTTGGCTTGCCCACATTGAGCCCCAAAGGATTGCGTGCGTGCCAATATGAGGCAATCACTCAATTAGAGCAATCGTTTCGTAATGGTGAAAATCGTGCTTTGATGGTTTTAGCAAC
>QWCZ01000021.1_pt1 | contig 90335 bp, 80 predicted proteins | sample 1972651 | NCBI WGS metagenome assembly QWCZ01 (sample SAMN09866695, study PRJNA288562) | Human oral metagenome isolate pre1_saliva, whole genome shotgun sequencing... | isolation source: mouth | host: Homo sapiens | place: USA: California
CTGTTGGCACGAGCAATCGCCTGCATTAGGGTATGACCTTTCATCGGCTTGTCCAAGTAGAGTGTAGAAAGATTCTTTACATCAAATCCTGTCAGCCACATCGCACACACGAATACTAGCTGCAACGAATCATTAGGATCTTTGAATCTATCCTCAATATCTCTGCCGTCCGGTGTGATTTCTTTCATCTTTGCACGATGCTCAGATATCCGTAAGCCCTGCTTTGCAAACTTGGCTTCTTCATCATTTTCCTCTGAAATGATAACAGCCATTTCAACCTTATTCATATAAGCAAGAATGCGAGTGAGCTGATCACGTTCTTCCTTAGTAGAAGCAGTATTTCGCTCTTTCATGATGTTCTGCTTTTCTATAGCCCAGTAATGCTGAACCTTATCATACATTTTGACAGCAGTATATTTATCAACAGATATAACCATACCTTTTCCAAGAAATCCGCGTCTTGGGAAGTGATAGGCAATATCCTGTGCAACCTTATCCAGTCTGTCATCACGCTTGATGACCTCTAAAATACGAGAAGATGCGTTTTCTAACAGACGTGTTTCATCCTCGTTTAAATTTTCTTCTTCGATAATGTCCACAATGTCATCGTCAAGGAAATCATTCTCAAGCCCAACTTCCGGAACTCGTCTGGAATAGAATAAAGGTACTGTAGAGCCGTCTTCAACAGACTGTGCAAAATTATACTCTGACACATAATCTCCAAACCACTGATTTGTAAGACGTTTTGTACCAAGGAGTGGCGTTCCGGTAAATGCAACAAAATTAGCATTCGGAAGTGCAGTTCTCATGTTCTCTGCCAAATCCTTATACTGTGTTCTGTGTGCTTCATCAACAAGGACAATAATATCGTCACGAGTAGAAAGAACGGGATATTTCTTTGTCTTATCGTATCTGAACTTATGAATCAAAGTAAAGATAAAAGCCTTATTGGTAGTTAGAAAATCTCTTAACTGCTTACTATCCTTAGGCCGGCATTCTTCTTTAGAGCCAATAACCTCAGTACGTACGAAGTTCTTATGAATCTGAGTATCCAAATCCTCACGGTCTGTAATAACGAGGAACGAGAAATTACCTTGAATCTTACGCTTCACTTTACGGGCAAACATAACCATAGAATAGGATTTACCTGAACCCTGTGTATGCCAGAAGACACCAAGCTTACCATTAAGCTCTTTTCTGTTTTCCACTGATTCGATTAGGTTATTTACACCTAAGTACTGGTGGTTCTTAGCGATAATCTTTATTCTCTGATTTTCAAAGAGAATAAAGTTTTCAATATAGTCAATCAATCTATCTTTCTTAAGAAGACCATCAACAAAATATCTGACTGAGCTGTCCTTTACACTATCTGCTGAGAGAATAGCTTCTCGATCCGGTTTTTCCTTTTCACTGTCAATCTTGAGCCATTCAAAGAAATAGTCATAGCTTGCATTAAATGCACCAAGCTTCGTATCCAAACCATTTGAAAGCACACAAATCTGATTAAATGCAAAGAGATTCGGAATATCTCGCATGTAATCTTTCAGATTCTTGTTGTAGGCTTCTTCAACCTTAACAAGGCTATTTTTCAGTTCGATAAACACAAGGGGCATACCATTGATGAAGATAAGGATATCCGGTCTTCTGTAGTAGACCTTCCCCTGTATCCACATCTGTGATACCGCTGTGAAAGTATTGTTCTCCGGATACTCAAAATCGATAAGCTTAACAAAATCAAAGTCCTCTTTTCCGTTTCTACGAACTGTGATTTTTATATTATTACGAATTTGCCTGTATAATTTGTAGTTAGTATCTACAACGTCCGTTCCTGAATAATCTTGCCTTAATATCTTTACTATCTCTTTAATTTTATCTTCTTCGATAGTTGGATTAATTCGCTTAAGAGAAGATAGCATAACATCGGGAAGAACACATTCCTTCTTTGAAGTTCTTCCTGTGCCATCATTCAAAACATCACGCTTGCTTGGATCGGCATCACAAATGAGGATATCATATTTAAATGGCTCAGCTTTTAATTTTGAAAGTACAGCCTGTTCTATATCGTCTTAATATATAAAATTACGCATATGAACACCTCCTTAAACTTTAAGTTTACCACTCATTAGACGTGGTAATAGCATGTCTCGTTGTTTCTCAAGATTACTGTTTTGTGCCTTTAGGCTATCAATTTCATCTAAGTAGCAAGTAGAATACTCATAGAATTTTTGTATCAAGTTGTTTGTAGGTAATAGAACCTTTTCACGACTCATCATCGGAATTGTGATTTGCTGTTGTGAAGTTCCATTAGCGATTACAATTGTACGCTTAAAATAGTAGAATAACCAATTTACCAATTTTTCCTCATGCGGAATTACACAAATTAATCTTACAATTGGGGTATATGAAACCCTTCTTAAACAGGTATATCCAACTGTTCCTCGGGCTGAAATGGTAATACTAGTCTTATTTATTTTTGCTTTTGATGTATAACCATATAATCCTTCATTTTCAATTCCATTAGAATAAATAGGAATACAACATTCATCGGTTATTTCTTTAGTAGAATCGTCTGGAGCATCACCACCAGCTTTTATTTTAGATAATTGATCAATTCTGCAAATTTTCCATTCTTTTGGAAATCCATCTATGAACTCCACATCCTCATATCCCGGAAATCGAAATCTTACAAACCATTCCTTATATAGATTCTCTGCCATTTGCTCCAACAACTTGATACGCTTGTTGTTGTTTTCGATGAGGTTGTCATTGGTTGAAAGAATATAAGCTATTTTTTCCTGCTTTTTTAGATCAGGTAATTCAACTTTTATTCGTTTTACTTTATATATACCCAATTTCGATTGGGCAGCAGCTCCAGCAATCAGTTGCATGTAGTCATGATATTGCTTTTGCGCAAGAACATAATGTAAAAACTTCGAATCAACATTATTTTTATAGTTGGTTAGTCTAACAGCATTTTCTGTTAAATTGTATCCATCAACATTCTTGGATGCATACCCAGTATCACCTACAGATGCACCAACAATTGTAATTGCTATGTCACCACTATTTATGATGTATCTTTTGATCTTCTGGAATACATCATCTTCCAAATAAATCAAATCATCTGTATTAATTTTTCCTTCTTTTATATCTCTTGCACGTATATATGGATGCTTCGTTTCAAATGTAACGAAATCCATTTTCTTTGGAATCCTTTTTCCAGATTTTATGTCACACAGCTCATCTAATCTATAAACTTTGTTTTTCATATCACTCACCCAGTAACCCTTTCAGATTATTTGCGATGAGTTCTTCAAGTTCTCTTGCTTCAGCACTTAATGAAGTGAACTCGGCATTCAAGGATAACATTTCTTCCTTGAATTCTTCCTTAGTTAATCCATCATCTTCAATAACCACGCCAACATAACGTCCTGCATTAAGGGAGTAGTCCTGATCAATGATTCCGTCTTCACCATCCATGAGAGCCACCTTACAAAGACCGATAACATCAGCATATACACCGTCTGGGAATCTTTCCGTCAACCAGTCAATCTGTGACTGCCAATATACTTTTGTGAGAACTTCTTTGTCATAAGAAGTTTCCGGTGCATTAGCAAGCTCAGTTTTATACTCATCAATCAAATCAATAAGTGCCTGTGTATCACCGTGATAAAGCTTTGTGATTACACCAAGGTTCTTAATCTGCTCATCGGAGAATTTTCTATGTGCTCTGTCAACCTGTGTGAACACATTTCTTGCATCTATAAATAAGATTTCATTTTTCTTCTCAGTGTTTGGCTTCTGTTTATCGAAGAACCAAAGAGTTGCAGGAAGGGTAACTGATAAGAACATATTAGAAGGAAGGGTCACCATCTGAGAGATGATGCCTTCTTCAATCATTTTCTTTCTAATATCATATTCAGAACCGGATGCATCAGATGCAGAATTAGCCATAACAAGTGCCGCTTTACCGTTCTCATTTAAGGCAGCAGCAAAGTAACCAATCCACAAATAGTTTGCGTTAGGCACAGTTTCTTTCTTGTCAGATTTTTTCTTTGTTGATTTGCTCTTATTTCTTGGTACACCATACGTGTTGAAACGTGCATCATCAGAAACCTTATCAACAACAACTTCATCTACGTTGAATGGAGGATTTGCCATTACATAATCGAATTGTCCGAATGCATTATATGGATCAGAATAAAATGAGTTAGCTTGCGTAATGTCACCACGAACATTATTAAGAAGAAGGTTCATCTTAGCCAGTTTTACAGTGTCAGGCTCTTTCTCAACACCATAGCAACGGAACTTCATTTGCTCGCTTTCACCGGCGTTGTGATCATGCATGTATCTTGCAGCCTGAACGAACATGCCCCCGGAGCCGCAGGCCGGATCTAAGAACTTCTTTTCACCCGGCTGTGGATTCAATACTTCAACCATATATCTGACAACTGTCGCAGGCGTGTAGAATGTTCCACCATCCTTACCTTCTGCAAGTGCGAAGTTACCTAAGAAATATTCGTAGATTTCACCAAAGATATCAATAGTGCTATTTTCAGGAATATCCTTGAAAATACGTACGATATTAGAGAGAAGCTCCGGCTCTTCTTCCGGTACTAACTGTGCATAAACTTCTTTTGGAAGTACACCATCCATTTTATGATTCTCATCTTCAATGGCTTCCATAGCCTTCTTTACAAGAGTAGCCTTGTTTGCATCGTCCGGTGCATTGTTAATGAAGTCATAGTAAGCGCACTCCGGGAGATAGAAGCCACATTTCTCGATGGAAATCTCTTTCATAGTTTTTTCCATACGCCCGCCTTTAAGACGGTTGTATTCTGCTTCAATTTCTTCTTTATGTTGTTTATATAAGATATCGGCATATCTCAGAAAGATAAGTCCTAAAATAGGTTGACCATATTTATTTGCTGCTAAATGTGCACTTGCACGAAGAACATCGGCAGAGTGCCATAGAGCGTCTTTTAATTCTTTCAATTCTTTATCTGTCATAGCATTATTGCTCCTTTATTTCTCTATTTTGTAATCAATCCAAGCTTCCTCTATCGTTTCATAAGGAATGTTATTCTCTAAGCAAAACGCATCGATACTTTTCATTGCTTCTAAGTTTAGCTTCGTACGTCCGGATTCCCAACGATTCACAGTAGAAAATGCCACACCAATTTTCTTTGCAAAGTCCTGCTATGTAAGGAATAAACGCTGTCTAATTCTTTTTATTTCTTCAGGAAAACTCATATGCATCTCCTTTTCGTTTTTCACTCGTTAGTATAGCGTCAATATACCAAATAAATATGAATTTTTCTAGTAACGATCCTCAGGTTATCATGACTTGGAGAATTTCCTTATTAAACGCTTTGCCAAGAGATTCGGAAAAGCCGAGGAAGCTGCATTTGTAAATAGTTCCTGTGATGAGATGCCTACCGGCATTCTCCAGAATACCGATGGTGCTGATGTTGGTGTGACAGTCGATGCACTTACCACAGAGGAAGCTATGCATGGGTGTCAAAAACTGTAGCTGATATCCTAGACAGACAGGAATATCTTGGATATACAGTTGACTTCAAAACAAGGAAGACAGAAATGTAGATATTGAGAATGTTCTGCTTTATATGATTCAGCAGGTTACAGCATTTGCAAGAGACCATGAAGGCGAATTTATAGAGCCGTTCACAAAGTCCAATGCTAAATCCGTAGAGCATGAGATTCGTAAAAGTAAAAAGGGTTTTAAACAAGCTCAAGCTAAAAATCATCTTCAACTTCATTGGAGAAGTACATATCCCAAGCAACGTAAAAACGGCATAGCCGATGGTTACGACTATGCCGATATTTTAAAGAATTATAAATCCCTTATTGAGTTACCCTTTTGGGAGTCCTTATCTTTATTTCAATCCGTCGATTGACTCTATTCTTTTTTTATCTCCGATATCTTCAAATCTTATCAGGAGTTGTCCGTCATCATCCGCAAATTTAGCATAGATATTATTATTTTCCCAATGATAATCTGTACCGTTCCATGCAAGGAAGCCTTCTACTAAAATTTTATGATCCGGCTCATACTGACTTATTGCACTCATTATAGTTTTGATAAATAACTTTGTATCTACAGGCGCAAAGAACTTCTCAGGTAAATCATACAGTGCCACAAATGCAATACCGCCGGGATGTTTACATGGACAATATCCGTAGTTCTTTTCACTTATGCCACATGAAATCATTGAAAGTATATATCCGGTTACTTTCTCTGTTAAAGGCAGATTTGGATTTGTTAATGCTGCAAAGCCTACCTTTTCTCCAAATTCTCTTGCTTCTCCAACAAGTTCAAGTAAGCTCTCATCAAATCCGTTTATATTCTCCCAGCCCCACAGCCAGTCATTTGATTCGATTGCTTCACTTCCTATGTATTTGACCTAATAACACAACTTATTTATGCAAGGGTTATATCACCATGCTCTAAGTCAAAGACAGCCTCTCATGTCTTTCCATACCTTTACGGCAGCTCTACAATGTCTGAAGACCAAGTATATGACGGGTGTCCTTTTCTAGGAGAGTCCTATAAAAAGTATATTGATTTATTTAATCACTCTTATGACTTGATTAACTTTATACGTGATTTTATGGTGGTAAATGAAGGTGATAATACATATATCAATATATCAAGAGACCGATCCGTTAACGAAAAGGTTAAAAAACCGGTTGGTTTTAGCAACCTTGATGCCCTCCATTTAACCAAAGCTGAAGTCGACCATTTCTTTCAAAACTGCATGCTCTTGGATACCTAGAGTACCAGGTTTTGAGAGAAACGGCGGAAGTCAGGTAATATCGCTTGTCAACTTCTCTTTTCTGCATATTATATATAAAAAAATATAATTAAAGGCGATTAAGTTTTTCTTCTTAATCGCCAAAATAAATATAGAATCTTATACCCTCAGTGACCACTCTCTACAGTCAATGGTTCTTGTTATAAAGTCTTCATAAAAATCAGGCTCGTGGCAAATCAGCAGTATACTTCCCTTATACGCTTTCAAAGCTCTTTTCAGCTCTTCCTTTGCGTCCACATCCAGATGGTTTGTAGGCTCATCCAAAAACAGTACATTGGTAGCACTGTTTATGATTTTACAAAGCCTTACCTTAGCCTGCTCTCCGCCTGAAAGTACTCTGAATAAGCTCTCAATATGCTTTGTAGTCAAACCGCATTTTGCCAGAGCGGATCTCACCTCATATTGGCCGAATCCCGGAAACTCACTCCACAGTTCCTCTATGCAGGTATTCTTTGACTTATTGTCACTCTCCTGCTCAAAATACCCTATCTCAAGATAGTCTCCAAGTACGGTCTTCCCTGAAAGTGCAGGTGTCAAACCCAAGATACTTTTTAACAGAGTGGACTTTCCTATGCCGTTTGCGCCGAACATTGCTATCTTTTCGCCTCTTTCCATCCTTACATTGATAGGTTTTGACAGTGGTGTGTCATATCCTATAACAAGGTCGGTAGTCTCAAAAATAGTCTTACCCGGTGTTCTCGCCTCCTTGAAATTAAACTCAGGCTTAGGCTTCTCCGCCGCAAGCTCTATTATATCCATCTTATCAAGCTTTTTTTGTCTGCTCATCGCCATATTTCTTGTTGCAACTCTTGCCTTATTTCTTGCAACAAAATCAGCCAGCTCTTCTCTTTCCTTTTGCTGACGATTGTAAGCCGCCTCAAGCTGTTTTTTCTTTACCTCATATACCTCAAGGAATTTGTCATAGTCTCCCACATACCTGTTAAGCTCCTGATTTTCCATATGGTATATGATATTTACCACCGAATTGAGGAAAGGTATATCATGTGAAATAAGTACAAAAGCATTCTCATAATCCTGCAAATATCTTTTCAACCACTCTATATGCTCGGCATCCAAATAGTTTGTAGGCTCATCAAGAAGTAAAATATCAGGTTTCTGTAAAAGAAGCTTAGCCAAAAGAATCTTTGTTCTCTGTCCTCCGCTAAGTTCCGTCACATCCCTGTCAAGCCCTATATCGCTAAGTCCAAGTGCATTTGCAACCTCTTCCACCTTTGCATCTATAGTATAGAAATCATGTGCCATCAAAAGTTCCTGAATAGTGCCAAGCTCCTCCATAAGCTCATCCATCGCACTTTCGTCAGCTGTTGTAAGCATATCGCAGATCTCATTCATCCTTTTTTCCATATCAAAAAGATGATCAAACGCCTGCTTTAGAGCATCCCTGATACTGATGCCCTCCTGCAGCACTGAATGTTGGTCAAGGTAGCCTATCTGAACATTCTTTGCCCACTCTATTTTGCCCTCATCGGGCATAAGCTTACCGGTCACCACGCTCATAAACGTAGACTTACCCTCTCCGTTGGCACCTACAAGTCCTATATGCTCACCCTTTAGCATTCTGAAGGAAACATTATCAAAAATAGCTCTATCGCCGAAACCGTGGCTCAAATTTTCCACATTCAAAATACTCATTGTATATCTTTTCCTTTTTCTTGTGATTTAATGCTTTTTTCTATACTCTTTCTTGCAACCATCATCTGATGATTACAACCTACGCATTTCAGTCGCAAATCCTGTCCGATTCTAAGTACTTCCCACTCATATGAGCCACAGGGATGTGGCTTTTTCAATGTAAGTATATCCCCTACATCAATTTTTATCATTTATCCAACTCTCTCACAAGCACAGGTATAGCCTTTTCAAACTTTACGCCATACCAGTGGCTGTCATCATCTATTGTCTTTAAAATAGCCTCCGAAACAAATTTAGCTGCTATCTCCACAGCCTCTCTCATAGTCTTACCCTTCATAAGACTTCCTGTAAATGCCGCAGCATAGCAATCACCTGTACCATGTGCATCTTTCTTTATTCTGTCAATATAGAAAATCTCCATATTGTCGGTCTCACCCTCATATACGGCAATTCCGAGCTTACCTTCCATGTTCTTGATGCCCTTTAAGATTACATTCTTTGCACCAAGCTCTCTAAGCTTATGAATAATGCTCATTATATATTCACCGCTTTGATTTTCAAGGATTATATCGCTGTCTGTAAGAAGTGCCGCTTCTGTCATATTCGGCAAGATTATATCCGCTACAGAGATAAGAGTCTTCATCTCCTTAACAAACGCGTCATCGAATCCGGTGTAAAGCTTTCCGTTATCTGCCATAGCCGGGTCAACTATTCTCTTGCCATCAGGCTTTAACAGATTGTTAAACAAATCCTTTACAATATCAATCTGTCTCTTACTTCCCAGATATCCCGTATATATCGCATCAAAGCTGATACCTTCCTTTAACCAATGCTCCATAATTTTAGGTAAATCTTCAGTCAAATCTCTGAAAGTAAATCCGCTAAATCCGCCTGTATGTGTTGATAAAATAGCGGACGGCATTATCGCTGTCTCCACTCCGCAAGCCGAAAGAATAGGCAATGCCACTGTAATAGAGCATTGTCCGTAACATGAGATGTCCTGTACCGTTAATACCTTTTTGTCCATAAAAAACCCCCTGAATTGATTTTATTGTATAAAATTATAGCAAAAATACTTGACTACAATTCTTTGTATTCCATTATATCACAAAATACCTGATAGTACTAAAAAATATATAAATTTTAGTTTAATATTTCAACTTTTTGTAAACCTTTTCATTTCTTCAAGTGCGATATCGATTATTGCCTGCTTTTCTTCAGGCTTCAGTCTGTATACAGTCTCTTTTTCCTTCCAATTCTTTATAACCTCGTCAAGACTCGGACGCTCTTCATCCTCATCATATATATCCGGGTCTGAAAGATTTGCAATACTTTCACGCAGAATCAAAAGTTCAAAATGATAACTCTTTGTCTTTTTATTCTTAGGAAAGACTTCATTTAACCTGTTTTCTTCCCAACTCTTTTGCTCTTCACCGAACGGATACAACTTTTTATAATATCTGTCCATTTTTTTCTTTTTCTGCTTTGCAGTTTCAAAATTGAACCAATCAGCTATTCCCATATCTTTACCTTGAGTACTTTTCTTCTATTTCAGTGATGATGTCAAGTCTGTTTTGATGTCTGCCGCCTTCATACTCTGTAGCGAGGAAGGTATCCACAATCATCTTTGCCATCTCGGAACCCACCACTCTTGCACCGAATGCGATAATCTGAGCATTATTATGAAGTGCAGCCATTTTTGCCGAATAAGGCTCTGAACATACAGCCGCTCTGATTCCCGGCACCTTGTTTGCCGCCAAAGATATACCGATACCTGTGCCGCAGATAAGTACGCCCTTGTCAAGTTTTCCCGCAACTATTGCCTCAGCCACATCTCTTCCCGGTACAGGGTAATCACATTTTTCGCCTTCTTTGGCACCGAACTCAAATACCTCGTGACCTTCATTTTTCAGATGCTCTATTATAACCTCTCTAAGCTCTACAGCCGCATGGTCGTTTCCTACTCCGATTCTCATATTATCTCCTTACTCTCCCAGAAGTTCTTTATAAACTTCCCTTTTTTGTATTCCTCTATCCTTTGCTACAGCCTTCATAGCCTCTTTTTTATCAAGCCCTTCCGATATATATTTATCGAAATGCTCCTTTATACTGATTTCTTCAAAGGATTTTTGCCTTTCACTTCTTTTTTCAAGAAGACTTTTACCCTCTATTACCAGTACATACTCACCTCTGACTGCAACCCTACCTGACTCATAGTCTGCTATTATATTGCTTAAGCTTCCTCTAAGCACCTCTTCATGAAGCTTTGTAAGTTCTCTTACTATAGAAACTCTTCTGTCCCCAAGATACTCAAAAAGTTCCTTTAATGTCTTTATCAGCCTGTGCGGCGCCTCATAGAGTATTATTGTTCTGCTCTCCTCCGAAAGCTCTGTCAGTATCTGCTTTTTCTCATTCTTATCGCTTGGCAAAAAACCTTCAAACGAAAATCTCCTTGAACTGATACCGCTTATTGCAAGCGCAGATACCACGGCACTTGCTCCGGGTATAACGGTAACACAAAGCCCCTCTTTGTATGCAATATCCACAAGCTCATATCCCGGATCCGATATCGCAGGCATACCGGCATCCGACACAAATGCAATATCCTTACCTGCCTTTACCTTCTCACACAGTTCATAAGCCTTGTCTATCTTGTTGTACTCATGATACGATGTCAAAGGCGCCTTTATGTCAAAATGATTCAAAAGCCTTATTGTATTTCTGGTATCTTCACAGGCAATAATATCCACATTTTTCAGAGTGTCAATCGCTCTGACACTCATATCCGAAAGATTTCCGATAGGTGTAGCCACCAAATATATCTTACCTGCCATATATTTTTAACACCTCATCCGTATAAACATTTTTATCCTTATATACCACCAAAGGAGGTTCCACATCCAGCCAAACTCCCGAACCCTTTGCACCCTCTATCAGTACAAGATTTGCCTTACTTTCAATATAAGGGTGAATAAACCTTAACCTTTTAGGTTCAATCCTGTTTTGCCTCATTGATGCAAATATTTCCGAAAGTCTGCTCGGTCTGTGTACCATAAAGAACTTTCCGCTCTCTTTTAACAGCTTACTTGCAATATTTATTACAGTATCAAGGTCTGTAAGCAGCTCATGTCTTGCTATCGCCATAGGTAAATCGGGATTTTTTATAGCTGTAGTATCCTTCATATACGGCGGATTTACACAGACACTGTCAACACTGCAATTATTTATATATTTTAACGCATTTGAAATATCGTCATTTATAATATCTATCTTTTCATCAAGCTTATTATAGCTTACACTTCGCCTTGCCATATCTGCAATATCACTTTGTATCTCAATACCGGTTATCTTTTTTGCACCGGTCTTCGCACTTAAAAGTATAGGCACTATACCGCTTCCTGTGCAAAGATCCACAACATGACCGTTTTTCTTTACCTTTACAAAATTCGATAAAAGTACGGCATCTATACCGAAGCAAAACTTATCGGGATCCTGTATAAGATAAAGCCCGTTGCACTGTAAGTCATCAAGCCTCTCACCGCATTCTTCTCTTAATAATCCACACATGGCTTAAGCTTGTATCCTTATCTCACTTAGTGAATATTCCTCTATTTCCTTTGCATCCTCAGACTTGGTTACAAGTACCTTCACGGTCTGCCTTAGCACACTTGTGGAAACTATCACGCCGGCCTCTCCCAGAGGCGTGCGTACACTTACTCCTTCTCTCGGCATCTTTCCGTTCAAATACTCGTAAGTCTCCGCCTCGTTTTTTAAGCAACACATCAGCCTGCCGCATACTCCGCTTATCTTTGCCGGATTTAGCGAAAGACTTTGTTCCTTTGCCATCTTTATAGATACAGGCACAAAGTCGGAAAGATAGCTGTGACAGCAAAGTGCTCTGCCGCATGACCCCATGCCGCCTACCATCTTGGTTTCATCTCTTACACCTACTTGTCTGAGTTCTATCCTCACTCTAAAAATAGAAGCCAATATCTTTACAAGCTCTCTAAAGTCCACTCTGCACTCGGCCGTAAAATAAAACAGCACCTTGGCATTGTCAAATGTATACTCGGCCGAAATAAGCTTCATAGGCAAATCAAGTTCTATTATCTTTGCCTTACATATATCAAAAGCTTCCTTTTCCTTTTTCAGATTCTCCTCAAATCTGACAACGTCCTCTATATCCGCCTTTTTAATTATCTTCTTTATTGGATTAGTATAGTTTTCACTGAGTTCTCTCGGCCCCAATATTACTCTGCCGCATTCCACACCTCGGTCGGTCTCAGCTATAACTCTGTCGTTTACATCTATATCAATATCATCAGGATCATAGTAGCAGATTTTCCCCACTTCCCTAAACCTAACGCCGATTATCTTCATCATTCTCTCCTATTTTCTAAGTCCGATAAAAAGCAATTCCATAACCGTGTCCCCACTTACATTGGAATTCAGTCTAATCTCCGTCTCATCTATCAAGTCTATTATACTATTTATCTTTTGCAGTGTATATTCCCTTGAAAGCCTAAAAATAATGCTTTCTTCTCTTATAAATATAAGATTTTCCTTCTTCTTTGTAAGCTTTATGATACAGATATCTCTATACCAAAGCCTGAGAAAATTTATAAAATCTTTAAAGCCGCCGGTTCTTTTCTTCAGCTCCTCAATAAAGGTAAGTATCTCATTTATACCTACTTCACAAATGTTCTTTAAAAACTCTACATTTTTCTCATATATTGAGGCAAAGTCCTCCGACTCTGCCATAGCCTTTGCAACTCCCGGGGCACCGTTTGAGTACGATGCCACAACAGCGGCAATTTCATCATTTAAGCCGTTTTCAACAAGCCAGCCTTTAATCCTGTCATTACTTACAGGACTTAATAAAAGTTTCAAGCACCTGCTCCTTATAGTCTCAAGCAGCAGACTCATATTCCTTACCAAAAGCAAAATAACAACGTACTCCGGCGGCTCCTCTATAGTCTTTAAAAGTGCATTCTGTGCCCCGACAGTCATCTTATCGGCTTCATCTATAACATATATTTTATATTTACCGTGGTAAGGTCTTATAGCCACATCGGATACAACATTCTCTCTGACTTTGTCTATTCCTATACTCTCCTTACCCTCCGCATCCATATAAAAAAAATCAGGATACGCATTTGCCAGAAACTGCCTGCAGGACGGACACCTTCCGCATCCGATATGATTATTTTCACATATAAGCTTCATAGCAAATTCTCTTGCGATTTTTTCTTTACCTATTCCTTTATCTCCTGCCAGGATATACGCATGTGAAACCGTATTTTTTATTATTGATTCTTTCAGATGATTTCTCACCTTCTCGTTTCCAAGAATAAATTCACTCATCTTATATGATTCCCATATCTTTTTTTATTTCCAAGATACATTTATTCAAATCTTCATTCAAATATCTCTTGGTAATACCTGCAGCCTCAAGCCTTGCATCGGAGAAATCTTCACTGTCCGCCAAGTATCTCCTGCAAAGCTCGGCATAGTTGGGTTTTTCCTCCATCATCTCTCTGTTCACAGCCCTTTGAAGCCTGATACCGTCACCAAGGTCTATATAGATAGGCACAACATTTTCGGCACCGAAATACTCTCTTATCTTTTTATAAGACTCAAGCGTCCCTATTATAAGATAGTTCTTACTCTCAAGATGCACCGAACCGTCGTCAATGGTGGCATAAGTCCACCTTCCCTGAACGGTATTGTATGTTCTCATCTCTATAAGCTTACCCTGCCTTCTGTAGTCTTCTATAACAGACTCGTCTACAAAGTGATAGCTTACACCTTCTACATCCTCACTCCTTTTGGGTCTGGTAGTATATGTTATAATCTTTTTTGTCCTGGGACATTCATCGTGAAGCCTGTTAAAGATAGTATCTTTACCTGAAGCACTCTTGCCCATAACATAATAAATTTTTCCCATTGTATCTTATAAGTCTAATCCGTAGACTTTTTTTCCTTTTTTAATATATTCATCCAAGACATCAAAATGTCTTTTCTCCATTATATCTCCCTTTTTTAACACCGGAACTCCGGGAGGATATATGTAGATATTTTCCTTGGCAACCGTTCCCAGATACTTTTTATCAAGACCTGCCAAAGGCTTTTTTTCCATATATAAGAAGTTATTGTCAATATCTTTTAAAGCATTATAAAGTTTGTCAAAATCATCCTTACCGTCACAAAGTGTGCTGTAAGCAAGTACATAATCAAGCTTGCTCATCTCCGTCTCAATATTGTAAGAATCTCTGAGTATCTGCGCCAATGTGACTCCGTCAAACATATTGCAGCAGATTACAAGCTTTGTAAAATCATATCCGAGTTTATTCTTGTCTTCCCACAAACGTATATGTTTTAATTTTTTCACAGCGCGTCTGAATTCAAATAAATTATTCAGATAATCTTTGATTTCTTCATCGCTGTTTGCCATATACCTTATACAGGCGTCAATACTTGACATAAGTATATATGAAGGTGAACTGGTCTCAAATATGTGCAGCGACTCTTCCAAATATCTTTCACTCACAATCTCGGAGCGTATATGGCAAAGCGCGGTCTGTGTAAGTGCCGGCAATGTCTTGTGAAGACTTTGCACCACAATATCTGCACCCAAATCAAGTGCAGATACACAAAATTTATTTTTACTTTTGCCGTAATCAATATTATTTATATAATTAAGGTGACCGCCATGTGCCTCATCCACTATAAGAGGTATATCTTCATCATGCAGAAGTTTTGCAATCTTTTCTATATCGGATACAACCCCCTCATAAGTCGGTGAAGTTATCACTGCAGCCACTATATTTTTTTCTATATTAACTCTTAAGATACTTTTTAATGCCTTGATATCACAGCTTTCTGCGATATCAAGTTCATTATAATAAACATCTAAATATATAGGTGTCAAATTAAGTAGTTCTATAGCGTTGTATACACTAAAATGTGCATTGGGCGCAACTACTATATATGACTTTTCATTTTTATAATTTCCTGTGCAAGCACAAGCCCTTATACTTGAAAGTATACCACAGCTTGAGCCGTTTATTAAGTAGTATGTTTTATTACTTTTGTATACATGCTTTGCAAACTCCATAGAGTCTCTTATGATGCCTGTAGCATCATGCAAATTGTCGGTGCCTTCCACTTCTGTCAAATCCATCTTGTAAATGTCCGTCATCATTTCTTCTATTGCTTTCGGCACTTTTCTTTTATGCCCCGGCATATGCATAGGCAATATACCGGAGCTAACATATTCTTTTAATTTATATGCTAAACATTCTTTATTCATTTTCTGTATTTTTATCTTCCACTATTTTATCTGATTTTGCCTCCGAGGCGTCACCGCTTGCGACCTCCACTACAGGACTTACTCTATCTTCTCTTCTTTCAAGCTCTTTTCTGAACTTGAAGTTTTTCCATGTTTTCATAAGAAGAAGTACAACAGCCGCTGCGCAAATAATATCTACTATAATAGTGGCAATCTGCCATCCCATCAAACCTAAGTTTAAGTTCTCAGGTGCATATGCTCTGCTGTTTACCGTAGTATAAAGTATATTATGTGACGCTTTTCTAAGTGCAAGTGTCGCTGTGGCGCTCTTATCCTTTACATAATTGAAACCTGCATCAATAGCTGTAAGGCAGAAGTCCGTACCGTTTCTTGTAGCTCTGTTTGCATCCAGATATCCGTATCCGCCGGCGCCGAAGTAGTCTGTCAAAACCATTCCTCTAAAGCCCCACTCATCGCGAAGAATTTTATTTAATACATTGTCCGATGCGTATGCAGGAGTGGTTCCGTAGTGGTTGAAAGCCGCCATCACAGCCTTGGCGTTGCCTTCCTTTACACAGATTTCAAAAGGACGAAGATATACTTCTCTTACCGTCTGCTCATCCGCCCATGTCATAAGCTGGTATGTTCTGTTGGTCTCCTGATCGTTTAATGCAAAATGCTTGATATAAGCATATACTCCGTTGTCAGCAGCGCCCTTTACAGCCTCTGCTGCAATCTTTCCCGAAAGTATCGGATCCTCTGAGTAGTACTCGAAGTTTCTTCCTGCAAAAGCGTTTCTATGGGTGTTCATAGCCGGTGCGTACCAACCTGATACCTGCATCTCATTTGCCATCTTTCCTATACTGTCACCGAATGAATGTGCAAGCTCGGTATTGAAGGTATTTGCAAGCATTATAGTCGCAGGCAAACCTATTGAACCCTTCTTTGTGAAGTTGTTGTTTATAGATGAAGGTCCGTCACAGTCTACTGTCTGTACCTTTCCTATTCTGCCGATGGCTACTGTCTGATATCCTCCAAGCGCTACAAGCTTTGACATATCGTTAAAGGTCATCTCGTCAAGCAGAGCATCCCACTTAGGGTCGTCATATTCAAGCCCGCGAAGATCCTTTAACTTAAGCTTATTGTTTGCACCTGTTGTAGGCATCTTATCGGACTCCACATCAAACTTTGAAGCATCGTAATTGCTGTTATTTAAGAATGCAGCCTTTTTATCCTCAGGTAATGTAAAATCTGTAGGAGCCTTTGTAGCCTCTTCAAGGTTTGCAAACTTGTCCTTTCTTGAAAGTACGGTGAAGTTTCCTCTCATATCGTCAAGCTTGTTTGTTGCAACTTCCTTGTCGCTGCTTCTCTTGTTATCCACGTTGTATACAATATCCTTTTCAATCGGGAATGTTCTTGTATCAAGGATATTATGTGAATCTTCCTGAAGGCTTATCTCATATGTTCCGGCCTCAAGCACATAAGCTTTTTTATCCTTCTCGTCATATGATGCCATATCCTCCAAATTGAAAGTAACCTTTACAGTCTCACTTTCTCCCGGCCCTAACAGCTTTGTCTTTCCGAATCCGACAAGATTTGTACTCGCCTTTTCAATTCCGCCGTTTTTATAAGGAGGATTATAATAAATCTCCACCACATCTTTTCCGGCAACATTTCCCGTATTGGTTACAAGTACATCAATGCTTATCTTGCCGTCATTTGCAACAATCTCACCCATCTCCTTTGTGAAATTGGTATATGAGAGTCCGTAACCGAAAGGATACTGCACATAACCTGCATAGTTGATAGCGTTTTCCTTGGCTGCAGTCTCATAGAATTTATATCCTACATAGATGCCCTCTGCATAGTTTACAAAGCTCGGTTTATGCTTTGTACCTCTGTCGTCTGTAGAAAACTCGTCCATATTTGTATACTGAAAATCTCCGAAGTTGTTGTAGCTTGGGCTTTTCTTCAAATCATATACAAATATATCGCTAGTCTTTCCTGAAGGATTTATTTCACCGTCCAAGATCTTTCCAAGTGCATTAAATCCTGTCTGTCCCGGTCCCGGGCACCAAACCACACTTGAAATATTCTCATAATCATTTACAAATCCAAGCTCCATAGGATTTGCGGAATTTATAATGACCACAATGTCCTTAAATGTCTTATTTACCGCATCAAGCATTGCAGCTTCTCTGTTTGAAAGCTGTAAGTAGCTCTTGTTTGCATCAAGGTCATCCTTTTGGTCACTGTATCTAAGGCCCTTTGAACCGAATGTACCTCCGTCAGTAAAGTTGTCCTCGGTATTAGGGTCAAGGCTCTTAGGAAGGTCTGCACCCTCACCGCCCGATCTTGCGATAACCACTACCGCCTTATCCGAATACTTTCTGGCATTTTCAAAAACATTTGCCTCTTTGTACTGATCGATTGAAGGCTCAGGTATTGTCCAGTCCTGACCCCACATTCCTACTGTAGGTCTCTTTGCTCTGAAATCCGTATAGAACTTAACAAGGTCCTCGTTTACCTCAAATCCGGCATTCTTTATACCGTCAATCAGTGAAACCGTAGGGAATGAATCGTTAAGTCCGCCTGAACCTGTACCGCCGTAAAGCGGGTTTGTAGATGACCATCCGAACAGATTAAGCTTTGTACCTTTCTTTAGCGGCAGTGCCGAATCATTCTTTAAAAGTACAATTCCTTCTCCTGCGATGTCCTCTCCCAAAGTCTTTGCTTCATCAAGTGACTTATCAGTTATAACGCCTCTTCCCGTTGCCAATGTAATCATGGTCTTTAGCGGACCGTTCAACATTATATTGACACTGATAACTGTACCGACCATAAAAAGAATCCAGGCAGCCGACCTTGATAACTTTTTAAAAGCAAATTCTCTGTTCCTTGTGATAAACATAACTACAAGCGCACACACCAAAAGTGTCACTATAGCTATGAGCTGTGGAGCAATCGACTTTATCACACTTACCACATCCGCCATATTGATAGCTAACATAATATTCCTCCGATATATTTATTTTTTCTCCGGCATCACTATAAATTTCATTGCAGGGTAGCTGATAACCACCTGTACTATGATATTAAGCGCATTTGCCAACGTAGGTACAAGATTTGCACTCACCCCTATATCCCTAAAAAACTTTTGTGAATATGCAGGCAGTGCCGCGGAAACTATAACCAAAACTACGGCGAGAATTATATACTTGGGTATTGCATCCTTAAAAGCCGCATTTGACTTAAACACAAACTGCTTTTGTACAAAGAAGTTTACAGTCTGTGCAAGTGCGGTAGCTAAAAGGAAGCTTAAAAAACCTGCCGTTCCGAGATTTTGCTCAATATTGTCCGCATAGTTAAATATAAAAAACTTAAAAGGTATAAGATGCCATCCGAAACCTGTAAAAGCGGATGTGGCTATCCACATCACGATAAAGTTCACTATCGTTGCCACATTTGAGAGTATATTAAACTTGATAAACTCCCATATGTTCGGATGGCTGTCTATCCATTCCTTTAAAAACATCATAAACCTTCTCAATCTTCTCTTTGTAAGAATTCTTTTTTGTATTTTTTATTTGCCTTTTTGTTTTTAAAATATCCGGATATTATTCCGAATATTCCCTTAAAGAAATGTCCGTTTACCAAAAGCACAATGGAATCCACCATCTCCATACTTACCTGTCCGTTGCTCATCTTTCCTATAGCCCTGAAAGGCATATTGAACTGAAATAAAGTATTAAGGTCGGGCACGCCTGCTTCCAATGATTTTTTCAATCTCTTATCAAGTATTTTGTAGGCAAATCTTGCAATAAAACTCTTTGCATAATACATTTGACAAAGTGCGTCATTGATACCCAGTTCACCGCTCCAATGACCGTCCGGTATATCTCTTCCAAGTAAAACCTTATACTCGGAATCGTCGACTCTTTTTATATCACCGCTGTAGTATGAAGGAAGCTCTTTTTTATTGTACGGGAAAACCTTTGCATTTCCGTTCACCTTAAGTGTGGTCTGCAATCTGATATCCTCACAGCTGCTGCCGATATATATATCATACTCACCGCTCTCCACCTCAAAGGCATTTGTCACCACATTATAAAACCTGAAAGACTTGTCATCAAAGCTTATGGTGACTTTTTTCTTCTCACCGGGAGACAGTGCTACCTTTTTAAATCCCTTTAATTCATACTTAGCTCTGAAGATATTTGAGTTTTTCAAACCTATATAAAGCTGGGCTACTTCCTCTCCCGATACCTTCCCGATATTTTCAATATAGAAGCTTACCTTTTCATCGTCCACCTCTATATCGCTGTACTTAAATTCAGTATATGAAAGTCCGTATCCGAAAGGATAAAGTACATCCACATTCCTTGTGGTAAAATATCTGTAGCCTACAAAGATGCTCTCTCTGTACTCGGAAGTTCTCTCCTTTGAAGGATAATATCTTACATTCGGCTCATCTTCATATCTCTTTACTATGGTCTCGGCAAGTTTTCCGCTTGGACTCAATTTTCCTGTAAGCAGTTCAAACACTGCTCCCATACCTGCCTGTCCGAAAAGATAGCCGTGCAGTATAGCCTTTAGATGCTTTTCCCAAGGCATCTCAATACATGAGCCTGCACTTATAATACCTACTATATTTTGGTTCTCATTTGAAAGCTGCTCCATCAAATCTATCTGATTTTTCGGAATTTTAAGATGTGTCCTGTCAAGACCCTCAGACTCGCTTGCCTCATTCAGTCCGAAGAAGTAAAGCACAATATCCGACTTCCTTGCAAGTGTCATCGCCTCATCTGTCATAACGGCATCATCTTCCTTATCAAGCCTTGAATACCCTCTAGCCGTTCCTATCACTTCCAAATCCGACTCTTCAAGGATTCTTTGTAACGTATCCACCTTTGTAGGATTTACTTTGGTAATGCCTGCTCCTGCATAAGTAGGATTCATATCAAGTTTATCAAGCTTATCTTCAACCTTCTCTAATCTTGATTCTATCCTGTTTTCAAGTTTCTGCACTTTTTTTGAATCAATATTCAACTTCTCAAAAAGTTTCTTTGCATCCTCCACCACAGTTGCGTTTACCATTGAAGAACCTGCGCCCTGATATCTCGGATTGAAGGCAAAATCTCCTATTATGGCAATCTTTTTCTTAGAGTTCAGCGGCAAAATATTGTCCTCGTTTTTTAAAAGTACAATACTCTTTTTGGCAGCCTCTTTTGCAAGTTCATGATTGTCCTCAAACATCTTTGCCTTATCTTTCGGCTTTTTCTTATCCTTGGTTGATAAAGTTATCTCTATAAGCTCATCCACTCTGGCATCTATATCGCTTTCCTTTATCTTGCCGACTTTTACAGCTTCCAAGAGTTCTCTTGCGCTGTCAAGTCCGGGAGCCGGCATCTCCAAACTTGAACCGTTTTTTACACCAAGTGCATGGTCGTTTGAAGCACCCCAGTCTGTAACAACCATACCGTCAAATCCGAGATCCTTTCTTAGAATATCTATCAAAAGATGCTCGTTCTCATTGGCATATACCCCGTTGACCATGTTGTAGCTTGTCATTACGGACTTCGGATGTCCTTCTTTTACCGCTATCTCAAAGGCTGTGATGTATATTTCTCTTAACGTCCTCTCATCAAGCACCGCGTCCATCGCCATTCTTCTAAGCTCCTGTGAGTTTACCGCAAAATGCTTTACACATGAAGCTGTTCCGCTACTTTGAATGCCTCTTATCATGGCTGCCGCCAGTTTTCCGCTTAAATACGGGTCTTCGGAATAGTACTCAAAATTTCTTCCACAGAGCGGATTCCTCTTTATATTGATTCCGGGACCCAAAAGTACATTCACATCTTCAGCCGCAGCCTCCGCTCCAAGCCCCTCACCGACCTTTTCAAGTAGCTTCTCATCCCAGCTGTTTGCAAGTGTGGCGGCAGTCGGAAAACATGTGGCGGGTACGCTTGCATTAAGACCCAAATGGTCACCCTTTCCGGCCTGCTTTCTTACTCCGGTAGGACCGTCCGCGTGGTGAAGCACATCAACCCCTATGGAGGTAAATGACCTTGTATCCCAGGCGTTCTTACCTGAGAGATAGGCACATTTTTCTTCTAATGTCATTTTTTCTATAATATCTCTATGTTTCATTTTCCTCCTTTAAAACAAACTGCCGCTCTTTTCACATCACAGAAAGCACCCTCAAAATAACGGCTTGCTAAACAATTTATGCTTTCACAATCCTGACCTTATTATAATATATATTCAAATTTTTTGATATTATTTTCAAATAAAAAAAGGAGTCCGAAGACTCCTAATAATGTGTTTTTATACTTCCGGCTCTATGATACCGTACTTGCCGTCTTTTCTCTTGTATACTACACAAATCTCATCGCTTAGCGCATTTCTGAATACATAGAAATCATGTCCCAAAAGTTCCATCTGTAAGCACGCCTCCTCAGGGTCCATAGGCTTGATACTGAATCTCTTGGTCTTTACAATCTTTATCTCATCTTCTTCATCCGAATCCGAATAATCTTCTCTTATAAAGAAATCTGAGAAAGATACACTTGACTGCTTCTTATCTACAAGCTTGTTTTTGAACTTCTTTATCTGTCTCTCTATGATATCCTCAACCTTATCTATGCTTACGTACATATCTCCGCTTACTTCTTCGGCTCTGATAAGCCCCTGCTTGGTCGGGATGGTAACCTCTATCTTATGTGCCTCCTTTTGCACACTGAGTGTAATCTTCGCCTCCGTCTCTTCTGTAAAATATTTTCCTAATTTATGAAGCTTCTCCTCTACCGCCTTCTTCAAACCATCAGTTATTTCGATATTTCTTCCAGTAATTGTATAACGCATATGTATAAGCTCCTTTTCTTTTTATTTAGCTATAGTATAGCACTTTTTTACTATAAATTCAATTTAATTTTATAATTGTACTGTCAATTTCATTATTTTTTAGAATTTTTGTGATTTTAGTTAAGTTGTTAGCCAATTGTATTTTTGATGAAAAAATTGCACTTTTATATATTTTATCTCATAAACTCTATTATTTATCCACCAAGTCAAAGGTAGTCGATATGGGGATAAAATGTGGACAATGTGGATAACTTCGTTTATAACCCACAAACAGCCTATTTATAAGCTTCGTAGACACCCAATAACTCACCTTTTTTGTGGATAAAAATGTGGATAATGTGGATAAGTATTTTTAAACACAATTTTTATGCACTTTGCCGTTTTGTACTTATTATAAAAATTCAGACTTGACAGGCAAAATCAAGCTAATTTAAAATCTCAACCGCTCTTATGGATTCCTGTTCCACCTTACAGTTATGTAAGAGCATAAATTCCAACACTTGCCTATACTCTCCAAGCTTATCTTTCTTTTTCTCTATCATATTGATATCTGAAGTCGTAAGCTCTTTATATATTTTAGCATCAAAAAACCTCTTTAAAGTATCCACCCCCATATTAAAAGGTTTAAAAGGTATTCCTGTTTTTTCTTTTAAGTTTTCAAGTATCAAAAATCCGTATACATCTATATCTCCCTCATGCAGATATTCACAGTGCTTATTCTCATCATATATCTTTTTCAATATTACCTGCTTTGAGCTGTTGTGATAACCTCCAAGATAAATATACACACTGTCTTTCTCATCTTCATCGTGATAGGTGGTCAGGTTTTCCACAGTGATTACAGACTTTGCAATTACCTTTATCTCAACTATCTTTTCAAGTGCCGAATTTGAGAGTGCAATACCTCCGTTAATTTCCCTTACATGAATAAGTGAATCTTCAAACTTGATTAATATATCACCTTTTATATACACATATGTCGGATTCTCATAGAGGTTATAGTACTCAAGTATCTTATCTTTTTCCACGACCTCATCCGTATAATCAAAAAGTATACTCTCTACAGTTGATTTAAACTCCCTTTGAAATCTCTTGGAGTCATTAAACATTGCGGTTGAAAAATTTCTTATATAGCTCTCACGACCAAGCCCAAGTATTGCTTCAAGTATTTTCAGTATGTTAAAAAGTCTTTCTTTGTCATATTTTATATCATACGGCAGCTTTTTATAGTTTGATATAAGTTTACTCCAATCGGATACAATACCGCACAGTACAGGCAGATTTTTATCTTTAAATAAATCCAAAACCTCTTTTATTTTCTCACACTGTTTCGGTATATCAATTCTTTTTACTCTCTTATAGCATTCTGCAATACTTTCGACATTTAATTTTACCTTTTCATATTTTCCGCTCTCATCCGCCTTTGATTCAATAAGATTTTCATTTATCAACTTTTCTATTGCTGTATTGATATACTTATACACACTGTGATTGTACCTGTCCACATATTCAGGGTAGGTCTTTTTTATATCCGCCTGTATCACACGCAAAGAAGAAGGCTCTTTTTTAAAGCCTTCTCTTCTTTCATACATATCTATCAATCTGTTCAAAATATCCTTAATGTAGTCCATCCTCAATCCTCTCAAACACTCCTATCGCATTCCTGTTTCCGGACTTTACAATAGAATATGTAATATCACAGTACGGCAATATGGCTGTAGCTTTTTCAGCCGTTGCTATCAGAACAAGCTGCAAATTAAGCTTTTTGAACATATCCATCATCGGCTCTATTCTGTCACTTGTCATATTGTTGAATGCTTCATCAAGCAGTATAAGCCTTATAGAACCTTCCTTGCTCTGCTCATAAATCTGTAAAAGAGATGCACATATAGCCACATAAAAAGGAGCCTGATTCTCACCTCCGCTTCCTTCCGCGTTGACCTTTGAAAGTCCAACTTCATTTCCCGTCACACAATTTTTTACAATTATGTCATAGTCCAGATATGTTCTGTAATCCACATACATTCCCATACTTTTGGCACCTGACTTTTGACCTGAAAGATTCTGCCTTGCATGTTCCTCAACATCAATCATAATCCTTTGCATAAAGTCATCAATCTGACTTTCAAATATTTCAGACCTGTTACTCTCTGCAATAAGCATAAGCATTTCATTGTCTCTGTCAATCTGCATATTATCCTTGTCCATGATGATATCATAGAACATTCCAAGCTCCCTGTCCTTACTCTTGTCAATTCCGAATCTGTAGCTTTCTTCACCGTACTCGAGATTTTCCATAACACGATTTATCTGCTTAAACTGCTGCCTTGCCCTTAAGATGTCATCCTTCATTCTGAACAATACCTCTTTGCGGAACCTGTCTTTACACCTTATCTGTGCATTTACAAGTTCGCTCTTATGTCTTTCAAGCTCTATATTTTGTAATGTGAGAAACTCCTGCATATACCTGTTCGCTCCTCCAAGCCCTGTAGCATAATCACAGGTATATGTCGCCATGTATCTTTGTTGCAGCGGTATAAGTTCCTGATTTAAGTAGTTGTTAAACGCAATATTGTCCTGAATTACACGATTTGAAAAATTGTAGGCAATGACTGAAGCCTTCTTTGACTTTCTTTCATTTTGATACTTCTTCTCAACGTCATTTATAAACTCGGGATACTCCTCCACACTTTTCTCGTATATAGCCTGCAAATTTGAAAGGTTCGCTTCAAGCTCCTCAAGCAAATTTTTTGCCCCGTTTATATCGGAGTTAAGATTTTGTTTTTTTGCCTTGTTATCAGTTATCTCATCTCTTACAGCGTTTAAGTTCTTCTTACACTCCTTCACTCTGTCATACATAGCAAGTAAAATAGGATTTTTCTTAAACTCCTCTATCTTCTTTGCTATATCTTCTATCTTAGCTGAGAGTGCTTTTGACTTTGACTTTGACTCACAGTAGTTTTCAAGCTTTCCGAAGTTGTCACCCGCTCTGAACTTTGTATATCCGTTATAAATAGAGTCAAAATTTTTCTTTTCTTCTTCAAGTTTTGTAAGTCCTTTTTTGACTCCTGTAAACTCCTCTTTTGCACTCTTTAACTGCTTTGCTATGGCATCCACACCTATGAAATGTTCTTTTTTTGCCATCCTCTGTAAGCAGAAGTTTTGGAATCTGAGTCTGTCTCTTGTTACACTCTTTGAAAAATTCTCCAAATCATCTGACGACTCACAGCAAATGACATTTTTCATAACATATCTTGCATATGACTTTGCATAGATATTTTCAGAATCAATCTTATCTCCAAGATAAGACTCATTCAAAGACTTGTACTCAGGCTCCTTTATCTTTCTTGTATCTATAAGCCCTATGCCCTTAACTTTATCTCCCAGAGATACAAAGACCTTTTTTGCCGCAAGGTAATTTTCAGGCTCAACAATAATATTAAACCTCTGAGTATTCAAATAGCTCTCAACAGCGTCCTGCCAGCCGTTATCCGTCATATATAAAAGTTCACAAAGCAGCTTGGCATCCGCTCTTTTACTTTGCTCACTCAAGAAAGCATTTATCTTATCTCTTACAAATATCGCTTCATCAGGATAACACATCACGCCTGCTTCCAGACTCTTTATCTTTTTTGAAAGTACATCACTTTTATCATTAAGCTCTGCAATATCATTTCTTATCTTCGCATCATGATTTTTGATTTCTTCTTCCATGTCCGCAAAAAGCTTTGCACTGTTTTTAATTCCCCTTATCCTGTCATCCGTTTTCGTATTTTCATCTTTTATAGAGTCGTCTACCTTGACATAAAATCCTGTCTTATTCAGCCTGTCAATAAGAAAAAACAGCTTTTGAAGCACATCTTCAAATATACCTGCTTCCAATATAAGCTTCTCATTCTCAAGTTTATTGTTCTTATTTTCACTTTCAAGTGAGAGCATTTCCTTATTTTCCACATTTTCTTCCGCCGCTCTTTGTGCTTCGTATAAAAGAGCCGATGCCTTATTCTCACTCTCTGAAAGTTCAAGTAATCTCTTATCAAGCATTTCAAGACTTTTATTCCATTCCTCTATAAGATACTTTTTCTCATTTGTCACTTCGATATTTTCCTGAAGATTTGCATAAGCGACCAAACTCTCATTTATTTTGACTTTAGAAAGGAGTTCTTTTGCCGATTTTATTCTTTCATTGATTTCTTTTAAAAGTTCTTCTCTGTCACTTGCCTCCTGCAGTATCTCCTGCAATCTCTCAAGTTCAAGCATATCCTTTTGTAAAAACTCTATATTCACTTCAGGCTCAGGCAAAATATATGTATAGATAAACTCTCTGATATCCTTTATATCATCAAGTCCCGTGCCCATGTGGAACACCTCATTAAACTTCTTTCCGATAGGTGAGTCCGCCTCACCTATACCGAGCACTCTGCAAATCCTTCTCTTGGCATCCGACTGATTGGATGCCCTGTCCATGCCCTTATTCTCAAGTTTGAAAGCATCTCTTGATGTAGGTCTCTTGGCATCATTTTTCTTTGTAAAAAAAGGAATATCCTCAAGAACAAATCCCGGTTTTGTAATGTACCAGTCCTGATATACCCCCTTTAAATCCTGCCTTGGAGTCTCGGATTCTATACGGGCAATTATTACAAAGTTCTTTTTGATAGCCTCATCCAAAAACTCTATCCCTATATATGAAACCGTATGTCCCGGACGGAGATATGAATCCTCCGCCCTTTGCTTTTGGTGAACCGAGCCTAAAAGAGTTCTTCCGCTCTTTTTATTTCCCGCCGTGTTGAAATCCTTATTTGTAGTAAGACAATACCTTACGGCATCCATTATTGTAGTCTTTCCTACAGCGTTCACCCCCAAAAGGTAGGTGATATTTTTGAAATCTATTATATCATCCTGAAAATTATGCCAATTTATCAGATGAAGCCTCGTCATTCTAATCATTCTTCATCTCCGTCTTCGCTGTTTTCATACTGTGCCAAAAGCTTGGCGGTCTCCTCATAGGCCTTATTTATATTTACATCAGGCATGGCAAGCATCACTGAAGGGTAAATCCGGATCTTTGCATCCATATCCGAAAGTCTGTCCTCAACCTTTAAAAGATTGTATCTTTTTATATTCCTTAAAGACTCTTCCAACAATACTCTATCAAATTTTCTCGGGAGATTTAGCTTCTCATATTCATTTTTTATTTCTTCAACAGTTGTAAACACCATTTCTTCACTTGTGGACAAACTTTCTCTTTTTTCTACATACAAAATTCTTAGTATAAGCAAAATAATACTCTCATATTTTTTTAATATAACTCTGCCGCTACCGTGATTATTGATAAGCTGAATAACCCTCAAATTTCTGTGAACCACCAAAGTATATCCTATAGGTAAAAAAATCTGCCTGAAGCTTTCTTCATGATTTATAACATAGTAGTACTTCTCTCTTGTAGTATCCACAGTTCCCATCAAAAAACAATTGTTCAACAGGTAATTGGCTATCTCTTCTTTTATATCAAACGCCATTATCTTCTTTCCTCAACAATAAAATCTTTGAACCTTACACCGTTTATTTCCACCACATTGTCCTTCAGTCTTATATCGTATTCTCTTTCAGATGTCTTTGAATATGTATACAATCCTATAATCTTTGTAAATGTATCAGGATCCTTTTCAAATACCGAGCTTATCTGCACGGCATGATTTCCTGCAAGAATATCCCTTGCAAACCTGTTTACATTCTCAGATGTCAAAGCATTCTTTATATACTCCATCATCTTTTTGTTTTTCTCTTCCACAAGCTCCATATCCGGCTCTTCAAATATACTCATAAGCTCAATAGGTGTAGGCTTTCTTTTTTTCACAGGTGTTGCAATAGAAGCGCTGTCAAAAAAGTTTTGACAAAATATCTGAAAGATTTCAGCTCCTAAAGTGTCATCGTCTTTATATCCGTCTTCCTTTGAATCTATGGTACTTGCATAAAACCTCAGTATATTATTGATTTTACTCTTACTGCTTCCGTCAGACAGCAACAAAAACTGCGCTCTTTGTACAGCTCTCATCCTGTAGATTATATGTCTGTCGTCAATAGCCCTCATAAGACCTTCCATCTCTTCAATGTCCATGCGAACCTTCGTTATCAGTTCTCTTATCTTAACTTCAGCTATGTCTTTCTCTACACGTTCCGTATCCATACAGTCAAGCACCAGTGCGTCAAACAAGCTGTCTTCACATTTATCAAGGCTTTCATACAGACTTGACCTGTAATAAAACAGATTGTCATTTGTCTTAAACCTGTGATATGAGCCTACAACTATCTTCTCTTCATATTTTTCAAAAAATTCCAATATCTCCTGCGGACTCTTACCCATAGTCAGCTCGTTTATATGGTCTTCTATTGAAGCCGACAAGGTTCTAAGTGCCTGATTCAGATTGTCAAAGTCTTCCGACGCTTCTTTTAATACGCCTTCATAAGGACTCCCCTGCTCGGATATATGCTCAAACATTGAATATATTTTGAAAAGCTTACCCTTATATGTGACAATCGTCGGACTGACAACCTCTTTAAATGACTTAAGTATAGGCACAACCTTATACTGTAGCGCCAGCTTGTCCTCTTCCTCATATTCACCGGGTTTTTCCAAGAGCCAGCCAGTATCTCTAAGCCTTCTTATAAGAGTACCTGCCACCACTCGCATATCCGAGATATTTCCGCCGGCCTCTTCCTGCTCTTCAATATCAAGTTCCACACTCTCTCCCAAGCCCAAAAGATATTCCTCCGCCATATCAAAGACGGTGCTTTTTTCTATAGAATACATCGGCATTCTCTTACATTTATCCCAAATCAAAGCCAGTATATCGGCATATTTTCTTTTATTGGTTCCGGTCAGCGGTCTGAAAAGATTTTCATCTATCTCATCAAAAATATTCATATTAAATCTATACCAGATAAAGATACTGTTCCACCGGTATACCTCGATACTTGTCGGCATTTTTTATATTGGCATTTATCATATTCCTTACTACTTTTATAGCGTGAGAAGTCGCATCAAAAAGTGATTTACCTCCCAAAATGTCTCCCACCAATATCGCTGAGAATATATCTCCTGTTCCCGGGAATCTGACATTTATCTCGTCATATTCAATATAGGCAACCTTATCTGTATCGGCGTCATAACATAGGCAGTATTTTTTATCCTCAAAAGGCACGGATGTAATAACCGCCGAAGATTGATTTTTCCCTATAAGTTTTCTCAACATAACCTCATTTTCTTCTTTAGAAAATCCCTCTTTTTTGTATTCCATACCTGTAAGCAGGCAGCACTCTGTAAAATTCGGTTTTATAAGATTTGCAAACTTAAGAAGTCTCTTTCTGTTTTCTACAGCATTCTTTGCAATACCGTTATAGAGTCTGCCGTCATCTCCCATTATAGGGTCAACAAATATAAAAGTACCTTTTTTACTTTGCTTGTCACAAAAGTCCGCCAAAATATTGGCCTCTTCATCAGATGCGATAAATCCTAGCGCTATAGACTCAAATGAAAAATCCAGCTCATTCCATACATTGACAGTCTTTTCAATATAATCCTTAGTATCAAGTATCTCAAACTTTCCGTAGTCAAGAGTGTTGGATACAAGTGCTGTAGGAAGTGTAAATATCTCAAATCCCATATGTGACATTATCGGCATCATGGCTGAAAGTGCCACCTTTCCGTAGCCTGCAAGATCGTTAATCAGTAAAATTTGTTTATTTCCGCTCATTATTGTAGTTCTCCGTATTTTTATATTATTTATTGCATTATATCATATATTCGCCTAAGATATCTAAGGATTGCATATCTTACAAGGCTCATAACCTCTTTTTATAAGCTCATCCCTTGTAGTCTTTACTTCTTCCTTGTTCTTATCCTTTATCTTAGGTACCGATTTACAGTCCGGATAGTGAAACTTAAGTGAGTTGTTATTAAGTATATAGGTCATTTCAAGACTGTTTCCCGGATCCGTTGTTTTATCTTCCGCCATATTTTTTTGAGGCACTGTATCGGCTTTATTTTTTACGACATCACCGGTACCTGAATTTTCATAACCCGACTTCCATGTATCTGAAGGCTTTACATTCCATGACAGTTTCACTCCGTCAGAACTTACCACTATACTTCCCTGTTCATCAGTCCTGTAAACCTTCGCACCAAGCTTTTTAAACTCATCCAGCACTTCCCTGTGCGGATGTCCGTAAGTATTACCCTTGCCACAGCTTATCACCACATACTCAGGTGATATTTTATTTAACCACTCACTGCTTGATGATGTATTGCTTCCATGGTGCCCTGCGTGATACACATCCGCTTTTAAATCAGCCCCCGAATCCACTATTTCCTGCTCTTCCTCACTCTCTGCATCTCCTGAAAGCAAAAATAAAGTATCTTTATATTTTACCTTAACCACAATAGAGTTATTATTGTTACTCTCAGCCTTACTTATAGGCCCAAGTACTGTAAAGTCGGCACTTCCCAAGGAAAATTTTTCTCCCACCCTAGGTACACTAATCTTATAATTTCTATAATTTATAGCATCAATTAATTCTTCATATTCTTTACTGTCACTCTTTTTATCAGGCAAGAGGATATTTTCACAGTCAAATTTTGTGATTATAACATCCATACCGCCTATATGGTCCGCATCGGGATGCGTTCCGATAATATATTTCAGTCTTGATACCCCCGCCTTTTTAAGATAAAGCTGCACGGCAGTACCCTTTGTATTATCTCCGGCATCTATCAGCATCCATTCACCGTCACAGCCTATAAGCGTGGCATCTCCCTGCCCCACATCTATAAAATGCATGGAAAACTTCGATGTTTTAATATCCGCAGCAGTCTCAGTCGTTGAGACTTCGGTATTTGATACCGCCCCCCCTCCTCTACATCCTATAAAGGTAAAGACAATACATATCAGCAAACATAAAAATAAAACTTTAAATCCTTTATGCTTTTTCATTTCACTCCTTATTAAAATAAGGCTGTCAAAATTGACAGCCTAGTTGTAGTATTAACCGTATTGTAAGGTACCTGTCTCATTACGGATGAAGTACCTGATAATTTACCACATCATAATATCCTGCAGGATCCGCAGCACTTCCAAACCATACATGTGCATACTTTCCGTCTATCGCAACACCCATAGTCTTTAAATCCGACCAATTTCCCTGTGTTGTCATTACGGCATTATGTCCTGATGAATTCTTCCATAGATCAAGTGCATCCTCAGGAGTTATATTGCCGCTATACCATGAAGAAATCTCATATCCGTTTCCGGTATAGGAAGTCAATTCTCTTGGCTTACTCCACATATTCGCCGCATATTCATGATCCGATGTATATACCACCGGTGTCCAGCTTCCGTGGTTTGACCAGCTGTGCAGATTACCCTGCATACCTCTTGAATCTCTCTGATTTTCAGGCATATAGGTATTTGAATCAGATACATGAGTTCTTGCAACAATTGTAAGTGACTTTGAGAATGAAAGCTTTTGCAGTCCCTTACTCTCTCTGTAAGCATTGATAATATAGTACAATTTAGCTTCCTTTTCACTCACTCCCATTGCCTTTAGCACGTCAATAACTCTTGTCTCCTCACTTGAAACCTGTGTAACGGTATTTGCCGCATTGTTTGAAGCATTAGGAGTAACCACTGTGCTTGGAGTATTATTACCTGTATTTGCTACATTATTATTTTGTGTATTTACAGAAGTATTTCCGGTATTTGTACTTGTATTTGCATTGTTATTATTTGATGTATTCGGAGTAACTACCTGATGATTGCCGCCTGTAGTATTTTCATTTGTATTGCTTCCTGCATTGCCTGTATTTGTGCTTACCGAACCTGATGAGCTGCCCGAACTTCCGCTACTTGAACTTCCGCCTGAGCTTCCACTACCGGATGAACTTCCGCTTGAGCTTCCGCCGCTTGATGAACCTCCCGAACTTCTACCGCCTCCTGAACTTCCGCCTGATCCGCCTGAACTTCTTCTACCTGAGCTTCTGCCTGAACCGCCGCTTCTGCCGCCACCTGAGCTTGTCCCCGATCTCTTGCTTATATTTACAGTCCTTCTGATGCCCTCTACCCACTTACCGTTTGCATCTACATAATAGCCGTCAGGGGTGGATGTACTTACAAGCATGGCACCGTCAGCACCTACATAGTAGTTGCCTACCCAACGGTTCTCAAGCATATAACCGATATTGTCAAAGTAGTACCACTTATTGTTTATCAGTTTCCATTGGTTGGTAGGATATGCTCCGTTTGCCTCCTCATACCACCATCCCTTATCATTTCTCTTCCACTGTGCATCTGCAGCCATAACAGGTAGCGCCAAAAGTGCCGAAACCGCTACAGCCGAAACAGAACATAATAATTTCTTAATCAAATTCATAAACACCTCCAAAATCACAAAACGATTTTAATACTGTTATGTATTATATTAACATTTTTGTATCAACATGTTCAAGTACTATAAGCGATTTCTTTTTATTATAAATTACTCTATCTCATTTTTACATACATTGATATCTACCTTGCCGTCAGCCAAAAATCTTATCTCATTTGCATCAAGCGGTGTATAAATCCTTGATGTAAGGACCTGTTTTCCGTTGTTAATAAAAATCTCAATGCTGTATCTGTCAATAAGAACACACAAAGACAGCTTTCCGTCACAAATATCCACATCTATCTTTCTCTCATCCATTGCATCTTTGGAAAGATAAGAAAATCTCCTTGAAAACTTTGCGGTTTGCTTTTTCATATTTATTTTTATAAATGAATTGTAATCATCATCAGCCGCCAAGAATATAGTAAGCTTGTTTGCATCAACATTTGTAATATCAAAGTCAAATCTTGCAACTCTTGAGTTCAAATCCTCATCTACATATTTTTCATTTTTATTTAAAGTAAAACTTGTACTATATCTGTTTTTATAATGGCTTTCAAGCTCCTTTGCCGGCATCTGATAAATATTCTTACCCTTAAGTATAATCTCCCTTGGGTAAGTCATCTGTCCGCACCACTTCGCACCTTCCAAGGTTAAATCATTTCCCCAGTCATGAATCCACGCAACTGATAAAGTCCTACCGTCTGCATACAAGCTTTGCGGAGCATAGTAATCAAATCCGAAGTCAAGAGTCTTTCCCTTGGTATCTGGAATAAACTTATGACTTTTCTTATCATAATCTCCGACAAAGTATATTACCTGATGTCCGTTAAAGTACTTCCTCTTCTTTGCTTTCATCTCCATTACAGAAATTACAAGTACATACTTATTGCCAAGCTTAAAGAAATCGGGGCATTCCCACATCTTACCGTAATTTCCGTCATTCTCAAACAGTACTCCTACATACTTCCATTCAAGTAAATCCTTTGATTCAAACAAAAGTATAGTTCCAAGACCTTCGTCATTTTTGGCACTTGCTATACAGTAGTATATGCCGCCTTCCTTCCACATCTTGGGGTCTCGAAAGTCAACTCCGCTAAAGCCTTCCGGTAAATCTTCCGTCTTAATCGCAGCTTCATTTGAAATACATTTATATTCGGTTCCGTCTCCTATGGCTACAGCCTGCTCTTCCTTATCATCATTGTGAAGAGTATATATCAATATGTGCTTATCTCCTTCAACTATGGCCGTACCTGAAAAGCACTGTCCCTTTATTTCATCATCAGGTGCCAACGCCACAGGCAATCTGTCCCAGTTTACAAAGTCTTTACTCTTTGCATGCCCCCAGTGCATCGGCCCCCATTTTATATCATATGGATTATACTGATAGAACAGATGATATTCGCCGTCAAAATATGAAAAACCGTTCGGGTCGTTCATCCAACCGATATCAGGCGTAAAATGGTACACCGGTCTGTCAATGTCCTTTATTTTTGATTTATTTTCTCTGAAATATTCGTCAGCTCTTTCTTTATTGTTCATATAAATCTTCTTTCCTGTTTGTAGTCATTCCCTGTCTAAAGTATATATCAAGTACTTTTGTTTTTCTGTCCACCCTCTCGCCTTCTATAATAGCATGCAGACTGTCCACAGCCGCCTTTGCAAGCTCATCAATCGGCTGAACTATGGCACTGAGACTCGGATATGCTGTGTCCAGTATAAAAGTTCCGTCATATGCCACTATTTTCAAATCTTGTGGGATTCTCTTGCCAAGGCTTAATGCCTTTTTCATATATAAAAGCGCATGAGTATCGGTTGCAAATATACCGTCAACATTCGGATAAAGTTTGAATGCCTCTTCTATATTTTCTTCAATATACTCATAGTCAAACCTGTCCATAAGCGGTTTATACTCTCGGGCTGTAATTCCCGCTTTTTTTATCTCCTTTGCAAATGCCCTATGTCTCTTTATAAACGGATAGTTCTTGGTAGTTGCGTCGCTAAATTGTAATACTTCCTTACAACCGCTCTCTATCAAAGCCTTTGCCGCCAACTTACCGCCTTTTTCATGGTCCACAGTTACCACCAAAATATCATCATTTAATTTAGGAGTATCAAATCCTACTATCGGACCCTTCAGCTTTTTATAGATACTGTAATCAAGTGTATGTGTTCCCGTGATTATTCCGTCCACCATATTTCTCTCCAGCATCTCAAGGTACGCTTCCTCATTTGTAGCTTCTCCGATAGTATTACAAAGCATTGTCTTATAGCCATACTTTCTGAGTCTGTTTTCAACCGCACTGTAAAGAGTAGCATAGTACGGATTTCCTATAGCCGGTGTAATCACCGCCACAATATTGGTTTTATTTCTGAAAAGATTTCTGGCAAGTTCATTCGGCTTATAATTAAGCTCCGCTATAACATCTTCCACTTTTTTTCTGGTTTTATCCGAGACATAACCGCTGTCATTGATTACTCTTGATACCGTTCCTACTCCTACTCCTGCCTTCTTTGCAACCTCCTGTATACTTGACATAACCCCTCCATCTACATATTCAAGTTAAAATTTAACCCTTAATTCCTGTAGATGCAATACCTTCTACATAAAATTTCTGCATGAATATATACATTATAATCATAGGAATTGATGCAAGTGTCAATACCGCCATAATAACACCGTAGTGTATAGGGCTTACTCCCACAAATATCTGTACTGCAAGCTGCACCGTTCTCTTTTCCTCTCCGGTAGTAATAAGGAAAGGCCACATAAAGTCATTCCATCTTGATACAAAATCAAGTATAAACACTGTAGCAAATACAGTCTTTGATATAGGCATAACTATACTGAAATATGTTCTTATAGGTCCGCATCCGTCTACCTTTGCGGCTTCTATAAGCTCGTCAGGTATACTGATAAAATATGAATAGAACATATATATAGAAAAGCAATTCATCATAAACGGAATTGTAAGACCGAGCATTGTATTTACCCATCCTATTTGTGCCATCTCAATGTACATCGGAAGTATAATAGCTTCAACCGGCATTGACATAAGCGCTATTACAAGCGTAAGACTTATACCTCTAAATCTATACTTTAATTTGGCAAGTGCATAACCGAACATGGAGCCCAGCAACAAATCACCTAAAAGCACTATTCCTATGTAAATCAATGTATTCTTTAATATCGTGAATACTTTTAACCTTTGGAATACCTCAACATAGTTTTGCAAAGTAAAATGAGCAGGCACAAAAGTAGAAAGTGAGTTCAAGTTTGAGAAGATCTCAAGTTCAGGCTTAAATGATGAAGCAAGCATCCACAGAAGCGGAGATACAAATATAAGACCCACTACAATATTGCCGAGGTAAAATATAACATTACCAAGCACTTTATTTATCTTTTTATTATTCATATTCCCTCCTAATTTGTCTTACTTATCCTTTTAACCACAATTGACAGTGTAACAACTATAATAAAGAACACCGTAGCTATACTACAGGCATAACCGAAATTACCCTTTTGAAAACCTTGCTCGTATATATAAAAAACTAATGTCTTTGTAGCATTTCTCGGTCCGCCCTTTGTCATAATATATGGCTGAGTAAAGAGTTTCATAGCCTGTATAAGTGTTATCATAAGTACATATTTAATCGTATTTATAAGTCCGGGAAGAGTTACATATATAAGCTTTGCAAACCAGTCCGCTCCGTCCACACTTGCAGCCTCATACTGCTCTGTAGGTATAGCATTAAGTCCTGCAATAAAGATCATCATCTGATATCCCGCGCCCTGCCAAGCCGACATGAATATAATAGAATTCATAGCCGTCTTCGGATTGTTCAAAAAGTCAATAGGCTGTAAACCTATGCTCTTTAAAAATGCATTTATAAGTCCTGTATTTGCATTAGAGTTATAAAGTATTGTCCAAAGTACAGCAATAATTACCATTGATGTTATCTGCGGACTGTAATAAAGTGTTCTGAATACTGCGACACCTTTTTTCTTACTTGATACCATAAGTGCAAGAACCAATGCCAATATACACTGCACAGGTACTACAATAACTGTAAAGTATATTGTATTTTTCAACGCTACATAAAAGTTTGCATCTTTGAAAAGTTTTGCATAGTTGTTAAGAGCATTGAATTTTATATTATCAGGACGCACCACCTGATAAGTAAAGAATGAATAGTAAACTGTATATATAATCGGAATTATCAAAAAAGCAATCAAAAGAATAAGTGCAGGTGATGACATTATAAATCCTGCCAAATTGTCGCCATATTCTCTTTTACTCTTTTTACTTAGCTTAGCCTCCATATTACTTCCTTTCTACAAAAGGCTTGGCAATATGCCAAGCCTTCCAAACTACAATAGTATGAAATTATTTCTTATAGTACATTTCATAATTCTCATCAAAGTTCTTTGCTACATTGTCAAGCTCTTCCTTAGCGTCCGAACCTGAGAATATATTGAGCATAGCTGTTGAGAAATCTGTTGAAAGTACTGAGTATGAAGGTGTTCTTGGTCTTGATACACCTGTATTCTGCAACTGCCACTTCATAAGTGCTCTTGCACCGCTGTCCCAGCCTTCCATCTTATCATAAGATGATGTTCTTGATGCAGGTTTTGCAACCGCACTTGCATAAGATGCAATATTATCGCTGTTCATTGCCCACTGTAAGAACTTACCTGCCGCATCAGGATTCTTTGAATCCTTTGTGATAGCTGCCGCCCAGTCTCCTGTAGGAGATACAGCCTTTCCGTCATCCGCTACAGGGAAGTATGAAACACCCCAGTTAAGATTTGACTTCTCAAGATCCGCTATATTCCATGAACCTCCAAGCAATGTAGCGGCTTTACCGTTAAGGAATTCATCCTTTACAGGATCAAGATTTGCGTATCCGTTCTTAATGAACTCATTGAGATACTCTGCCGCCTTAACACTTGCATCCGAATTTACATATCCGTCAGCCTTAGATCCGTCATCACTTACAAACTGTGCTCCGGCTTCTGTAAAGAATGAACCGAGTGCATAGATAATTCCCTCACCCTTGTCCATAATAATATTTGTTCCTACATAATCGGATGTTGTAAGTTTCTTTGCATTGTCAAGGAACTGACTCCATGTCCAGGCCTGCTTAATATCTGTATCTGAAGGATATGGTATACCGGCCTTATCAAGATAGTCCTTATTATAGAAAAGTGCTACCGATGACTCTGTAGGAGCTATTGCATAAAGCTTGCCGTCATATGTATCGGCCTGTACCGTACTTGGCATAAAATCCTTAAGATCATCCGCAGGGAAATAACTGTCAAGCGGAACTGTAATGCCGTTTGCCGCATAGTATGAAACCATAGGTCCGTCTACATATAGAATATCCGGAAGATTTCCCGAGGTTGTAGCTGTTGTAATCTTATTCTCATAAGCATATGCATCAGCTCTGTCTATAGCCTCTCTCTTTACCTGAATATCAGGATTCTCCTTATTCCACTCATCTATCTTCTCTACCCACCAAGCCTCGATAGCTGCCGTATCTGTAGGACTCCAAATAGTTACATTGGTAACACCGTCTGCACTCTTACTTTCTGCAGCCTGTGAACTTCCTTCACTGCTTGCATCCGCCTGCTTTGTCGCACCGGTATTATTTCCACAAGCCGCCAACATACCGCCAAGTGCCAAAACACCTAAAGTTGTTAAAACTTTTTTCATTATATAACCTCCTCAATAATTGATTACTACCGCAGTAGCAAAACCTCATGCTTTCACAAAGATGTCGATAAATCATCCAATTTTTATATATTATTATAGTAAATATTGGTAATTTTATTTTTGTTTCTCTTTGTGGAACGCGTTCCATATCTGTTATTTGTATTTTATCACATACAAATTAAATGTCAATATTTTATTTAAAACATATTTTTGTTAGTTTTTTATCAATAGTTATTACTGTTATTTTAAACTGCTTTCATACTTTATATCCCTATTTATGCCCTTATGATTGGATATATATATCCAAGTTTTATCTTGCTTAATAAGCTGTAGTTTCTGATATCGTATAGGCATTTACCTTTATTTTTAAGGTATAGAACTCGAAGGCCTCTTCGATACATACCCTCTCTTGAATTTTATAATAAAGAACTCACGTTTTAATCCTGTCCTAAATTTCTTTAATTACTTATTTTCATACACTTATATTGCTTTCACTTTGTATTCATAACTACAGCATATAAAATAACCCTCCTTACCGTTTTATTCGGTAAAGAGGGTACATATTTTATATATTACACACTTTTAAAATCCCAAACTATCGTTCACCAAGACTACATGTATTCTGTCTTTGTGGCGTGAATATCTTGTAATCAAAAACTGGCAGCAGATAGTATCAGGTGATTTACAGTCTGAGCATTTTCCCGTAATCTTGCAAGGAGTCTTTATATCAAATCTCTGCGTATTTGCTGTAGCCGCAACATTTCTGGCACGCTTCATAGCACTGTCGATGTCTGAACATATCTTATTGATTCCCACTATAAACACAACCTTTTTCGGTCCCTGTGCGATGCAGGATACGCGGTTTGAGTTCCCGTCAATATTTACAAGCACTCCGTCATCTGTCATAGCATTGGCGCTTGAAAGAAATATATCGGCATCATAAGCCGCCAAAAGAGCTTCTCTGGGTTCCATTTTGGCTCTGTCCATATAATTATAGTTGCCCTGCTCAAGTGCACAAATCAAACCGATTTCATGCGCACTCATGCAACCGCCCATAGCAATCTTACTGTTTTCAGGGATAAGCTCAAGAGCAATCTTAAGCGCTTCTTCCTTATCCTTTGCATAATACCCTGTCATATTACGGGATTTCAAACCCTTGATTACTGTATATGCCAACACTTCATTTCTCTTTTTTAAGTTCTCGTTCATATATTCTCCTCTTACTTAATTTCAATCAATATATTTGAGCATTGATTTTTTCTACTTATCCAAGGTCCTTGCTCTCTCAAGTGCCTTATCTATATTCTCACAGAAGTTTTCTCTTCCCGCTTTTTCTATAAATCCTGCCTTTTCCATTACTTTCATCGGTTGCTCATTTACATGAGACAATATTAAAGTCATATTTCTTTTTTTACAAATCCCAAGTAATTCTTCCAAAGCTTCAAGTCCTGAAATATCCATTGCCGGTACATTTCTCATACGAAGAACCAGTACATTTTTTTCGTCCTCATTTGCTATATTAAGTAAATCTTTTGTAGCACCGAAAAATAACGCTCCGAAAATCTCATAGACTATTGTATTTTCAGGTACAGCCTTAAAGTCGGAATTTAATGCATACTCATCTGAATCTGATTTATCAACCCACTGCCTGACATTTGCAATATCCGACATACGCTTTAGGAAAAGAAATGCGGCAAGAATCATACCGAATTTTATAGCCATTACAAGGTCAAAGAGTACCGTTAAAAATAAAGTAATCAATAAAACCGCAATATCACTTTTAGGTGCTGTTTTTATTATATGTACCACATTTCTCCATCCGCTCATATTGTAGCCGACTATAATAAGGATGGCAGCCAGACAGCTCATAGGAATGAGCGATGCATATGGCATCAAGAATAACAATATCAGCATAAGTGTAATTGCATGAATCATACCTGCAATCGGTGTCCTTCCACCGTTTTTAACATTGGCGGCGGTTCTTGCAATAGCTCCTGTAGCAGGTATTCCTCCAAAGAGCGCCGACATTATATTGCCGACTCCCTGTCCTATAAGCTCTGCATTGGGACTGTGATGACTCTCCGTCATTGTATCTGAAACCACACAGGATAAAAGAGATTCTATAGCAGCCAATATTGCTATGGTAAATGCCGGTGAAATCATCAAGGAGATAAGCTCAGGTGATATATTAGGCACACTGAACTTTGGAAGTCCTGCCTTTATAGTATATAAGTCTCCTATAGTTTTTACAGGAAGGTTTCCGAACTTTACAATTAGAGTTGTAACTATAATTGCAATCAAAGAGCCAGGAATCTTTTTTGATACCTTTGGCCAGAATATCTGAATAAGCAGTGCCAAAAGACCTATTAAAAAAGTTGCAATATTTAATGTGTGAAAGTTCTTAAAAATAGCAATCATCTTCTCCACAAATTCTGCCGGCACCGCTCCCATATCAAGTCCGAAAAAGTCTTTTATCTGTCCTGCCACTATACTTACAGCAATTCCGAAGGTGAATCCTATCGTAATAGTCTTCGGTATAAACTTTATCAAATCTCCAAGTCTAAAGATTCCCATAAGTATCAGCATAAATCCCGCCATTATGGTGGCAACTGTAAGTCCTGCCATTCCATACTGAGCCACTATTCCATAGATTATTATAACAAAGGCAGCTGTCGGTCCACCTATTTGTACTATACTTCCACCTAAAAATGAGATAAAAAATCCTGCAACCACTGCCGTATAAAGTCCCTGCTCGGGATTTACACCTGATGCAATCGCCAGCGCTATAGACAGCGGCATTGCAATAATTGCAACTATGATACCTGAAATCAAGTCATTTACAAACTGCTCTCCGGTGTAACCTTTTAATGCTTCAAAAATCTTGGGTCTTATATAACTTAAGTCCACATTTCCTCCCTTAAGTTCTAAAAAATTGAGTATTTACTCTTAGAACCATATGATTCTAACACAGAAAAAATAAACTGTACAATAGCTTTGTATACAAAGATTAAACATATTATCCGACATTATATTTTAGTATACGGATTCTTATATTGTCCGTGTTTGTTGCTTCTTCCGCTGCCATAGCTTATTGCAAACTTCGGACATCTATGTAGACAACCTAAACACATTTCACATTCTTCATCTTTCCATACCGGGTGGTCACCTTCCATAATTATTGCTCCGACAGGACATTTTTTCTCACATAATTTACATCCTATACATAAATCCTTATTTACAGATAAATTCTTTGTCTTTCTTTCCGTAGCGTACATAAATGCTGACGGTAATGCTGCTACAAACTTTGGTAATTTCTTTTGGGTAAAGTCTCCGCCTCTCTTTAATTTGATATTTTCAATAACTGTTTTAAGCTGAGCTTTTCCGTCATTTAACCACCGCTCTACCCTCTCTTTATTTGTGAGATTAAAAATCGGTGTCCATGTATCAGGCATTATCACACTGTAGTATGCATCAAATTTTTGACCTTTTCTTTTTAAAATTTCTCTTGCCATAGCTACCAGCTGTCCGGTAGAAGTACCATAGCTCGCAAGAAGAAAAGTATATTTGCAATTCTCTATTGTTAGTTTTTCTAAAAATTCTGTTACAATTCTTGGAAGCCTCCAAAAATACGTCGGAGTTATAATACCCAATATTTTTTCATCTTTAAATAAGTATTTACCTTCCCTGATGCAATCCACTATGGATATAGCTTTATCATCAGTTTCTGCTGCAATTTGCTCTGCAATATATTTTCCGTTGCCTGTTGCACTAAAGTATAAAATCATCTTATTTACCTACGTAATATTCCATTTTAATGGGTATAAGAATTATCCATTCTTCCAAATTTCTTGTGTATAGCTCATATTTTATCCGCCTCATTTCCCGGCATCTACATATTCATTCTGTAGATACACTTTACATCCGGATACTTATAGACTGATTATTTTCTTCATATATGTAGTCCCTCCTACAATAATCACGCTTTTATTATATTGTATTTTTCTGCTATAATACACATTAGAAGGCGTACGGTTTCCCCTTGAAAGCTTTTACTTTTAAGCCTGTAGGAAGCCGCCACGCCTTTATATTATATCCGAACACATTTTTAAGGCCGTAAAAATGTAATTTACTACACTTTTAAGGCCGTAAAATCGTTTTCTGCTTATAAATCTAATTTTTTTTACATTCCCTGCTTATTGTAGATTACTATTCTTTCGGCGCTCTTGCCGAAGAAATGATAACCTGAGCCCCCCTCACTTATAACATCAAGCAGCTCATCAGGTTTTGTCACCAAGATACCGCCCATTACAGTCACTCCTCTTTTAAAGAATGCATCAGGTATCATACCGGCTGTAGGACCTGTAACCAAAATATCGGCACCGGACTTACACATAGCCAGTAAATCAGGTAATGTATCATTAAGTATAGTAACACCTGTAATAACATCAAGGTCGGAATCCGGCAGATACAAATTCGCATCCTTTGCGGGTGCAAAATGTTCCAGCTCCTTTCCCTTTAGAGTACATGAGTCCATCTCCAGAACTTTAAAGTCTGCATCTGCCGCAAGAAGCTTTTTAAGCATCGGTACCAAAGCACCTATTACAACATTTTTTTTGCCTTGAGAAATTTCCATCACGTCAAAAGAGTCTACATCTGTCTCTATTTTATACTCCAAATTCTTATTTTCTTCCCAATAACAAGCCGAAAGTGCATTAAGTGTTGCAATGGCCAATGTCTTTCTGAGAATATTTGCATGCGAAAGATCGTCCAAATAACTTTTTACACTCCTTCCGCCAAGTTTACCTGATAAAGGCATGGCCTTTGCGGAGCTTGGACAGCATACAGCCTCAGGAATCTCCTTAACAGGAGTAAAACAAAGCCCTCCATGACCTGTACTTAATTTTACTCCTGAAAAGAACAGTCCGAACACCGCCCTTTCAACTACCATTTTATCAAGTCTCTCTCCAAAATACTCTTTTAAAATATCGGCACTTTCCTGCAATAATATATTCATACTTTAATTCCTTTCCGTCTAAAACTCGTCAGCGCATACTGATGTGATTAATTATAGAATGCAATACTTTCCACATTGACTATCTATTCTAACCTAATTTTATATACTATTCCTTTACATCTACAATATCAATATATAAAGTGATATAATAATATATGATTTTTATAATACTTTCAAATAATCATAGGAGATAAATGTAATGGGATTTTTTATATCTACATTGGCCTTTGGTGCTGTTTCACTACTTTGCTTTATTTTAGCCGTTTTTATATACTTCAGACTGCTGATAGCTGTTTGTACTTTTAAGAAGCTCCCTAAATGGATATATACTTTAGGTCATATCCAGATTACAAGGAGGGCTGTTCAATATGACGACATTACAGATAGGCCCGCACTTATAGAGGCGAGCGTTTTTATGGTGTGTATTATTTTAGTTAATATAATAGTTACCGGTGTGAATTATTTTAAATTACACAATATTGGAAAAGCAATTTTTTCCTGTTTACAAATGCAGTTTGCTGTAATTATAGCTGCAATAATACTTTCCGGAATTATCAGACCGCTTATACGTTTTTTGATACCCTCATACCGTACGAAATATTCTTACTCAACTACCAATGCGTTGGATGTACTTATGTTTTTCTATTCATTTGCATTCACCTTTTTTATATCTATAGCAGGTATTCCGGCTAAGCCTGTAAATGTGCAGATATCAGGAACTAATGTGATTATCGGTTCAACAAAGGCATCAGCTCTTCTTGATAACGGCTTTACCTTTAAAGACAAAAATGCAGACAGTGAGATCATAAATACTCGAAGTGACCACTTTTCCTATGGAGAATATTTGGAATTATATCTTGGTGACAAGCCTTTCGGTCATGTATGTGTTACACCTACATGGAAGGACTCGGATGAGCTTAAAAACTGTACTGTAACATCATTTAAGGTTACACCTGATGATACGGATTTATCTGCTGTAAAGATTAACAATGTAGCGCTGTCGGACTTAGATCTTAACGACTTTGAAAATAAAGATTTGACAGATATTTTTTCACTGCATCCTATAGATTATGATGAGATGAAAGGTCCTTATTACTTTGTACTAACATTACAAACTCATGACTATTCTATGTGGAAACGCTATCGTATAGAAGCCGATTTTAACTCCGATAACAGTCTTTCATACTACAATGTTATGGCACAACATACTATATGGGAATAAAAAAACGGAAAGCTTAAACGGCTTTCCCTTTTTTATATCAGATTATATAATATTCATATTTTCCATACAGTTTTTCAGTATTGTGCTTATATAATTGCCCTTTTTTCTGTTGATACATGCAGTCGCATATGTCATTGGAGCTTTGTACACCTCTCCTATATAATCGGGACTTGTCAAAACAGGCATGGAATAGTACGCATTCTTTTTATTTTTCAAATCTATAAACCATTCTCCACCTATATACTTCCTGAAAGTCTCGCCGATGTATACTGCCAAATAGTCAAGGGTTTTGGCATCACCTATCAAGTACTTTATCTCACTGTAATTAGTGAGGATCCAATTTTCAATCTCATCCAGCGACTCTATACTGTAGTCAAGTTTTAAATTATTTTCTTTAGCAAATGCATCTGTAAAATACTCCAACTTAGAGTCTATAAGTATAATCCATTCTTCAAAGTTTTCCTTAGTATAAGCCATTTTTTATATCCAACTTTCTTAATTTATATAAATATTCTACAACTCAATCAATGCTCTACAATTAAATATTTATTTGTATTTAGTATAATCATACATAGATGTAAATACAATATATTTCTTATACATTAGATTAAAGTAAATATAATTTATAAATTCAAAATTTTTAAGTATATTTAGTTAATATTAAATAGATTTTTATGCAAATATATAGTAAAATTAAATTAAAATTTATGGAGGTGAAATCTATGTCAAAAAAACTCACATCGAAACTTCCCGTTATTTTCTGTTTTTTATCCATATGTCTCTTGGCTATACTTACATCTGCCTGCTCATCAGGTAAAAAGCCTGCAGAAGTACAACAAGAGAATACAGATTCAGATAATAATGTTGGTCCGGACATATCCAATTCTGATAAAAGTGGTAATAAAACCACATCCGATTCCAATAATTTTTCTCTTTACATAAAGGGAGACAATCTCTATATGGCTCGTTATGATAACTCTGAAATTATAGACTTGGGACCTTGTACAACTAACGGAAGTGTCATGGAAAAGTTTTCTATAAAAGGATATGACAAAAAATTAGATCAATTTTGTTCCTTTTCAGATTATGACGGTGAAACCTATACTCTATATATATCAACATCTAAAACACCGACAAAGCGGACTAAGGTAGCTGACAATGTTACAGTACATTCAGCCTTAAAAAACGGTGATATACTCTATATTTCAAATAAAGAGCTGTTTTTATATAAAGGTGGTAAAGCGGTCAGTCTCTTTAAAGAAGAGGGCGAAGAAGAAATAAAATACATACTTTCTAAGGCTCAGGATAAGCTTTTAATTGTTCCGGGTAAGCGCAATTATGACAAAGAAAAATTGATGAATGTATATTTAATCGATATATATACAGGTAATAACACTGTATATTCAGATTTTAATATAAATTCTTTCGATTATTCTTTTGAACTTGATTCAATATGCTATTTTAAGGATAATACAATATACAAGTTGGAAGATGGAAACTCAAAAGAAATAGTAAAAGGTATTAAAGAACCATATAATAGCGTTACTTATTCTTCTGATAAAGTCATCTATACCTCAAAAGCTGATGAACCGACATCCCTCTATAGATTTGACTTTAACGGCAATGAGGAATTAGTCAGTGATTCATTTGTAAAATTTGTAGAATTTGATCTGAAAGAAAATTTTCTGGCATATACAGAAAAAAACTCTGAAGGCAGAATCATTCTAAAAGTAGTACAAAATGGTGAAACACTGGGAGAGTATGAAGATATAGAAGACGATGACGACATATACAGACTACAAGAAGCCCACCCTTCTAAATCAAAATATTGGTATTTTTTCTCTGAAGAAAATAAGAAGCTTTGGAAAGTCGCTTTAGAAGGAAGTAAAAAAGGGGAAATTGAACTTGTAAATGATAATGTAACTGATTTTTTAGATTTTGCTTATTCACAAGACTCTAAAGCGGAAAATGATGATTTGTTGTATAAAGCAAAAATCAAAGGGAATGACTACTATTCTTTATTCCTGGATAAAAATATTATCAATAAAAATATAGGCAAGTATTATTCACCGGCACATTTAGAAAATAACGGTACCGAGAGTTATATTATGTATGCTGACACACTCTCTCAAGCTTCATATAAAGATCATAATTATGCCTATCATATTTTGGAAAATGGCAAAGATACTATAGTTGCTGAAAATGTAAAAGATTATAACGGATTCCTTCCAAAATATGAAAATTTCGACAAAACCTATTTTTTAACGGATTATGACGAAAGTAAAGGAACAGGTGTTTTGAAGCAATATTTAAACGGAAAGCTTAAAGATATAGACAGTGATGTAAAGGGCTTTGTAAAAAATAATACAAGTTCATTTAGCACTATATTCAGATAATAAAGATATAAATACTGCCGGAGCCTGACGCAACCCATGTGGATCACGTAAGGCTCCGGCAGTAATATATCTTCTAAAGAATTAGGCCCTGCTTTCCCATATCTTCCAAACAGTTTTTCAGTATGGTACTTATATAATTGCCCTTTTTTCTGTTGATACATGCAGTTGCAAATGTCATCGGTGCTATATAGCTCTCTCCTATGTAATCGGGACTTGTCAAAACGGGCATGGAATAGTATGCATTCTTTTTATTTTTTAAATCTATAAACCACTCTCCACCTATATGTTTCCTGAAAGTCTCACCTATATATACCGTCAAATAGTCTAAAGTCTTAGTGTCATTTATCAAATCCTTTATCTCACTGTAATTAGTGAGGATCCAATTTTCAATCTCGTCCAATGACTCTATACTGTAGTCAAGTTTTAAATTGTTTTCTTTTGCAAATGAATCTGTAAAATACTCCATTTTAGAGTCTATAAGAATTATCCATTCTTCAAAGTTTTCCTTGGTATACGCCATATTTTGTCTCCGACTTTCTAATTTTTTGAATCATTAAATGATTCCAATATTTTTTTCAATATTGTAAATTTTAGCGGACTAAAAGGTGCATATCTGATAGGCAAATCAATTGTTGTTTCACTCCAAACAATACTCTTTTTATGGCTGAATGTATCAAATCCGAACTTCCCATGATACGAACCCGTTCCGCTACTTCCTACTCCTCCAAACGGCATATAATGATTTGATACTTGCAGTATAACATCATTTATGCATCCGCCACCGTATGAAATACTCTTTATAATATGCTTTGCAATATATTTATCCATTGTAAATACATAGCATGCCAAAGGCTTCTCATGTTCTTTTATTATCCTTATTACCTTATTTATATCGTCATATTCTATGACTGGAAGCACCGGTCCGAATATCTCTTCTTTCATGATTTCATGGTCAAAATCCACATCAGGTAAAATAGTAGGCTCTAATCTATGAACTACATCATCACCTCTGCCACCTATTATACTCTCCTCTGATTTTATTAAATTCATCAGTCTTTTATAATGATACTCATTTATTATTCTTGGATAAGTATCATTATTTAATGCATTAGGATATCTTCTCTTTATTTCTTTCTGCAAATACTTTATAAATCTGTCCTTAACACTGCTATGTATTAACACATAATCAACAGATACACAGGTCTGTCCTGCATTAAGCAGTTTCCCCCACAGTACTCGCCTTGCAGCAAGTTTAATATCGGCTGTCTCATCTATAATACAAGGACTCTTTCCTCCAAGTTCCAAAGAAACCGGTATAAGGTTATTGCTAGCTATATTCATTACAATCTTTCCTACTCTTTGACTTCCTGTAAAGAATATATAATCATATCTCTGATGTAGGAGCTCATCATAATCTATATCTTCATCCACACAGAAAATATAATTTGAACCGAAGGCTTTATTTATAATGTTTTTAATAACTTTTGAGGTATAAACACTCTCTTTTGAGCATTTGATAACGGCTGTATTTCCTGCCGCTATTGCTGCTACAAGCGGTGCTATCGCCAAATTGAATGGGTAATTCCAAGGTGATATAATAAGCACTACTCCATAAGGCTCAGAGTATACATAATTCTTTGCCGGAAATGTGGATATAGTGCCTTTTACCCTCTCCGGCCTGCTCCACTTTCTTACATTTTTTAAAGCCTCATTTATCTCCGCATAAACTATTGCAAGTTCACTCATATATGCCTCAGCTCCGGACTTTAAAAGATCCTTATATAAAGCGGAAAGGATTGCTGCCTCATTATTTCTGATTGCCTCCTTTAACCTTTGCAACATCTTTATCCTGTATTTAACCGACTTAGTTGCATTTGTGTTAAAGAAATCTCTTTGTTTATTTATAATTTCTTTTAATTCTACTTTTTTCTCCATAATGTAACTCACCGTCCTTCCACAATATAAAATAGATTTAATCGTGTTGAATACCAGCTTGGAGAATTTTGACTCGTCAATTTCTTCAGAAAGCACCAAAGTCACTCTATTTTCCTTTGATGAATATCCGCTGTTAAAAATCAATAAAAACGGCCCTTCCCCGGACAGTTCATCTATATAAAAGCCCTTTTCGTCCATCAAGTGAAACATTTCCTCATCTCTAGAAACAAAAATATCCGTTGTTTCATCTTCATTATCAATGACAATATATGGATCTTCCCAAAACGTAATACTTTCTTTTATTTTTTCTATAAAAGTATCCTTATCTTTATCAGTATATAAGATGTAGTCTATACCTGTAATCATTTTTCACCTGCTTATTCTAAACTTGTGACTGTTTTATTATCTTAATACACTAACTTTTTACTCTAAACATCAGCATTTCATCAATACCTACTGTTTCTATATCGCAAATGTCACCACCACGTATAGCCACTTGCAAATTATAAAATGTTAAACAATGTTTTATATACTGAACGATCAATGATGATCTACGTTTATAGCCATATCTTTCTAATAAAGTTCTAAGCTTTATTTTTACATAATTTCTACTACCATATAATATTTTTATACGACAACTTTTAAAGAAAATATCAAAATCAGAAAAATAACCGCTTAACTGATCTACTTGTAATGCTCTGTCCGAATGCTTCAAATCCCTCTGTATGGCAGCAAGTTCTTCATCAATTGCATCCTTATCCAATATATAATGACTCCATTGATATATATCCAGCAGAAATCTTCTCTTATTATCTCTGTACTGTTCGGAAAGTAAGCTCTTTTCATTTTCCCATATTGAATCAAGAACTTTACTTTCCTCTCTACAACCAAGTTTTAAATCCTGTAAGATAAATGCAATATCAATTGCCGAATAAAACAACCCATACATTATTTGTCACTCTTCCTATAATTACAACTGCGACAAAGAATCTGTAAATTCTCCACAACAGATTTACCGCCATTATTCATAGCAATAATATGGTCTACTTGGAAAGGAGACCTGGTTCTATCTTTAAACCCACAACAAGCACAGTAGTAATTGCCTTCACTATCTGTATACTTTTCAAAAGTACTATCTCTTAGCATCTTCTCAAGATCCGGTCTGATTTTTCCAATTTCATGAAGCGGCAAGCTTTCTAAATAATTTTTCCCATATTTAACAATTTCTTTCTCGTATACATCCGGATGTGCTATCTTCAACATCTCAATATCAAACTGTTTTAAGAAATAAAGCTTTCTTCCAAAGAACAAACGAAGTATATTGTCATCACCGGAGTCCCAAAGATTATCAATATATTTAGCCTTTTCACATTCGTCCATTTTATTGTCCCAAATATGCTGTGCAATCTTTGATATATCAAGCTTATTTCTATCCACCTCTTCAAAGGTGTAAAATCTTGGTGCTTCCTCATATTGTGCATAGTATTTTATGATATTTATAACATCTCTGCTCTCATATGGTGGAATCATTTCACCACAGAAGAATGAATCCCTGCACTGTTCCTCCATTTCATCAAGCTGTTCTTTTGTCAGATACTCCTCTGTTACATCAAATGACTTGAACAATGAAGGAAGTGACTCCATAAGATTCTTATAAGCTTCCTGTGTACTGTCATATACCATTACCTGATATGAATGGTCCATTCCGTTTTCTTCCAGATAATTAAATGCGTACATTCCTATAGGAATTCTTTTTTCAAAAGCAACTCTTTCCAAATCTATCGTATCTACCGAATTGTCAAGTATTCTTGCAAACTCCTCAATCTTTGAGATTGCAATCAGTTGAATATCTCTTTTGATACGCTCAGAATCATCACTATCCTGAAATTCATTATCTCCTGCAAATAAGCTCTCCGGATTTACCCATGCAATATGCTCATTCCAATGATCTATAAATGAAACAATATACGCACTTGAGGTACCACCTGCTGCCGTTCCTCGCAGTGCTCTACCCACCATCTGTGTCATCAAAATAGATGAAACTGTAGGTCTTGCCAAAAATACTGTTTTTGTTTTCGGTAAATCCACACCCTCAGTCAATATATTTACATTAACAAGTACCTGTAATTCTCCGTTTCTGTAGGCTTCAAGTTTTCTCTCATTATCCTCTCTGCTTACTGTCACTCCTGTAACACCGTCTCTGATATCGGATACAACAAAATCAGACTTAATTCCCGCTTTATTAAAAAGTGCACTAAGCTGAATAGCATGTATTACATTGACCGCAAATACAATTGTCTGACCATATTCATCCTGTTTTTCTTTATATGTTTCAACAATCAGTTTATTACGTGCGGCACTCTCCGCCATCTGACTCGCAATATCATCCGGCAAATTATCAAGATATTGAATCCTTTCCCATGACTCAAGACCCAGAGAATCTCCATAGTTTTCTTCAGTAAAGTAGCTTTCAAAAATAGGCTTTGAAAGAATCTGCCTGTTTATAAGTTCTTTTAATCCTATTTGATATGTTATTCCTATGTCTCCACGTACAACCTGACCATTGCTGACACCGTCAGAGTAGATTTTTCCTAAAAGTCCCTGCTCCTCTTCAGCTGTTCGAAACGGTGTTGCCGTCAGACCTATTAACTTTAAGTTCTGAACCTTATCCTTTACATAGTTGATAACTTTTCTATAGGTTTTTGCAGTTGAATGATGTGCTTCATCCACAACCAAGTACAGCTCTTTTTCTCCTTCCAGCCACTTATCAAGTCTTTCAATATTTCTGCCTATGCTGTCCTTACTTATAATCAACAAATTATCATCCGCTTTGATATCTATTGTTCTGTCATGACTTGATGCACCTGACACAATTCTGAATCTGAAAGAAGAAATATGCGGTACAACTTCTGTATAAGCAAACTTTTGAAATGATTCCGCAGCTTGATCAAGCAACATCTGTCGATGTGCTATCCAAAGAATTTTCTTTTTCTTATCAATAGCATTTTTTAAAAGCCACATAGAAGCTGTATAAGTCTTTCCTCCTCCTGTCGGCAGAACTACCAAAGTACTGTAAGATTCTTCTTTATTAATCTTATCAAGTGCTTCCATAGCCTTTTTTTGATGTTCATAAGGGCTTCTTATATTCGTTCCGTTCTTAGGTAAAATATCACCAAAAGATTTCACCTCAACAAAAGTTTTCAAATCATTTACAGAGCCTGTTTCCATTCCCATTACCTCCATTATAAATTTATTAATTTAATCTTATTTATATATTAATCTACATTCCTATCATACTTTATACGTCTGAATTTCTCAACTGTAAACCTATACGTAATATGATATATATCCGGTATGTTTTAACAATAATGCTCCTACTCCAATATCTCCAAAATATCCTCTATCTCTACTCCCTCACTTAATACAATGGTTTTACTATATCCCTCATCACATAATAAAACTTCCTTTTCATAAGGGAAGTAGCTTCTGAGCCATTTTATAAACTCTGCATAATCATAGAGCCTGTTCTTTGAGTTAAAATAATTTATCATGAATACACTTCTATCCTTAAGCATCCAAAGTTCAAACTCATACTCATCTTCGTAGTCTTCCCAACAAATATTGTACCGACATTTCTCATCATCCTTTACTAAAATACCGACTTTAGGAAATCTTTGTTTAATGTCATTATTAAACTTCTCCAAATCAAAACCGGTATTTTCTTTATCAGTCACATAAATAAAATATGAAACAGCCATATTCCTCCCCACAAAAATATTAAATTATGTAAAGTAAGTATACATCCGACAGCCCAAAGTTTGAAGTAATAAAAAACTGTAGTAGAAGCTACCCCTCCGCTACAGTTCTTATTTATAATTCTTCTTTACCATTGTATGTGATTACAGGCTTTCCGTCTTTATCAAGTAAAGCTGTCAGACCTCCTGCGTATCCGTTTGTTTTAAACAAATAGTTTACACCTGTCTCCGTATCAACCCAAACTTCAAGTATATCAATTACTCCCTGTCTGTAAACTTTCTTGAAACGATCCATAAAGTATCCTCCGATGTTTTCTTTGATTATATCATATAATAAATAATTCTAATCATTTACTTTTTGGATGCCGGGGTCTTAAATTCCTCAAGGCAAAGTATACTGTCTGCGGTTTCATTCAAAAATTCAATATCATGGGAAACAATAAATATAATATTATCTTCAGTACTCATCTCCTTTATCAGCTTTGAAATTCTTATCATATTTTTATAATCCATACCACTTGTGGGCTCATCAAAAAATATAAATCTTGAGTTTTTACATAGAACTGAAGCAATGGCCACTCTTTGTTTTTGTCCACCTGAAAGGCTCATAGGATGTCTGTCCTTTAATTCTGTAAGTTCAAGACCATATAGGACCTTATCTAATCTATCCTGTGACAAATCCTTAACCCCAAGTTTTATTTCTTCCTCTACAGAATCTGTGAAAAGCTGGTGATTAACATCCTGCATAACCAATGATGAATTTTTCAGTCTTTCTTTTTTGTTCAGAGTTTTCCCGTTAAATATTATCTCACTCTTTCCCTTATCATCAAGGCCTGTCATTACTCTTATAAATGTAGACTTACCGCAGCCGTTTTTTCCGGTAATACCGTAAATATTTCCAAGACCAAATGAAATATCATCTATCTTTAACCCTGAACCCTCTTTAAAGTTGTACTCGAGTTTTTTAATATTTAAATCATTTACAACCGGCTTATTTTGTGCTTTCAAGTTTGTTTTTATTGCAGAACGAAGTCCAAGTTGCTTTTCAGTGTTTAATAGTTCATCTTTTGTAAGCTCCTTAAAAAGCTCTCCCTTTCTGACAAGAATAATTCGATCTGCCAAATCCGTTAAATAATAGATTCTATGCTCTGCAATGATAAGTGTTATACCCTTATTCTTTAGTATCTGCAGCATTTCTTTTAATATATCAATATATTTATCATCCAGATTTGATGAAGGTTCATCCAGTACTATTATCTTACAACCGGAAATATAGCAGGCCGCCACACAAAGAATCTGCTTTTCGCCGCCTGAGAGTTCAAATATACTACGCCCCAGCAAATGCTTTATCGGAAAGAGCTTCAGCATATCTTCCATACGGTTTTCCATTTCCTGTTTACTAAGCCCTATATTTTCAAGATAAAATAAAAGCTCAAGTGTTGTATCAACATTAAAAAAATGTGTCTTGGGATTTTGGAAAACACTTGATATCAACAGTGATATTTCATACAGCTCCATTCCCTTTAATTCTCTATTGTCAACCTTTATAGTTCCGCTAATTTTGGCATTTTCATATTCAAAAGCCAATCCGTTTATAGAATTTATAATAGAGGATTTTCCGCTTCCGCTCTCTCCTGTAAGCAATATGCATTCACCGTCTGCCACAGTTAAGTTTATACAGTCAAGAATCTTTTTGTCCTGTTCATAAAACAGTGATAAGTTTTCTAATGTGAGCATATAATGCCTCCTGCTACTATAACACTGATTGTTACGGCATAAATAAAATCAATCAAATGTATTTTTACGCTTACATACCTTGTTTTCTTTATAGGATTGGCAATACATTTTGTTTCTGCAGCTTTTGAAATATCGTCAGCTATATTTGATGAAATAATAAGCAGCGGAACTGCTACATACTCGAGGTATTTAACAGGATTTTTTGTTTCTATTCCTCTTATTCTCATTGCCATTTTAATACTGTTTTTCTCCTCTACAAAAGATGGAAAGAATCTGAACATCACCGCAATAGGGATGGAAACATCCTTAGGTATTTTTATGGCATCCATTGATGAAATAATGCTTCCTACATCAGAAGTCTTAATCATAAATTTGCCTGCCGTAAAAGGAAGATAAAACATACGACATAGAGCAAACAATGAAAGCATCATCAGTATAAAAATAGGAAACTTTTCCAAAGCACTGAAATCAGGTACGAAAAACAACACACAAAACCAAAGTATATTTTTTATTGCATCCTTTTTAAATCCGTTTATAAAATACATAGCGGAAATTACAATTACAACTGCCCATTCTGAATAGTGATTTATAGAATGTAATCCTGTAAACCCCAGTAATACTATGACAAAAAACTTGGTTATAGGATTCGGGTTAAATCTGTTGTCTTTGATGTAATACATCAAACTATACCTGCCTTTATAAAATGTTTTTTTAGTAATATTCTTCCGATATTTGCGCCTATAAGTCCTCCTAATATAGCACCTATATAAACCAATGCCATATGTGGATATGTAACAAGCCTTTCCAAGGCTTCTACATACTCCTTGCCCATCATCATAGATAACTCAATGTATTTCTCCCTTGCCCATAACATTTGCATAAGTGAACCGCAAATCCAAGTATTAAATATTGCGAATGAAAGCATATTGTATTTAAAGGAATTATAATGACCGACTCTTCTTATCAACTCGGCTATAATCATTACTGCAAATGCATGAAGTATAATGACATATGTATGTCCCCCAACAAACATAATAAGAGGTGACAGCATTCCGAAAATAAACAATGCCCAAGGTTTTTGTACCTTCGCCATAAATAACATAACAACAGTTCCGCTAACAATTCCCAGTATTGTAGGATATATCAGAAATAAAATCGGAATAACTCCAATCATTCCAACGGCAAAGGTAACTACAATATATATGACTACAAACACACCTATAGTAACCAAATCCTTTATTTTCAGCTTTTGCTCTTTCATATTTTCCCCCTAATAATTAAATGCTTCCGCTAATTTTGTCTTTTCGATCAAGTTTTTATATACCTTTGAATCTTTTATAAGCTCATCATGATTTCCTGATGTCTCAACAACTCCCTCATCTATTACCACAATCTTATTCACATTTTCTATTGATTTTAATCTGTGAGAGATAATAATAACCGTTTTGTCCTTGATAAGCTTATTTAAACTGTCCTGTATCTTCTTTTCATTGTCCACATCAAGGCTTGCCGATATCTCATCCAATATCAAAACCGGTGCATCCTTTAGAAATGCTCTTGCAATAGAAATTCTCTGTCTTTCTCCCCCTGATAATTCCGCACCGTTTTCGCCAATCAAAGTATTAAATCCATCCGGCAATTTTTCAATAAAATCCATACAGTTTGCAAGCTCTGCCGCTTCCTTTACTTCCTCATCAGTTGCACTCTCCCTGCCCAGACGAATATTTTCCATAATGCTTGTATTAAACAGGGTTACATCCTGAAAAACTATTGAGACATTCTTAAATAATGAGTCTGTAGATATATTTTTGATATCCTTTCCGTCTATTAAGATACTTCCGGTATCATAGTCGTACAGTCTTGATATAAGTCTCAGTACGGAAGTTTTACCGGAACCTGATATACCTACCAAAGCTGTAACCTCACCCTGCTTTGCCGTAAAACTCACATCTTTTAATACCTTTGCATCTTCATTATAAGCAAATGAAACGTTTTTAAATTCTATATCGTAGCTTGAAAGTTCTGTATCTTTTCCCTCTTGAAGCACTGCATTTTTTATCTCCTTTATTCTTACAATTGCAGGTTCAATATAGGACATTTCAGTCATTCCTTCCCTTGAAACATCAAAAAGTTCTTTTACCTTTATTGCTCCTATCAGGTATCCTATAAGATATAAAAGGCTTATCTCATTATGAATAAGTAACTGTATTCCGACAGCCAATACTACTGCAAGGCTTATATATGAAAGTGATGAAGAAATTCCCACAGCCAACATCGGAAGAACCTCTACTTTAAGATGAATCCTCTCGCTCTCCTCCATCTTTTTATACAGGTTTTTCTTCACCTTGTCAGCTTGATTAAAGCTGCTTATCTCCTGTTGTAACTCTATTGTTTCTTGAAATAGCTCTGAATTATCTCTTAGAATATTAAAATATCTGCTGTACTCTGAAACTTCCTTTTGTTTTGCCAAAGGATTGATCATAAAGCTTAAAAGAGTGGGAATAATTGCCGCAAGTCCAAGCTTCCAGTTTCCAATAAGCATAATAAGGCCCATCAGAGGAAAGAACAACCACATAGCCACAACCTTTGGTATAGAATGGCTCATAGAATGCTCTACCCTTTCCACATCAGACATTATCGTTTGTGAAAGGTCGGAGAGATCGTGCTTTGAAAAATATGCCAGCGGAAGCTGTGCCAGATTCTCTGCTATTCCCTTTCTCAAATTTGCCGATTCTTTATAGGTGGAATTATAAAGGCTTACATATTCTTCTGATAATAAAATATACATAAAAACAAGAGTAAGTATTGCCATAACAATATACTGCAATGTGCTTGATACATTTCCCAGGACCAACTGATTAATAAGTCCCATTAAAATAAACATCGGACCAAGGTTTATACAATATGTCAAAAAACAATATATCGTTGCTTTTGTAAGATTTTTTGCACCCTGTTCCGAGAGAGCATATCTTTTCTTATAGTAGTTTTTCATTTGACACCCTCCAATCATTTGCAGTTTCGTAAAGACTGAGGAGTCTGCTGTATAACCCTCCGGTTTTTACTAATGAATCATTATCTCCTCGCTCTATTACATTTCCCTTTTCCAAAACTATTATTTCATCTACATTTCGGATACTTGTCATCCTATGGGCAATCATTATAACAGTCTTATCCTGCATTAAATTTTTAAATGCCTTTTGTAATTCATATTCATTATCTGCATCAATTGCCGCACTCGCTTCATCCATAATTACAATAGGTGAATTTTTCAAAATAGCCCTTGCAATAGCAATCCTTTGTTTTTCACCTCCTGAAAGATATACCCCCTTTGAACCTATAATTGTATTTTCCCTGTCTTTAAACTTTTCAATAATTTCATCACAACCTGCAAGACTGAGAGCCTTCATTACTTTATCTCTACCCGCATTTTCATCAGCCAATGCTACATTATCATATATAGATTTTTTAAACAGTTTGCTGTCTTGGAATACAAACGAGATATTCCTTATGATTGCCTCCTTTGTATATTCCGAAAGAGGATATCCACCTATTTTTATTGCCCCCTTATCAACCTTATAAAATCCTGACAAAAGCTTTGCAACAGTTGACTTTCCTGAACCTGAATGCCCTACTAAGGCATAAGTTTTTTTCTCTTCTAATGAAAATGATAAGTTTTCCAGAACCTTTTTATCCCCATATGAAAAGCTCACATTTTCAAATTCAATATTGAAATTGTCAAAATGATCTCTGTTTCCATATGTGAGTTTATCCTCCTGCATCTTTTCATATAATTCTTCCAAACTGTCAATGGCAAAATTTGCATTATAGATATTCATGCTTGCCCACATTATTTTCATAAAAGAGACCATTATTACACCGCTTAAGAAAAAGATCATAATAAGCTCCACAGCCATAAATTTAGGATCTTTTATATCAGTCAAAAAGAAGCTGAGCGGAATGCTGATAATGGCAATCAATCCCAAAAATATCAGCTGATATATGACATAGGGTGTTTTACAAGACAGAGAATAATCATAAGCATATTTTGAATACTCCATAATAGAATCATGCAATGCCTTAAAGGATTTAAGTTTTGAACCGAATATCTTTATTACCTGTATGCCTCTGATATACTCCACAGTTTCAGAGCTCAGTTTGTCAAGTGAAGTCTGATAAAGCTTCATAAAATCTTTATTACCCATCATTCCCATCAATATAAGTCCGCTTACAACAGATAAAACTATAATAACGATTCCGACTCTAAGACTTATGGCAAATGCCAGTATAAATGCAAAAATCGGTACCAAAAATGCCTGTGAATTATCCGGCAACATATGAGCTACCGCCATATGTGTCTTTGCCGCATTGTCATCTATAGTTTTTCTTATATATCCTGAGGAATGCAGATCAAAAAATCGAAAGCTTGCATCTGTAAGTCCTTCAATTCCTCTTTTTCGTAGATTTGTTTCAAGTCTAAATGCCAGCTTATGTGAAACAATGCCGGATACCAAATACATTACTGCACTTATAGTTAAACAGATAACTATCCTTGTAGAATAATATCCTGCATTTTCATAATTTCCCTTTACTACCGCTTCTTTTAGAAGTAAAAACATGTAATAATATCCATAAACCACCAGGAATGCCGAAATACTTGATACTATGATTGTCATATATCCGATATATTTTTCATTCGGCACATATCTGAATAATTTCTTATAAACTCCCATCCATTTTCTCCTTTACTTGTTCAAATAAGTAAGTAAATATTGCTTCCAAATGCTGTCTGTTCTTCTTAAAATTTTCTCTTGCATCCAGTACATCAGAAGCCATTATCAGAGCATTCATAAAATCGGTAACAAACTGAAAAATTTGAGGATCAAACAACCATCCTGAGTCATAATTCCATATCGCTTTAAATCTTTCCTTTGTCTGTTCTTGAAGCTCTTCCATAATATTATTCAGTTCGGGATTTCTCTTTTTCTCTATCAAAAACTCAACATAAAGAGGCGTTAAAGGATTGTTGTCTATGACTTTATCAACCAACTGTTTTGCCATAAACTTACTCTCACCACCCTTTTCACATTCAACCAAATGCTCCTTAATGATATTGTTTCTGTAATCAATCCCGCCTATCATAATGTCTTTAAAGATTTCTGTTACGTTCCCATAGTAGTGATACACTCCTCCTTTTGATAAAGTTGTTCCCGCGATGATGTCTTCCATAGTTGCCTTTCCTAAGCCCTTTGCGGCAATTACTTTTGTGGCTGAATCCATAATTTCTTTTTTTCTTTCAGCCTCACTAAGCCTCTTCGCAGCAGCCATATAGTACCTCCTCTTTTACCGACGTTATCGTCGGTAAAATTATTATATCATAGTTAGGTTTTGCTAACAAGAGATTATTTGAACTACTTCACTGTTACTTCAAAGTCAACTTCAATATCACTTCAAACAAACTTCAATTTACTTTGAAGTAATTTGAACTTAGCCCGACTTACTATTGTGCAAAAAAACAGCCCGGGGATTCACCCCGGACTGACTGTAAGTATATATCTCTATTAATCATCTACCTCTACGCTGCTAGAGACTATAGCTCCGTTTGAAACATTGATATCATATTCATATTCCAAGTTTCCAACTTTGAACTCGATCTCATAAACTTTAACACCGTTTTCATAATCAAGCTTTGCCTTTTTAAATCTTGCAGATCCGACTCCTGCATGTGAAAGTGCTATCTGCTTTGCTCTTTCTACTGAAATCTCTGAAGTTTGAGTATTGGCAGCTGCTGTACTTGGCTGTGTAGGAATAACATAGTTCTCAATATCCCTATCAGCTGATAATATAACTCCACTCACTGCATCTATCTCATAATCATATTCTACATTTCCGCTGTAAAAATCAACATCATACTCATATCTGTTATTATCCTCAAGCTCAAGCTCCACTTTAACAAAAGTTACGTCCTTTTCCGCCAGTTTTGCGTGTGAAAGTGCAATTCTTTTAGCCTCATCAGCTGTTATTTTCTTTGTTGCTTTATATGATTTGGATACTTTTGACTTGGCAACAAAGGTGCTTCCATAATATGGAACTCCTGCCATTCCTGCTGCAAATAACATACAAGATACTGTAGCCGCACCTATTAAACTCTTACCTAATTTATTAAACTTTTTCATATTTTCCATCCTTTCCGTGTACAGTGAAAATAATTTTACCAATTATTGCATTGTTTTTAAATTTTTTTATTTTTTTAATATCATAGCTTTTATAAAACTATAACTGTAACGAAGGTTTAATCAGGTAAGCTCTTCTCTTTAGAAAACGGGCTCAAATCTATAAATAATTTTTTCAGTTCACTTGTGTCCCTAAACTCTTTAAATAAATACTCTAAAAGCTCTTCCTGTCTTGACTGCCCCAAAGTCAATCTGTATAAAGAAAGGATTTTAATCAACCTCTCATATTTTAATTCATCCTTACTCAAAGGATACATCGGCACAAGTCTTTCAATTTTTATACTCTGATTCTTTCCGAAACACCAAAACGGAATAAGTTCGGATTGCCCCTCTTGCCTTTCTTTCACTGCCGCTTCAAAGAGTTCTTTCCATATATCTTTCTCAAACTGTACATTCATAACATATTTATCGGCTACATTCTGTCTTATTGCCAAACATTTAAACCTGTTTATTCTGCCTTCTCTTTGTTCAAGATCTATAGGATTACTTGGCAGATTCCAATGCATTATAACGCGGCAATAGTTATGAAAATCAAGTCCCTCCTGACCTATGGATGTAGTAGCCAATACAAAGGGACGCATCGGAGAGTTAAAGGCATTTCTGATATTTTCCTTTCTTATAACAGTCTTGGAATTATCTCCCCTCTCATTACCAAATCCTACCGCATAGCTTGATCTAATCCTACATTCATCCCCTATTTCATTTGTACCGGTAATTCGCTTCTTAAAATCCGCATAAGTATCAATGGCATATGTGGCTGTACGTATATTTAATGATTCAACCATTATATTATGTACGAGAGAGTTTCTATCAACATCATCTTGAGAGCCTACACTTTCTCTCAACATATGAATATATTCATCAATCATAGCCTGAAAGCATCCGTCTTTACAGTATTTAAGGACATTTTGCCAATGTGAATTATCATCCCTACACCTTCCATAAGCAAGGTCAATAATGGCTGTGGATTCGGGAAGATTAAAATTATTTATAAAAATTTTGGCCAGTGATGTAGCCATTTCTCTGTTTCCCAAATTTGAACGATATATGCAAACAGCCGGAGAGCCTAAAACCATATTTATCAGTGTTTCTACCAAGTCATCAGGTGTTCTGCCAAGCTGTATTTCTTCCGGGTATTCAAGGTAATTTTGAAGTTTTTCAATATGGGCTTTAAACCCCTTGTTTCCTTTATCTTTTGAATTATCCCCTACATCAAAGTTTTCATACTCATTATCTCGAATCGCTAAAATATTCTCTGCCCAGTCTTTGGCGTAATCAAATCCATCCATAAATATAGGTGCAAGATAATACCACCTTTTATCTTCCTTCTTGTTAGAAGAATGTCCATACTTTTCTTCCAATACCCTAAGCTTACCTGTTAATCTACGTCTTATAGACTTTTCTATATCTTTCAGAGATTCATGTTTATTGAGCGATTCAATAGGTGAATACATATCTGCCAGCACTTTTGACGGATAAATCAGTGTAAGTAAATTCATACCTCTTACTTCACCGTTTGATGTATTAAATCTTAGCCTTGGTGAAGGGTACTTTCTCGTACCTTTTGCAAAATAGCCTGTATTTTTCATATCTTTATTTTTTATTTGATTTACAAGCTTTCCAACTGTGAGCCTTTCTGCCTCATACGATAACATAACACCTATCATTCTGGGTACCATCTCCCATGCTGAAAAAACAAGTATTTTAGAAAAGCCTTTACTGTTTTTATATACACCCTGCAACTCATAGTATGGCATAGACGGTGGAATCCATAGATATTTTTCTGCGCCGTTAATAAATGCTTTCTCTTTTAAGGCTTCCAGCCTTGCATTTGTCTTTGGAAGTTCTTCATATTTGCTGATTTTACTTCGGCTTAACCACAAAAGATTTTGAACTCTTTCACTCTCAAGCTCATATTTATTTTTTCGATAGTACCTTTCAATTTGTTCTTTAATCTTGTATTTTCTCATAAATGACATCAGATAGGGGCAACTCTTTACATAGTCTATCGGACAGTTATCACCCACCTTTGCATTAGACAATAAAGCAGACATCTGTATATACGAATTTATATCATTTTCATTTACCTGCAAATGGTATTTAATACTGCCGTCATTTATAAAGTCTCCTGATTCCATAACAGATATACGCTCTGTTCTGCTGACACCTTGATACATGGCATCTTCAGCTAAATTTTTTAACTTGATAACGGTAGTGTCTACTATCTTCGCCTCTCTAAGTACAACAGAATAATTTTTCCATATTTCATCAAACTCAGTGTATTTTGCTTCATCATTAAAGATAAATTTCATAACCTGCAAGAATTCCTCAAAATGTTCCTGACCCTGTGACTCATCTATCTCTTCCGATGTGTAATACAGCTTGTACGGAGTTGCTGACATAAGAAGCACCTTTGTATTTCTACCGCTGAAAAATCTTTTAGCAAGTATACCTATTTCACTGTCTTCATCTGATATAAGGAACTTAAATCTTTGAAACTCATCCATAATTACAAGGTCAGGTTCCAACATGGATACACTTATCTTTGCAAACATAACTCTAAGCTTATTCATTACCGCATAGTCCGAGTATGAAAGTTCTCTCTTATACCTTATCTCCTTTAAATGCTCCAGTACAATTTCTCTTATTTCCTCAAATTCTTCGCTGCATATCTTATCAATTATATTTTTAGGATAGATACCTCCTGTAGCCTCTTCACATTGTGCCACACGACACTCATAATTGTATTTTTCACTACTCTCCCATGACTTTGCGGCGCCATGTATCATAAAATCTTCAAGGGTTTTTATATGAGCCTTAAAATCAGGAATCCGCTTTAAGATTGCAAAAATCAAGGCTCTTTCGTGTACACTTCCGCCTCCCGATGTCATTTTAAACGAGGTTTCCGGTGTAAGCGGAATAAGCTGTATAAATCCGTCTTTTACAGCCTCATCACTTGTTTGTTCCATGATTTTTAGATGTTGCATGGATAATCTCGTATCCGATACAGACTCAACGATATTTCTTCCTGTAATATCAAGCTTTCTGATGTTTTGATTTGCTATATTCTGATTTGAACAGATATAAACCACCTTACATAAATCACGCTTTTCTTCAATTTTGTGTCTCGCCGTCTTTACAATCACACCCCTACCGATAAGCGTCTTACCCATACCGACCTCATCGGCAACAAGCACATGATTCTGCTTGTTTCTAAAAAGATAATCTACACGCTTAACAGTTTCCGCCTGAAAATCCTTCAACATATTCATAGTGCGCTTTTCAATCTCATCTATATCAAACTGTGTCATACATAATCCTTTATTGTATTCTCAATTTTAGAGTACTGCAAAATGTTTCATATAGTCTGCGAAATTCATCCGGTATAATTTCACTGTCATTAACCATCTTAAGTACATATCCGATATCTTTTATCTTTTCAGGTTCTGTCACTGCCACCTTCAGCATTTTCTCATATATTGCAGGCATTATACCGCTTTTCTTACTGAAAATCCCTGATTCTCTTATTTGCTTTCCCTCAATCATAGATAAAATATAGTCATCACCAAGTACAAGTGAAATATATTCGATAAAAGATACTTTATCTCCTATAACGCTGTTTACCACTATATTTTCTCGGTTATCCGGAAAACCTATTGTGGGAATCATAATAATCCTGTTGAGTACAGTATCACCTGACTTAATTTCCACTTTATAAAACTCTGATAATTGCAATATATCCATGTCCAAAAACTCCACATACTCGGACAATATATGTTTCCTTTTTGAATTAATCGGTGAAATCATTATATTTTCATCTGTATCAATACCGGTAAATTCTATTTTTATATTGTATCTATCTGTATTGGATTCGTCTTTTGAAATATAAGCAATTTTCTTTGTACGACATAGATGCTTTATTTTATCTTCCAATATATTTCTGTTAATATCTGCCGCGTCATCTATTGCACTTTCTATCGTAACCTGTTCAAAAGGATTTTTTGTATCATCTGTATTCCCACAAAATATATCATCCAAAAACCTTTCGCCGTTAAGATGTTTATTCTTCGTACTAAGCTTTACCATCATTTCCACATTTTTATTGATTGCAGAATATGATGCATTCATAGATCCAAGATACAGATCCACATCGGCATATTTTCTTCTTAAATATATCTTTGCGTGGATATTCTGTTTTCTTTTATCCGATGACTCATCCGAGATCTCATCTTCTCCGTCTATGATTTCATCTTTTAATGTATAGATGGTAAAATTATTGACATCACACTCTCTTAACTTCCCAAGTTCAGATCTCCTTGTAATAAGTGTTCTGCTGCACTCAGCCAATGCTCTGTCCGAAATGTTAAAGTCTACAATTACCCCCCTCGATAAAAAAGGTGACATTATAACAAGCTCATTAAATGTAGAATCTGCATTACCTCTTTGCGTACAAAACAATTTATCATTTTCTATTTTGTATGCCTTTTCTCCAATGCCCAGAGGTAATATTTCAAAATTCTCTCCGAATACCTTACTGTCAAGTGAAAAAGAAATATCTTTAATTTCCTTCATCATTTTTCGAATAAGATTTCTTTTCTTTAAGTAATCAATACATTGTTTATTTACATTGCGAGCCAAATACTCCAAAAAATTACATATCGGCGTGCTCTTTCTTTTTTGTCTGACCTTCTTACTGCTGTCCATTGCAAAACTGATATCCCAGCTTCTGTCAAATGTCAGATTTCTGCTCATCACTACAAAACGATACTTCCTGTCTCCCTCGCTGTTTATATAAGACAACATCCATGTTTTAGGGTGAAACGCAGGATATCTGCCCACACCTTTATCCTTAGGTAATGCAACCTCCACCACTATTTTTTCAAGTAAAACAGATAATGCTGTAGGCTTTGAAGGTGCTTTGATTTGCCCTGCTTCACAAAAAAGTATCAGTCTGTCTGATACTTTCTGCAGTGCATTCAGCATACATATAGGATTTTGCATCAGTCTGCTGTCCACCTCCTCAGATAATCCTAGGCAAACAGCCACCGATGTCAGAGCTTCCAAATCCAGTGAATAGGTTGTTCCTACCGCACTTTCCAATTTATAACCCTTTGGCGGCATTAAAATATTACCGTAATCAGTCCTGTCACTGTTTGAATCAGGTCTAAACATATACTTATCTCCAATTATAGATGTCGTTTATAATCCGTCTTGCATTAAAAAATCTGTAGTCAAGTTCTTTACCGCCTACCCATTTGGAATGATCAAATTCCTTTGTTCTCATTAACTTTGCCCGTGCGCTTCCCTTTAAATGTAGTTCTCTCTTACGTATTATTTCATCTGCCAAATCGATATCTTCAGTCATAAATGCACTTTGTATATCACAAAGAAATTTCTTTGTTCTGATATTGATAAGCTGTAATTTAAAAAATACCTCATCCAAATTAACTTGAGCTCGGTATTTAATATCATTTCTTACTCTTTCCCATTCACTGAGGGCATCTTTATTCTCACCTTCCGATAGCATAAGATTATATCTTACTCTCGCCATATATATTAAATTGTTGAAGTCACAAGCAAGTTTCATCATATCTGCCGTCTCGTTATCAACTTTATTTGAAAGTGCATATCTTAAAGACTCAAAACTGTCGTATTCATCAAGGATAATCTTATTTTTAAGTATATACTCCAAAAGAGACCCCCTTGTCTCCTTTTGAATCTGCCTGTTAAGATACTCAGACTCTTCTTTAGTAAGATTTATTGTGAGATTTTCTCTCCAATCGTTATCATAAGAAGGCAGACTCCAAAACTTTATACTGTCTATATTTCCGGCATCCATATCATCAGTATTAATTTCTTCCTCATCATAAGTATACTTTGTATATTTTATAGCGGATTTTTGATTGTCAATCTCTACTGCCGATGAAATATACTCCTGTATCGACAAGTCCTTAATACAAAATATTCCATATCTTTTAATTCCGTTCCAGTATATGTCGGAAGGTCTTCTTGACACCCATCCCTTGGGAAGGACTCTGCTTCCGATAACACCTTCAACTTTAGAATCTGAATTTAGCAACCTTTTCGCACAGTCTTTTTCATCAGCATCTATTTCTGTTAGGATTCTGTCTATATCCTTGCCATATCTGCCGTCAACCGCATCTTTTAATATATATGGAACTATAAAAAAATATTTTGCTCTTGTCTGTACTGTAGATGTTCCCGGGAAAAAGCAGTTTGCAAAGGCATCTCTGACAATTCCTATACCCAGCTCATCAACCGTCCCCTGCTCACTTAGAAGATTGATAACATCCAGTGCCTTTTGTCTGTCTTCTTTTGAAAAATCAATCCATCCTAATTGCATACTCTTCCTTTTTTAGTGCGTATTATGCTTCTAAATTTAACTACTTCAAATTCCATAGTCAAGCACCTCCAAAATACTCTCAAAACGTTCTGATATCCCAAATATATTTGCGTAATATCTCAAGCTCACCATATCCGTAAGATACCATGAGTTAATACTGTATTTATTAACTTCCTTCGCAGTAACTATACCATTGTTTTTTTCTATATTTTTTATATTATCTGTATTTATAAACTTACTCCCTTTTATGCTTTATTGTATAATAAACAAAGCACAAAAGGAAGTGATATAAAAAATTTCAAAGTACCATTTTGGCACTTTGAAACTAATTTGTTGACACTTTGAATGGCACTTTGGCCATCAAAATCAATACACATATATATCAATTTTCAAAGGTTCTTCCGCATCCGTCATCGCAATGGATGGAACCTATCTATCAGGAATACCACTACAAAATACTCACTGAAACGTTATATGAAAATGTGGTGGTTCAGGCCACTAACACACTCCTTAACGATAAGTCGATCTATCATACACAGTTAGATTAGAACATTGCTAAAGTTATAAGAGATGCTCAGATTGCAAGAATTAACGACTTGCAAGATTACATCAATAAGCAGCATATCATTCTTACATACTTTGATGAAGCTTTGGTAAAATGCAGGTTAAAACAAGTCACAGTTTGAGAAATCCTCTCTACATTTGAACTTAAGTCCAAAATTAAAATTGATATTAAAGGATAGTTTCTATGAATACCCCCTCTAGACCTTAGTTGAACTGGATTTTTGTTATTTACCACCTCTGTGATATGGTGCTTTATCTTTCCATACAACACCGCCTTTCATATGATAGCGTTGTTTATGTCCCTTTACATCATTCTCCCTTGTTAAAGAGCTACTTGCTTTTTCCACTATATCCACAATCTTATCTGCAACTGATGAATTTTCAGAATTAGACACTGTTCTATATGTACTTCCTGAACCCCTACCCTTTATAGAAGCTACTGCATTCACTACACAGCCAATTGTTAATCTGGCAATTTCAAGTGAAACAACTGGGTGCTCAACAATAAATCTTCCCACTGATTTTATTCCCTTAACAATGGCATTATTTGCTTTTTCAGCAGCTTTAATCTGTAATTTATGAGTCTTTGCCGGTTCCTGTTTAATGTATGTTTTTCTATGTGATTCTATAGATTGTTTCAAGGCATCCTTGTCCTTACTTAAATCCTCTTTTTCCTCAATAACTATTTCCTTTATAGTTGAATTACCCCTTAACGAAATAATAGACTCTTACAGTTGAATTATCTCACATGGAATGAATGGACCATCCCCAAAATCAATCTTTTCTTTTGTTACGGGATTAAAATACCAGTTTGTTGGATTCTGCCAACTACCATCATGAGCCTCTAAATGCTCTTCTCTTGTAAGAAATTGAATATTTCCAGGTTCCCCCTGATACTCAGGGTACATTTCAGCACTCTTCATATGCTGCCCTTCAAATGCTTTTCCATTATCATCATAGGCTTTTCCTCTTTCGAGGATATCCTTCTGTTGCTGAGGTGTCCATTCTCTTGTCCCTTTTCCCTCCTTCACAAGCTCTTGTTCCTTAATCCATGCAACAAGAATAGCCTTATTGGATTCTGCTGTTCTTCTCGACATAGAATCAACCTCCCATGCCAAGCAATTCATACAAGTCATTTAAGAATGAAATGAAATCATCATAAATTTCATCATCTTCAATTCTTCCGGCAGCTTGGTTATAGATTGCTATTTTTTCGTTATCCTTTTTAAAGAGAATGGCATCCCCTGATGCTAATGCACCAATAACAACATAGTCATCAGTTGGCCTTGAGTTATCATTTACGTCTATAATAGGTTTATGTTCAATTCCGTATAATTGAACACCTGCCGGAAGAAAAATCTCTCCTCCATCAGAAAACAGTAACCATTCTTTGTACTTTGATGGAAGAATAACTCCTTTTTCTTTTTCAAAGTCCAGTATCTTTTCTTCAGTTGTTTCTTCAAGGAAATGCATCTTTCCTTGTTCATTAAACTTATCTACTATTCCTTTTAATTCTTCTGAAATCATAGTTTACTCTTTGCTCCTTTTACAAAATTAGAATTCCATTGGAGATGGGTATAAAATATCTTCAATTGTATTAATTAAACCTAAATTATTCACGACATAATATTCAAGTTAATTACCGTGCTATAAATCTTTAAACTTAACCCATAACGCTGTAACTGACTTAATACACCTAAAAATGGGCAGACTTCCCCTAGGTAAGGTTTACAAGTAGTTATCAAGCTGTCAAGGTTCATTATTAGTTGTTATTCAAGCTGTATAAATAGCTTGAATGTTATATACCTTGCTGAACGAATTACTTTTGCAGCAACCTTAATCAGTTTTAAACGGACAGTATCAATGCGTTGTTTTCTCATATTTACAGATAACGTCAATCGTCTAAACCAATTAAATATGTTATAAGCAAGTGCATGTATTTGAAGCCTGTCGGCATTTACAATTCTTGTATGACTGCTGACAGAAGCAAAGTCAAAACCTGTTTTACTTTCCTTTATGAAGTTTTCCATCAAGCCTCTTTTGCAATAGAACTTGATAAGATATTCAGGGGATGACTCCATATTTGTAACAATGAATGTATACATGTAAGTCATTTGGCTTTCAGGTTTTTCAACTTTACAGACAACACGTCTTTCATAAGGCCAAGAACCTGCCTGATACATGAATTCACCATAAACTACAGCATAATCTACTTTGTTGTTTTTTGTGATTTCAACAAATTCATCTACAAGATATTATGCCTTATCACGAAGTATAGCATTTTCTTTCAAACGAATTACATAGCCGGTACCGTTTTCTTCACATTGTTTATATAAACCGGGTGTTGCAAAGCCACTATCTCCACGAAGGAGAAGTTTAATTTCCGGAAAATTTTCAAGATATTCATCAAGTATAGGCTGCAGAAAGTCCACAACTCCTGTGCTTGAATACTGAGTCCCATCGCGAAGCTGAATTTTAATAGCTTCCGGCATCTGAATGCTATAAACTTTCTTTCGAAGAATTTGATTTATTGAAAGGAACTGATTCAGTGAATTCTCATCCATTCTATTATGAAATCTTGAAATGGTTGGTTGTGATTAAAGTGTCTTTATTCAGCACTACTTTAAATACAGGATCATTTGTCAGTTCATCTTAAGAATCATTGGTCTTAAATGATTGACTGAAAAGTTTATCAATGCCAAGTTTATTTACGAATTCTTTTATAAGAAGTAAGCCTACATCGGATAATAAATCGCCTCAATCGAAGTTAATTTTAATTTTTCTATTGCTTTCAAATGATAAGGTGTTTACAATACTCATAAAGGGCTCCTTTGTGTAATTTTGTTAAGTTTTAGCACAAATGGATGCTCTTTTTTCTTCACTTAATACGTGAAAGCAATATTTTGTTAAAATATAGTAATTGTGTGGCTTTCAGCCACTTTCATGGCGTTACCATGAATAATCTAGGTTAATTTGATTTCTCTGGTCAACAACCATATTAATAATTATATTAGTATCTAAAAGGACATAGTTCATAAATTAAATCTCCTCGTATTTTTTATACCTTCATCTCCAGAAGTAATACCCGTAACTGTCCTAATACCATTGTAATAATTAGTAAAATTTTCCTATTTCTTCTAATAACTTTTCAATATCATCGTTTTCATCTACATAATCCATATAAATTGTTCCACCTGATTCCAAATATGATAACCATCCTTGTAAACACATAGTGTATTCATCATTCAAGTCTGTTAAATCTGCGTATTTCCCAACATAATTGTTATATGCACAATATCCTTCAAGTCTTACAGGGTACAAATGTGAATAGACAAATTCTTCTATAAGTTTCACATACCCGTCTGCATCAATGACCAGTTTGTTATTCTTTGAATCATCTCCGTTTCTCAATTCTACTTCCAATTCCTCATATGTAAATAAATGACTCGGTTTACCTAATCGCTGTATCTCAAGATCAAATATTTGTTCATATCCAATATCAAATTCAACTCCTGCCTTTTCACATTGTTTCTTAACAAAATTTTGCAGTTCATTAACTAATTGTATAGCAGCATTTTTATCATAAACTAAATATCTCTTAACATCCTCTGTTTCACATTGTAATTCCCCATTCTCACAAAGATAATTTTCTTCAAAATAACTGTTTTCTAATCCATACTTTATGCAATAACAAATTTTTGCATCTTGACTTCTCCTTACATCCACTATATTTTCAGAAAAATCCCATTGTTTTATATTTTCAATTACAAACGCCTTACATTTTTTATACTTCTCTCTTTGCCTTTTCCCCTCTGCCTCCTTTTCAATAGGATTTTCTATTGATGCAAATGGATTCTTATTTGCCAATCCCATAAATATATCATTTGGAAATGTTAATCTACATTGCCTTAGATTTAAAATATACTTTTTAAACTCCTCTGCTGTCATTTTACTATGTCGAGCATCATATGTACCGCTGATATCATTATATATAGATGTTTTTACAAAGATAACAAAACTCCCACTTAAATGCCTAGATACAATTCTGTAGTCCTTGGGTAAAGATGTACCATCCTCATAATAACCATAGTTTCCACACTTCCATGAAATATAATGCCCCGATACATCCTCCGTCAAAATTTCGTATATTTGACCATCATCAATTTCAAAAATAGGCTCCAGTTCATCTAATTCTAAGCGAAAATAACTCCATATATAATCTTTCTCAATATTCTCAGCATATAGACATTTAGGCTTAACAATTACATTACTCAAAGATTTTATACAAATGCATCCATCTTCTCCTGTTCTTTCTGCAGATTTAAAATCTTCACCTCCACCACTCGGAAAAAACATGTGATTAATATTCGGCATCCTTCCAAGAAAATTTAATACTGTGATAATATCATCAACATTACTCCACTTGGCTGAATCTGGCACAATTTTTCCAAACAAAGTATTTTGGATAAATTTCCACTGGCTTAAATTACTTTTTTCAAAATCCGCTCTTATTTCTAACCATTCTTTAAGTCGTTTTCCAAACTGTTCCATTGTTGGACGAAGTTCAGGTTCCTCACGTGTAGAATCATATAACAATTCTTCTAATTCAACAATATGCTCCCCTCTTAAAATTCCTGACAATCCCATTAGTTTGCTCTCTGCATCATACGTTCCATCAAATCCTGTTTCATTACGTGTCAAAAGCATCCATAAGGTTTTTGCTAAAGAATATACATCTGCTTTTTTACCATCTGAATCTTTTGCATTTCTTTTCATTTCTGGCGCAATAGTTGTCTTTGCCCCTACTGACTCTTTTATCTTAGTCAAATTTTCTTTTTCTGGATAATCAACTAGCCCGAAATCCCCAAAGCAGTATCCACCCTTATAAAAATATATATTACTCGGCTTAATATCCCTATGAACTATTCCTTTTTTATGTAACACATTCATTACATTTGCCAATTCAATTACACAATTTGCAATTTGTTCTACTGTTTCCTGTCCTGTAAACTTTTTTGCAATCGGCTCTGCAATTGGCATTGCATACCAATACTTCTTTTTATTATTTTCATCTGGCAGTCCAGCGTCAAAAATTGGAATTATTCCTTTAACTGAATCCTGTATTTTTTGTACTAATCGTGTTTCTATACAAAACCTGTCTTTTTTTTCTTCAAAAAATCTTCCTCCAGTCTTTAATTCCTTAAGTGCTACCATACTCCCTGTTTTTACATTTTTTGCCAAATAAACATTTGCATTTCCTCCGCTCCCTATCAGTCCAGAATTTTCTATTTTATAGTCTAAATATGCCATATCCTTTTCTCCTTTTGCAAAACTACCTTAACACGATATATTTATTCATCTATTTCATTTAACCTATTGCTAATTGAAAAAACAAACTCTATAACACTTAATTCATTAAACAACTGTATACACTCATAGTGTTCAATCACTCTACAACTCTTTCCATGCAAAATTCCTGCATTTCTACCGTACATCTCTTAATTGTTCTCTCCGACTTCCCTACAAGCTCCGATATCTTCTTTTGAGTTAATGCAGGATTATTTTTTAAGGTATTTATAATAGCTAATTCTTCCAAAGATATTTTCAAAGTGCCATTTTGGCACTTTGGAACTGAATCATTGGCACTTTGAATGTCACTTTGGCCATCAAAATCAATATGCATATATCGATTTTTTAAATCATGCTTCGCATCCATTAAAAGATTTTCAAAGAATAATTCAAGAAATTCACTTGTAGCATGAATACCTGCTCTCAGATTATTATAATTTGCTCGAACTAGAGCATTTCTGAAATACCATGAATTTTTGGCAAATGTATCATTACTTATGGTAAAGACGAATGTCTTTAAATATTTAATAATAAATACTGCTGTCGATCTTGTATTTCCTTCCCCAAACGGATGGATTTGCCATATACCTGATGTAAATTTAGCAAAATGTCTAATAGCCTCATGTATATTCAGTCCCTTATATGAAAAGTTCTTCTCCTGCGAAAAGTCATAATCAAGTGTAGCCCTAATACTGTCAAACGATGCATACAGTACTGTATCCCCTTTAAGCACCCACTCATTTTTTATAATATTGTAATCTCTTATTCTTCCGGCATAATGAAGTACACCTTCAAATAATTTACGATGAATATTTTGTAATTCTACCGGTGAAAATTGAAAGGTCTTCTCTCCCAGTAATTTTACAATTCTAACAGATACAATATCCGCTTCTTTAGTATCTCCTTCCACACCATCCTTGTCTTTTCTCTCTTTATAATAACTGCTTATAAGCCTATCCGCTTCAGAAATACTGATTTTGCCTTCAATATGCTCTTTTGCAGTTTCAATCAAGTATTTTGAAGGCTTAAGTCCGTCTACATCCTGAAGCCCGATAGCAGTTTTCCATGCATTACTCTTTTCTACCTTATCCGGTTCACCTTGGTGTATGTATTCGTTTAGCTCAAGATTCCAACTATTGTATGGCAAACAGATCACCTCCTCCTGCAATTCATCTGATATTATTTTATCATTTCCATACTAAGCCATATAAAATGCCTCCTATGATTTTATATTTTATCATAGAAGGCATTTCCCTTAATAGTTATTTTCAAAAAAGATTCACTCACTCATCAAAGATATACCCTAGCTTTGGCAAAGAAAGTTTATCGTCTGCTTTTAAAATATAACACTCCAAACGCATTCTAATCATTACTTTGAAATATTTTCTTACTTATCTTTGGATATTTGTCTTTTACTTCACTTAAATATTCATACAAATCAATACGTTTATTATCTGGTGTATTCATCTTCGTATCACACAATATATTAAGCAGCTCAGAGTCTAAATACAACGATGATCTTTCTTCGATAAGATCTAACATTCTATCCTTATCCCAGTTCTCACAAAAATCATTACCGTTTCCACCTAAATTAATTTGTTGAATGTTACGACACAAATTACCATATAGCTTTTTCTCTTCATTTGAATTAAATAACTCTCTCTTAAACTTTTCCTTAAAATTCTGTATAAGTTTCTGTATCCATCCCTCCTTAGTATTTCCCTTTGAACTGAAATAATCATTACGATAAATTTGATCATTAAGATTCATTTTTTTTAAAATGTAATAATAGTCTTGTTCATCGTAATAATCCTTGCATATTTCAATTTTGCCAAACTTTTCAGCTGCATCTATAAAATTTTGCCCTGATGTACAATATTCTATCAAATTTTTTTTGAATATATCAACACATCCTCTATGATCTACTTGTTTTAAAATCAACTTTAACTCTTCTTCTGATAATTTATCTTCAATAGACATTCTTTTAAGGTGTTCTTCAATATTATCGACTAAAAATATTGCTGTTAATTCTAATACATGTTGTGCTCTATCTAAGCAATCCGCTCTATTTAAATTATTTGTGTACATTTTTTTAATGGATGACTCTACAATTTGTTTGGCATACTTATTTAAACAAGCATATATCCCCGGATTCTGCTCTATAAACCTTATAAAATTCATAATTCTACTTTTATACTTAAAATCAACCAAATCAATTTCTTTTATTTCTTCTATTTTAGAATAATTTTTATTACTCAGCCAATCAATAAATGTCTCCCCTCTAATATTATTTAAAAAATAATCCTCATTTTTTTAATAAGTAGGTTATAATTACTCGGTTCTTCTCTATATAAAGCTGATATAGCCATAAAATAAAGATATCTATTTTCATTACTGTCCTCATCATCTTTAATAAATACTTCTTTATGTAAATATTTATATAATGCATCTTTTCTTTCCTGCGTCATCCTATCAAAATACTTAATCTGTAAGTATTTCTCTAATCCATATTCTCCTACTCTTTTATAGTAATCCTTAAAATCTGATACTATTTCCTTATTTATATTCTTCGCAAGTATAGCATCTCTTAAAAAGACTATTTCAAATGCTTTCCTTATCAAATCAGCTGCAGTCTCTTTTCTTATTTTTTTTAAAGATAATTCATTATCACCACTAATTATAGGATGAGCTGCATAATTTCTCTCTTTTTTTAGATGTAAGAGTTCCTCTTTTTCTACAGAGGATATTATATTCATTTCATCACAGATTTTTTCTATAAGTTTAGTTTCCCACTCTGGGCTATTAACATTTTTTCTTTGTATCTTCTCTACCTCAGTGTATATTTTTTTAGCATTTTTATCGTTATATATGTCTTTTAATACAATTATTTTTTGTATTAAGTCAAACACCACCGTTGTATACAAAACAACAACACTCGCTCTGTAATTCCCATTCCTATAACATGAAACTACTTCTTTTAAGTACTCCTTTGTTTTGGGACTTACAACCCTTTCCATTTGCTCCTCTAATATAAAGTCTTCCATTATAATAACCTCCTTATCAATCAATAAATCTTACGGTATAGCATATATTTTTCTATATATCCTATCATTCTTCGTAAGGGCTTATTGTCATAGTTCGTTTCTTGGTTGCTTAAAATGTTCACACATTTCAGCTTACACTATTTCTTTAATGGTTCCATCTAATGAATTTTTAAGTACATCTTGAATATCTTCAGCTGATTCAATGTCATACTCTTGAACAAGTTGCTGAATGATATTTCTTTTACCTTCAGTCATTATGGTCTTGTGTACGGGTTTCTTCTCTCTTTTTGCCATAATAAAAAGCCTCCTACAATTTCATATTTTATCATATAAGACCTTTGCTTTAATAGCTATTTACATAAAAAGTTTCACGCACTATATAAATATGTGTCTAGGATTCTGGGTACATAGCAATATGCCCCTACTTTTTAACATAACTTTACTTTTTCCATTATTTCAATACCACTTTCACTTAATCTTTTTCTTCCCACTCTTCAATAAAAAGTCTCCTCTATTTATAATCCCTTGCTAAAAACATTGATTAAATACAACTCTTATATGTTCCCATTTATAATTAGAAGAATATAAATTAATAATTTTCACTCAGGTTTACGCATTTTTCTCAATCTGTCAGCTTCTTCAGAATTTGCCTGTAATGCATCTTTATCTTCTAATAAAATTGGTATATTTCTAAAAATTTCATCAATGTAATTATGATACATATTATCACATGATACTGTATGCATATAAGGTACATATCCAAACCTTATATAACTTAGAACTTTCCTCATCATTTGACCAGAAGAACAAACACAATGTAACTCACCCAATGACATATCCCTAAAAATCTTACTAGCTACATAGCATTCATCTGTTGAATTGTAAACTCCATCTTCCCCTTTGTATTTTATATTCATATCATCCGCATATATATATTCATCTGGTATCCCTTTTTCAACTAGAAATTTTCTTCCAGCTTCACTAAGCGATATACAATCTATTACTCCATTGTCCATATGAATACTACCGGGAACATAAATGTAAACCTTATTTCCCTTTTCAATCATTTGATAAAATAATTGTATGCCAAGCAATAATCTTTTTTCAAACTCTTCATTTGGTTTAAAGCCATCTATCAATGGATGCTGAGCTGCCACTTCTATTAAAATACCCTTGCCAGATTTTGCATCCAGTGTATTTTTTTTCGCATTATTATAAAATTCAATCCATCTATTATATAGTTTTTCTCTATTCATTCTTTTCTCCTATTGCTTCAACTTCATTAATTGGTTTAGAACAATGCTCCCAAATAATATCGAAGTTCGTTTCCATCATATCAACAAAATTTATTTCATTATCATAAATTATGTCTCTTTTCTTTTCACCTCTAAGCACAAATGCTTTTGTCGATTTATACGGTGGTAATGTCATTGTAAGCCATGCTTTTATAGTTCCATCACCATAATAGGCTATGATATACGGTAATCTGTACTCTGAAGAATACATTTTGATTTCTATCCCGCTATATCCATGATATTTTCCTATTAAATCTAAAATCTCTGTTGATATATGTTGCTCTCTTTCCCTCATCCTTTTACCAGCATTATCAATTTGATTATACTCCATATTCTCAATATCTGTTAGAAATTTACTATTAATTTCACTGCATAAAAATTTAATCTTTACCCCTCTATCTAGTGCCCTTTTTAAATAAATTTCATTTGAATTGAGATAATGAAAACCTGAAACATTTATTATTTTTATTTCTACTGCATTATCACACATACTCTTCACTTCAAGTTTTGACTGTTTATTTGTACTTGTATTCACGAAACCTAATTCAGACATTTTACTTGAAAAAATAAGCTGTGAAATATATTTTTTTACAAAAATCACACCAACTAATGCTGTAATAAGTGTTACTACTAAACTGGAAAATATGCTTGTTATTGCATCTCCCCAATTAATTAATTGTAAACACCACATATTAACCTCCATAATCTACACATTATTATCACTTACTCACATTTATTATCTAATATCATTCTATTTTTATATATTGAAACTCAACTATCTTATGGAAATGGATAATCTATTCTTATGACACACTCTCTTATCCACTGTTTCTATTCTATTATCATGCTTCACACTTGTAATGTCAAACCTATATGGTATGAATATTTTTAACGCTCTCTTATCTAACATCGTTCAAGTAAACACACACTCTCCGTATGATAGCTCCTCGCAAACTGATCCACCACCGTAAGTTTCTTTAGCTCGTATTTCTTCTCGCACAACATCTTTAAATCCCTTGCCAGTGTGGAGGAATCGCAGCTTACATATACTATTCTTTTTGGCAACAACTTCAGCATTGTGTCTATTGCAAGCTTATCAAGACCTTTTCTTGGAGGGTCTACCACTATTACGTCTATATCTCTTATATTGCCGTTTTCGTATTCACCTGTGATGACTTCTTCCGCCTTGCCTACGAAAAACTTCACATTTTCTATATTGTTAAGCTTTGCATTCTCTCTTGCATTTTGTATTGCGGCGTCCACTATTTCCACGCCGTATACAAACTTTGCAGACTTTGCTAGGAAAAGTGAAATCGTACCTATGCCGCAGTACATATCCCAGACTGTTTCTTCACCGGTCAGTGAGGCATACTCTAAGGCCTTAGAGTATAGCTTTTTTGTCTGCACAGGGTTTACCTGATAGAATGACTGTGGCGATATTCTAAACTTTACATCACCTATATAATCCTCTATATAGTCGTTGCCGTAAAGAGTAACTGTTTTTTCTCCCAAGATGACATTTGTATTCTTTTTATTTATATTTATGGAGACGGACTTTAAGTCACTTCCAAGCGTAGTACATAGGCTCTCTACAAGCTTGTCACTATGTGGCAGGCTGTTTGCATTTATAACTATGCACACCATCAACTCACCTGTGGAAAAGCCCTTTCTGATAAGCACATGTCTTACCACACCTTTTCCGATCTCCTCATCATAGGCAGGAATATTATACTTATCCATAAAATCAAGCACTGTTTTTAATACGATCTTATTTTCTTCTATGCCTATTATACAATCATCAAACTCAACTATGCTGTGAGTTCTGCCGGCAAAATATCCTGTGATATTTTTGCCGTTCTTTCTTCCGAAGGGAAATTGGGATTTATTTCTGTACCTTATCGGATCTTCCATACCGATAATTTCTTCAATCTCTACATTTGAGAGGTCAAACCCACCTATTCTTTTTAGATGATTTTCCACTTTATTTTGCTTTAGTCTAAGCTCCGCACTATAATCAAGACTTTGTAATGTACATCCGCCACAGCTTCTTGCCACCGGACATTTGGCCTCTATTCTGTCGGGGCTCTCCTTAACTATGCTGTCAAGTCTTGCATATCCGTAGCTTTTCTTTGTTTTCATCACCTTTGCTGTGACTTTATCACCTATAACAGTATCTTTTATAAACCATGTGAAGGCATCGGTTTTTCCGATGCCTTCGCCATTTTCTCCAAAGTCTGTTATATCAACTGTTATCATTTCACCTTTTTTGTAACTTGCCGTATTATCAGTTTTCATATATCTCCATTACTAAACTTATCAGACTGTTTTGATAATCAGCCTATATTTATCGACTTTATATTATACACTTGTCTTTCTGTAATTGCTCTCAAGTAACTTATTATAACCGAGCCATCCTGTAGCTCCGTCCTGTCCCTGTGCCAACAGCTCAATAAATGTCTCCATCTTTGCATCCGCATTATCTGCAAGATTAAGTGCCAAAGCTTCTATAAGCGCAGGTTTTTTAGGTGAACCGTATTCAAGCTCTCCGTGATGAGCCAGTATACAATGTATAAGCTCATTTGAAAGCTTCTTCGGGAAGCCCGGAATCTTGTCGATATGTGCTTTTAATATCTCAACACCTATCACTATATGTCCCACAAGCTGACCTTCGTCGGTATAATCGTTTGCAGGGAATGCCGACAGTTCTCTGGTCTTTCCTATATCATGACAGAGTGCCGATGTTATAAGCAAATCTCGATTCAATGATTCATAGTTACTACAAAAATATTCACAAAGTTTCGCCACTCCCAGAGTGTGTTCAAGTAATCCGCCAAGGAATCCGTGATGTACGGTCTTTGCTGCGGACGATGCCTTAAAGGTAGTCTGAAATTCAAAATCATCTATAAAGATTGCTGTCAAAAGCTTATTTAGGAACGGATTTTTTACCGACTTTATCTTATCTTTCAGTTCGCCAAACATCTTGTCGATATCTTTTTTGGATACCGGTACATAGTCGGACGGTGTATACTCCTTCTCATCCGCTTCTCTTATTCTTGCCACCTTAAGTTGCAATACATTGTTAAAAGATGTAACATCACCGTCCACTACAACAAATGTCATAGCGTCCACATCGGAGATACCCGGAGAATATAAATCCCATATCTTTGCATCAATGCTTCCTGTCTTATCATGCAGGCTCAGACTGGCGTACTCTTTGCCGGTCTTTGACATTGCAATTGTCTTTGTCTTGCACAGATAAACCTCTGAAACATGCATTCCTTCTTTTAAGCTTTCAATAAATTTCATCTTCTACCCTTCTAGCTCCTGGCACCAATTGTTGTCTCAAAATTCAGTTCTGTAAAACCATCTTTACCGGAACGGCTCACTTTGATATTTACCACTTGGTTTGGCTTCAGCTTTTCCATTATATTTTTAAACCCTATAATAGAGTTCACTTCCTCGTCACCAATCATGGATATTATATCACCTGATTGTATACCTATATTGTAGGCCGGAGAATCTGCCCTTACTTCCGTGACATAGACTCCGTTCGGTATCCCTTCCGGTGCCTTATCCTTATCTATATCTATTGCACGAACTCCCAGATATGAGGAGCCCACACCGTTAGTCATATTTTCAATAAGCATCTTCAAATCCGATATACCATATGCCATTGATATAGGGCTGTCGCCGTCCAAATTTGAAATCACACCTACCAACTCACCTGATGTATCTATCAAAAACGTACCTCTGTTGTCCAAATGCTTGTCACAGTATATTACCCTGCCATATCCGTCAAAAAAGCTTGCATTTTTTTCAATAGCGGTGACATTGCCGATATCAAGACTTCTTGACACTCCCACCGGACTGCCTATGGCCAATATAAATGCACCTTTCTTCAGCTGATATGAATTTCCAAGTACAATAGGTTCTATACTCTTGACCTTTTCTCCCATAGAAGAGATATCTACGGAAAGTATCATAAGATTGGTCAGGCTGTCAGTTCCGAGTACATTAGCTTCTTTCACGCTGCCGTCAAAAAATCCTACTCTGATACCGCCCTCTATAGACATATTTGTGGTCAATACAATAAGATTATCACCGGACTTTGCTACTACAATTCCTGAACAACTGCTTTCATTTTGTAATGTGTTGTCAAACCAATCCGTATTTGTGGTGATTGCACTTATCTTCACTATTGTATTATCTTTATTTTCCGCAACCTTGCTTAGACCGGCATACATCTGTTCCAAGTTCTTTTCACTCAAGTCTATACTTTCTATAGCCGATGCCACTATATCTTCTACAGGCTCAGAAGACTCCGCCTCCTCACTTCCTTCAATGCTTGTCTCCTCCTTCGGAATCTGTATAGTGGTTTTTGTCTTTTTGCTTAGTATGTTTTTGTTTATAATATGTGATGTCAACGCCGTAGTCGGGCCTGCAACCATTCCAAAAACAACAGCAAGGCAAGCTGCCGAGACAATCCTCTTACGCTGATCTTTTTTCTCTTCTATAATAGTCTGCTTTATAAAAGGATTTTTCTCATCAGACTCATGGTCTTTTTTTGTATTTGGCATAAAAACCCTCTGCTTTCAGGATATATATTACATAATATCTCGCTCTCCCTAAGTAAGATTATAAAGGTTTACAGCCGATTTATCAAGCAAATGTAACACCGATTTAACATAAACTACATAATCTTAATTAAAGCCTCTTAAGAGTTTCCCTCTTTAATATAAAGTAAAGACTTGCAGCCACAGGAACCGCCACAAATACTCCGAATATGCCGAAAAGACTGCCTCCAAGTGCCACCGCAACTATTACCCACATGCCCGGAAGTCCTACAGAGCTTCCCACCACTCTCGGATATATTATATTGTTTTCAAACTGCTGTACTACAGTATGTACTATGATAAATATAATCATACTTGAAAAGGACTTTGTAATTATCATAAGTGCCCCGATAAAGAGTCCCGCATAAGCTCCTATTACAGGTATAAGCGCCGTAACCCCCACCAATATGGATATCGAAGATGCATAAGGCAACCTCGCTATAAGCATCACAATATAGAGCAGTACACCGAGTATTATCGCCTCTTTTACCTGACTGATAAAATAATTTCTGAAACTTTTATTAAAAATACTCAGTACATCAATTACAGTATCTCTCTTTGACGGTAAAAAGGCTCTTAAAAGTTTATCACCCTGCACCGCAATTCTTTCCTTGTCCACAAGTATATAAATTGCAAACACCACCGCCATAAAGACAGATATTACAGTATTAAAAAATCCCGATATTTTGCTTATCACTCCCATAAGGATATTTCCTACACTTGACATTACACTGTGTATAAGCTTTGTGACATAACCTGAAATATCTATATTGTTGATATCAACATTCATTATATCGGCAATCTTGTCCACTATATTGTTTTTACTTATGCTTTCAATTATCTTTTTTATATCGCCGGGGTCTGTATACATTATTGAAAACATTATCTTTACAAGTTGCGGAATAATAAGACCAAGAAGCAAACCTATCACCAGCACAAATGTAAATATTGACAATACTATTGATACAGTTCTGATAATCTTTTTATTGTGAAATTTTTTCAACAGTAAATCTTCATACGCATCCATAAGAATATTTATAATATATGCCATCATTGCGCCTGCCACAAAAGGCATCAATGTATTTGTCACCCTTAGTATATACCTCTCTACAGTCCCGAAATACCTGACTGTTGCGTATACTATAATCGTTGCAATCACAATATATGCAATGTATTTTTTCTTTATATTATTCACAATATTACCCTTCCGTCATTTTGCAAATCACTATCTTATCTACCTCATCGCTGATAAATACATTTTCATCAAAAATATCCAGTACTCTGAATTTAGAGTATCCTCTTGGCAATGTGATATCCACAAGTTCCAAATCTGAGAGTCTCAGTAATTTTTGTTTGCCCTTCCACTCATCTGTTTTAAAAATAGGGGATAATATCAGGTATTCCTTATCTGCACTGAATTTTCCTCTGACTCCGCGCTTTCCCTGTAGTTTATCCAATCTTTCCGCTCCCCATATTTTCTTTTTATAAACTCCGTCTTTTGTTATTTCCACATACCAATAATACTTGTAAGTACTAAGTCCTGCCGGGTTTACAATATCGGCTTCTAAGAATACATATATAGAACCATCCTTTATCATCATACTTCCGATTTGCGGATAGTTATATTTAAAATCCATCTTATAATAAAGTCCGTCCGACTCAGACAATGATTCGAAAAATCTTTTCATTGTATTTTCCGTTGTAAATACCGGCTGTAATATATCTTCAAATTTTATAGTATTTTTGTCTTTATTATATTTAAAAAATGTAAAACTGTTGGCAGCCATCGCCTCCACACTTACACGACAAATAACAGGATAATTTTCGTTCTCTCCCAAAGCTGAAATCTCTGTTATATTTTCAGCAATACAAGGGTTTTCTATATTTATGGGAGTAAATACTTCGCCGTCCGCTTCCATTTTCCATGCCTTATTTTTAGTAATTGAAATTATGCCGTCATCCGTATTTAGCAGCAGGTTGGCACTTCTGTCATCTGTATTTATGGGAATAAACTTATATTCATTATTCCTTAACCACAAAACACCCTTATTTTTCTCACTGTCAATACAGTAAATAACAAATTCATCCTTCGCCCTTGCAAAATAATTCTTTGCATATATCGGTGCATACTTATACGAAACCTCAAAAAGAGTTATACCTTCTATATGCCTCTCCGAAAGCTTTTCCAATTTTATTTTCATAATCTTATTAAATCTCCACTATTCTGTCTGCAAAATCTTTTGCTTCATTTATATCATGTGTAACAAAGATTGCACTTTTTCCATCAGTATACTCTTTTATAACCGTCATAGCCACAGCTTTTGTCTTTTCGTCAAGCCCCTTTAGCGCCTCATCAAATATATAAAGCTCTGCGTTTTTTGCAAGGCATCTTGCCAGTGCAACTCTCCTTTTTTGTCCACCGCTCATTGTATTTACTTTCTGTGTGCTGTCAATCCCAAGCTTACCCAAGATTTCTTTTGCAAGACTCTTATTTCCTTTCAATAAGCATACATTTGAGATTGCGCAAAAGTCTTCACAAAGTCTGTTCTCCTGAAATACTGCAGATATCTCATTTGGAAGTTCCATCTCACCGCCGTCCGGAAGTTCAAATCCCATTATAATATTCAAGGCAGTGGTCTTTCCCTTCCCCGACTTTCCCATAATTGCGATATGCTCACCTTCGCCCACATTTAGATTAAAGTCCTTTAAGACCTCCACATCTTTAAAGCTCTTACATATATTTTTCAGTCTCATCAATAAACCCTCTTTAACATATAGAAAAACCTCTTTATCATAAGTACTGCCAGTCTTTCAAATATCGCACTGCATATGATGACTGTCAGCGTTATCGCAAATACCTTTGAAGTATCCAAATACATCTTCGCATCAAACAGAAAAAATCCGAGAGTATCTTTGGGTCTGCCTATTACCTCCGCCGCAATACCCGACTTGAATGCAATACCTATGGATGCCACACTTGCCGACAAAAGAAACGATTCAAGTGCAGGCAGATAAATATATATAAGTTTGGCATTATTGCTCATCTCAAATATCTTCGCCATCTGAAGCATCTTCACATCCACAGACTTCAGCCCTTCCAATGTATTGGCATAAAATATAGGCATCACCATAAAAAAGCATACAAATAAAGAGAGTCCACCGCCTCCAAGCCATATAAGTATGATGATTACAAATGACGCCACAGGTATAGAGCGAATCACCATAATATAGGGTGAAATGTAGACTTCAAACAGCTTAAATCTGTATGACAGCCCTGCAAGAAATATCCCCACTCCGGCACCTGATAAAAATCCTAAAAGTATTTTGCATACACTTTTCCACATCCCCGTCCAAAAAATACCGCTAAGTCCAAGTTCAAACAGTGCTTTCAATACCTCTATAGGTGATGACAGTAAAAATGACCTGTCAAGAATCATTGCCGCTATTTGCCAAAACAGCAGTGCAAAAAGCACTGCTGTAATCTTGTGTAACTTACTTTTATTCATATTATTTTCCGGTATAGTAGAACTCTTCTCCCGGCAATGCGCCTCCTACAGACTTCGGGTCCGCATCAAAGAGTGTCTTTAAATATTCTTCGGCATCCTTCTTCATCTCATCACCTGTGATGGAAACCAAGTTACAGTAAGGTATTGCCTTGGCTGCAACAGGTGCTTTGATAATACCGTTTTCTTCTACAAGCTTGGATGCATCTTCCACATTCTCATTTATCCATTTCACAGAATCTGTGTAGTTTGATAAAAACTCATCTACAAGTTCCTTGTTTGACTCCAAGAAATCGCTTCTTACAAATATTCCCGATGTGATAAGTTTTCCGCCTGCTCCTATAGCATCCCACTCCTTTGTAAGGTCTATTACCGTCTTAAGTTCAGGCATCTTTGTCTGTGCCACCGTAACAAAAGGCTGCGGAAGCATCACTACGGCATTGTCTGTATTTTCAACCGCCGCCAATACCTCGTCTGCAGATGATTTCCAATCCATAGTTACATCCTTATTTATATCCATACCGTGTGCAGACAGAATATAGCTGAGTGAATACTCAGGTGTTGCACCCTGACCATGTGCTGTAATTGTCTTACCCTTAAGGTCCTCTATAGTCTTTATATTCTGATCACCCTTTTCAAGGATATAGAGTATACCGAGTGTACTTGCATTAAGCATTACCACCTTACCGTCAGACTTGTTGAATAGTACCGAACCCATATTTACAGGTAATGCGGCAATGTCCACCTCGCCGTTTAAAAGCTTAGGCGCCATAACGTCAGGTGCATCTTCCATATCAAAGGATACACTGTATGAAAGGCTGCCTTTCTTCGCATCGTCTAAGAGCTTGACCATTCCCATACTTGTAGGTCCCTTAAGTCCTCCAAGTTTTATGGTACCGAGGCTCTCCTCATTTTCAGAACTTTGAGCTACAGTTGTCTGATCGCTGCTACTTTCACTTGCACTGCTGCTTTCTTTTACATTTGCTTTTCCACAGGCTGAAAGTGCCAATACGGCACATGCCATTATCGCTAATAATCTTTTTTTCACAAAAAACCTCCAAAATGTTTATTCCGAGCAAATAAATCCTCTTAATTATAAAGTTTCTCAATAAGATACTCATTATATCTTATGCCAAAAAGGAGCAAAACCTCTTCAGTTTTACTCCTTTTATTTTAAAGAATTTTCATAAAAATATCAATATTTTAGTTATTATCTTCCTTGATATTATCTACAGCATCATGAACAGCATCCTTTGCGTCTTCAACATGATCTTTTACTTCATCTACAACATTATCGGCTGCGTCCTTTGCATCTTCTGCAAAGTCCTCTGCATGGTCCTTAACATCACTTGCAGCATCCTTTAAGTCATCAACCTTGTCGCTAACTTCTTCTTTGAGGTTAGTTGCTCTCTCTGCTGCGGCAGCTTTTACTTTTTCTATCTCTTCTTTAAAGCCGTCTATATTTAACAGATGTGACTTTATATTATCACAAAATTCCTTAACCTCTTCAGGAACTTCCTCACCTCTTGCAAATCTTTCAAAAAGTGCATCGCTTAATTTCTTCTTTTCTTTCTCAATCTCCGCATTCTCTGCAGAAATCTTTGTATTAAGCTTGCTGATCTCCAAAGCGTCATTTGTCTTATCACCTACCTGCTTTGCAAAATCACCTGCAGACTTACCGATATTCTTTGCAACATCACCTAATTGATCAAAAAATCCCATTTTGATACCTCCTCAATATATATAATCTGTCATTGAACTGTTAACCCGAATCAAATCTGATTTAGTCAATTATATCAAATACAAATAATTTTGCAATTTATTTTATCTTAATATTTATTATGTTTTTGATATCTTTTACATCTTTGTTTTGAGAATATGTCTAATACCTATACATCAATTATTATTTTCCTGCAAACTCTGCAAAGGTAGGCAATGCAACATATTTCACCCCAAACAGAAGAGAGCTTTACATCCTTTTTATCAAAGTTGAACATATAGTTTAGACTGCTTCTGTTTTCATAATCACTCTTCCACTTAAGCGAATATCTTCCGGGAGGTATACTCCCCTTTTCCATTACTCTGCCGCAATACGGGCATTTCATATAATAACTTCTCATAATCTTCCCTTTCATAATAATCTAATAAATATATGATATATTATACCGGTAGCAAGTTGTCTTATATAAATCCTTCTTACTGTTAAATATCAATTATTATTATTTTGCACTCCCTGCAAAGGTAGGCTATACACTTCTTCTCATCCCAAATTGTTGGATAATACTTACTCGTCAATTCTATTACTTTATCTTCATCTTCCTGAGAAAGGAAATATAATAACTCCTCATACCATTTACCTTTTTCGTGTTCAGGAATCCACTTGATATCATGAGGTGAATCCCCTCCACCTCTGGGAATTTCTCCCCTTTCCATAATCTTTCCACAGTATGGACATCTTTTATTAAACTTTTCCATATAACCTCCTAACAAAATAATACTTCATACTTTAAAAATATCTTTGTTTCTAAATAAAATAAGTATCTTTTGTTTATTATTATTCCTTTTTATATAAATTCTTGCACTCAAGTTCTCTACTCTATCCCATGGAGAAAGCAAGTAACAACCGCTTATACCGTTGATTTCAGACTGTTCACTGTTGTACGTATATTTAATTCGGGCTGTAAGATAATTGCCGATTCTAATCATATTTATCGGAATGACTCCGGTAACAAAACATTCATAACACAAGCCTTCTTTTTCCAATATTTTAAGTTTATATTTATCAATTTTTGCCTTTAACAACAGTATTAAACCAACCACAATCCATAGAGCACCATTGTACAAAAATGCAACACTTCTATCTTGAAAAAACCAAAATAACCCTACTATAAAAAATGGAATTCCAAATCCCAATTCTATAAATTTACCCAGTCGATTCCACGGAGTTTCTATAACTTCCATTTAGTTTCCTCCATTTATTTGCCATGATTTGTAAATAACATTTTAATAAGTAAAGCACAAAGGGCATATACCTACCCTAAGGTAAGTATACACCCTTTTATTAAAATAATATAGAAGGTATCAATTTTACATCAAGCTTAAGAATAATTCCTTGATCTCCTCAAACTTAGGATCTCTAGGGTTGCCCGGTCTGCAGGCATCATCCATGGCTGACTGTGACAAGAAGTCTACATCCTCAGGTTTTACAATCTCTTTCAAATCCTTCGGAATGCCCACATCTTCAGAAAGCTTCTTTACCGCATCAACAGCCGCCTTTTTGTACTCGGCTTCGCTCATGTTCTCTGTGCCCTCAACGCCCATAGCCTTGGCAACGTCTCTTAACTTCTCGCCTACAGCATCGGCATTATATTCCATAACTGTAGGAAGTATGATAGCGTTTGCCACACCGTGAGGTGTATCATACAATGCGCCAAGTCCGTGTGCCATTGAATGAACTATTCCAAGTCCGCAGTTAGAAAATCCCATTCCTGTAAGGTACTGTCCTACAGCCATGCCTTCTCTTCCCTCTGCGGTATTTTCTACAGCACCGCGAAGTGACTTTGAAATAAGCTCGATAGCCTTTAAGTTAAACATATCTGTTATAACATTTGCACCCTTTGTTGTGTATCCTTCGATAGCATGTGTAAGTGCATCCATACCTGTTGATGCTGTAAGCCCTTTCGGCATACTTGACATCATATCAGGATCTACAAATGCCACTACAGGAATATCATGTGCATCTACACAGACAAACTTTCTCTTCTTCTCAACATCGGTGATAACATAGTTTATAGTAACCTCCGCTGCTGTACCTGCTGTTGTAGGTATTGCAAATATCGGAACTGAAGGATGCTTTGTAGGTGAAAGTCCCTCAAGACTTCTTACATCCTCAAACTCAGGATTTGCAATAATTATACCGATAGCCTTTGAGGTGTCCATAGATGAACCTCCGCCGATAGCTATTATGTAGTCGGCTCCGGATTTTTTGAAAGCCTCAACTCCGGTTTGAACATTCTCAATAGTAGGATTTGCCTTGATATTTGAATACAATTCATACTCAAGCCCCTCTTTATCAAGTAAATCAGTAACTTTCTTTGTCACATTAAACTTAACAAGATCAGGATCGGAACAGATAAATGCTTTCTTAAATCCGCGAAGCTTTGCCTCTGTCGGAACATTTAAGATTGCACCCTTTCCATGATAAGATGTCTCGTTTAATACAATTTTGTTAGCCATAATGAATCCCCCTAATAATCTGTCACTTACTGACCAAAATTATACAACACCCTTTTGCAACATTATATTGCCATAGAGTGCCTTCTCTGATGTAGCAATAATCAAATAAGCTTTTCTTGCTTCATCGTAAAATTTAAATCTCTCAATGCTTCCGATAGCATCTTGTCTTGTATCATATTTTGATACGATTTCTTTGAACTCATCCCAAATAGGAGTCGCTACTGTATCTCCCGGTACTTTTTCCATAACTCTAACCGGGTGCGGATCATAAGTATCAAGTGGAAACAGCTTTAATATA
>QWCZ01000050.1_pt1 | contig 90173 bp, 85 predicted proteins | sample 1972651 | NCBI WGS metagenome assembly QWCZ01 (sample SAMN09866695, study PRJNA288562) | Human oral metagenome isolate pre1_saliva, whole genome shotgun sequencing... | isolation source: mouth | host: Homo sapiens | place: USA: California
AGAGTGTTTGATCGAAATTTTACCGCAGGTCTTTTCTAAGGAGAGAAAGCAGCTTGAAAGTGGCATTTATCCTTTGATTTTTGCTCCTTCTGCTGTCGGGACTCTGTTTCATGAAGCATTGGCCGGTCATATGCTCTCTGGTCGCTATATTGCAGAGGGGATTTCAACTGTCTTCAAGAGTAAGATCGGCAAGCAAATTGCTACCGATGGCTTTATGGAGGCATTGAAGGGTCTAGAGATATGGGACTGTCCGAGGGATGAGGAGATGCTTGCTTCTTATCGTTATGATATGGAGGGAAGCTCTAGTCAAGATGTTCTTTTGATAGATAGAGGTAAGGTTTTAGCATATCTACATAACAAGAACTCTGCTGCGCGGCTTGGTTTGCCTAACAATGGGCATAGTCTTGCAGGAAGATTTATCGATATGGTAAGGCTAAATAATGTGGATATACCTAATGCGTATTGTCCTGAACCTCGTGTGTCTAATCTTAAGGTCGTTGGACATGATACGGTGAGCTTAGATGAAATTAAGCAAACCTGTTTTGAGCAGTTTGGATACTATTTCTGGGTAGAATCCAAGTCTGGAGCGGTTTTGGTGGATTCTGGAACCTTTGAATTACAGATCGAGTCGTTAGTAAAGGTCTATCCTGATGGCAGTAAAGAATACTTCCACGGAGGGAAGTTTTCTGCGAATCTGACGGATTTCCTTGATGCGATTGGGGTTGTTAGTGATTATTACGGTCGCTGTCAGGGCTTTTGTGGTGCTGAGAGTGGTTGGGTTCCTACTGAGGAATCGGCTCCTGCTATGGCAATCTATGGAGTCAATTGGATCCCTGATGATCTTCCAGAGCCAGATATCTTGGTAAACCTCAAGCGAGACAAGCACCCCTCAGAGGAACAAGTAGAACAAGGCTTTGAATACTAAGTCAAGTCTAAAACAAAAAAATAAAAAAGACTGAATAACGAGTGTGGTCGGCTCAAGAGAGTGGAGAGGTATTCTTCTCCACTTTTTTTCAAAGGGGGTGAAATAGTGAAGAATTTAAAAAAAATGGTCAAAGCGACCATTTTTTGTTATTTGAGGCGAATCTCTTTGATTTTTTGTTGATAGCCGATGTTGTTTAGGTGAGTGTTGATATGAGAGAGGAGCTGGGGCTTCTGTTTGAAAATTTGGATTTTTAAGTTTTGATCTGAAGTTTTGAGAAAGAGTGTTGAGAATTTAACATATCAGGTTAAAATCTGATGTTCTTCGATGATATTGTCAGGTTTTTCGGCTATTTTTAGAAATGATTTTGTGGCATTTAGTACTACAGCTCCAATCATACGAAAGCCTTGAAATTTTTGTGAGAGATTTTTGCGTGCAAGTTCAGAGAATCAAAGCATAATGGGCTTATGGTAGGATAAAGGAGGTGAGGGGAGCAAAATTTGAGAAGTTATAATGCTTCTTGGTTGGCAGGTCTCGAAGTCTTGCTCTTACCTTGTCGTTTGGATGAAGAGTATTGCTAAAATCTGCATATTGGCATGGACATTTATTGCAGTTTGGTGAGACAAGCGTACAGTTTTCTCCTAGACATTGAGAAGGTGGCTCTGGACAACCATCGCTGTCTTGTATTCCGTTGTAGTCTTCAGGAATGTTTGGGCATTCGTCGATAGGATCTGGAATTTTATCTCCATCTGCATCACAAGTTTTGATGTCTTGAGGACAAGAGAGGCAAGTTTCTCCTGGATCAGGTTTCCCATTTCAGCAGAGGTTAGTGAGAGTACATTTGAGGGAACAACTTCCTTTCCCGTTTTGTGTGCCATCATCGCATTCTTCTCCTAGAGCGCTTTCTACGACTCCATTTCAGCAAAGAGAGAAGCATCTTTGGACATCTTGAGGACAGTTTTTACAGGTTTCCCCTAGATCAATTTTCCCATTTCAACAGATGATATTACAATTTTTTACATCTTGAGGACAGTTTTTACAGGTTTCACCTGGATCAATTTTCCCATTTCAACAAGAGAGGTCACAACTTATTACATCTTGGGGGCAATTTTTACAGGTTTCTCCAGGCTCTGCTTTTCAGTTACCACAAATTGAGGTACATTCTCCTACATCCTCTGGACAAGAGAGGCAGGTTTCTCCATCATCGATTTTTCCCTCTCAGCATTTAGGAGCTTGGTTTTCGCATGCATCTCAGATTCCGTTATTGTTGAGGTCTGCTTGGTCTTTATTATAGACGAATGGGCAGTTGTCTAGCGAACATACTCAAAAGTGTTGTTGATAGATATTGTGATTTACATTTTCTCCTGGAATGAGGCTACAGTCAGCTTTTTCATATTGGATAAGTCCTAGTAGATTTGGAATACCATCTCCATCTATATCGATATCATATTTGTCAGGGACTCCTTGTTTGTCTAGATCGCACTTAAGCCCTGCATACATGTTTTTTTCATCAAGAGTGATGTTGTTGAGACTAGAATGAGATGAGCTCATGATGTTTTCAGAAGTGAGAGTGATGGATCAGACTTGATATTTTGATTTTATATTAAGTGTGCCTTCTTTAGCTAGCTGATAATAAATTGTTTCTCCTGTGAGGATATTATCTTTGCTGATACTTTCAAGAGGAGAAAACTGTAAAGTAGTTTTTGAGATATGAGAAGAAGAAAGGGGTTGAAGTCTGAGTTTTAGTGTTTTTTCATTGAGTGAGAGGAAGTAGAGATTTATGGCAAGAGGTTCGGGTTTTTGGGCGTCAGTTAGTGATATGCTTGCAGTTGAGATAAGGCTTTCTCCATTTTTTAGTTTGGTTTTGTGAATGAGAGAATATTGTCCTGCTGCTGAATAACGGTGGTTTTCAGTCAGGTTTTTGTTTTCTTGTTTTGTAAGGTCTCAAAAATCCCGCTCAGTAGTTTCAATATTACTGAGGGAAAGAGAAGAAAGCCTTATTAGTGGGCTAATTTTTTGATTGAGACTATAGTTTTGAGCTGGGATTTGGAGGTGAGAATTTATAAATTTCCCATTTAATTCTCTGATGTCTGTTGAAGCGAATGCAGCGAGTTTCCCGCTTTGATATGCTTTGAGAATGATATTATTTCTTGCTCAAGAGGTCAGCGTGGTAGAAAAAGTTGAAAGCTGACTTGTTGTTTGTTTGTGTTTTGTTGCAGAGTTGCTCCATTCATAGCGATCAAATGATCAGATTGCATCTGCTGAAATCGTTGCCTTATCTCAGTTGATAAGTACCTGTTTAAGAGAAAGAAAAGCTGTCTGTTGTATTTGTGGAATATATACTTGAGAGGAAACCAAATGAGTCATTCAGTTTTTTTCTGTTATTTTTGCCCTTATGGTAAAGGTTCCTGATTGTTCAAAAGTGTGGGTTGACTTTGTTCATTGTTCATGAGTTCCATCTCCAAAATCTCGTTCAATTTTTGCAGGTTGGGTTTTGCTCTGGATATGCATTTTAGCGGTATGAGGAGCTTGAGTTGAAATGCTATCGATAATAAGAAAGTGGTGTTGGTCTTGATGTTCTTGCCCAAGTGGAGTTTTATCCTCAAGTTTTTGTCCATAGAGAAGTGCAAAATTGATGTTTCAAGTATCATCTACAAATCAAATGGGGTTGCTTTCTCCGTCTCCATCAATGTCTGAATCGCAGACATCTCCTATATTATCGTTATCAAGATCAGCTTGACTTGGATTGTAGTTGTAAGGGCAGTTATCTTGCGTATTTTTGATGCCATCACAGTCATAGTCTGAGTTGAATTCACATTGGGTATGAAGATGATATACTTGATAGAGCATTTGTAGAGCTTGACTAGGAGAAATAGGACTTGAAATCTGATCTGTGTCATCATCGGTAATCACTCCTTCTTTGATAAGAAGATTCATCTGAGCTATCGGCCAAACTCCTGTTCTGATATTTGAAAAATTTCTAAACCCACATTGAGCAGTGTTGAACATGCAATACTTGAGGTAAAGGTGGAGCTCTTGAGCTGTTTTTGCAGGTGCAGCAGAGGCGGTAGAAGTTTTTATTAGTTTGATTTCTTCGCTATCAAAGGTTCTATATTCATATCTAGAGGGATCAATCTTTTGGAGCCAGGTTTTTATCTCTTTTCGTGGAATGGTGTATTTGGGAGAAAGTCTTGTAGCAAGCAGGTTTACTAGTGTCTGATAAAATTCTCCTTTGCTGACGCTTTTTTGTCCACAAAAATTTCCACTACAAATGGGTGAGGTTTGAAGAGGATATCCTCTCATATAGTTTTGTTCGCCAACATAGGCTACGCAGTAATAGTAATTTGTATTATTGTGTTTTGCACTTCCAAAGGAAATATCGCGGAAGTCTTTTCCAGGTAGGGTAGAGAAATTTTGCCAAAAGGGTTGATTAAAGTGGTTGAGGGTTGATTGAGTCGGTAATATACAGTCATGACACTCCACGGCATTGAGCAAACGCGTGAGCTGATAACGAGAGAGTTTGTCCTGTGTTTTGAGACTTGTAGTATTGATACCAAGCGAATCAAGCTTGAGACTAAAATCCTCAAAGGTGGCTCAGCTGGATTGGGCAAAAGTGTAAGAAAATAGTGAAAAAAGGGTTAAAAAGCTTAAAATTCAGATTTTTTTCATTATTTTGATTTCTTAGAAAGTTTAAAACCGATTTTGTCAGAAAGGGGCGTTTAGCTTGCTAATTGTTTAGTGAAAAAGCTTTTTCGTTCTTCTCGAGGAGTTTTTTTAGGATCAGGAGTTTGTGATCCAGTTAGCTCAAGTGTAGGATATTCGATTTGGAAAGTAATTAAAGCTTCTCCATCTGAAAGGATATTATTTTCATGTGCGATAAATTTTTGGGCGTAGTCGACATTGAGAAATTTAAGCTGAAAGTGGTTGAAATATGAGATTTCATCTAGGACCTTTTGTGCCTGTTCCTGAACTGAGGCAGTATTTATCAGAATATTTTGGTAGTTGATATAGGTTTGTATTGCAATGAGCATAAAAAAAATACTCGAAGCTAAGAGACCTCGTTTGATGAGAAATCCTTTTTGGGTAATGAGATTCTTCAGAAATGCAGTCATAAAATAAGAAAATAGCTTGATAAAAAAGTTCAAGTCAATATAAAAAACTATATTGCTTTTTTGCAGGGAAAAAACAAGAGAAAAAGTCAGATTTTTGTTTCTTGTTTGGATTTTTTTTGAGAAATTTATTTTTTATCTGATAGCTATGGCGATACATAGATTGCCGGATTATGTGATCAATAGATTGAAAGCTTGAGAAGTAGTGCAAAGGCCAGCAAGCATGCTTAAGGAACTCGTAGAAAACTCTCTGGATGCTGGAGCAACTGCAATCAAAATCACGATTAACGATGGAGGAAAGAGTCTGTTGTCTGTTGAGGATAATGGAAGTGGAATTGAACTTTCTGATATGGATTTATTGCTCGAAAGGTATGCTACGAGTAAGATCTCGTCTGAGAAGGATTTGATGAGTTTGGAGAGTTATGGTTTTAGATGAGAGGCTTTGGCATCTATTGCTGAGGTGAGTAAAATTACTATTCTTACCAAAACAGCCTATGCAGAAATTTGAACTAAACTTCAGAGGAGGGGACAGGAAACGGTTGTTAGGCATTTGCCAGTACCTTTTAGTCATGGAACTATGGTGAGTGTAGAGGATCTTTTTTATAATGTTCCCGCTAGACTTAAGTTTCTTAAATCTGCTCAGACTGAATTTTACTATTGCTATGCATATTTTTTGGATGTAGCGATTGTGCATTTTGATAAGGATTTTGTTTTGATGAAGAACAATAATCTTGTTTTTGATCTCAAGGCAAACGAAAGTGTAGAAGGTAGAATTTTGGATCTTTTTAGAAAAGATTGGAGAGAAAAGCTTTTAAGTCTGAATTTTGAGCAGGAGCATATCAAGATTAGTGGGGTAGTTTCCGATGCTTCATTGCGTTTTGGATCCGCTGAAAATATCAAAATCTATGTAAATAATCGTCCTGTAGAAGATAAAATTATCAAAAAAGCAATTATGGATAGTTATGCTAGGCAAATTACGCCGTGAGAATATCCATTGGTAGTACTTTTTGTTCAGGTTCCTGCTGATGAGGTAGATGTCAATGTACATCCTAGTAAGTTGCAAGTTAAGTTTATGGATTCTCAATATGTATTTAAGTCAGTGGTTGCTGCGATATCCCAGGTTTTGTGAGAAAATAAAATTGCTAGTGTAGGAAATGAATTTTTTGCTACTCAGATGAAGTCACAATCCTCAGAAAATGGGCAAGAGGCATATAGATATCTCCAAAACAATTCTGAATCCCAGAATACGAATTTAAAGTCAGATTTTTCATCTTTTTTGAATGCTGGAAGGAGTATGGGAGGTTCACTACTTTCAATGCAAAGGGGGAAGATGTCTGGAGAGGTAAAGGATTTTGCAAATATTGTAGATGATCTAAGTGCAAATTTGGAAAACCTGGATCCTCAAAATACAAGATCTGAGACTCTTTTTACTCCAAGGCGATCTGGTGAAATTACTCAAAGAGGTACTTTGGATCAGCAAATGCAAGGAGAAACTTATTTTCATGAAGATATTGGAGCGTATCAAATTCTCGGTCAAATGCGAAATATGTATATTGCATTGATGGCAGATGGAGCATTGTACTTGATAGATCAGCATGCACTGGCTGAGAGGATTGCTTTTGAAAAGATGAAACTCAATCAAGATCTGACTTCTGAAACTCTTTTACAGCCTCTTAAATTTGAGGTTACTAGAATTCCTAATCTTGAAGAAAAACTGGAACAACTTTGAAATTTGGGGTTTGATATCGGTCAAATTAGTGAATCTGCAATAGTCGTTTACGCAATGCCAAGGGTTTTTGTACAATATCCCGTAGAACTTGCAAAGCTACTTAATTATGTACGATATTTGGAGGAAGTAAGCTTTGATCATATTATGGATGGGGTTTTTGCTACTAAGGCATGTAAGATATCGATCAAAGCAGGTCATAAGCTTTCTTATCTTCAGATGAAACAGTTGCTTGAGGATGGGTTTAGATATATTCCTGGAATGTTCGTTTGTCAGCATGGAAGACCGTTTTTTGTTAAGATGGATAAGAAAAATATTGATGGGCTTTTTGATAGATAATTTATTTTTAAAAAATAAAAAAAGAAAGAAATCAGACTTCTTTCTTTTTTAGTTTATTATTTGAAGAGTTTTGATGGAAAGTACATATCAATAAGTCCAAATGATTTGTCAATAAGGAAACTTTTTGATGTTCCGTCATTTTCTTGTCCACAAGGGTTTCCTACGGTATCCTTCCCTGTATCTATATTACATTTCCAAGTGAAAATTTCTGAAAGTCAGATTTTTTTGCTTGTATCAATTCCGATATTTCTTAATTTCACTTTTGTTTGATCGTTCGGTTCTTGAAGGGTATTGAATGAAGCAATTTTTCCGTGAACGATGAGTTTGTTTGTTATTTCTGTTCCCTGGTTTTGAATAAGTCCGTTAATGATGAAGTTTCCCTTGAGGAAGTTTGCTTTAATAATACCATTTTTATCTGGATATCCATTTCCTAGAAATGTTTGACTTGCATCCAAATTTGGTAGTTTTAGATCTCCGTGGATGAGAAGTATTGTAATAGGCTGACTTGTGGCATCCATATATTCAGTTAGAGTGAGATCTCCCTCTTTTATTACAATAGTTTTCCCTGCATATCTTTTGGGATCAATTGACCCACCATTTTTTGCACAGATTATGTCTCCATTTGGAGTCAGATTTCCCCATCTATTTCTACAAAGAGATTCAGCTCTTTTGTTTGCTATGTTGATGATGTTTGAAATATTTTCTGTGGTAGATACTAAGAGTGATGTTTTTTGTGTGTTGTTTTCGATTCCTTTTTGGTCAGAGGTTTGTACCTGAGATGATAGTCCTACGATTCCTCTGATTCCAAGATTCATCATGGTTTCTAGCGCATTTCCATTTCCAAAAATAAGAGTGTCGTCTTTTGGTCATAAAATCGAATCATTTGTTTGTGGAATAGTTTTTTCAGGATTATTAGGATCTTCTCTTAGACTATAAAAATCGTTTACACATTTTGTTTTGCTTAGTTTCTCTGTAAAGCTTTCGTGGAAGGCATTTACCTGTGCTAGATTTTCAGACTTTACATAAGCTCCAACCAAAGCAATTCCTCCTGCTTTATCGTAGATGTATCCGAAAGGATATTGATTGTCAATTCTCTGAAAGTTACATCTTAATTCTGCTGTTGGGAGCTCGTTTTGTTGTAAATTATTTAATAATCCTGCGTATATAGAATATTCACGTCCTTTATAGGTATGAGTAATTCTTCCATAGATACCGTAGAGAGAATTTGTTCTTCCATCTTCGTTTTCTGGTACGACTTTTCCAGCCTGTTTTTTTTGACAGTTTGTATAGAATCCTCAATTTATTGTTAGTTGAGATGGATTGTAACTAGATTGGATTCTAGCGAGATCCCCTTGTGAATCAGTATCAAGAGGCCAAAGTCTTTCACCTCTTTGTGAATTGTAGTAAAAACCTCTAATTTGTGCAGAGCAGAGTAGTCTTTCACCGTTTGCACTTACCTCTTGAGGAGTAGCGAGAGCTTTTGCCTCTGTCCAGAAAAAACCACCTCCAAAGTCATTTCCTCAGACATTGAAGTGTACTGTAGAGAATTTATTTGCTAGTGTTTGGTCTTTGATTCAGTCTACAGTTATTTTGTTTTGACTTGCATTTACTCATAAAAGTAGGCTTCCTCCTAGGAATAAGACACCACTGATCCCAGCAAGAATTTTTGTAATTTTTCTTTGGTTTTGTTTCAACATACTTATTGTAATAAGATGTAAAAGTTACATGCTTGATTATACTTACTTTTTTTTATTTTGCAAAAAATCGAAGAGAAAAATCAGATTTTTTACTTTTGGATTAAATTTGATTTGTAGGTATTTTGGTTTTTGTTTTTACTTGTATTTATTTGGGAAGTTAGTAAACTAATTGAAATTTATGCCTTAAGGAAACTCATATGCAAGTAGAAAATCAGCCAGTATTAAAGGTATTTCTTGTAGATCTCGTAGATAAGCAGACTAACAAGGAAATCCTTGAAGATAGAATGAGAGAGCTTGAAAATTTGGTAAACACTTATGGTGGAGTGGTTGTTTTGCAGAAATATCAAAAAAAAGATCATCCAGACCTTAGGACTTATGTAGGGAAAGGTAAATTAGAGGAAATTATTGCTGATATGCTTCGCTTGGAGGCAAATTTGCTTGTAATTGGAAATGCGCTAAAACCTGCTCAGATTTATGCGATCAATGAAAAGTTGCGTTTGGTCAGTGAGGAGCAAAATCTTAAAGAAAAGATGGTCGCTCGAGATAGGATTGATCTGATTTTGAAGATTTTTGAGAAACATGCAGAGTGAGGTGAAGCCAGACTTCAGATTGAGCTTGCTGCGATTAAGCATATGGGACCTAGAATTTATGGAATGGGGATGGAACTGAGTAGGCAAGGAGGTTCTTCTGGAAGTGGAAGTTGAGCGACAAGAGGGATCTGAGAAACCAATACTGAAAGAATGAAGAGACATTTGAAGGAGAAGGTTTTGAAAATAGAGAAGAAGCTTGTTGAATATGAACAAATGAGAAAACTCCATCGTGATGCTCGTAAAAAGAAAGGAATGCCAACGATTGGGATCGTTTGATATACCAATGCTGGGAAGTCCTCATTGCTCAATGCATTGACTAATAAGGGAGTTTTGGCTGAGAATAAGCTTTTTGCGACGCTGGGGACGAATGTTGGAAAGTGTTATTTGATCACAAACCCAGAAACCTGACTTGGTAAGGAGGTTTTGCTCAATGATACGATTGGGTTTATCAGAGATTTGCCTCCAAAATTGGTAAAGTCTTTCTCTTCAACTCTGGAAGATAGTATTGAGTCAGATTTTTTACTCCATGTTATTGATGCTAGTGATCCGTTTGTTGATGAGAGAATAGAGGTTGTTCATAAGGTTTTGAGTGATATCTGAGCACATCAGGATAAGATTTTGGTATTTAATAAGATAGATAAGACTGATGAAGAGAGAATTGTACAATTAAGAGAAAAGTATTCAGATTTTAATTGTGTGTTTATCTCGGTTAAGGAGTCGCAGAGCTTTGAAGAATTGAGGGATAAATTGATTGAAAAAGTGAAATAAAAAAATAAAACCTGACTTTTGATCAGGTTTTTGCTTTTAAATGAAAGATAAATGTCAGATATCGTGTATGAACAAAATTTTTTTGATTTTTTTCAAAAATGAATCAGATTTTTATACCTTTTTTGTTCATTTTCCCCAGTTCTTGATAAAAAACTCGTTCTAAAGTAAAAAAACTTTCATTTTCTCTTGAAAATTGAATCAAAAGTAGTATACATACGAATGTACCTAGTACATCTTTACATTTTATGTTGTTATTGCAATGACAAAAACAGCTCTTATCGCTAGCTTGGCTGAAGAACTTGGAGTATCTAAGAAATTGGCAGCTGAACTTGTAAATGCATTCATCGAAACTGTTATCGATGGTGTTAAAAAAGAAGGTGAAGTTAGAATTCAAGGATTTGGAACTTTCAAGGCTTCAAAGAGAAAGGCTAGAGAAGGTGTTAATCCTCAGGATCCTTCTAAGAAAATTAAGATTCCTGCTATGAAGGTTGTTACTTTCAAGGCTGGTTCTGAATTCAAGGCTGCTGTGAAGTAATTTCTCTCTGTAGAAATAAGAAGAGCTCTGACTTAGTTCAGAGTTTTTTCTTTATTTGAAAAATATAGGAAAAGTTTTGAACTATAGGAAAAGGGTGCAGGAATTCCTGCGCCCTTAACTTGAAAGTAATATTTTCCCAAACTTTACTTTCTTTACCAAAACCAAAGGAAAGTTGAAGTTTTTCGCAAGAGAGAATTCTAATGAAATCCTTATAGAAGTCAAGATAAAATTACTATTTTTGTAAAAGTATGGGATGAGTTGGTAGAAAACCTATGTTCCTAGTGTTTTTTATGAGTTTTGATTGTCGATTTCTTTTTTAATGTATGGAGAAAAAAAAGAATTAATATAAATATATGTAATGTCAAGAGGAAAATCGAGAATTTTTATCAGATTTTTTACTTTTTATTTTATTTTATTTATACTTGGGCTAAGTTTTTAGTTTATTGTTATAGATATGAAACTATTTAGAAATAGTTTGGTATATGGATTAATGGTGAGTTTGCTTATTCAAGGAAGCGTATTTGCCACAGGATCTATGGCACCAAATATATGAGACATCAAACTCTCTGAGGCAATGAATCAAGATTGAGCATTTAAGGGGGCCGTTGATAATTTGACCGATTTGAGAGCCAGTTTGGAGGGCTTTAGGTCTCAGCTTTCTGAGATGGATAGTGCTGAAAAGGCAAAACACAAATGAAAGCTTGATGAAAGTTATAAAGAAGCAAGGATTGAGATCGTTAAGATTATTCAAAATATTGATGATTCTTCAATGAGAATTGCAAGGTTGCTTAAGAAGCTTTATGATTATAAAGTACAACTCCAAAGCTCTATCTCTGAACTAGGGGAGACTAAGGCTAATCTTGAACTTGGAAAGCAATATCTGAGTCAGCTTTTGCTTTTGACTTATAAGATGCAGAGAGAAATTTATAATGAGAGTGGTACTCAGATTGATGATCTGAAGGTTTTTATGAAATCGGCAGATATTTCTCAAGTATTGGTTGGTAATGATATGCTTAATTCGCTTTTGGTGCAGATCAATGATTTGATGAAGGCGGCTACCGTTCAGGAAAAGGAAAAAACAGCGCTTATTGAGAAACTTACTTCTCTCAAGAATACTTCACAAAAACTATTGACTCAGTATCAAGAAGAAATCGAAACATTAAACCAAAAGAAAGCATATTTGATTACTTTTATGGATCTTTATCATAAAAAGAAGCTTCAAGACCTAACTCAAAAGACTGTAGCAACAGAACTAAAACAGACACAAGATGCTATTTCTGCTTTGGTTAAGGATATTGTTTCCAAGAATTATCGTACTGAAAATAATATCCCAGAGCAAATTGCTAAACTTAATAAACAAAAAGATAGTTCAGAAAAAGAAACCTCTGAAGCTGCATGGCCTGCATATCCTGTGAGTCAGATTTCGACTGTTTTTAAGGATGCGGATTTTGAAAAGGAAAATGGTTTCAAAAATTTGAGCGTGGAAATGAGTGTTGATCAGGGGACTCCTGTTTACGCAATGAGAGATTGAGTTGTATATAGCGTTCATCAAGGAACAGATCAGGTTTCTTGGGTAGTAATTATGCATACAGATGGTTATGTTTCAGCATATTCTTATTTGAGTAATATCGCAGTAGAGGCTGGAGAACTTGTAAAAAGAGGGCAGTTTATAGGAAGAAGTGGAGGAGAACCGGGAACTGCTGGTGCTGGGTTTAGATCTGAGGGAGCAAATCTGACTTTTTATCTTTTTAAGGACGGAACAGCAATAGATCCGCTTACTGTGCTTGATCTTAGTGTTGTAATGGACAAAGATAAGGTTTTGCCTGAGGAATATAAGCTTAAGTATTTTAATGATCAATATGAAAGACCTATTGATGTTAGTAAGGTTTCAGTATTTAAGTGAGGAACTGCAGAGGAGAGAACTCAAAGATTCTTGAATTCTTACGCAGTAGGGACTTATAGAAATGTAGATTTTTGGGATCAGGTTGTAGCTGGAACTAATATCGATAGAGACATGGTTATTTGTATCGGATTTGCAGAATCGTCTCTCGGAAAATTCCTCTCAACAAGTAATAATATTGGAAATGTTGGAAATAATGATAGAGGAGATCGTATTGCCTATAATAATCCATTTAATGGTGCAAGATTGATCGCTTTGACTCTCAATAATCAGTATCTTGGGGATTATCATACTATTAAGCAACTTTCCAGATATGGAAATGAAGATGGAAAGATTTATGCATCTAGTCCTATCAATTGGCAGTCTAATGTGCAAAAGTGTCTCTCAAAGATTAAAGGATTTTATGTGCCTGAGGATTATCCGTTTAGAACTGGGGTAAATCCAAATAGAAAATCAGATCCAGAGGCGCGTTCACAGGCTTCTTCTGTTGTTAAGATGCAGGCAGAGAAGTCAAAAATTGTGGAAAATTCAAAACAAACTAAAATTGGAGGAGTAAAAGTAGAATAAAAAGTCAGACTTTTTAGTTTGTTTTTGTAAAAGATGATGGAGAGAGAAAAGTTGCATGAGGACTTAGCAACCTCAGAAGAAGTGAGAGAGATGCTCGATGAAAAAGAAAAGGTTCGTCAAAAGTGAATTATCCAGCAGCAAAAAGAAAATTTGACAGCGATTGATGCTTTTCAGGCAGCATTGGATGTGGTTGGATTCGAACCAACACGATGATCAGTTGCAGACTGAACAAATGCGCTGATTTATCTTTTTAGGTCAGCAAAGGTAAAATATCAAGGAAATGGGGAAAAAGCAAAAGCTCATTTGATAGATGCTTGAATTTCTGCGGTTTCGTTGATTCCGTTTGCTGATGTGATCAAGCTTTTGAGGCTTCGTAAGTATCCAAAACTGGCTAAAACTGCTATCAAAGGTGTCCGTTTGGGAAAAAATGCAACCAAAGAACAAAAGATAAAAAGGTCTAAAAAACTGAATTCATAGTTAGTTTTATTGGAAAGTCTCGGAGTGAAGTGCTCTGGGATTTTTTTTGAATTACAAGAAATTTTAGCAACAAATATTTTGAAATTTTGCAATATCAAAACTACTTCAAATTCATACCAATCAAAGCTTAATTTTGAAGCAAAATAGGGTAGTTTTCTCTTGAGTTGATTATAGTCATACTATATAAAACATATATAATTTTGTTTTGCTCTTTGTGGTATCTCTTTGTGGTTCTATGTAAAAAATGAGAATCGAGGCTGTGTATTGGTACATGTATGCTAAGATAGCTCATCAAAGGAAAGGCTTTGTATGAATTAAGGCGGTGTTTGATTATGCAGATTGAAACCCCCGCTAATGAAACTATATCTAATGTGATTTGGCATGCTAACTTCACAGATTAGTTTCTTCTCTGTTCTTGGGAGAGGGGTGTTTTCATCCCTCTCTTATTTTTATCTTTGATTATAAACATCATGAAAAAGCAGATTTTGATTTTTGTGGTTTGAGTCGTGCTAGGAGGAGGACTGGTTCTTGCTTGAAAAAAAGATGATCTCTAAACAGCAAATCGTTCCTGAGAAAATTCATTACTTTACGGGGACTCAGGAAGTCGATTGGAAGTCTGGATTAGAAAAGTATCCTTGGAAAGATAAGGTGGGGAGAGGTTTTTACACAAATAGTGGAACGCAAAAGTCCTTGTTTGCCAAGGAAATGATGTATTTTCAGTATTATCAGAATAAAAAAGCGTTGGAAAAATCTTTTCCTTTTTATGTATATACTGGGACGCTCAATATTTTGCTTAAAAATTTGTATACTGAGCAAAGTCAGCTCATTACCTTGACTCCAAAGGAGAATACAGAAAGAGATATGCTAAGTTTTGCACAGCTCTGATCGGGGCAGAGTGTTTCAGATATTTTGACAGCATAGGTGTGGACTGATGATGAGATGGTAGTTTTTGACTATGATATGAGTGTTGAATAAGAGAAAAGTCCGATTTTCGTACCTTTTTTGTATCTAGACTTTGTTGACTTAGATGATGGCTTTCTAGAAATTTCTAGAGAGCTTTTTTTGTAGGTTGAAAAAAGTTTTTTGGAACTGAAGAAGCGAGAAAGTACAAAATTTTCAAAAAATCTTGCACTTACAAGTCAAATCTGTACTCTAAAAAGAAAATAGACTCAAAAGTCTGACTTTTTTCTTTATTTTGTAGTTTTATAACGATGAAATATCATCTTCAATTGCTCAAAAAATACCTTTCTGTGCAGGCTTCTCCTGAAGATATCGCTCAAAATTTGATCCTTAAAACTTGTGAAATTGAGGAGATTATCAAAAGAGAGCTCAAAGAAACCATTGTGATTGGACAAATCACTCAAGTGGAGAGGCATCCCAATGCTGATAAGCTCAATGTATGTCAGGTAAATTGTGGAGATAAGGGAGCTTATCAGATTGTCTGTGGTGGTGAAAATGTAGCTGAGGGGATTTTTGTTCCTGTTGCTTTGCCTGGGACCTTTTTTGAGGCAAGCGGAATTACTATTGCAAAAAGAGCAATGAGATGAGTTGACTCAGAAGGAATGATCTGCTCCAAAGGAGAGCTTGGTATCAATGAAGATGAAGAGCATCATTGGATTTGGAATTTGGGAGTAGATTTAGACGTTAGTATTGATGATCTTTGAATTCCTATGAAGGAGAAATTTCCATGGCTTGAAAGTACTGTTTTGGAAGTTGATAATAAAAGTCTAACTAATAGACCTGATTTGACTGGACACTTTGGTGCGGCGGTTGAGCTTAATGCGATCTATTCCGACAGTCAAAAGAAATACAATAAAATCCCTGAATATCTTCAGCATTTTGAGACAACTCCTATTCTTGAGGTTCTTGAACACACTGAACAAAAGTTTTCAAGAGCAATAAAAATAGCTTCAGAAGCTGTTAATACTTATATTGCTGTGGAAATTAAGAATGTCGAAGTAAAAAAGTCTGACTTTTTTTCTCGTTTACAGCTTAGAGATATTGGAGGAAAGCCTGTTAATAATTGGGTAGATTTTGCAAATCTTTTTATGAATATCTCAAGCCAGCCAATTCATATGTTTGATGCGGATAAGGTTATAGGAGATATTCAAGTGAGGAATGCGAGAGAGTGAGAAACTTTTGTAGATCTTTTTGAGGTCGAACATACCTTGAGAGACACGGATCTTGTAATTGCAGATAATGAGAAGGTTTTGGCATTGGCAGGAGTGATTTGAGGTTTGGAATCTGCAGTTTCTGATACTACAAAAAATATTATTGTAGAAATAGCAAACTATGATCCAGTGGTAGTGAGAAAGACTGGTACGAGACTTGGTTTGAGAACCGATGCTGAACTGAGATTTGAGAAAAATATCAATCCAGAATGGAGTCTGTATTCTCTTCTTTTGTTTCTAGATGAATTGAAGTATTATTCTATTACTTTGGGAAATTATGAGGTTTCTGGAGTTTGATATTTTGTTAAATCAGGATTAAAAATCTGATCAATGAAGTTTGTGCCGGCTCCAAAAGAGTATATTCAGAAGCTTGTTTTTGGCGTTGATATGCCTGATTTTGACCAAAAAATGGATCAGATTTTGACTGATTTATGATTTAAAATTAAAGGAGATGATGTTGTTGCTCCAATTTGGAGAGGGCCAGATGATTTAAATATCAAGGAAGATATTGCTGAGGAGGTTGCTAGAATCTGGGGCTATGATCAAATCGAGGAACAACCTTTGCTTGCTCAGTTGAAAAATCAAGCTATGAGTGAGGAGGTAATTATCTTGAGAACTGTTGAGGAGTTTATGGTTGAACAAATGAGGTTTGATCAGGTTGAGACTTATCCTTGGGCTCTGGAATCAGTGATGAAGCAGTTTGGGACTGATATGGAGAATTTGTATGCTTTGCAGAATCCTCTTAATCCAGAACAGCCATATTTGAGAGATAAGATGCTTTATAATTTCTTAGGTATTGCTCAAAAAAATAGTAAGTTCTTTGATGGATTTAAGATTTTTGATATTGGAAAGGTATGGAATAGAACTGCTCCTTTGAGGTCTCATCATTTGGATACAAGATATGCAGAAGATCACATTGGTGAAGATATGATGCTTGGTCTTTGTATTTATCAAAAGAATCTTGAAAATTGGCATAATGATGTTATTTTGGAGATGAAAGGAATTTTGAGCGCTCTTATTAAGCATCTTGGTGTAAGGGGAAAGATCTTGCTTCAGCAGTCAGATTTTGATACTTTTCATCCTAAAAAACAAGCAAAAATTCTTTTTAGACAAGGTGCAGAAGCACTTGAAATCTGATATTTGGCTAGTGTACATCCTTTGGTGCTAAAGAATAATAAAATGCCGGAAACAAGTCAACTTTGTTTTATGGAGCTCAATCTTGATGTGCTTAAGAGTTTGATCGGAACAGTAAACAATGAGAAAGATTATGAGAGTTTACAAGATCAAATTTTGCGAAGAGATTTATCTTTGGTGCTAAATAAGGGAGAAACTTTTGAAAAGGTGGTTGCTGCTGTGGAAAAGGTTCATGGTGTTTCAGAAGTCAGAGTTTTTGATCTTTATCAAGGAGATAATTTGGGTGTAGATAAGAAGTCGATCTCTCTTCAGATCAAAATAAAGTGAGATGGGGCTATGACGACAGAAGAAATTAATGCAATCCTAAAAAAGGCTGTTGAAGCTGGGGAGAAGGCAGGAGCTACTTTAAGAGCTTAACTTTATTGCTGTTTGGTAAAAAATATGAAAAATCTTTTTCGAAAACTTATGCTCGTTCAGGTGATTTTAGCTGTTGGAGGATCTCTTTATTTTTCAAATTTTGGAGATCCTATGCTTGGACTTTTTGCTGGAACGGGATTTAATCCTTGTCATTTATGCTGGCGAGGGAGGATTTTAATGTATCCTCTTTTACCAGTAGTGGTGTATGCTTTATTGAGTAAAGATGATCGTTTAAGTTTTTTGACCGCTTTTTCGAGCTTTTCTGGGATGCTTTTGGCAGCTTATCATTACTTGATTCAGCAAAGGGCTTTACAAAATGTATTTGCCTGTGCTCCAGGGAATGATTGTAGTTCTGTTGCTTGGCATATCTGATTTGTAACGATTCCCTTTTTGGAATTTATAGCCTTTGTAGTGATTTTTGTTTTGAGTGTAATAATTTTGCTCAAGCTTAAAAAGAAAAAATAAATCTGACTTTTATGTCAGGTTTTTCTCTTGTTTTTAGTTGTTTTTTTATCGGTGATTGTATAATGATAAGATATCTGGTATTCGATTTGGATGGGACATTGATTCGTTCTCAAGGGAGAGTGAGTAGTTTGGTTGCTAGGTTTTTTGAAGAGAGGTTTTGATTGGATCCTGAAGCTACAAGATATTATTTTCATTCTACGAGAGGAAAAGCCTTGATTGCGCAGATAATGGAGTATTTGCAGATTCAGGAGGATGAAGCTCGCAAGCTTTCCAATGAGATTTATGCGCTTATTCTGCAAACAAAAAAGGGAGAATTTTTCCCTGGTGTGATTGAGAAAATTAAAGAGTTGAGTCAGGATTTTAAACTTTTTCTTTCAACTGGAAATAGTACGGCTTTTGCAAAGGAAAATCTTCAGGAATGATGAATTTTGAATTGTTTTGAACTTGTAGTAGGGAGTGATTTACTTATAAAGGGAGTTGAACATCTCAAGCTCTTTTCTGAAACAGTAGGGGATCCTAATTTTCTTAAAAAGGTGGTTTTCATTTGAGATGGAGAGAATGATCGCGATATTGCACAGCAAGCAGGCATTCCCTTTATTCATGTTGAGGAAGAGCCGTGTAGTTTTGATGTTCCGTACTGTGTTGTTTCTGTAGCAGATATTTCTGGCCCTTTGGCTCAGATTATAAACGAGAAAATGGGGTCAGGATTTTAGTTTTTATTGGAAGGATAATGAGTAGTATAGCAATTGCAGCTGGAATAATGCTCATGATGATTGTTGGATTTTGATTTGTACAAGTGGAAAGGCTCGTAAAGCTGAGTTTTGGGTCTCGGGTTTTGCTTGGTTGGAGCTTGACGGTTGGAGTTTGAATTAGGCAGCTTGTTGATCTCTGGAATCTGACCCCAGAGGCTCTAGTTTTGGGGGTGAAATATTCAAGTTTAGCTGATTTTTTTCTCAATGCACAGCCAACGATAATGCTTGTAAGTAGTGGGCTTTTACTTTGGTTTTTCCTTAGATATGGTCAGCTCAAACTTGCTAATACAGAAGATATTTTGCAAAAGATTTTCTGGCCGATCGTATCAATGGGAAGTTTAGTTTCTTTTATTTGGCTTTCTCTTTTTACTGTTTGAGGAGGGCTTTATGACTGGGTTTTTGGGCAAGGAGATTTGGCTAAGTATGGAGTTTGGTTTCCAGTTTTTGTTATGGCTATGGCGCTCCTTAGTTTGTTATGTGCGAGTAAGGTTAATATAAAACTTAGTTTTAGTTCTAATCCAGCAGAGTAGTAGAGTAGTCAGGTTTTATTTTGTATTTTGAAGAATTTATGGGACTCATTGATTGGATTTTTCCTAAAGAGTGTTTGTCCTGTGGAAAGGGTGGAGCGTACCTATGTTTTGATTGTAAAAAGACGCTAAATCCTCATCCAGAGCTTTGTCCGAGTTGTCATCGTCCATCGAAGGGTTTTTCTCTTTGTCGGGCTTGTAGTAGTGAGGAAATGATGGCACTGGAAGGGATTATTGTAGGATTTTCATATGAGAAATGGCTTAAAAAGCTGATTTTGAAACTAAAGTTTTATCATCAACATAGTGTAGGGGAATTTTTGAGTCAAAGGGCAGAATTATTGGTATTGACTCATGAAGAACTAGCAAAGGCCGTTGATGAGAATAATTTGGTTATTTCTTGGGTTCCCTCACATTGGTGGAGGCATTATTTTGAAAAGGGGTATAATCAATCTCAGCTTTTGGCACAAGATTTGGCAAAAAGACTCAGACTTCCTTCTTTTTCTTTAGCAAAAAAGAGGAAAAATACAGCCTCGCAATTGACTTTAAAAAGATCAGAGAGGTTGACGAACTTACAAGGAGCTTTTGTGGCTCAAAATTTGGATAAGATAAAAAAATGAAGTCTGATTTTATTGGTTGATGATGTTACAACTACCGGTGCAACGCTTAATCAACTTGCGATGGAAATTAAGAAAATGAGGCCTGATTTAAAAATTTGGTGACTCGTGTTGGCTAGAAAAATTTCTTAAAATATTTCGGTCAAATTTTGTTTAATAAAAAATGACGATTTTTGGCTTAAAATAGCCCGAAAAGGCCCGAAAAATAAAAAAAGGTGATTTTCACTTGATTATGTTGTGCTTTTCTGTATAAAGGGAAGCAGTCAAGTTTTATATTATTTGAGTAGAAATGGCACACAAAAAAGCCGCTGGTTCGGTTAAAAATCTAAAAGACTCACAACCAAAATATCGTGGAGTCAAGGTCTTTGGAGGACAACCTGTTTTGGCAGGAAACATCATTATCAGACAAAAAGGTTCTAAATATGAATGCGGAAAAAATACTTATGAATCTGCTGATTTTTCAGTGCACGCTGCAGTAGATGGAGTAGTAGCTTTCAGAAAAAAGAACTTCAAGAAATTTAATGGAAGAACTTACCTCAAGACTGTGGTTGATGTTTTGCCAGTAAACGAACTCGTTAACTAAAAGAGATTTTTTTAGTGAATATTTTAAATTAGTAATTTTGTTTATCAAATGACAATCGGTCCAAAGAAAAAGGTCAGTAAGGTACAGACTCGTAAAAGACACTCAACTTGGAAGGCTCTTAATCTTAAGAGACTTGAAAATACTTACCAAACAGCTAAATGTCCAAACTGTGGAGCAAATAGACTCAATCATAGAGTTTGCCCATCTTGTGGATATTACAATGGAAAACAAGTAGTGACTGTAAAATCAACTTCAAAGGAAACAGTAGTTGATGCATAGTGAAGGAGAGAGTAGCAATTCAGTCTACTCTCTTTATTTTTAGGGAAAAGTTTTATGATTATGGATTCTTTTTTGAATCGTAGCTTTGATATTTTACTTTATTGCTTCCTATTTGATGAATATTAAGCATAGGATTAATGCCAGAAAGATTGCGCTTTCTTATTTCTATCAGAACTGTTTTTTTCATTTTATGCAAAAAGGATTGCAAAAAACAGAATCAGAAAGTCGTTCAGAGGTGGCTACTGAAACATCAACTCAGAATGTATGAGGTTTTTTTGATAAGGAGTTTATGGATCAGCTCCTTAAGACAAGAGAGGCTCAAGAACATGTTGATGAATATGTAAAGGCAAAAATTACAGAATATGCAGGAGATCTGGATATTGAGTCAGATTTTGAATATTTTTTGAGTTATTTCTTTGATCAATGGGAGGCTTGAGAAGTAGATGTTGAGTATGTACTTAAGGTGGGGGCTGGGTTTCCTCGTTATAGGTTAGAATTAATTGAAAAGGTTAACCAATATACACAAAGTTTTAAGTATGATCAGATGGATGTGTTAGATCAGGCTTGTTTGCTTTTGGGGTATGTAGAATATAAGGTTATTGAAACACCAAAGGAGCTTGTGATCAATGAAATGGTTGAGCTGTGTAATAGATATTCGGATAGCGGGTCTCCAAAATTGATTAATGGGCTTTTGCATCAAATTTTTCTTGCTGAAGAGAATAAATAATATATATATAACACCTTGGCAAATTTGCTTTAAGGTGTTTTTTCTCTTGTTTTTTGTAGTAGAATCCATAGTCTTAATACTAATTAACATCAAACTCTGGCTTTTTATTTGCTTTTTGATGATGAAGAATTTTCGTTTGTTGAGGGTGTTGTGTCATTTTTTGTTGGTAAATGGGATTTTCTTTTTGACTTATAAACTTCGTTTGTTAACAGCTATTTTGCCTGATATTTTGACTCCTATTCCATTGATCAATGGAGAGGAACTCAGGTTTTTTGCTTTTTTTTCAAGTATTTTGTTTGTAGTAATTGGGGGGCTGAAGGGATTTTATCCTCTCAATACTAGAGTGATCAATCACTATCAAAAGTTGGGTAAAACTTGGATTTATTGGTTTGTCGGAATTGCGTTTTTCTCTTATTTTGGGCAGGGGTATGTCTTTGTTTTTGGGCTTTCGAGGTTTATTATTTTGATTGGTGGACTTTTTGTATTGCTAGCAGTTTTGTTTTTTGATCAGATTTGGAGAGCGATTGAGTATAGGTTGCAGAAAAAATTAGGGAAAAAAATTCTGATTATTTTGTCAGATACTCTCCAAGATGAAGATGCATTACAAACGATTAGAGATAACTTTTCATTACCAACAGATTACATTAGTTGTGATCAGGTTAGAACCGTTGATTTTAAGACCTATGAAATGTGTGTGGCGGTTGGGATGTTTGAAAAGACTCTCTTGCAACAGCTCTTTGATCTGACAAGAATGAATGAGACAAGATTTTTTCATATTAGTGAGGGATACTTTCTTGAAGATGTCGTGTATACTCCAGAATTGATTCAAAATATTATTGCTTTGGAATATAAACATTCTCAACTAGATGGACGATCTCTAATCCTTAAGAGGATTTTTGATGTTGTTTGAGCGATTTTTGCATTGATTCTCCTTTCACCAGTTTTGCTTTTGATTGCAATAGCGATCAAGCTTGAGAGTAAGGGACCTATTATCTATAAAAGTAAGAGAGTCGGGAAATGAGGTCAGCTTTTTACTTTTTTGAAGTTCCGTTCTATGTATACGCACATGTGTGTCGGATATGGTGGATCAGAAGCGGATAAGCTTTATCAGGATTTGATCAATTCTAGTGCAAATACCAGAAAGGGGATATTGCCAAAGATTCATCAAGATCCAAGGGTTACTAAGGTTTGAAGGTTTTTGCGCAAAACTTCACTCGATGAGTTGCCACAGCTTATCTGTGTTTTGATGGGGACAATGTCACTTGTCGGACCTAGGCCGCATTTGCAAAATGAGGTTGAAAAATATGAATCTTGGGAAAGGAGACTTTTGTCTATTAAGCCTGGAATTACGGGATATGCTCAGGTATTTTGAAGAGATAATTTAACTTTTGATCAGGAAGCAAAATTGGATTTATATTATATTCAGAATTGGAGTTTGGGAATGGATATGTATGTGATTTTTGGGACTTTAGGGGTTATCTTTAAAGGGCGTTAATTTTATTTGAGAATAGTGAAAAATGAAAAAAGTGTCAGTTTTTTGTCTTTTATTTTCTATATTTGCGATTGGAACGGTTGTTGGGGCCGATTCAGGTCAGAATATACTTGATCAGATAGGTTCTGGTCAAGATAGGCTTGTGCATTGGAAACTATATCAGCAGTCAAGAGGGTGGTTAACAACTCCTGTTGCAAAGTGAGATATTAAAATGCAGTTAGAACAGATTAGAGATTTTTCCCATAATCAACTAAAATCTGGACAGGAATTATCGAAAAAAAATGCAGAAGAGCAGAAAAAAAATCTAGTTGCTCAGTGGGGGAGTGGATTTTCTACGGTGGATGCTCTTGATTCTAGTTGTCTAGGTTGGTATTATACTATGGATTTACTTAGTTATGTTTATGATTTCCCTACAGCATTGACGATTGCAGTATGGTGGAAAGAAAGTAGCTGTGGTTATTATTTACCCAAAAATGGTGATGGTCCTTTTCAAATTGTGAGTAAGGATTATAGTAAGGTAAAGCTTAATCAAGATACATTTGAGGATATGATTGAATATTTTCTTGTGTTTAGTAAGCATAAAATCAATCGATATAATTCTAGAAATCCAAAGACGCCAATTAAGCTTAGGTATGATCAAGTTAACTATCCTGATTTACTTAAGTTTGCGGCTCTCTATAATGGTTTGAGCTGAGCTACTGTTTATGGGGAGATACTACCTGCAGCACCAAGATATTTTTGGGAAAAGATGCCTTGAGATTTTGTTCTAGCAAAGAGGAATGGATTGTTTGCCCAAGTTTTGAGAGTTTTAGAGTGGGAAACTCAGAAGTAATTCTTATAGGTAATATATAAGATAGCTCGTTGAACAGATGGCTATCTTTTTTTTGAGAATAAAAAATGCTTGAATTTTTTAGGAAGAAATATATTCTTAGACTTAAGACTTTTATCTTATTTATGAGGAAAATGATTAAGAGATATTGGCAGTTTATTCGACAAAAAAAACGATGGGCTCTTTGAGTTTTGATTGTTGTGATTGGTATTGGATATGGTGTATGGACAAAACGATTTAGTCAAGAGGAGAGTACTGACTTTTTTAGTACTGAGTATGAGGTACAGACTGGAGAAATTTCAACAAGTCTGTCTTTGGCAGGAACTACAAAATTTGCAAATGCACAAAAGTTGACTTTTGTTCAGCAGGGAAAAGTTACAAGTGTAAAAGTAAAGGTTTGAGATCAGGTTAAGAAAGGTCAAGTTTTGGCTTCTATTAGCACTGATAAGCTTGACACTACCCTCGAGAGGAATAAGAGAGATTTGAATGCTAAAAAGAGGGCTTATGAAAAAAAGCTCAAAGATGCTGATTCAGGATTGGATCTTCTTAAGGCGCAGGCTGAATATGATCAGAAACTTCTTGAACAGACTCTTCTTCCTCAGAAGCAAACTTCAGAAACAGAAACTGCTCAAATAGCAGTAGAGAATGCTAAGCAAAATTTGAAAGATCAAGAAAAAGCTCTAAAAGATCTTCAGGATGATTATGCTATTATGTATGGAACTTGAAAAAATGCTCAGAATTCTGATTTAGGTTTATCAAAAACTGCGATAGAAAGAAATCAAAAGTTTGAAGCATATGTAAGAGAATTTAAAATTCAGGCTTTATCTTTGCAGTCTATATTAGATGGTTATGATAGAGTAATGCAGGAAACTAAAAAGTTTCTAAACCCTGAGGATTATACTCATGTGTATATCGGTGCTGATGATCAAATTCTTCGTGGGAAATCTGTAAGTCAGTTTTATGAACTCCAAAAGCAGGTAGACGTTTTAGAAGATCTTTATGCTCAGTATAGCAAGATTCCTGTTGCGTCTTTGACTGAGGGGAAAATATTAGAAGGATATCAGGTTTTTAAGACTATTTGAGATCAGCTTAGTCAGTGGGGAACTTTGAATTATAATATGGTAATGAAGAGTGTTCCATCAGGAAAAGTTGATAAAACAGCTATTGCAGGATATGCAAAAACTCTCGGAACTGATATAGAATCTGAAGGTTATGCATTGAAAAATAAGTATATGACTACTGTTGCGAAATTGAAGGAGGATATGAATTCTGATTCGGGTTCTGATCAAGAATCAATGCAAACAAAGATTAATAAGGCAAAAATTGCTCTTCAAGATAGCAAACTTAAATTGCAAAATGCTCAAGAAGAATTAATGAGTTTGAAGACAAAGCAGCAAATTGCTAAACTTACTGCAGAGTCAGATTTAAAAACTGCTAAAAATAAGCTTGATGATCTAATGGATAAGGTAGAAATTTCAGAAGAGCTTCAAGCTGCTAAGGATGCGCTTGAATCTGCTCAGGAAGAGATAAAAACAACCCTAAAGCAGTATGAGGACTATCAAATTATAGCTAACTTTGATGGGCTTGTGACTAAGGTGGAAATGCAAGTTTGAGATTCTATTTCTTCGAGTAATAACTCTTCTAGTACAGAGAAGTATATTTATGTGGAAACACCTAATTTGCTTCAAGTTACTCTTGATGTAGATCAGATTGATATTGTGAAGATTTCTGTATGAATGCCTGTACAAGTTGTACTTGATGCATTGAGTGATCAGACTTTCACAGGAGTGATCTCCGAAATCGATACTATGTCAGAATCTAGTTCATATAAGGCAAGTGTTGTGTTCCAAAAACATAGTGATGATCAGAAAGTGCTTGGAGGAATGAGTGCTAGTGTTAAAGTAACATTGGAGCAGGCAACAGATACAATTATTGTTCCTTCTCCAGCTATCGCAGACAATGTCAATGGTGAGAAGATTGTAAGACTTAAAAAATGAGATCAGCGAGTAGATCAAGTTGTAGAAATTGGTATTTCAGATGATGCGAATACTCAAATCTTATCTGGACTTAAGGTTGGAGATGTGATTAAAGGGCTTTATATTAATGATATTTCTATGCAAAATGCTGGTATTGGTGTTTCAGCTGATTGAAGCGCAGCTATACCTGCAGCAGGATGACCTGGAGGTCCTGTAATACAAAGAGATTAGTTGTCTTGATAAAGGGGGGCTCTATGTTTTTTTGGAGACTTCCTTTGTTTAGGAGAATAATTCAGGTTTTTTTATTTTTTTCATCTGAAGGTGATGGATGGGATATCAAATTTTATTTCTCTCAGAGGAATTAAGAAGATTTATGGTGGAAATGGAACAGAACCTGTATATGCTTTGAGAGGTGTTGATTTAGATATTGAAGATTGAGACTTTACCGCAATTATGGGGGCATCTGGAGGAGGAAAATCGACATTAATGAATATTGTAGGATTGCTTGATGTGCCTAGTGAGTGAAAGTATTTTCTTAGAGGCAAGGAAGTAAAAGATCTTACTGATGATCAACAGGCTATGATTCGTAGAACAACTATTGGATTTATCTTTCAGGGGTATAATCTGCTTAAGAGGATGACAGCTCGAGAACAGGTAGCTCTACCTCTTTCATATATGGGAATCTCTGGTCAGGAGGCAAAGGAAAAGGCATATCATGCCTTGAAACTTGTTGGATTAGAGGGGAGAGAACAAGCTCTTCCAAATCAGCTTTCATGAGGACAGCAACAGAGAGTGTGTATTGCTAGAGCTTTGGTTGCAGATGCGGGGCTTTTGCTCGCCGATGAGCCAACAGGAGCTTTGGACTCTAAAACAGGAATCGAGGTAATGGAGCTTTTTAAAACTCTAAATAAGGAGCAAAAGAAAACGATTTTGCTTATTACTCATGATGCAAATGTTGCGAGCTATGCAGATAAAGTTTATAAGATTAGAGATGGTGCTTTTGTGGAGTAGGCAAGGACTATCTTTATAAAACAAAATGGGAAGTCTGAATCATGTTTTTGGTCAGAATTCTTCTTTATTTTTAAGGGATAAGAGGATGAGGTTTTTTTCTTACGTAAATGATGCTCGAAAAACAATTACTTCAAATAAGATGAGATCATGATTAAGTACTTTGGGGATTGTGATTGGAATGGCAGCGGTAATTGTAATGATGGCGATTGGACAGGGAATGGATAGTCTTATTACTCAAAATATGGGTGATATGGCACAAAATAAACTTTCGGTTTCTAGTAATGGTGGTTATCAGACAGAAAATCCCAATGGAGAATCTACTTATGTAAAAAGAATAGTTTTTGATACTTCAATTATTGATTATATTTCAAACTATTTTCCTGAGTTAAGTGGGCAAATTACTTATCAGGTTGAATGAGCTAGTGACCAGATAAAAATAAAAAATAATTCTGATTATGTTTCTGCGATAGGAGTTCCTCAAAATTGGTTCTCTTTGAATGAAAAAGAAGTGGTGGAGTGAATGGGCTTTACAGATCAGCATTATAAGAATCTTGCTTTTGTTGCTATAGTTAATGATGCGTTTAAGGAGAAGTTTTATCCAAACTCTTCACCTATTGGAAAGAAGTTTATCCTTGGAAAAAAGGAATATACGATTATAGGAGTTTTGAAAAAATGACAGTTCGAATTTGGAGGTCAGGCTTATGTTCCTGATACAACGGTTTTGCAGAGAATCAAGCATAGTAATGAGCTTTCTTCTTTTGATGTTTTTTTGGATAAACAGGCAGATAATGCTGAGTGGAATAAGAGATTGACTTATCTTTTGATGAAAAAATTTAATGTTGATAATGCTGCAAGTGCTTGATTTGAAATTACTACATTTGCAGAATTTGTGAAAAAGATAGAACAGACAACAGGAATGATGAAAAACTTTCTTTTATTTATTGGTGGGCTATCGCTTTTGATTTGAGGAATCTGAGTGATGAATATTATGATAGTATCGGTAACTGAAAGAACAAGAGAAATCTGAATTAGAAAAGCCATTGGTGCTTTGAATAGGGATATTATTTTACAGTTTTTGATTGAATCTGTTGTGATAACCTTAATTTGAGGAATTATAGCGCTTTTACTTAGTTTTGTTGTTGTTCAGCTGATTAATGCTGGACTGGCATCACAAGATATGGGGCCAGATGAGTCAAGATTGACAGCGGTGATTAATGGTACAGTTGTACTTCTTTCGTTTTTTTTGACGGCAATGACAGGAATTATTTTTGGAATTTTGCCAGCAAAAAAAGCAGCAAAACTTAAACCAATTGATGCATTAAGATTTGAATAATAATAAAAGAAAGGCTATCTGATTATCAGATGGCTTTTTTGAAGATTTCCTTGATTTTCTCTGATAAAATGATAATCTTGGACTGAATTTTATTCTTATGTGCATAAGAAATGGCAATTTTATTTCAAGTTTTAAGGGGCGGATTCTACTTTTTGACTTTGATTATGGGAGTTTTCTTGCTTAGATGAGAACTGATTTTTTGAGAGAATACTTCAAAAATATTGATGATGATTTTGATGCCTGGATATCTTTTATTATGTGGGGTTATGGTTGGATATTTGGTATCAATTATTTGGGCATGAAAAGATACTGAAGATACTGCTTTAAGTGTAAAGGAGCAGATTCTTAAGACCTCCTTTATTATAGGGATTGTTGTTGGTATTCTTTTGGCGCTTGGTTATATTATTTTGTAGAGAGACTAATGAAAAAGATTTTTATTTTACTGTTGTCCTTTGGGCTTGTAGCGTGTTCTACAAGGCAAGAGCTTCCTTTGAGTTCTCCGTATTTGAGTGGTAATCTTTCCCTTGTCCCAAAGATGGAACTTAAGTCTACACAAGATCAGATCCTTTATCAGGAGGAAGTCACTCAATCTGGTCAGGTTTTAGACTCTTTCATTATTGATCAGGAGAGGCTTGAAACTTCATTGGTTGCTTATGTACAGCAAAGTTTTAATCAGTTGAGATTAGCTTGATATCAGATATCAGATGAGGTTACTCAAAAAAAGAGCCTAAAAAGCTGATCTTCTTCGCAGACACTTCCTGCAATTCTTAAGACTTTTCGCATTGTTAATATGTTTGGTGTTAAGCTTTATGCTGCGCAATATTATGTGGATTTTACAGATAGAGTGCAGATTCTCTCCTATACTACAGATAAACTTGCCAATAGAAAGGCATTTATCGAGAGTGTGAGTCAGCTTTCTTTTACTCCTTAATATGCAATAATTATTCATGAATGGAATTGGACAAAATCCTGTTTTTAATAATCCTTTGCCAAGTTTAGATGGAGGTAAGGGGGTATCTGCTCAGATGATTACTCAAGAGCAGAGAGCAAAACTTGATAAAATTATTAATGCACCATCTACTCTTTCTGGGCGAAGTTTGATTGGGAAAGTGATTATTGGACTTGTGGTTTGAGCAATTATGAGTGTGATGCTGTTTTTTGTTATGTCTCTTTTTGGACTTACTTTGCAGGAAACTTCTGGCTCTACAACAGGGGTAGGAATTACCAATGCAGTTCATCCTTTAGCATGGCTTATTTTGCTTTTCCTTGGTTTGGTGATTACCGTTGCGGGAAATCAGCTTTTACTTTTTGTTTTTTGAGCACTTTTTTCTGAAAAGTATCGTCAAAAGGGAAAAACTAGTGGACTTTTGCTTCTCTCAAATACTATTTTGTTTGCAATGATGATTGGGCTTTTTGTGATCTTTCAAGATATGTCTTGAGCTCCAGCTCTGCTTTTTGCTTTCTATGTTTGTTTTGCTTTGTTCTTGTCTTTTGCTCAGATGGAGTTTGTGGTAAATCCAAATTATTCAGCTTCATCATTGGCTGGATGTACTATTGGTTTTATGATTTCGCTTATTGTGCTCTGAGCAATGTGGAAAGCGAGTTTTAACACTGTTGAAAGCTCTTCTCAATATACTGTAGTATTGATTGCTAGTTTAGTGAGTTTCCCTTTGATGATTTTCGGTGAGGGACTTTGGGAGATCGTTTATTCTAAGATTTATGAAATGGGGGCAAATCCTTTTTATCTCCCATCTCAGGCTGAGTTAGACACTCAGACTATTATTGAAAATCAGCAAAAAGAAGCTGCTGCTGAACGTGTAAATGTTGATTTCTAAATAATAAAAAAAGACAAAAATCAGATTTTTACCTTGTTTTCTTCTTTGATGCAACAACGAATTGAAAAGATTAAGTCTTATGGTGTGTACACAATAGCATCATCGATTAAGGTGATTTTGGGCTTGGGAATTATGATTTTAACCTTGAGCCAGCTTAATGTCAGAGAAGATCCAGAAATCGCAATTACCATGCTTTTGGTAGGAAGTGCGGTACTGTCTTGGTGAGTAGCATATTTTGTATTTTGGGGAGGACAGGAGTTATTTCTCATTGATGCGAATAGAGAATCCGTTCAAAAGCTTGCATACAAATGTTCTCTGCTTTTTGGAATTTATACGTTGATTAACGTGATTTTGTTGGTATTTTGATGGTGGAATAGATGGTGGGGACTTTTTTCCCTTCTTGTGTTTATAATGTCTCAGGTTGTGATTTTTAATCCTTGATTAATAAGGTGAGATGACAGATAAGAGTTTAGCTGAGCAGATTGCTGCTGCCTTACAGACGGTATATGATCCTGACTTTCCTTTGGTGGATATTTATACTTTGGGATTGATTTATGAGATCAAGCTTGATGAGGAGAATGAACAGGTTTTTATTATTATGTCGTTTACAACTCCAGCGTGTCCCATGGCTGATTATTTGATTGCGAGTGTAAAGAATGCAGCACTTCTTGTGGTTCCAGACTGGGAGGTGAATGTAGAAGTAACTTTTGATCCGATTTGGAATCCTTCAATGATTAGAGATGAGGATTTGCAAAGAATGTTTGAATAGAACTTTATTTTTGAGAAGTTTTGTGATGAAAAGTGTTGTCAATATTTCGAGTGATCAGATTGCTATTTGGCATTTGGGAGAAATGAGGAAACTTGAGAGAAATGGTGTAGATAGAGAAATTGGTAAGGTTCTTGTTGAGCTTGATCGTGAGTGAGCTTTTGATAAATGTTTGGTAATCAATGGACCAGGAGGTTTTACAAATCTTAGGGTTGGTTCTTTGGCTCTTAACTTGCTAAAAACGCTTAAAGGAGATCAGATTTCTTTTTTTTCTCTTTCTAAGCCAGAATTGTATAAGATGGCTTATGATTTGTGACTTCTTCCTCGTTGGATTTTAATGTATATTGGGCAAAAGAATAATGTCTGGCTTCGAGATTTGGAGGAGCAGAAGATGGAAAAAATGGTGAAAAAGTCTGAAAAATCTGATTTGGAGCAGGAATTAGGAGAGTTGGCGATAGATATGGTTTATGATGATTCGTACTTTTCTCTTGAAGGGGAGGAGAAGAATGATTGAAATCAGATTTCTTATCTTTTTGATGAAGAAAAAATGACCTTGGTATGGAAAGGAAAATCTCTCAGCTTTCCCTATGCTGATCTTATGAAAAATGCAGTAGAAAAGTTAGAGGCAAACTATATGATGGATCCTAATGTTGGCTAGATTTCAATAATTATGGATATTTTATTTTGTAGAATTAGAAGAAATGAAAATGAATCATGCCCTTGGAATTGACCGAGGAACAAAATATATTGGATTGGCGTATACGCCTATTGGAGATTCTCAGATTATCTATCCAATTGGTTATGTGATGAATGATGCAATGACCTATTATTATATTGCTGATTTGATCCAGAGATATCATATTAGAAAAATTGTACTCTGATGGCCAAGCAAGCAAAAAGATATTCAAGAACATATTACCAAGTTTATGACTTCTCTTAATTATATTATTGAGAATCAGAGAATCGAGATTGAAACTATTGATGAGGATTTTACGAGTGTGCAGTCAGGAGAGATTGTTTCTGATTTCAAAAAAAATGCGACAACAGATACGATTAGTGCAATGCTCATTTTGGAAAGACGAAAATCACAAAAAAAATCTGACTAAATTTATTGATTGAACGGCATTTCTGGATCAGGCTTCAGAAATGTTTTTTTATATAGGAAGAAAGCTTAGCTCGTAGATTCACGAACTAAGCTTTTTGTAACTAGGATACTAGTTGATGATAGGAGATGAGTTAGCGAGGATAAGGGCTACATAGTTTGGGTATCCACGTTTCGAGGGCAGGAGTTCCCTTTGTGATTTCAACTTCTTCAGGAATTCTAACTTCCATCTTGAGCTGTGTGATGAAATCTCCAAGCTCCTGTTTGAAAGCTAGGAATTCATTAGACTTTCGGATAAGTTTAAAGACTTCAGAGGGATTTAGTGAAATGAGGTTTCCCTCTTTTAGTTCAATGAGACGACTTCTTAACTCTCTAAATCCTTCCTCACTGAGTGGTAAGGGTTTTGGGTTGAAGCTCTGATACTCAAAGTTGTAATCTCTAAGGACTGCTTTGATTTCCTTGTTGATACAAGAGATATCCTTAGAGATATTCTTAATATCATCGAAAGTTAAGCTTACTTTTGTAGTCTCTTCTACATGATTTTTGGGACTGTTCATAGGCGTTGTATTTTTTGCCGTTAATATAAGGAGAATATTTGAGGAAATTCCCTCGACATTTGACGGTAAAGGCAGTCCCGCCTTTTCTCCGCGAACCGATTTATTCAAATGTTATTTTTGATAATACTGTTTTTTTAAATAAAGTCAATATAATATTCATATGTTTCTTGTATGTTTTGTAGAGAAAATCCAGATAGTTCCTGCAAACTTTCTTAAAATTCAGATTTTTGTGGCTTTTTTGATTTTTGTCAAAAAATGTCTATTTCTCACTTGCATTTTTATGGCGAAAAAATAAGATCAAGTCTGACTTTATCCCTCATTTATCTCATAATGATGAATCTTACAAAACTCTTTGGGAGCAAGACGAGAGCAGATATTATCAAGTATCTGATTTTTAGGAGGCAGGGAGTCTCGATGAGAACTTTGGAAGCTGAGATTTGATGGACATTCCCGGTGATCAAAAAACAGGTTGAGGGGCTAGATGATGCAGGGATTATTCAGGTGAAAAAAGGAAAAGAAGGTTCTGCATGGGCTATCTTTTTGGAAGAGGAGTTTTCAAGCGCTCTTAAAGAAGTTTTCTATTTCGGGCTTAAGAGTGAGTTGCAAGAAGTTTTTGCCTCTCATGGAGGAAAGATTTTGCAGCGATACTGGTGAGAGAGATTTGGAAAAGCGATAGGAACTGATCTTGTCATGATTTATGAAGATTTGGAAAAAAAGGAGATTGAGCAAATTAAGTCTGAAATGAATGAGGTCTTTATGAGTTATTGGATTGAAAATGTTTCTGTGGTGTTTATGAGTAAGCATGAATGGGATAGTAGACATAGGTTAGCGGATAAGTTTGTTTTGAAGGTATTGACGCAGTATAAGTAATTTTATTTAGAGATCGGAGATAAATAAAGCATGAATTATGAACTACTTTTAGATGAAATAATGGTAAATACTGTAGGGGCAAAAGAGTTGATTTGAGCTTCGGGTAAGGATGTTCATTATGGGGTTTGTCCTTTGCAATTGGAATATCATACGAGTATTTTCTTGGCTGGGGCATTGTTATCTTTTTGACAGGATAGGCCTATGTTGTTCTTGATTCAGGTAGAGGATTTAGCCGAGGATGTGATGGTATTTAAGGGGGAAGTTGGCCCTCACTTTGGTAAGAGATACCAGCTAGGAGAGCATCAGTTTGATTTCCCTACGGTGAGTGAAAATGCATATTCTTATCTTGATAAGCTTTTTGCTTATACCGCAGTGCTTAATGCTAGAGAAGATCATCAGGTAATTTTTGTAAAAAAAGGAGTAAAAGTCTGAAGTTTGAGTTCGTTTCTCAAACAACAGGTTAGTCAGTGATATGGTTTGCTAATATTGAGCAATGTATATCAGAATCTTCCAAGTTCAGAAGCTAAGCAACTTTCAGCTGAGTTGATAGCACAATGTAAGGCAGAAATTATGGATCAGAATTTGCAAGAGCAATTTCCAGCTTTTGCTTGTTTGCATAAGTTGTGTCAAGGGTATGATGGAAATATTGTAGCGGAGCATGTGATCAATACGGCAGATATGGGATTAGATGCAGAAAAGTCAACTTCTCTTTGGTGTATGCTTAGGTAAGACTTAAGAAAAAGACATAAACCTTTGTAATGAGGATATTTAGAACAGAGAATAAAATCAGATTTTTGTTTTCATTTAATTATTTTTTGTGTGATATAATGGCAAATATAACGCTCTCAGAAAGAGAGGTAAGAATTCAAAAGGTTGAAAAGATGAAAAAAATGGGAATCCATCCTTTTGCACAGTCTTTTCAAAAGCAAGATATGATCAAGGATATTATTGCAAAGTATGAAAATGAGGAACTTCGTGATAGTGAGATCCTTGTCTCTGACGCCCAAATTCAGGTAGCGACAGCTGGAAGGGTAATGCTTCATCGTAGCCATGGAAAATTAGCTTTTGCAAAGATTTTGGATAGCACTGGGCAGATTCAGTTGATGTTTCATCGTGATAATTGCAAGATTATTAAAGTTGAAAAAAAACAAGATTGAACTATGAATGAAGTAGCTGTTCAGACTTTACCTTTTGATGAGAGCGAGAGTGGAGAAATGACTGCCTACAAGTTCTTTGAAAAGATGATTGATATGGGGGACTTTATCGGAGTGAGAGGAGAGGTATTTAAGACTCATAAATGAGAATTGACTATTTTTGTAAAGGAGTTTAAGTTTTTGTCTAAGGCTATTAGACCGCTCCCTGAAAAATTCCATGGACTCAGTGATCAAGAGGATTTGTACAGAAAGAGATATTTGGATATGACTATGAATCCTGAAACCTATGCGAGATTTCTCTTTAAGTCTAAGTTTTATGAAGTATTAAGGGATTTTTATAGAAGTGAAGGTTTTACAGAGATTCAGACTCCAATCTTGGATAATGCGGCATCGGGAGCAGCAGCGAGGCCTTTTGTAACTCATCATAATGATTTTGATACCGATGTGTATCTTAGAATTGCTTTTGAGACTTCGCTTAAGAAGGCCACTGTTGGTAGATTTGAAAAGGTATTTGAGATAGGTCAGGACTTTAGAAATGAAGGAAGTGATCCTTCTCATGTACAGGAATTTACTCAGGTGGAGCATTATGCGGTATATCGAAATTATGAAGATAATATGAGATTTACGGAGAAGATGTTTGATTATCTCTTTGAAAAGCTTGGCTTGGCAAAACAGCTTAAGGTAAAAGATAAGGACTGAATTGAAAAGATTGTTGACTTTACAACTCCTTGGGAAAGAATTGACTATACTCAAGGTGTAAATCAGGCTTCAGGACTTGATATTTCTCAGTATGGAATTGATGATGCTGATAGGCTTAGAGCAGATATCCAGGCAAAGGGGATTAGCTTTGAGTGAATGGAAAAGATGGGGACAACTACTTTGATAGATTATCTTTATAAAAAGGTGCTTAGACCTAAGATTACAGGTCCAGTGTTCATCTATAATTATCCTGTGATTATGCAGCCTTTGGCAAGAATTTCTGATGGAGACGAAAATATCGTAGAGCAGTTCCAACTTTTGGTTAATGGATGGGAAATCTGTAAAGCGTATTCAGAATTGGTAGATCCATTGCTCCAGCAGGCAAACTTTGATAAGCAAGCTGAGGCAGCAGCAAAAGGAGATGATGAAGCTACTAGTGGAGATGAAGCTTTCGTTGAGGCAATGGAGTATGGAATGCCTCCACAGTCAGGATTTGGAATGGGACTTGAGAGAATCTTGGCGATCTTGACTGAGCAAGACAACTTGAGAGATGTAATTATGTTTCCACTCATGAAAGCAAGAAATCAATCTTGAGATGAAATTAAAGAAGAATAAAAAAAAGAAAGAAGTCTGATTTTGACTTCTTTTTTTATCGAAATATTTTTAGAAAGTTTTGAAATATTTTAGCTTAGTTTTGCATGAGAGATTTGAGATATCCTTGGTCTGATCGAGGTCTTTTTCAGAAATTGGTAAGTTGCACTTTTTCATGACCCTTTCCAGCGATAAGGATAATATCTCCAGGATTAGCGAGTTCAAGCGCTAATTGAATAGCATATGCTCTCTCAGGTATGATAAAGAGCTCTTTCCCTTCTTTATAAAAGGCTTCCTGCAGAGAGGCTGTCAACTGATTTAGAATGGCAAGACGATTTTCTGTTGATGGATCATCATCCGTTGCAATGAGAATATCTGAGTATTTCCCTGCAATTTCTCACATAATAGGTCTTTTTTCTTTATCTCTATTTCCAGGGGCACCGAAAACAGTAATCAGCTTTCAGTTTCCTTTTTGACCTTTAAGATAGGAAAGGGTTTTTTCAAGTCCATCTGGGGTGTGGGCAAAATCGACGAAGACTTTTTTATTATTGATGGTAAATTCTTCTAGTCTTCCTTCTACTCCAGGGAAACTTTCTACTGAAGCAAGAATTTTTTCCATTTCAATACCAATCTCAATAGCTACAGATATTGCAGCTAGGATATTGTTGATATTGTATGCTCCAAGAAGATGAGTTTTTGAGTGATAGAGTTTTCCAAGGTAAGAGAAGGTAAATTCTGTATGATCAAGGTGCTCAATGATTTGAGTAGCTTTGAGGATGGATGAAGCTTGGATAGAAAAGTTAATTTTTTTGTCAAATGGCATTTCTTCAAATCGTTTGCGCCCATAGGCGTCATCCGCTGGGAAAATTCAGAATTTTACTTGTTTTTTGTTGTTAAGAACGTTTTTGAAGAGGAGTTTTTTGGCTGCAGCATAGTTTTCCATGGTCCCATGATAGTCGAGGTGATCGTGGGTAATGTTGATAAGAACTGCAGCGTCAAAGTCGATGCCTTCAAAGCGATGTTGGTCTAATCCGTGAGAACTAGTCTCAATAATTGCTACTTTACACTGGTTCTGTTTAGCTGTTGAAAGGAGTTCTTGGAGATCGCTGGTATCAAGTGAAGTCATTTTTTTGATATTTGTAAATTTTTGACTTCAGATTCGTAAGCATGCTGTACTAACCGCAACCGTTGGGGCAAGGTTATCATTTAAGATTTTGTGTAAGAGATTAACAGTTGTGGTTTTCCCGTTAGTTCCAGTAATCCCTATAATAAAGAAATCTTTAGCAGGATTTCCATAAAGGTATGAAGTAAGCTGAGCGTGAGCTTTTTTTATGATATGGTAGAGTGCTGAAGAATGGATTATCGGATAGAGCTTATCGTAAGCAATAAGTTTTTTGATTAACGCTTTCATTAACTTCAAGGTAGTAATAAAGATTGTTTGAAAGTATAGGAAATTTGGGTTGATTTACAAGGTAAAAGATCAGAATTTTATGCTTTTTTCTCAAGATGAAGTCTCTTTTGAGCTAAAAGAAAAAGAGCTCCTCGTTTCACAACGTAGAGCTCGAAAAAATTAGTTTAATGTTAGTAGAAAGATTCTTCTACTTTTTCTAGTGTACTTATTTTGTTTTCAATGTCAAGGTTTTTTTTGTAGAATAGAAAAAAGGTCCCGTGTTTCCCAACGAAGAACCTTACAAAGCTGGTTCGCTAACAAGAATCATACTTCTAAATAGCAATATTTTTATATTTATTTTTCCTTGAATGTCAAGTTTTTTTTGTGGCAAAATTTTCTGAATTTTAAAAGGGAAAAAGCCCGTCATTTCACAATGAAGGCTTTAAAAAGATCGTTTGCATTTCTCAACGCACATTATTCCGATCTGATCATTTGCATTTTTTGATGCAAATTTTTTTGATAACAATCTGTGTCATGTTTGGTGACTTAGTCCAAAAGAAAAACTTTTGGCTGATATTTTATAAACATTTTTCACAAAATGTCAAGTCTTTGTGAAAAAAAGATGAAAAAAGCTATTTTTTTGACTTTTTTTGTGGCGTTGAGTATACTTAAGGTAAGATTTTATTTTATATCACAGGGGAGTGATGACAAAAAAAGAATTTATGTTGCAGGTAATTGAGTTTTTGCCGGATTGGAAGATGGGGCGAGGACTAAAACCTTTGATCGAAAATGACCAACTTTCTCCTGATGTATTCGAGAAATTGTATCAGGTTTTTAGAGAAAATATCCACCAAACCTACACTGAAATCCAAAAATTTCAGTTAAAAGAGAGGCTTGAAAAACTTGAAGAGATGAGACAGGCTGATGAAAAGGCTCGTCAAGAAGAACTTGTAAGTTTAGAGGCTGTTTTTGATGATTTGTAGTTTTATTTCCTAATACAAGGCTAACGATGACAACTGAAGTTTTAGGGAATAATGTCCCTACAAAGGTATTGGATCAAAGCATCTTGAATCTTATTCAAGAGTCGGGTGCTGGAACTGGTCTAGAAGGATTGATTAATTTTGAGTCAAAACTTTCAAAAGAGGAAAAAAAACTGACTCCATCTGAGATTATTTCGATTCTTAAGAAAACGATGATCGACATCCAAAATCCGGATTTTCTTTCTTTTGAATCAGGAAAAAGAGGTGGTATGGACTTTGGTTTTGAAGGAATAGGGGTAGATGTGATTCCTACCGTAACTCCAAATGGAGACTGCATTGTTCCGGTAAATTTTTGGCGAGATTCGCAAAGGAGGACGATATTGCTTGTCTTGGAAGTAAGTTCTGATGGAGAAAATAACCATTATGCTTTGCCTGAGGGAGATAATCATTACTTTCTGCATATTGGGCATGAGGACTTTGCTTATCAGTTGATTGATGAAGAAGGAACTTTTAAGATGGTGATTCAAGATTAAAATATTTTATTTTCTTATGCTAGGAAAATGATGTGAATGTCAGTGGATGTGTATGATTATGAATCAAGTGATGTAAAAAAAGTATCAAATGATGTAAAAGAAGAAGAGAGGAGCATTGAGGATGTTGCAAATCAGCTTGTGGATAAAGATACACTTAGTAGTATAGAAAATACTAGAAAATTTTTTGAAAATAACAAAAAAGTTGCAGATGAGTTTAATCAGTATAGAAAGCAGTTGTTTACTTCAGAATATTCTACCAATGATGCAGATTTGAGATTTGCAGAGCGTGTATCTCGTTTGGAAAAAGTGGTTGGCGATCTACAACAAAAACTTCAAGGGGGGATCCAGTCAGATATTGAGAAGCAATTTGGGGGTTCTAAAGAGTGGAAACAAATATTCCCTCATGAGCAACCAATTTTTAAACCTAATTCTATTGAGGCTTATGCTTAAATAAAGAGATAGAAAAATCTGATCTTGCTTTATGATTACTTTTTGATAAGATGAAAACGATGATGAATGTCAGACTTTTTATCTTTTTTTTGATTACGGTTATGAGAGATGTAATTTTTGCAGGAATTCAAGGTTGTGGAAAGGGAACTCAAGCACAGAAGCTTTTGAAAAAGTATGGAGATAAGATGCAGTACTTTGAGACTGGAAATATTTTGAGAGCATTGATGAGTAATGATAATGCTATTGGTGCTTATCTCAAGGATATTGTAAACAGTGGGAAGCTCGTGAAAGATGAGATTATCATTGGACTTTTCAAGGTTTTTTTGGAGACACTTGAAGACAAGGTGCTTTTGGGAGATGGAAACTTAAGAAGAATGGGACAAACTAAGGGAATTTTGGAGGCTTTGCTTGAAAAGGGGAGAAAGCCTTTGGTAATTCAGCTTGAAATCCCAGAAGATGAGGTAAAAAGAAGACTTTCTACTCGTAAAATGTGCAAAGGCTGTGGGGAAATTCATAATCTTTCTTTGGATGGTGAAGTAGAAAAATGCAAAGCTTGCGGAGGAGAACTCTTTGTTCGTAAAGATGATGCAGATCCAGCCGCTGTTGAGATGAGAATTGCCGAATACAAAAGGGAGACCATTCCAGCTCTTGAATATGTAGATTCTCTCTGACTTTTGGTTAAGATTGATGGCATGCAGAGTATTGATGAAATTTTTGCTCAGATTGAGGCTTTGATGAATCAAGAATAATTAAATTATAATAAAAGAAAAAATCTGATTTCTGATGGTGTTTGCTCAAAGAAGTCAGATTTTTTACGAAGTAAACAACGCGAAGCGATATTTTTACGAAGTAAACAACGCGAAGCGGTATTTTTGGCTTTTTTAGAGATTGAGAAGTTCAACTGTAGTTTGGAGGATATCTTTTGAATTTTGATGCGTGAGAAGTTCAAGAGCCTGATCATAGGTACATCGTTTCGATTCAGTGACTTCAAAATTATCAATAGCAAGCTGAGATTTACTCGCTGGTCAAAGATTTATAAGGTAGAAACTAGCATACTTATGGATAAGATGATGCTGGCGGTCGTAGAATTTGTAAAAGATTGTTAGTGGAGGGAACTTAGTCTGGATAGTGCAGTCGGTGATTCAGGTTTCCTCTCTTAGTTCTCTGAGTGCGGCTTGTTCAGGAGTTTCCCCAGTTTCTAGGTGTCCTTTTGGGAATCCTCGGAAACCTTCTTTTTGATAAATGAGAAGAAACTCAGCAACTCAGTCTTGATTGATCAAGTAGGGAATTGTTCAATAAGAGTGGTCGTGGATGATCTCAGGTTTTTTGTCTCTTCCTTTGTTTAAGAATTGGTGTCTGAAATCTTTGATAAGTTTAGCGTATTGAGTATCGGAAAAGTAGCAGCGATGTCTCATTTTGGAAATTTGTCCTCAGATGGTGATGGATGGAATGAGGTGAAAGTGCAGGTGATCTACGCTTTTCCCGATGTTGCCGTTGACTTTTCCGTCTCTGAGAAGAAGATTGATGTCAGGGTAGGTTTGATGCAAGATATCCATTCGTTTATTGATGAGAAGCATTGCAGAAGTCTGTTCATCACTGGATAACTCGTGCATATAAATCAAGTGTCTGATTGGAACAATTAGCAGATGATCAGGAGTGTAAGGAGCACGAGCTAAGAGGACTTGGAAATGCTCATTTTTATCAATGATGATCTCAGCTTTTGGAGAGCAGAAAGGGCAGTGGAGCGCTTGGAGATTTTGATCGATACGGTCTTGATAGGTAGACATGAGGAACTATTTTCTAGGATAAATTTTGTAGTTTAGGAGCTCGGTTTTTAGTTGAGTGGGGATTCTAAGACTTTCTCTGGCTTTTTGAATAGTCTTATTTTGGACAAAAGGAGTTAAAGTCTGACTTTTGATGAGGTTTAATGTAGGAATAGGTTGTTTGGCGAGTGCAGTAGCAAAGTATCGTGCTTGCATCATTTGAATATAGTATTCTGAGTTTTGTATAGAGGCAACGAGATTGAGGATTTCAGGATTAAATTCTTTGTCGAGAAAATTGCTCAGCAAGATTCAGATTGCAAATCTAACAGTATAGGTATGCGAAGATTTGATCCAGATTTTTACTTTTTTGTAGATAATATCTGGATATTTGCTAAAGATTTTTGGAAGGAAACTATCGCAAGTTGATCGGTTGTCAATTAGGGGAAGGTACTTCTCAGTTTCAATAAGTGATTGCTCTAGATCTTTGATTTGCTCTATTAGAAAGCCGTGTACGAGGTTTTCTTCAAAAAAGCTGTGAGGAGTCTGATCAAGAAAGGATTGATAATCTTTGGTTTTGAAACATTGTTTTGCATATTTTCTCAAAAGGGGAATTTTTGTCCCAAGAATCGTTTTGGGATCAATGGTTGGAATGAGTTTTGCTACGAAAAGAGCATTTTTGGCGTCTCCAAAAGATAGGAGCTCTTTTCAGATTTCATTTTCCATAAATTTAAGATCTGATAAAATTATAATATTTATCCTTCTACTAGGCGAAAGCGTGGAATCTCAATGCCGTCTTTTTCGATAGTTTCAATGAAAAGAGTAAGAGGTCTTGCACGAAGAATTGTCTCTCCAGAGCTTTCTGATTCTTCACAGTTTTTATAGATTACGAGCTCTTCTCCTGTTTCACTGTGCTTTGCTACCCCGATTACCTCACAGTGCTTCCCTTTGTAGTGTTGATAGAGTCCTGGTTTGATTTCAGTCATGTTGATTGTGTATTATAAGAGAGGTAAAAAAATTATAGCTTGTGTATTGATTCTTCTCCTGTCTTCATATCTTTGATTTTGTAGATTCCTTGCTCTTTTTCTCCCTCTCCACAGATAATGACAAAAGGGATTCCTTTTTTGTCTGCATAGGCAAATTGTTTTCCGAGCTTATCTGGGTTAGGATAGTATTCAAAATTGTGTCCTTGAGATTTGAGGTGTGCAATGAGCGAGAGTCAGGTTTCAAAACTATTTTCAAAATTGAGGATGAGATAGTCTGCAATAGTTTGCTGTTTGAGATCGGTTTCGTCAAAGATTCTACTGAGAATTCTACTGATACCGATACTTCCTCAAACTCCGCAGTAATCATGCCTTTTAGAATCGATGTATCAAGTAAGGTTGGCATATCTTCCTCCTCCGCAGATTGATCCAAGAGTAGGCATTTGGTCGAAGGTAGCTTCAAAAATAGTTCCCGTATAGTAGTCTAATCCTCTGATAATCTTCATATCAATGGTTGTATTGAATGAAAGATTAAGTGTAGATTTTATTTGATCAAGGAGCGAAAGTACCGTTTCTAACTCGTTAATTCCTTGTTGAAAAGTTTCATTAGAACTAAGTTTTTTCAGCTCGTTTAGTTTCTCGAGTTCTGGAGTACAAAAAGAGATAAAAGTCAGAATTTTATCTTTGGTTCCTCCTGAAATATTGAGATCTTCGATGAGTGAGCTTTCAAACTTCTCAGCTCCGATTTTGTCAAATTTATCAATAAGGTTTGAGATCGTCTGAGCTTGCTCTGGATTCTCACTGATTTCTGCGAGGAAGGATTTTACGATTTTTTTATTGTTGATGTGGAAGGTTATATTGTCGTTTAGGTTAGTAGACTGGATAATATTAGTTAGTGTCTGTCCTAGTGTGGCAATGATTTCCGCATCATAATAAAGATAGTCCTTTTCTCCTTTCCAAATGACGTCGATATCGCATTGAAAAAATTCTCTAAATCTTCCCTTTTGAGCTCTCTCTCCTCTCCAAACAGGTTGGATTTGGTATCTTTTGAATGGGAAGGTGAGTGCGTGTTCTCGATCGAGAGTATATCTAGCAAAAGGTACTGTCAAATCAAAGTGTAAACCGTAATCTTTTAGATCAGAAGCACCCTGACTCATACCGTATAGGCCAAAGATTTGTTTTCAGGTTTCTTCTCCATTTTTTGCTAGGAGGGTAGTGTTTTTTTCGACAGCTGGAGTATGAATATGGGTATAACCAAATTGTTTATAATTGCGAGTGATAATCTCTGTTATTTGATCGAAAATAAGTTGTTGAGCGGGACTATATTCGGGGAAACCGCTTGGACGGAGCTCGGCCATAATGATGGATAAAGAGGATAAAAAACTGAATTCTAGTGTATTGATCTGAGCTGGAAAATCAATTAAAAAAAGACGAACGATCAAGTTCGTCAGCTTTTTTTCTCTTTGGATGATTAGCAATAAAACTTTGTGTTATTATTCAAGAGTAAGGAAATCCTTTTTTTCCAAGAGTTCTTGTGCAAGAGCTAGTTTGTTTGCAGATTGTGCATAGAGTGTGTAGAGCACCTCTCCAGCTTTAACTTTATCATTGAGTTTTTTATGCAAATAAACTCAGGCGCTTAGATCTCCTGGCGCTCCAAGAGTTCTGGCAATACTATTGAGATATTTCATATCGATAGCAGATATTGTCCCTGAATTTTTTGCTGTAATTTCCATTGTGTTTGGAGCGAGTTCGAGTTCTTCGGATCAGATTTTTGGATTTTTTCCTTCTTGAGAACTAATTATTTCTTGCATTTTTTCTCGAGCAGCTCAAGAAGTAAGTTGAAGACTGACTTTTTCTAGTGCTTCTTCATAGGTTTCGCAAAGTCCACATAAAACGACAATATGCGCAGCTAATTCAAGAGCTTTTTGCTCTAGATCGTGCGGACGAAGTTTGTGCTGTTGTAATACCCTAAGGGCTTCTCTCACTTGTAAAATAGCTCCAATCCCATTTCCAATTGGTTGTTCTGCCTTTGTTAAGATAACTTGAGTCTTGATATCGAGATACTCTCCGATATTTTTGAAATGTTGAGCAATTCTCTCAGCGTCAGCTTGAGTAGATACTTTTGCAGTTGGTCATACTGGAATATCGATGAGGCAGTGATTGATTCCCATAGCGTAGTTTTTTGCCATGATAGAGGAGATCATTCTTGCGTATGGCTCCATACCCAAAGGAGCAGATACTTTGATGATTCTATCGTTTGCTGGTGCAAGATTGAGATTGCCATTTCGGGCAAGGCAACAACCATTCTGATCAATTAGCTTTATGATCTCTTGTTTGGTGAGTTCTGATTTCATCAAAACTTCAACACATTCTCCAGTTGCGGCTGGTGAAGTAATTGATTTAGAAAAAGTTTTTGGAATGGTAATTCCGAGTGATGCCAAGAGCGGTACGATGATCATTGTAGTTTCATTTCAGGAAACTCCACCGATACAATATTTACTCGCTACAATGCCAGGAAAGCGGTACATATCTCAGGTATAAGCAGTTGCCTTGGTAGTGTAGGCGAGTTCTTCGGGGTCTGAACTATAGAAAAAACTTGTTGCTGTATAATAGGCTAAAAGCAGATCTGAGAGTTTATTATTTTGCATATCTTCGATGATAGCATTGATTTCTTCTCTGGAGAGTTTTCCTCAGAGGAGCTTTTTTCTGATGGCTTGGAGAGAGAGGGGATTATTCCTAACGAACGAAACGAGGACATTATCTCACTCCATAATAGGATATTCTGAGATGAGTTCTTGTGATGCACCAATAGTCCCTGGTTTGATCTCATCTGAAAGTGAGACATCTACAACGTATTCTTGTTTATTGCGGACGAGGGAGACTTTATCTGTTGCAGAGATACCGTAGGCTGCGGCTTCTTGGGTATTGAGGACAGCGATGATTCCTTCTCCGTGAGATAGAGGAAGTACTTTGATTTTTCAGCTGAAGATTTCCATAATGTAATGATTGCTAATATATTAAAAGTTTTTTTTAAGTTAAGAGTTCTCTATTTCTTTGAGAATTTTATTTGCATTTTCTTCATCTATTTTTTTTCTTTGGTCCTCTATTTTTTTGGGATAGAGGTTTTTGATAGAGGATATTAGTTTACTATATTCAGGTTTTTTTAGGATATTTGGATCTGTTAGGTTGTTGATGAGTGGCTCAAGTTTTTTGATATCGATAATGTTAAATTCTGATGATTCCCCAGGAATGTTCTTTTCTAGGAATTTAAGTAAAATACTGATTCAGAATTCAGATTTCTCCTCTCTTTTTCTTTGTGTAGGATCTTTGAGTTTTTGGATTTCGAGGTGATTGGATATCAGTGCAAAGAGCTCTTGTGGTGTTTTGAGTTGGATTTGAGAGAGTGAGGTCATGGTTTCTGGGTTTGCATTGGTTTTTTGTTGATTGGTGCGTGAGAGATTGAACTGTTCTTTGAGAATTTTTGTGAATTTATGAAGTATTTCGAGCTCAGAAGTTTCAATATTTGGATTGGTGAGGGTATTAAGTAGAGGTTGAAGACTTTGATAGAGTTTTTGATTGTCGGTTTGACTAAGGTTAAGTGTTTCGGTAGAAGATAGTACTTCTTGAATATCTCGAGTGATTTTTGTTTTGAGAGTTTCTTTATTGATGATGTTTTTGACACTCTCAGTTTCGAGTTCTCAGATGTTGAGGTCAATATTTGATTGCATTCAATCTTTGATAATTTTCGCAAGTTCCTCATTTGAGTTAGGCTTTTGAGTATTGAGAAAGGCAAGTGATTGAGCTTGAGCTATAAGTTGATCATATCTAGGGATATGATGAATGATTTGATAGCTATCTTGAGATCAGATTTTTAATCTTTTTTGTTTGTGATCGATGGTATTTAATTTGGGAGTAGAGATGTTTCCTGTTTCTGGTCTATAATAGTATTTGATCCCTTCGATTGAGGTGAATTCATAATAAGAAACTCAGCTTGTTTCTGTGATTAATTTTTGTGTTCACTGGAGTTGAATCCCCATTTTTCTTAGAAAATCTGATCAGGCACGAACTACAGTTTCAGAGGCAGAAAAGCGGAGAGCTTGAGTAAGGAGTTCTTTTTGGGTATAGAATAGTTTTTGCTTTTCTGGAGATTTATTTCGAGCTTCGTTTAGAGAGTTGAGTTCCGGGGTTGGAATTTCTCAGTTGAGAATTATTCTTGTAGCTTCTTCTATTGATTTAAAAGTTAATGAATTCTGATCCTCTTGTGACTCAGTGTCTTCAGTGTCTTGGGTTTTATTCTTTTTTTCTGAAATAGAAATGATACCTTGCTTTTCGAGCCTTTTTACAAAATCGGTAGCTGCAGCTTTTTCTTCTTCGTGAGGAATCATATTGTCTACTGTTTCGTTGTTAATATCTTCAAAGGTATTTCCTGTTAATTTATTAGTAGCATTTCTCTCATCTTTAATATTTTCTTTTTCTTGTGCTCCTTTTGTTGTGCCTTTGAGTAGAGGATTTTCTTCTGGATGGATTTTATAATATGCAGAGGTTTTTTGGGTATCAAATATGGATGCTTGCATATATCTGTCTAATCTTGCTTTTGTGTTTCTAGTATCATATTTCTTTTTCTTTTGTTTTAGGGTTTTTAGTTTTTGTATACAGTTATGTTTTTTAAATTTTTCGTTATTCTCAAATTCGTCAATTAGTTTTTCTACGATAGATTGAGTTTGACGTCATCGGTTCCCATCTAAAGAGATTTCTTTGTTATTATAATAGACTTGTCCTATGATTTGAATTATTTTAATAAGATCTTGTTCTGTTTTAGGACTATTAAGCGCGGCAATCATAAGCTCCTGACGATTAAGAAGTCCGTTTACTTCCTTAGCTTTTCTATTAGATTCTTCATTTGCAATTTTTATCTCTCGTAAGTTTGAGGGATCTTTTACTTTTGCTAGGGCTTGGTTTTTGAAGCGTTGATTATTCTCTGTTGTTGTTTCTATCGCTCTTTTGTATCGTTCAGGTGTTTTATTTGAGAGTTTTATGATATAATAATACTCCCATGTAGAGTAGAGTTCTGTGATATTTGTGGTATTTGGAATTGGAAATCTCTTATAAAGAATATCATCAAGAAAGACTTCAAAAGTCAGATTTCCATATAGATCTGAGATTTTTTGAGCTTCCCCCATGTTGTTTTTACCAATAATTTTGCTTAGTGCTTCCATTTTTGGAGCGATTCTTCTTACATTTAAGTCTCATCTTTTTTTCTCATAATTTGCATATTTCATTATGTCCTGGATTTCGTTTATTGCAGAGATTATTTTTTGAGAAGGAGAGGCTTTGTTGAATAAAAGTTGGATTTTTTCTTTTACTATTTTATATTGTGGATTGTTTTCATCAAATGCTATATTCCCTGCATTTTTTTGGAGTTTTCGTATAGAGAAAAGAGCACCATCTTTTATGGAAAATTGTTTTTGTTCTTTAGAGATAAAATTTTCGGAAAATTTTAGAAGTATTTCTATTATTTGTGGATTGAGATTTGGTGTTTTAGCTAATGCTGGGAATATTTCTTTTGCTTTACGATACCTTTCAGCCTGCCTTCTAAGTTCTGCTTGTTTCCTGAGCTCTTCTTGTTTTTTTCTTTCCTGTTCTTCTTGTTCTTTTTGATTCAATTCTTCGTTAGTTCCTTCATTTTCTTTTTTGGGAGTTGTTATTTCTGGGCTTTCTGTTTGATTTTGTTTTTCCTTTGTGGGAGCTTCCCCTTGTTGTGCTGTTTGGGGGTCGATTTGACCATAGAGATCTTTGTTTTCAATTTCCATTACTCTATACAAGAGGATATAAAAGTTTCGTAGCTAATTTTAGTGATTTTAATGATTTTGTCAAATTTGAGCTTTGGTTGAATGAGTTTTTCTTTTGCAATTAAGGGGAAAAACGATATATTTAATCAGAATTTTTATTTTTTTTGGTACAAGGAATGCATTTGAGAGAAGAACTTGAGGCTCGTGGATTGCTCTATCAGACTACGAATGAGGCGTTTTTTGATTTGTATGATCAGGGAGGAGAGAAGTTTTATTGTGGTTATGATCCTACGGCAGACTCACTTCATCTTGGACATTTTTTGACCTTTATGGCAGCGGTAAATTTTATGAAGAGGGGAAATACTTTTGTGATGCTGATTTGAGGTGCGACGGGGATGATTTGAGATCCAACTGGAAAATCAGAAGCAAGAGCTTTCCTTGGATTAGATCAACTTAGACACAATCAAGAGGCGATTACCGAACAGGTTGGTCAGATTTTGGAAAATTTAAAAAAATTGACGGGAAAGGATTTTCAATTTAAGGTTGTGAATAATTATGACTTTTATAAAGATTTGTCGGTTTTTGATTGGTATAGGACAGTAGGAAAATATATTACGCTCAATACCATGCTGAGCAAGGAGTCAGTAAAAAAGAGACTTGAAAATACTGAGTCAGGAATCAGTTATACTGAGTTTAGCTATATGCTTTTGCAGGGAAATGATTTTGTTCATCTGTATGAAAATGAGGGTGTAAAACTTCAGATTTGAGGTTCTGATCAGCGAGGAAATATGGTGACTTGAACAGAAATGCTTCGTAAAAAGACAGAAGGGGAGGCAGAAAGTTATGTAATGACGATTCCTCTTATGATGGATGCTAGTGGGAAAAAATTTGGAAAATCTGAGGGGAATGCAATTTGGCTTGATCAGAGAAAAAATAGTCCATATTTTGTATATCAATATTTTCTCAATAGTGCAGATGCTGATGTGGAGAAATTTTTGAGAGCATTTACTTTGCTTGAGATATCCGAGATTGAAGAAATTGTTGCAAAACACAATGAAAAACCTGAATCTAGATACGGTCAAAGACAACTTGCCAACTATGTTATTCAAACTTTGTTTGGGAAGCAGGCGGCAGAGCAGGCAGAGAAAATTACCGATTTCCTTTTTGGAAGTGAGGATAAGATGCAGATGCTCAATGAATTTTCAAGAGAGGAAATTCAAGCTTTAGCTAGAGAAACAGGATCTTGTGAAATAAATGAAAATGAGATCAGAGTTTTGGAGCTTTTGGTAAAATGTGGTATCGTAGATTCTAATGGAGAAGCAAAAAAAATGATTGCTCAGGGGGCAATTTATATCAATGAAAATAAGATCAGCGATATTGCGAGTTCATTTAGTACTCAAGATGCCAGCAATGGAGTCCTTTTGATTAGAAAGGGAAAGAAAAATTATAAAATCGCTCAATTTATTGCTTAAATTCTAATTTAAATGCAGAAACTTGAGATACTTGTACCAAATGAGTGAAGAAAACTCAAAAATCTTATTATGGCAGTTTTGAAAAAGGGATTATGTGAGGATATTACTGTTCTCAATTATGCAAAGAGTTATACTTTGCAGGAAAAGAAACTCATAAAAACAGAAAAAAAGCTGATTTCCTTCCACTATTCTCAATGAGAGGAAGAAAAAATTATTACCTTTATCGAACAGGTTAGTGGGCGAACAAGGGCGAGAGGAGATCTTGTTGTTCAATAAAATAAAAAGCACGTTAGACTTATGATCTGCGTGCTTTATTTTTTCCCTATTTTCTTACTTTGAATAGGAAGCTTTGTTCTACTTGTTGTTGATCATCAAATTCCATTCTGACTTTTATATTATAACTTCCTGCTTTTTCAAAGACTTTAGTCATTTCGATACATTCTCTACCATCACAGGCGAGTTCTTCATTGCCATCGTCAAAGGATCGATAGATCTTTTTTGGTAATCCATTGAAATCAAGAGCAAATCTGACTTGATCTCAGATCCTTGCTTCTTGGGTAGGATGAGATGGAGATGAAATATTGAGTTTTACAAGTGGCTTATTAACGATGATAGATTCGTTTAGAGGAACAGTTACCGTGCGTCCTTTTTTTGTGGTGATGGTTACCTTTGGAGTAAATATTCAGGTATTCTTGGTATTGTTGTAGATGTAGGTATGTTTGATCACTGAGGTAGAGAGGTTGTTTTGCACTTCTCCATCATCAAAATCCCAAGTGAAATATGCAATACTATCGTTTGGGTCATTGAGCTTTGTTGCTGAGGCATCTAGGGTTACTACCAATGGAGAAAATCAGCTTTTTTCTCCTACTACTTTGAGATCTCAGAGTACATCATCTAGACCTATAGTAATATTGATTGATTCTTCATAGCTCAGTCCGCGTACAGTATCTTGGATCTGTATTTTGAGGGTATGAGGTTTGGTATCTCTGACATCAAAGAGGTATTCTCCAGCGAGCGTTTCTACAATAGGTCTGGTGTCTAGAGTGATTTGTGTGTTTATATTGTAGGTTGAAGGCTGGATTGAGTTGATTTTAAGTTTTAATTTTGTTGGGATCTCTGAGAGTTTGATGCTCTTGGAATCGGAGATCAGCTTTTTGTCTGCTTTGGTAAATTGTGTTTGTCTTGGAGATTGTGAGAAGATATCATAATCTACATTAAAACTAGATTTATCACTGATTCTTAGTTCTCCACGGCAAGATCCTTTCTTCCCTTCTGTTGTGACAAAATTCATTAGCACTTCATAAAACCCTTGTCCATCAAAAGTGTGGATAAAATCCGTTCCTACTTCATTTCCTTGTCTATCTGCGAGAGATTGTTTTGTAGAGGCATCAGAGATGAGATATGCATAGTCTTGGATATATTTTTCTCCACCATCAAGGAATGATGCTTGGATACGATAAGTATTGACTTTTTGCTTGCTAAATTCAATTTTACATACTGGCAAGAGTGATTTTTCAACTCTGAGAGGAAATGAGAAGATAATATTTGGATTATAATCTGGAAGACTAAAGCTTGGATAGTATACTTCAGCTTTTTCGTAGTTGAAACTAAAGGTGGTTTCATCAGATTTATCTGTAGTTCCATCTCCTTCAGCATCCCAGTTGATACGATAGTTTCTTAGTCCTAAATCTCTAAAAATCTGATCTGCATTAAAGGTTAACTCAGATGGAAGTGGTCCTAGCACATATTCGTTATCAATGAGTTCAAGTTTTTTATCTGAAGTTGTAGAAAGTGATAATTCAGAAGCAACATTGATCTCTTTGAGGAGATAGCTTTTATTTACTGTTTGTTTCGTGTTGTTGTCAATGTAGGAGATGATTAGACTTATTTGATAGATTCCTTTTTTGCTATAGAAACAAGCTCCGTTGAACATGGTTGACTGTTGATTATAAGTCAGGATTTGTTTGTTTCCACAGTCAAGTTGTAAATTAGTTACTTGTTGATTCCCGAGCTCGATTTGCGCGTACTTTTGGTAGTTTGCGGTTAAGAGTTTGAATGGGATATTTACTGGGGCAATAAGGATAGTAGAATTAGAAATCTGACTTATTGCATCAGGATTATCTTTTGTCGGCGTCTTAACATAAGCAAGAACTGTTTGATCTGGATTGGCAAGGCTCTCAACTTCGATTTTGCTTACTTGAGACATAAGGCTGGTTCCCGCTCCAATACCAATTCACAAAATTAGAAATCCAAGGATCCCTCCTCAAATATACCAGGTTTTTGGTCTATCTTTTACGGTAAAGGCTTTGTAAACATTCATCAATAGGATGACAATTCCTACCAAAAAAACGATGAGCATTGCAATTCCAGTTAGTCCCATGAGCAAATTTTTTGCTACGGCTGGAGCTATTCCTAGGGCAGTCAATCCTCCTCATCCGGTTGGATTTTGTAGTACGGTATAAAAGAGTACAATCAATCCAATAACTAGGAGGAAGAATAAAATTCCGCATCCCATAAAAACATTTTTTACTGATAATGAGGAAGCTGCACCTCTTTTTATTTGTACGTTTTTGTTTACTTGAATGTTAGAATATCAGAGAAGTTTTAGCTTTTCTTGGTTTGCTTGATAGTACTCAGTGAGTTGTTTGAGTTGTGCGTGGTACTTAAACATCTCGTCTGATGGCATATTTTGATGTTCCTGAATATAGGCTACAAGTTGATTGTAGAGTTGTTGCAATTTTTGTTGTTCCTGCAAAATCTCCTGAATCTTTTGTTCATCATTGAGATAGTTTGCATTGGTGTTTGCGTTGTTATTTGCAAAAAATTGTTCGTTTTGATTCATATTTAGATATAATATACTAAATCACTCCTATTATAGCTGAAAATTGTTTTTTTGCAAATTTTTTGGCTTGTTTTTGCGAGGATAATGGATATTATTGATCCAAAATTTATTTGTAGGAAAGAATATTTTGATGCAGCAAGGAGAGTGGAAGAGTGTGGGGTTTAGTTTTGTTTTATGTTATAGTAGTGTTTTAGTCTCTTTTTTTGAAAAAAATAAGATAAAAAGTCTGATTTTTTTATCTGTTTTATCTTTTGTCTTTGGAAATACCAGTTTTGCTCGAGAATATCCTGTAAAAGAAGTGAGTGGAAAATTTTGTGGGAACAATCAGATTTGTACAATCCCGCTTCCAAAGATTGAACAAGCCAATTATCTTAATTATGAAAAGAGTCCTTTAATTCGTAGGATTTATTCTGTACTTTGGGGAGGGACTTATTTTTGAGGACGAGATTTTGGATGGGGCGCGCACAAGGGAGTTGATATTACTTCGCAGATTGGTACTCCTAGTTATGCTATTGGTACCGGAGAGGTGATCTATGCTGGTAAAAAGTGAGAACGAGGAAAACTGATTACTATTGAGCATAGTTTTGCAGGGAAGAAGATTTATTCAAATTATGCGCATCTGAGTGAGGTTTTGGTAAGGGTAGGAGACAAAGTGAAGACCTCAGATTTAATTGCGAAGATGGGAACCAGTGGAAATAGCACGGGGCCACATTTGCATTTTCAGATTGATAAAACAGAGTGAAAGCATCCCTATCATCCTGGAAACTGTGGAGGAGTAACACTCAATCAAAATGTCAATGAAGCAAGATGTTGGAATCTTGTTAGAGAGAATACCTTGGATCCAATACTTTTTTTGGAGAGTAATGGTGTGATTTTTGAGGTAGAGCAGGAGAGTGAACAGTTTTCTCCAGATATCAAGGTGCTTTCTACTCAGGATTTGAAAAAAAATCTTGAAACCAGCTTTGAGAAAAAGGGGGACTTTTGGTTGCTTACTTTAAAAAGTTTGACTCCGTGATGGACAAGAGTTCCTCTTAAAATTACTTCTGCAGGAGCAAAAATTTATCCTGATAGTCTTTCATATTTGAGCTGAGAGAGAAAAATTTTTATTCAAGAATTTTCAGGAACTCTTTTCCCAATTAGTATTTGGGAGGGAGAAAAGTTGATTAAAAATGTATATGAAAAATAAGTTTATCACAAAGTTTGTATCAAAAAAACCGCAGAAAAATGTAGATTGCGGTTTTTTCAGATTTTAAATTTTTTTCCTGGCTTCGAGAAGCTGTTTTTTCTTTTCCTGAGAAACGGAAGGGTCTTTGAGTGCTCGTTGGAGTTTAGATTGAAGATAGGGAGTAAGAGTTTGCCAGATAAGTTGAAGTTTTTTTTCTGGATCAGAAAGGGGATCAATCTGTGAATCTCGCCAGAGACTTAGTTCATCGAGTTTCTTTGTCATATCTTCATCGAGCTTTTCTTGCAATACTTGGGATAATGCTCCGTTTGGATCGGTTTCAGCAAGAAGATTGATAAAAGAGAAGAGGTCTTCTAGTTTTTCATTTTCTTGGAGATAATTGAGGATTGCTCATTGATAAAAGAGGCTGAGTACGAGAAGGTCTCTTTCCATTTGATATTTTTGGCTTTGAGATTGTTCTGATTGTCTTTGTTGTTGAAGGAGGATCGATCTTCCGTCTCAGGCTTTGTATCTTTTGAATTGTGCATCGAGAATTTCAGATGCAAATCCAAGTTTCTCCGCTAAAAGTTGTTTGTAGTGCTCTTGGATTGTGAGTGAGTTGACTGAAAGGATGAGCTCAAAAAGGGTATTGATGAGTTTTTGTTTGTCGATAGGGGAGCTTAGATCAGAAGAGGCTCTAAGGCGATGATAGATTTTTATAAATCCGTCCTCAGCATTTTCTAAACAAGTCAAAAAATCTGATTTCCCATTTTCAGTATTTGCCAGGTCATCAGTATCTTTGAATCCGTCTGGTAGCTCGATAATTTTTGGGTAGAGATTTTGCTGATAAAAGAGTTTTAGCGCTCTGATGCTTGCTTGATTTCCAGCATTGTCTGCATCAAAAAGAAGATAGATATTCTCTGTATACCTTTTGATGAGTTTTACATGGTCTGATGAAAGCGCAGTCCCAGAGGTTGCGACTCCAATAGGTTGGTCGAGTCTAGCAAGTCCTATGACATCCATTTGTCCTTCGACGATAATCAGTTTTTGAAACTCTTTGATGTTATTTTTTGCAAAGTTGAGTCCATAGAGGACTTTTGATTTTTCAAAGGCTTTGTGTTCTGCACTATTGAGATATTTTGGCTTATCCTCTGGATTTATTACTCTTGCTGAAAAGGCGATAACATTTCCCATAGCATCAAAAATTGGGAAAGTGATCCTATTTCTAAAAAAGGTATAAATTTCTCCATTGAGGTTTCTTTTTGCTAGAGAAGCTTCAATTAAATCGTTGTCAGAAAATCCTTTTGATCTCAAAAATTGAATAAGTTCATAATGTTTGTCTGGAGCGTAACCAATTTGGAAATGTTCAATGATATCCGATGTCAGATTTCTTTTTTCTTTGAGATAGTCTTGAGCTTGGGGAGAATTTGTTAAGGCAGAGCGAAAAAACTGGTGAGCGAGGCTATGAAGTCTTTTAAGCTTCGCTTTTTCGTCACTTTCTGCTGCTAGTTTTTTGTTATCAATGCTATATTTTTCTATATCGATATGCTGGATTTTTGCGAGTTCTTTTACTGCATCTCGAAAATCAAGTTTCTCGATTTCTTGCATAAATGTGATAGCATTTCCTCATTTTCCACAGCCAAAGCATTTGAAAATCCCTTTACTTGGAGAAACCATAAAGGAAGGAGTTTTTTCATTATGAAAAGGACATCTACCAGAATAGTTGCTTCAAGCTCTGGAGAGTGGCACATATCTTTCGATCAGATCTTTGATTTCGACTGATGCGAGGATTTCTTCGATAAGAGGATTGTTTGCCAAAATCGCAATGAAAAAGTGATAAATATACCGTATTATATGATTTTTTATTGATTTGTAAAGAGAAAGGTAAAAAAACTGATATTAGAGGTGAAAATAAGCTTAAAAGTCAGATTTCTTTTTTTTGTTAAAAAAACTTTTGCAAAAGTTGACATATTTTGATTTTATGATTAAAATATTAGTGTTGTTTTTATTCCAGCATAATACACATGACTGCAAAATGGCAAAAGTATGAGGAATTTAATTCTAATTTGCTCAAAAAACTTGGAACAAGAATTGTTAAAAAGCATCACAAAGGTAAAAGAGTTGATAAGCTTTTTAGCTTTTCCAATAAGGTAAATCAAAATCTGATTTATTTGGGAGAAATCTTGGTTGTTGGGCTTTTTAGTTTTTCTACTCTGATCTTTGGAAATGGTACGAGTCTTGCAAACAATACCAGTTTGGTTTATCCTGTAGATGAAGTTTCTAAGGTTGAATGTAGAATCAAACATTGGTCTGAACTCGATGCAGATTGTAAGATGAAATTACCGATTATAGAAGGGGCAAACTTTGCTAAATATGGAGCAGATCCGCTCTATACCAATACTTATACGGTACTTTTTGGAGGAAACTATATGAGTGGTTGGGATATGGAAAATGGAAGCCACTATGGAGTAGACTTAGCTTCTTCCAAGGGGACTCCACTTTATGCTATTGCCGATGGAAAAGTGTTTTTTGCAGGGCAGCAGGCTGGTTATGGAAATGTAGTGAAGATTCAGTTTATTTATAAGGGGAAGATGTACTTTTCTACCTATGGACATATGGATCAAATCCTTGTTCAAACCTGACAACCTCTTATGAAGGGGCAAAAAATCGGTATGATCGGTAATTCAGGAACAACAATGGGATGATTAGGAGGAAATCACGTGCACTTTGAAATTAATAAAGGAGATTTTTGACGTCCTATTTATCCATTTGGGCAGTGTAGTGAAGCGAAAAAGTCCGGAATAGAAACAATCAATAATGGACTTTGTCGTGAGCAGATGTTTAAGTATGGGCAGGATCCTATTGCTTTCTTGGAAGATGCAAAGGCTAAACGTCCTTTTGATGATCATCCTAGAGAGGTTCCTTTGCCAGATAATAAGACCTATGGGAGTACTGGAGCGGATACAGGATCTACTCTAGAACATAATGTAGCACCCATAGTTCCATCTCCAGCTCCATCTTCACCAGTTATTAGTGTGCCTGTACAAGCCAATCAAGAAAAACCTCAGACTTCAAAACTTATTATTGATACTAGTGCTTTGGATAATAATGGTAAAGCATTCTTTGATGAGTGGAGTGTTGATTTAACAGGTGATGTTGCATCTCCTATCAAGAAAAATCAGACGAGAATTCTGACCCTTACCATCAAAAATAAGAAGACATGACAACCTTTTAATGGTATTTTGCAGCAGCCGATTATTTTGGTAGCAAGTAGTACTAATGTAAATATTGATCCTGTGGCGATTAGTCTTGTTAAAGATTGACAAGTAGAAATTAAAGTGCAAGGAAATCAGGTTGGGAATACCTATACAGCGATCAATCTTGGACTCAATAAAGTAGCTTCACTTAATCTTTCCGTATTTTAGTTAGTAAAAGAAAAACAGCAAAGACCTTTATCGTTTGCTGTTTTTTTGTTAGAAGAATCTCTTTTGTGAGGACTGATCGGAATCAAGTGATCAGATTTTTCCTTCTATTTCTGCGTCAGGTTCATGAAGATATTTGGAGAGTTCTGCAGTTTTTTCAGAGGCTTTTTTGATATGGACATAGTATTTTCCTAGCTCTGCTACCACATCTGAGAGTTCATCGTTTTTTTCAAGAAGTTCTGTGGTCTTTTGTCTAAAAAGATCGTTTTGAGCTTGAAGCTCATCGATTTCTTCTTGCATATCGATGATTTGGTCGTTGGCCATTTTTAGGTTGTCTCTAAGTTCAGTGACAATATCTCTCTGTTCAAATCTTCGATAAAAAAGTGCATATCCAGCTCCAGCTCCAATGAAGAGTGATAAAATAACGAGTCCTCGCATGCTATTGATGTGATATAAAAAAAGTTTTGAAATCTGATTTCACTATATTGTTCCCCTATATAAAAGCAAGATTAAAATTTGATTATTCTCCATATCGACGGCGGATAACGAATTTTTTGGTTTTGCTTAAAGGAGAGCTAGTATAGTCATTTACTGGAGTTCTTGTTTTGAGGATTTCAGTGAGACGTGATTTTAGCTTGGTAATCTCTACTCAACCTTTGAAGTTTGGTCTTCGTCTACTTTCGATAGCTCTTGTCTGATCTAGGATTACTACTACATGCCCATCTCGCACTATTATATCAAGCGGTTGAACTTGATTTATGATCTGTTCAAGAGTGAGTCATTCGATAGAAACTGGTTTTCCTACATTGAGGAGTTGGCGGGTATTTCTAGGGGTATTCCCTCCATTTGCTTCTCGAAGGAGCCCAGAACAATCTACTCATTCTAGGTTTTTGTGTTTTTTGTGGATTGATGATAGTGGGGTTTGTGAAGGAAAAAAGCTTTCCATCTGTGGGAGTCCTTGGTATCGAGATCCTCCTCGTACATAGGTAGATCCTTTGGTAGCAAGGAGGTTTTTGATAATAGTATCACGAGAAGGGAGAGGATTAAATACTTCTTCAGGCTTTTTGTCTAGTTTTTTGATGAATCTTGCATCAAGAAAATATCCGTGCTTTGCACCAGCTCATGCGTCAAATTCCCTTGTCCTGACTAGATAATAAGTATAACCGTCAACTTTGTACTCACCGATAAGGGTTACAGGAGTTTGGGGAGGGAGGACTACCGCTAGTTCGCGGATGAGGTTTTGTTGATCGAGTTTGATTCCAGTGCTACTGCTACTGGCAGCTAGGAGCTTATGAATAGCAAAATCGTCTTTTGGCATTCGGTAGAGTGGAGTAGGGATTTTTGTTTCTCCGTATCCTTGAAAGCTAGCAAGTGATTCGATTTGGAGGCTCCTTCCGAGTTCCGTAGACATGAGCTGGGTTTCTTTGAGGTCAGAGAGTTCTTGCTGGAGCTCTGTGTTAGAGAGTTTAGCGAGGGATTCTATTTTTTTTTGAACATAGAGTTTATCGATTTCTGTGAGTTTTGCTCCAGGGATTTTTCCTTTCCCTCCTGAGAAGGCCTGACGAATTTCTAGTGACTTTTGAGCTAAACGGAGAAAAAAATCAGCTTCTTTACTTTTTTCGCTTTTGCTAAGATTTGAGAAGCCTGAAAGTTGGAGATCGATTTGCTGATGTTGAACTTTACTAAGTGGAGAGTAGGCGAAGCTTACGCCGAAAAGAAGTGTGAAAAGTGTAAATGAGAATATTTTTTTGATCATAAATTTGACAAAAAGAGGAGTTAAAAGATTGTTTTGAGCTTAAAAGAGGCCTCATTGGATAGGTGTTGGAGTTTTTTTGTTTTGGGGTGCTGGTAGCTTGATATTGAAGGTTTTTATTATTTCTTCCCAATTATCGTAGACTTTGATTTCGTACTTGAGTGCTTTGTCAACTTTGGAACCAGCTTTTTCTCCTATAAGCATGAAGGAGGTTGTTTGAATTGGGTTTTCATCGAATTGATATCCTTGGGCAATAAGCTGATTTGCAATTTCAGTCCTTGATAATGGGAAGGTCCCTGTTATTGAAAAGGAAAGAGAATTCTGATTTTGCTCTGTATTTGATTTTAGATCTTCAACTGCTGAAAAATTGAGTCAGAAGCTTTCAAGTTTGTAGAGGAGGTCTAGAATTTTTGGAGAAGAAAAGAATGCCGAAATATCAGTTGCAACCTTTTCTCAGATCCCATAGATAGCTCAAAGCTGCTCTGTGTTTTTGAGTTCATCGATGAGAGATGTCAGGTTTGTAACCTTTTTTTGTGCAAGGTATGCAGAGAGGTCTTGTGCAGTTTTTTTTCAAATATTAGGAATACCAAGGGCGTTGAGCAGTCTTCGAAGTGGTTTTGTTTTTGAAAGCTCAATTTGTGAGATGAGCTCTGAAATTTTCTTGTCTCAGAAAGATGGAAGTTTGCGGAGAATAACTTGATTTTCTACTTTAGTCAGGGTATAAAAATCAGCAAAAGAGTTGAGCAAATTTTGTTCTATGAGGAGCTGAATAATCGAATCTCCAAATCCAGCAATATCAAGAGCATCTCTAGAAACAAAGTAGAGGAGTTTTTCCTTGAGTTGAGCAGGGCAATCTGTATTTTTGCAGTAGTAATGGATGTCTTGGCTAATAATTGGAGTTTTGCAACTTGGACAGAGTTTTGGTGGGAAGATTTCAGATTCAGTGCCGTTTCTTCTAGAAGGAATTGCTGAGAGAACATATGGGATTACTTCTCCACTTCTTTGAATTCGTACAAAATCTCAATTTAGGATTCATTTTTCTTTGATAAAATCAAAATTATGAAGACTGACTCTGGATATGGTAACTCCACTGAGATTTACAGGTTCTAGATTGGCAACAGGAGTCAGAATTCAGGTCCTTCCTACTTGGAAGTCGATTGAGCTGATTTTTGCTGCGATTTGCTGAGCTGGAAATTTGTAGGCGATAGCTCGTCTAGGATGGTGCTCTGTAGCTCCTAACAGTGTGCGAATAGAAGTCTGATCCTTTCCGTTGGGGAGATTTTTATCGGTGATCTTAATTACCAGACCGTCAAAGTCAAAATCCTGCTCATCAAGAAAATCTTTGAGCTCTGGATTTAAGCAAGTATCGATTACTGATTGGATATTGTCAAAGTGCTGGAATTTTTCAGGAAGATCAAAGGTTGGGAGTCAGATTTCTTTTATTGTTTGATTGGTATCTGATTCCAGGATATCATAGATAAAACAAATGAGACTTCTTTTCTCAACTTCTGCAGAATCAAGGAGTTTGATACTTCAGGAAGCTGCATTTCTTGTATTGGCAAATGAGTTGAGTCCTAGAGCTTCTCTGCTGAGATTGAGCGCAGAGAGCTGCGATTTTGGCATCATAATCTCTCCTCTGAGGCGAATATTGATTGGCTGAGTCAGCTTTTTGGGAAGGGATTTTATAGTTTTTACATTGATGGTGATGTCTTCTCAGGTTTTTCCATCACCTCTGGTAATTGCTTGCGTAAGAAGTCAGTTTTGATAGATGATTTCGCAGCTGATCCCATCAAATTTTGGTTCAAGACGGTAAAAGAACGAACAATTCTGATCAGATTTTTCGAGTATTTTTTTGATTCTGGTATCTCGATTGGTTAAATCTTGAGCATTATAGCTATTTTCGAGGGAGAGAAGAGGAGTTCTGTGGTTGGCTTTAGCAAATCCTTCACTGATTTGTCCAATGAGGGACTGGGTTGGCGAATTTGAAGTGATGAGATGTGGTGCTATTTCTTCAATATTTTTGAGATAAGAAAAAAGTTGATCATACTCGTAGTCAGAGATGATAGGAGAAGACTCAATATAATAGAGATGATTATGCTCAATGAGGGTGTCAATGAGATTTTGGTAGGTGTGAGCAAGGAGATCACTATCAAGGAGTGTGGGATTTGGATTTTGTTTTATGAAATCTAAGAGCTCGATAGTAGTTTCGGAAAGTGTCACGGATTTGACTTGCTAAAAGATAAATATCGTTTTTAGTATAAAAAAACACAGGAAAAAGGCAACTGAAATTTGCTTGCAATTTTTGTGGGATTGTTTATCTTTTAATTAGATAAGAATGTGGTGTAGTGGTAGCACATTGGTCTCCGAAGCCAGTGGTGGAGGTTCGATTCCTCTCATTCTTGGAGTATGGAGTATTTGAAAGCCTAAATTGTAAGGCTTTTTTGTTTTTGTAAGAATGTTTGCTGATAGCGATAAATAAAGATTGACAAAATTTGCAAAATATTTTTTTTGAAGTATAATTGAGTGAAAAAGAAAATTTTACTCTCTATTTTGTAAAAATGCCAACTTCTGATAGTCAAAACACAGTTTTTACTCCAGTTTCTGATAATCAAAATACAGGAGTTACTCCAGCGGTAGGACAAACTCAGGATCCTGTGGTAAATAATGATCAAAATCAGACTTCAGCTTTTGATTTTAGTTTGGATTTGCCAGATTCTTTCCCATCACAGACTGAGGAAAATAAGGCACAAGCGCCAGTTAGTAAGGTTGAGCCAGAGCAAATTCCTCAGGCTGATGACCTTTTGCAAACTTCTGATCCAGTACCAGCTCCAGTTGATGTGAGTATGGATTTTTTGCAAGAAGAACCTGTGGTTTCAGATGAAAATCAGGTAGAAAATTCAGAAGAAGAGGAGGATTCCTTTCCGGTTCCAGGAGATGGAAGAATTGCGAGTGTAGAGGAGCTTCCTTTGGATACTAGTGATTTTTCTGTAGAGCCTGTTGGACAGAATTTTGAGGAAAATGATGAACTAGAGCAGAGTGAGCTCGGTTTTGATGAGCAGCCTTTGGTAAATCAGGAAGGATCTCTTAATATGCACTCGGATGTTGAAACTTCTCAGCAAAGTTTTGTAATCCCAGAAGATACCGTAAATCCTGTAACACCACTTGATGGGACTCAAGAAGTGATGCAATCTTCTTTGGAAAATAATGAGGAAGAAAATCAGGTTTCAACTTCTTTTATGACTGAGGAGACGCCAATAGTAGATACTCCTTCAGAGCAAGCTTCAGAGGTGAATTTTTCAGCTCCTCATGCAGAGATGGATCCTTTTGATGCGATGAGAGCTACGCTTAATCAAAATGTTACTCAAAATATTGAAAAACCAGCAGTTGTACCTGTTAATGAGCCTATTCAAGAAGTAGCGCCTTCCATGCCAGTTCAGGAATCCCCAACTATCGAGTCTATTCAAGCTCCTGTTCAAGAGGACGCAGTAGCTCCTCAACTAGAGTCTGTGGCAGAAAAGCCTATTGGAATGCTTTCTCTGGATGAGATGATCGCTCAGCCTGTATCAACAGTAGCTCCTACAATGAATTTAGATAGTATGATGGACGTTTCAGCTCCAGATCCATTGTCAAATCCTGTTGCATATCCTCCTATTGGGCAACCGCAATCACAAGCTACCAATTCTGGGATGACTAAACTTGTTGCAATTTTGGGAAGTTTTGCATTGGTAATTGCTGTTTGATTTATGGCAATTTTGAAGTATCCTCAGGAGATTCAGAAGATATTTGGGATTAATTCAGACTCCCCAGCAAATGTTCAGGTTAGTGAATTTACTGGAGATCAGGAACATGGATCTGCTGAATTAACTGATAATCTATTGACTGGAGATAATTTGAATGAGGATCTAGCATTGACAGGTAGTGATGAAGGAACGGATGTGGGAGAGGTTACTCTTGATGAGAATCAAGCAGAAACCTGAGATGATGTCCAGGAAGTTGTGCTTGGAGGTGATGATTCCTCTCAAGAGACTGCTGAATCAGATCAAAAGTCTGATTCTAGTCAAAGTTCTACCTCTAGTGATCAGGCAGTTGATGCACTGGGGGCTGTAGAAGAGATCGTAGGAGAAGTCGGTGCAAATGAGACACTTACTCAACAGATCGAAAGTTTCAAGCTAAAAGCACAACAAATGGCTGATACTGGTAAGGCTCAAGGAGATAGAATGATGATCAAATATGGTATTTATGTTGTAAATCAAGTTAAGAAAGTCCAAGAAGATATTGCTAATGGGCAAAAGATGAGTATCACAGAACGAAATAATCTCAAATCAGAGCTTGAACTTTCACTAGCGAAAGGGCAAAATGGGGGAAAATAAGTTCCTCTTGGTAGGATGAGTCTCTCTTTATAGCTAAGAATAAAATTGAAGAAGAAATCTGATTTTCTTCTTTTTTTTAAAAGCTCTTGACTTTTTTGTAAATAATTGTAATAATATTTCTATGTTAAACAAAAAACTTAAATTATTATGAGGAGATTATCTATAATATTTACGGTAATAGTACTATGTTTCATAGTATTATGTCAAATTTTTGGAGCTAGAGAAACTGTGTATTTTTTTGCGAAAATATACGTGGGATGCTGTGTAATCCTGATAATAGCTCTTGTAGTAGGACTTATCCTACTTAGAGGGAAGCGTAATGATATTAAATAGCAGTTATGTTAAAAAACTAACTAGCTATGAGAAAAACGGCACGCTACCTTTTCCTCTTTCTCTTTCTGCTGTTCGTAGCTTGTATAGTTACCTTCGGTCCTAGCGGAGTATTCCTTTATTTTATAATTTTGGTACTCTGGGAGCTCTTTTGTCGGTTTTTAGGTTTCTAAAGCTGATAATTCTGTATAATACTCTCTTTATTTATTATCCTGTGTTAGGATGTTAGATGAAGAGAGTTTTTTTTATGCAGAATCTCTTGACTTTTGGTAAAGTAATGGTATATGTCTTGTTGTGTTAAACAAAAACCTAAATAATCTCTCTTATGAAAACTCTTTTCAAGAAATGTTTCAGAGACCTTTCAGGCTTCCTGGATAGGATATTCTCGGAATCTACAGTTTCAGTAATGAAGCTATTGTGCTTGATAGCATTTGTAGTAGCTCTATGCATCAAATTCCCTTGGATTCTAATGTGGGCTCTTATCGCAGTAGGGATTGTGTTCTCTCTCTTTGTGGTGAGTAGTGTACTAGGACCCAATGATAGTCCTCTATTTTTTGTGGTGATGGTGCCCATCGCCATAGCTGCGCTTGCCATTTTAGTTATGTTAGACTTCGTATCTAATATGGTTATCTTAGCTCTCTCTAACAAGAATGCTATGATTCTTGATGATCCGGAAATAGATGGTTTTTGATATGGTTTTTAGTGGTCTGTCTTATTAAAACTCTCTTTATTTACTGTCCTGTCTCAGGTGGTTAGATAAAGAGAGTTTTTTCAATGTAAATTCTCTTGACTTTTTGTAAAATAATTATATTCTTTTTTTTGTCTTAAATAAAAATCTAAATAATATGGGAAAGAAGGTATTTAAGGTGCTACTAGTTCTCTTTCTAGTTTTAGCACTTATAGTCATCCTTATAGGATGTGGGATTGTCTTTAAAGATCAAAGACTCAACGCCTTGCTCGTGAAAAGCTTTGGAGGTCTAGAGCTTTTCTTGCTCGGCATACTTTTGGGATCTCGCTTTATCCCAAAGGAAGACTCTAGGAAAGATTCTCGAGATATCTCCGATGCAGTCTAATCTCTTACTACTCTCCAACTCACCAACTCTCTTTGTCTTTTTTTATGAAAGATGGAGAGAGTTTTTTCTTGTATTTTGAGAGGAGAAGTGTATACTGTCTTTCCCCACATAAAATAGATATGATATGAAAAAATTTCTTTTTGCTATTATGGCGCTGGTGTTGAGCTCTTGTACTGAGAATGGTTCTGGTATTGGAGAGTTTTTTTTGAGGATAGGAAACATTGTCATGGGCCTAGTTGCCTGTGTGTTGTTTGCAGGTTTTTTCTTCTTGCTCTCTGTGGCCTTTTTAGACAAATCTTGTCGAGATCAACTTTTTCGAGCATTAAAATGCAAGAAAAAAAAGTAGCCTGTATCAAGCTACTTTCAAGAGTCCTTATTTGGACTCTTTTTTTGTTTTTTGAGGGAGAATGGCATACTTGATCAGGTATGGAAAAAGTTTCAAAGAATTCAGAATTTTTTTGAAGTTTCTCTTTGGATCAGAGATGAAACGATAGAGCCATTCAAGTTTGAGCGTTCTAATAATTTTTGGAGCTCTTTTTTGTACTCAGGCGATGAAATCTAGGAGTCAAGCTGTATTGAGCACGATTAGTTTTTTTTGTTGGATTTTTTGGAAATTTCTACTAGCTCGGAGCTCTTGGAGAGGAATTTCGGGAGTGGATCTTCCTTGAATAAGGACATTGATCGTGTCTTGGTATTCGTTCATAGCGGCTTCAGCTTTTTCTCGATCAAAATCGCTATATCCATCTTGGGCATAGATGATGTTATATCCTTGGTATTTGAGTTTTTCAACTACTTTTTCAAGATATTCAGCTTTGGTTCCATAGATAAGGATATTTAGTTTTTGACTTCCATATTTTTTTCTAATGCTTTGTAAAAGGTAGGGGATAAAGTCAGTTCCGTTGAGATTTTGGAGCCAAGAGGTAGGACTTTGAATTTTTCCCATAAAGTGCGCGACATAGTAGAAAATTTGGAGGGCAATACCATCGGGCAAAAGGAAGTCAGATTTTAAGAGGATTTTTTTGTACTCTTTGAGTTTTTCTGTTTTTGTTGTTTGGTCAAAAAGGCGGTGTGAAACGATGTTTGCAAAATAGATAAAGTTGACTACTACGGATTCCTCTTGATCATAGTAGGGATAGAGTTTTTGGAGGATTTCGTTCATGGGAGTGATTAGGGGTAAAAAAACTTTTGAGAGTATAGGAAAAAGAGGGAATCTTTCAAGAGAAATGTTTTTTCTTGCAATTTTGCTTGGAAGTGTTAAAATGAAAGCTGGTTTTAAATTCTTTGAAAAAAAATGCAAGAAAATTTACAAAAAATAAGAGAGATATTAGAAGGAAATCAGACTTTTGCCCTTTTTGGTCATGAGAATATTGATGGAGATGCTCTTGGTGCGATTTTGGGACTAGGAAAGCTCCTTGAAAAGCAGGGAAAAACCGTGTCGTATTTTACTCCAAATAAACCAAGTAGAGTCTTTGATTTCCTTAACTTGTGAGATAAGGTTAAATATGAATTTGACTATGGAAAGTATGATGTATTGGTATTTTTGGATTTTAATCATTACAAGAGAATTTCCGCTTTTACCAATGGAAGAGAAGACTATTTTGATCCACAGCTTAAAATTATCATGGATCATCATCAGCCAGATGTTGAGGCTCCAAATACCATAATCTATCGTGATACGAGTGAGATTAGTACTTGTTCTTTGCTTTATGGAGTGACAAGGCAGTGGCGAAATGATCTTTTGGATGCGGAGATTGCTACTTGGTGGTATATGGGAATTTCTACTGATAGTGGAAATTTTCGTTATGATGAGGGAGAGCAATCTGTAAGGCTTTTTCACTTAACTGCGGATCTTTTGGCATTGGGGGCAAATAAAAAGCTTGTGATTGATGAAATTTTCCGTAATAAGACCTATCGTAGTGTGCAATTTATGCAGCAGATTCTTCAAAGAATGCAAAAAGTTAAGGTTATGTGTAATGGATTTGGAGGTGCTCAAGAGTGAAGTCAAGAAGGAGATAGTAATGGAGTAGTGAATGTGATTTATAGTTACTATGTGGATGATGAGCTTAAGGCATTGTGAGTAGATCATGATGAGGCGGATATGGCACTGTATGTTATGCAGGATATTAGAAATAATGATTTAGTTATCTTGATCAAGAAGGTTGGGATATATCTTAAAGCTTCGATTAGAAGTAGAGGAGCTGTTGATTGTTCTTTGCTGGCGAGAAGTTTTGGTGGTGGAGGGCACAAAAATGCAGCAGGATTTAAGATCCAAGGGAAAGACTATATTGAACAAGACTTGCAATTTGTGATTGAGCAAATTCAAGAGCATTTAGGAAGTTTGTAATAAAAACTTGATATGAAAGAATATCGGAAAGAGGAGTCAGACTTCTCTTTTTTCTTGTATTTTGGTGTAATTTTTGTAGACTGAATAGGTAGTATCTTTTTGCAAAAAGTAAAAATCGTTTTGCGCGTTTTTATCCTGAGAAAAAAGCATAAAATGCTGGATTTGTTGGCAGTTTCGTATTGGAATATTGGGCCATTTAGAGATTGAAAAAAGACGCTCTTTTTTCACAAAGGGAAATATCTCATCAAAGCGCCAATTGGAAGTGGAAAGAGTTTTCTCTTTTTTGATGGTCCGAGCTATGCTCTCTACAAAAGTGCTAGTAGAAACTTGCTCAATATTCAATCCAAAATTGGTATGATCAAGCTGCTTTTTTCTTATAATGATCAGGTTTTTTTGATCAAAAGAACGCTTAAAAAGGGAAAGAGCAAGGATTCTTGTGCCTCTCAGCTCTTTCAGCTCTCAGAAAGTCCAGAAGTCTTAGAAGAGAAATTTTTGTGAAAGCCTGTTTTGCAGGATGATTTAGATTTAGAGGAGTATTTGCAAAAGATTTGAATCCAAATGGAGGAACAACCGTTCAAAAATGAATCAGATTTGCAGGCTCATTTGGATGATTTTTTGCCACCACAGGCGGTTTTTACGAGTACTGCGATTTTGCTCCAGGACGCCAAAAATATTTTTGAACTGCAACCTGCTGAGAGGCTTGAAGTGCTCAAAAATGTCTTTAATCTTATGAGTATCGATGAGACTAAAGAAGTTGTAAAAGAGAAGAGAAATGAGGTAAAATATCAGATCAAGGCTTATGAAGATACTTCTCTTGTGCAAGAAAAGTTGAAAAACTGACTCAAGACCTTGATCTCAACTCGGAAAATGATTGATGAAAAGGGGCAGCTTTCTGCTCAGATAGCTCTTGCTAAAGATGTTTTTGAAGAGTTAGAGATGCTTGTTGAGAAGCTCGGAATTGATCAATTTGAGCTTGATGAGGTGGTAGGTGGTGTGATAGCGCCTATGCAAAGCGTAATAACTCAGCATCAAGAGCATTATCAGCAACAAAAGAGTCAGATTTCTGCTTTTTTGACTCAAAAAAATGATTTGGAAAGGCAGGTGCTAAATGTCAAGACTGATATTGAGAAAAGCGAGAGGAGAATTGCTGAGATTGATCGTTTGCTAGAAAAGGTAAGCTTGGAGGGGATTACTCAGCTAAGGAATGAGAAGTTGCAGCTTCAAAATCAACAAAAGGAGCTTGAGAAAGAGGGATTTGCAGAGCAAATTCAGCAATTTTGGCAGGAGAATGGATCAAAGCTAGATCTGGAAGCGAGGTTAGATTTTGGACTCTTACAAAATTGGCTAGCGGTGCAGAGTTTGATTGCATTGGGGAAGAATTTGAAGTCCTGATCTGAGCTTTTGATAGAGCAGGTGGAAAACCTAAAAGCTAAAGCACAAACCGAGCAAACCCGTCTCCAAGATCAGATCAAAAGCTTGATGGAGAGAGAACAGTTTTATACTCAGCAACTGGAAAATCTGACTAAAAAGATTGCGGATTTTGATGCGGCGACAGAGGAGAGTGCGCACTATGAGTGTCAAGAGATTGGTGCTGCTTGCCCGTTTATCAAGGCGATCAATAAGCAGCACTTTGAGCAGAGAGAGCAAGGAAAACAAAAAATTCTGAAGGAGGATAGTGATCTAAAAGCGAGGATACTGGCCGAAAATCTCGCTCAAAAGCTTCAAATAGCACAGCAGGAGCTCGAAAAGATTAAATCATGAGTAGGACTAACTGAGCAGATGCAAATTATCTCCTCAAAACAAAAGGAGAATGAAGAAAAAATCCAGATTTTGAGAGCTTTTTTGCTCAAGATTGATTTTAAAAAGCTGGAGGAGCTAGCTGGGAAATACAAGGAACTGTCTGTAAAGATTGCGACTATCGAAAGGGAGCTTGTCACTCAGGAGCAACTGGCAAACCAGGCTCAGAGCTATCAACAGGAGAAATCTCAGCTCCAAGGTATGATCAGTACACAAAGTATACAGATAGAGCAGTTGATAACTCAGAAATCTCAGATAGAGGAGCAAATGGCAGTTTTGCAAGGGCAGATCAGTCAATATCAGCAGGATAACTGGGATCTCCAAATGCAGCTGGTTCAGAGGTATGAGTCGACTTATCAGAGTTTGCAAACTTTGATCTTTGATTACAAAAATTTGCAGATCAAGATTAAGTGATTGGCAGAGCAAGGTAAAATCTTGGATAATCTCTATGCGATACTCAATAAGGAGTTGCTACTGTTTGTATTGAGTGAATATTTGCCAATCTTGAGCGATGTGGTCAATAGTTATTTGGTCGGTGTGGTGGACTATCAGATCAGTATTAGGCTCATGGAGACAAGCGAAAAACTTGAATTGGAAACTAAGATATTGGATGCGAAGGGAGAAAGAGATATCAAGAGTCTTAGTGGTGGACAGAGAGCAGTGCTCAAGCTTGTTTGGATGTTGGCGATTAGTTCGTATATGAAGACAAAACTCCTTTTCCTCGATGAGACGATCAATAATCTTGACAATGAAACGGTAGGTAGAGTCTCAGAAATGTTGACTGCTTTTGTCAAGCAGAGGGATATGAAGTTTTATACGATTACGCATAATGCTGAGATTCAAGACATGAAGATATGGGATGATACGATAGAAGTGAAACCGTAGTCAATTATAGAGACCTTTCGTTTTTTGTTGTGGATAAAGGAATGAATAATTATTTTTTGTTTGACTTTCCTTTTTCTTTTGTTATAAATAAAGTGTTTTTGTTTTTTATAGCTTATAATTATAGGTTTGGAATTGCAAGAGTTTGTAGAGGATTTGAAAAAAAGAGGGAATTACAGTATCTATAAAGGATACAGTAAATGATGAAATCTCGGAGGTTTTTGCGACAAAATGTTCTTGCGGTGGTAGATGTGGAAGTTGTAGTGGAGGTAAAAGTAGATCTACAATTACAGAAGATTATTCAGAACAAGAAGCAAAAGTGAGATCAAGAAATTAAACTCGTGACTTAATTGTTTTTCAAGAATGCTTATAACTCAGAAATGCTGTTATAGGCTTTTATTTTTTTAGTAATAAATGATGCCAGACTATATTTATAAAAATCCTTTTTTACCCTCAGGGGTTGATGGGTATTGTGCATTAACTTGTTGTATGGGGGTGATGAATTATTTTTGGAATACATCCTTTTGTCGCCAAAATAATTGGGAGATGATGAAAGTTATGAAAGGTGGGAATTATTCTTGAGAAGAGATTTTGGATTTGCCTGAAATTGCATATAGACTTGAAAGATTAGGGTTTGCTATAACTTTTTGTTCTAGTATGTCTCAGAAGAAATTTAGTGATTATCTGGCGCATCCAAAAGAGATGATTTTTGAAATTATGGATAAGAAATATCATCATTTTATTAAAGATGAATTTTTCCTAGTTCCTGCATATGATTTTAGGATAGACTTAAGTGATGTTTACTTTGAAAAAAAAGTATTGGAAAATAGCTCAATTAAAAAACAATATGATATTGATGTTTTGTCTTATATTCAAAAAAATCAAAATAAAGATACTTTATTTATTGTAGGATTGTCTTCTCATATTTTACATGATGAACCGTTACCAGAATGACATAATGGAGGACATGTTGTCATTGTGTCTGAGATTAATGATGAAGAAGTTATTATCCATGATCCTTGAGTTCCTACACTTCGTTACTATCCAGTCCCGAAAAAAAGATTTTTAGCTGCTGTTCAAGATTCTTGAGAATATAACTTTATTCAGGTGCATTATTATAATGGAAATAGTGAAATTTAATCTTATGACAAGATTTTATAAAAAAGGAGAAAATTTGGTGATTCGCTTGAATACATTAGAACTTTAAATATCTTTCGATCAATATTTATATGATTTTTTAGTTGAAATTTCTGAAGGTATAACAGTTTCTGATGTGGAATCTTTGTTAAAACAATATAGTATTTCTCCTAAAATCATATTATTGTTTTTGAAAATAGGGATATTACTCTCTCCAGAAAATCAATTTAAAATATAAAATAAAAACATAAATCAGATTTTTTATTTTTTTATACAATATTAGTTATGAGCATCTATTTCATATCAGGAAATAAACACAAGTATGGGGAACTTAAGGCAGTATTGCCAGATTTGGAGATGAGATCGATTGATCTGCCAGAGATCCAGGAGACAGATCCAAAGGCGATTATCAAGGCAAAGCTTGAGGAAGCAATGAAATATTGCGATGAGCCGATGATCGTTGAAGATACGAGCTTGTATTTTGAGGCGATGGGAGGAAAATTGCCTGGTCCATTGATCAAATGGTTTGTAGAGAGTATTGGAAGTGAGGGACTAGTAAATCTTGCTCAAAAACTTGGAAATATCCAAGCTACTGCCAAGACTGTGATAGGCTATGCTCCCAATAAAGAAGAGATGTATTTTTTTGAAGGAGCAGTGGAAGGTGAGATCGTCAATCCAAGAGTAGATTCGGCCTTTGGTTGGGATCCGATTTTTAAGCCTAATGGATATGAGGAGACTTTTGCAGAGATGGGAACTGACCAAAAAAATCAGATTTCTCAGAGAAGATTGGCTGCAGAGGAGTTGAAAAGATTTTTAGCGGATAAAAATATAGCGTAATGAAGTTGATTGTAGGACTCTGAAATCCTGGGCAAAAATATGATAAAACTAGGCACAATATTGGATTTGCAATGCTGGATGCTCGAGCAGCTCAAGAAGGATTCTCTCGAAAATATGAAAGTAAATACAAAGCTGATATTGCTCTATGAGAGCGATGAGGGGAGAAGATTCTCCTCTGCAAGCCTCAGACCTATATGAATCTCTCAGGAGAGGCGGTAGCGCCATTGGTGAGGTTTTACAAGATTGAGGTGAAAGATATCTTGGTGGTGCATGATGAGATCGACTTTGTAACGGGAAGGCTTGCTTTGAAACTTGGATGAAGTGCGGCTGGGCACAATGGTCTCAAAAGCATTATTCAAAAACTTGGAAGTGCCGACTTTTATAGACTCAGAATTGGGGTCGATAGACCTGCTGTGAGTAGTCAGGTGGCGGACTGGGTTTTGAGTGGATTTAAGCCTGAGGAGAGAGAGATGCTCCAAGATAGGCAGGGAGAGGTTTTTGCGTTGATAGAGGAATTTTTGAAAGAGTAGAGTGTGTTGAGAGGAGGGGCAAAACATATTGACTTTTGACCTAGGATCTCTACACTCAAGTCGTTTTATCTTGCATAAAGTTTGGGGATGCTGGCCAAAAAGCTCAGAGTATCGGGAAAGGAAGTTCGCTTTCTGACCAAAAAAAGGCAGCTGTTTTCTCAGGGGTTGTTTATGATTTTTTTTGTAGAGCAGTATCCCAATCGTCATTTTCATCAGATCTCATTTCATATTCCTCTGGCTATCTCCAAAAGAGCAGTGCATAGGCATCAGGTCAAGAGGATTTTGATAGGAGCATTTGAGCAGAGTGTGCAAAAACTTGGTGCAGGACCTCAGTTTTACAAGTGTTTTGTCAGTCTCAACAAGCATAGGTTAGAACCGTTGATCGCGCTCGTGCAGCAAAAGTCAACAGCTCAGCTCAAGGATTATTTGACCAAGCAACGAGAGTCAGTTTTTAGTTCTTTTTTTCTTTCTTCTCATGAAAAAAACCACTCCTGAACTAGTAGAAAATACTCCCACTCCAGAAACTCCTCACAGAGAAGAGCAGGAAACTAGTCCTGTTGCTTCATCTTCGGCGACTTTGCTCAATCTCTCGCTCAAATCGACTTTGAGATTTTGGCTGATAGGTGCGGTAGTGGTGATGCTGGGATATCGATTTTATCAGACATTAGAGTTGATTTATTTGATCTTTTCAGCGTTGATCATTGCATTTTCGATTGAGGGGATTGTGCTTTGATTGGAAAAGAGAGTCAAAAGTAGATCTTTGTCGATAGCAATCAGTTATTTTGCGCTGTTTGTGTTTGTGTTTTCAGGGCTTATCTTTGTGATTCCGTTTTTTGTTTCGCAGGTGTCTTATTTGATTAGTTGGACGAGCTCGTTGATTGTGAGTGTGCAAAATTTTGTTTTGAGTAATTCACGACCTGCAGGAATTCAAAATATCACTTGGCTTCCTGACTTTGCAAAGGCATTTTTGCTCGAGCATCGAAATGATTTGCCTTGGGATAGCAAGAGTGTGCAATCGACACTTGTTTCAGGGCTCAACTCGCTTCTCAATGCCTCTACGACTTCACTCAAGCAGTTTTCGCTAAGTATTGTGTCTGCGATAGGAGGGCTCTTCTCAGTACTGACCAATATTATGATCGTTTTTACGACGGCGGTATTTTTCTCTCTGGAGAAGGAATATTTGATCAAACTCTTTTTGAAGTTTGGGAAATCTGAGTCCAAAGCTCGTAATCTCCAAAAGATAACCAATATCTATCAGAAACTTTCTCTCTGGCTCAAGGCGAGAATCTTTCTCTCCCTATTTGTAACGGTATCAATGTATATTGCATTTTGGATTTTGTCTTGGTGTGGATTGCAGTTGCCAAGTATCTTTTCATTGTCATTGATTACTGGGCTTTTGGATATTATTCCGTATGTTGGGCCATTTTTGTCAGTGATTCCGGTGGTTTTGTTGGCATTGATTCATCATGGGCGAGGGGGAATGCTCATCGCAGGAGTGATTTTCCTTGCTATTCAGTGGGTACAAAACAATATTATTACTCCGATCTTGATGGAAAAGCAGCTCGGTACCAACTCGATTTTGATCATCGTGTCTGCGCTGCTGGGAGCGGTGATTATGGGATTTTGGGGAGTGATCTTGTCGGTACCGCTAGCAGTGATTATTGGGCTGTTCCTAGATGAGGAAGCATAAAAAAACAGTTGCAAAGTCTGACTTTTTTCGTAGGATTACTATCGCTGATAGAGAGATTGATCTTTGTCAGGGGGAAAATATACGATGGAGTCAGATTTTTTCTTTTTTTTGAAAAAGAGAGACTGGCAAGCTTTTATTTTATCATACTGATTAGCAATGATTTTTGAAAAACAACCATTGCCATATGCAAAAGGAGCATTGGCGCCGTATATTTCAGAGGAGACGATGTCTTATCACTACGACAAGCATCATCAAGCCTATGTAGATAATCTCAATAAACTCATCGTAGGAACAGAGTTTGAGGGGCTTTCTTTGGAAGAGATTGTAAAAAAGAGTAGTGGAGCGATTTTTAACAATGCGGCACAGCACTGGAATCATAGCTTTTTTCGAGGAATAATGAGTCCAAACTTTGCTCAGATGCCAAGTGGAAAGCTCAATCAAGATCTGGATCAGAGTTTTGGATCTTTTGAGGGATTTAAGGAGCAGTTTATCGCTGCGGCGGTGGGAAATTTTGGATCTGGGCGAACTTGGCTGATCAAGACTAGTGATGGTCAGCTCAAGATTCTCAATACCTCCAATGCAGACAATCCTCTTACCAAGCCTGAGACTGAGCAAGTACTGCTCGGAGTAGATGTGTGGGAGCATGCCTACTATATCGATACCAGAAACAATAGAGCTCAGTATTTGCAAAATTTTTTCCAAGTGATCAACTGGGATCTGATCAGTCAGAATTATGCATAGTGATAAAAAACACCTCAAATGTACGCTGAGGTGTTTTTTTGTAAAGATATTTTTTGAGCGATTTAAGGGGTTTTAGGTTTTTGAGGGCCTTGAGGAGCGGCTTTTTGTCCGAGTTCTACTCTCTTGCTAAGGTCGGCTGGAGCCGGGATATCAAAGGTGATCGTCTTGATACTAGAGCCACCACACTCTGCGGTACCAGCGAGGTTGTCCCATTTCTGTCCATCAGAACATGCATAGAAGCATCCATTTCTAAAGATGAGGGTTCCGATCTTGTCAGGAGAGCAGTTGCCTGCTTCATCTCCGATTTGGACCATCTGTCCTACGCTGAGCGTCGCACTAGGAATAGCGGTATTGATCATGACTCCGTTTTCGCTTCTGAGGTAGAGGGTGTTTGAGGTTTGAGGAATAATAATTTCGCTTCCAAACATTTTTCCTCTGTTTTTATTATCGCTCCAGACAAAGGTCTTTTTGACATTAGCGTTTGCGATGTTGATACCGCTTCCTGCGATAGTATTGAGAGATCCGTTGACTATACTATCGTTTGCTCCGAGGGAGATGTTTTTTTGTGCAGAGAGCTTTGTTCCCTGTCCTCAGATGATCGTGTTGAACTCTCCATATGTCTTATTCTTGTATCCTCATACTATTGTAGAATTCTTTCATTTCCCAGTATTATTTTTCCCTCCTAATATCGTTGATTTTTCCCCTTCTTTTTCTATGTTGTTTTCTTTACCTACGATGATTGTTGCATTTGCTCCAGAGATTTGATTTTCCTTCCCTCAGATGAGGAGTGAGTTTTCTCAGTTGTTGCTATTGGTCTTTGCCTCTTCGGTGCTTGTGGCAGAAAATTTCCCCTCCAGGTGGATGACTCCTTGCTGATTGCTTAGAGTAATGGCTGAGGCGTCGCCTTGGATCCCCTGACTGGAAAAGATGATCTTTTCGATACTCTGTACGGTATGGGAGAGATCAGGCTTGATGATCGTCTCTCTGATGGAGTCATTGGCGAGGGCGAGGCTAGAAAGGCTCAGCGTGAGGGCTGAGAGTGATAGAATTTTTGTTTTTGTTGAGATTTTCATGAGTATGTGGTGAATGAGATAAAATTCACCCTCAAGTATATCCGTGGGCGAGGAGTTTGTCAAATTTTTGGAGCTTTTTTTGTACTCAAGGGGAGGGGTGAGAGGGGGAAGTTAGCACCCTAGAGGAGATAAATGCTTGACTTTTGGACAAAAAATGATATGCTCGATATTGGTGATGAGATCTTTACCAAGTGGAGAAGAAGATGAGTACTGTGGTACTTAGTTTTTTTGCTAGATAAAGAAGCTTATAGCCAATGCTCTCTGCTGAGAGCACAAACGAAAGTAATAACCTAAAAATAAAAAGCAATGAAAAAGAAAATCTTATCAAGGATCATCATGATCCTGATGCTGGTGCTGATGGGATCAGTATCAGCAGTGGCACAGGGAGATAAGCTCAAGAAAGTTTCCTATGTCAAGAGTGGTGATCTTCTCAAGGGCGAGCAGCTCTATACGAGAACTAGAGCTGGTTATATCTCAGAGCAGGCTGATGGTTATGCCATTTATCCTTGGATTATCTATCTAGAGAATGGCGGAACTGTACAGCTCGAGCTTCCTGATGGTCAGAAGCATCAGGTAGGACTTGGGAAACATTCTTTTACCTATCATAATGGTGAAAAAATGTATATAGATGTGAGGGTCGTATCCTATGCTGTTCCGTATCTGGGTGGGCTGAGACTACATGATCTCACAACGAGTGATCGCTCTCTAAAGCGACTTACTAGTCCAGATCCAGAGGGGTATGAGGAGTTTTATCAGTATACGATCAATTCGGATAATGATCTTAAGCTTCTCACTATGAATACCTCTCCAGGTCCTGCCTATCTCACGATGTGTCAGAGTATCCCTACTCAGGGGTATTGGTATGGAGAAAATCTTGATTCACAGGTAGATTTTGCCAAGGGAGTCTCTGTCGATCAACTCAAGCAGATCGCAGTCTCTCAGGGGCTAGATCCCAAGGACTTTGTTGTTCAGGTTGGTATCTATGGAGATCCTGTCCTTGTCTATTCAGATATTTATCGAGATAAGGCAAAGAGTGCGCATAGACTTACATGGGTCCATATCATCGACAATCGTCCTCAGATCAAGAAAGTCACGCTCACGACTCAGATCTCTCCTGTAGGTGCTGGTAGTGTCCTCATCAATGATGTCTCTCAGTCCTCTATCCAGGTCGATCAAGGGACGCAAGTCCGCTTGGAGGCTCGGGTAGCTCGTCAGGAGTATGAGTTTGATCACTGGCAAGATGCAGCAGGGCAGTCTCTCGGGACTGACTCCCAGCTCAGCTATGTGGTTAGCAAGGATCAGACGATCACTGCTATCTTCAAGAAGAAGGAGTATGTTCTCAAGGCAGTCTCTAGTGATCTGACTCTGGGTACTGTAAATCCTGCAACGCTCACAGTGAAAGCTGGAGGCGAAGCTAGCTTCACTGCTACAGCCAAGGAAAATGCAATTTTCAAGCGCTGGGAGCGAAAGGGAGCGGCAGAAGAAAGGAATACTCCTGTCTTGCACTTGACGAATATCCAGGAGGCTTCCGAATGGATTGCTGTCTTTGAACCCAAGCCAGAAGAGAAACGTACGCTAACTGTTAAGGTCGAACCTGAACATGTTGGGAAGGTGCTCCTGAATGGTGAGAATCAAAGCAGTATAACTGTCAAGAAGAGAACCCATGTTCGTCTCAAGGCTGAAGTAGTCGATCAGAACTATGAATTCCGTGCCTGGAAAACTGCTGGGGAGGTCTCGCTCGGAAAACAGAATCCATTTGATTATCTCGTCGAAGAGACAGAAACGGTGATTGCTGTCTTTGAGAAGAAGGCCTCAGCTCCCCAAGTTGGTCCTGTAGAGATCAATTTTGGTCAGAGAGAGGCTATCTTGACTTGGGCTGCTGGCTCGGCAACGAGCTGGATAGTAAAGGTCTATCAAGGAGAGCAGGTTGTCTTTGATCAGGAGATTCAGACTCCTCAACTGATGCTCGTCGGGCTCAAGCCTGGAGAGAACTATCGTTATGAGATTGTTGCTAAGATGAGTGGGAAGCTTCCTTCTCAGGCTGTGCAGGGATCTTTTAGAACGGATCAGTTTGATGTCGATGATAGTCTGACTCCTCATCTCAAGAACTTCTCTAAGCTCGAGAGAAATAAGTCATTCCCGATTATTTTCCTTGATGTAGATCCTCGTGATTTCCCTCAAGGGATGACGGTAGAGGCTTATTCGCTCGATGAAAGATTGGAAAAATCCTCGCTCCCACTTCGTAATGATGGAAAGATTTATTGGCTTACTCTCCCTGAGGGGAATGCAAAGACATTAGTCTTTGTCCTCAAATCTGGCTCGGGGAGTAGTCATGAGTTATTCTATGAGTTATCGAAGTAAGTTTTCAGTCAGACTCTGGAGATCGTTTGGTCTCTAGGGTCTGGCTTCCTCCTATGTAAAACAAAAAAAACATATCTTATCATGAACAAAATGTTTAAACTTTTTGCTCTGGTAGGGGTATTGTTGGTTGTGATTTCTTGTCACTCTTGTGGCAAAGATGATCCACTTCCTCCTACCCCTCCTGAGAAGCCAATTCGCTTCTCCACAGAGCAGGTTGATCTCACTCTTGAGAACAACTCAACGAGTGTTACTCTTGAAAACTTCAAGGGTACTCTCACACAGGACGGTCAGGTAACTGGCTTCAAGGTAACCATCACGGGCAATATCATCAGGATTACTGCAGAGCAGTATGTTCCTGGCGACTACACCTTTATCTTTAAGGGGAATGGCAAGAGCTATCCTCTGAAGGTTCGGCTGCAGAAAATGCCTGAAATGCGATTGACCGGGGTATTTACTAGTACTGGAGAGGAATTGATCCGTGCTAGATTTACCTCAAAGAAGTTTGACCAAGGGCGAGTTTCTCGTTTTGTGGTCTCTAGTAACCAAGACAACCCTAAAGAGCAATATGTCTTGATCTCGGATATTCAGATTTCTGGGAAAGAGATTTCCTTTACTCTCAAGGCTCATGGAATTCAGAAGATGTCTGATGGAGCGCGTTATTTGCCAGATGGTGAACAGCGTGGTCTCAAGGGATCTATTATTTCAGAGCCATCAGATGCAAAGCTTAGGATTTATGCCAAGCTGAGCAATGGTAAAGGGATCAATATCGTGATTCTTAATCTTTGATCTTGACTGAGAAAACTAAGCACTCGTCTTACTTCTTCGACACTCCCTTTTGGGTAGCGGGTATCCTTGCTCCTCAAAAGGTACTTTGATTCAGGTGTCCCTGATGATAAGTATGATCTCTCACACAGAAGGCAGTTTTTGGAGTATAATCCAGAGACTGTCTTTTTCGTTTATTGGGAAAAATGCTTGCTTTTTGTGGGTATAAAAAAACACCTCAGATCGAGGTGTCTTTCGGATTATTTTGCTTTTCTAGAGGATCTGGATTTAGCGTCTGATTTCTGATCCTTTTTTTCATATTTTTCTTTTCTCTCTGATTTTTCAAAGCGATCAGAGCGAGGTTTTATTGAGGCATTTTTGCTTTGGTAATGAGTGATTTCCCTTTTACTTTCTTGGATTTGAAGCTAAAGAGCACATGCTCAGCTTCCAAATACGGCAAAGTTACAAAACTGAAGTCTTCCATCACTCTGACATCATCGATATCTCTGGCTTTGACTCAGGTTTCTTTGATGAGCATATCAACCAGTCCACGAGGAGAGTAGCCTGCCTTTTTCCCAAGAGCAATGAAAAGTCTGGTCTTCCCTGTGGTATCAATTTTGACTTCGGAGAGGTCTTCATAAGACTCAGGATTCAAACTCTCTTCATAGTTGAGTCTGAGAAGTGCAGCGATGATTTGCTCTGGAGAGTAGGTTTTGAGCATCTCTTGTACAAAAGCATCATGCTCGTGATATTTGTTTCCCATCAAGACAGCATCGATGTCAGTGAGGAGCTGATCTTTTCTCTTGGCAACGATTTCTTTTGCAGAAGGGATTTTTCCTTTTTGGATATCGGTTTTGGTGATTCTCTGGAGAGAGGTGAGTTTTTTGTACTCTTGTGGAGTGACAAAACTGATTGCGATTCAGGTTTTTCCAGCTCTTCCAGTTCTTCCTACACGGTGCACATAGCTCTCAATGTCTTGAGGCAGGGCATAGTTGATCACATGAGTGATGTCGTTGATATCGATTCCTCTGGCTGCAACATCAGTAGCAACGAGGACTTTGGTAGTTTTGTCTTTAAACTGAGAGAGGATAGTTTCTCTTTGCTTTTGGAGGACATCTCCGTGAAGCCCTTGGGCTTGGTAGCCTTTTTCGATGAGTCTTCTCACTACATAGTCTACATCGAGCTTAGTTTTGCAGAAGATGATACCATAAAAATCTGGCTCTACATCAATGATTCTACAGAGAGCATTGAGTTTGTCTTTTTCGTTGACTTCAAAGTAGATCTGAGAAGTCTGAGTAGTGGTCATCTGTTCATTTTTGACAGAGATGAGCTGGTAGTCTCCCATGTATTTTTTGGCTACGCGGAGGATTTCCTTTGGCATTGTAGCAGAGAAGAGGAGGACATTGGTATTTGGATTTGCTTTTTTGAAGATGGTTTCGATATCATCGATAAATCCCATATTGAGCATTTCATCAGCTTCGTCGAGAATAAAGTTTGAAAGCTGACTGAGGTCGAGGGTTTTTCTTTCAAGGTGATCGATGATTCTTCCTGGAGTTCCTACGATGATATCTACGCCTTTTTTGAGTGCAGAGATCTGAAGACTATAGGACTGACCACCATAAACAGCCAGAATTTTTAAACCTTTTTCAGATTGAAAAGATGCGATCTCCTCAGCAACTTGGTTTGCAAGTTCTCTGGTTGGAGTGAGGATGAGGGCTTGAGGCTTTCCAGTAGAAGTGAGTTTCTCGATGAGAGGAATCCCAAAAGCTGCGGTTTTCCCGGTTCCTGTGGCAGCTTGTCCGATAATGTTTTGGGTAGCTTTGAGGAGGAGTGGGATTACCTTTTCTTGGATAGGAGATGGGGTTTTAAATCCCTTTTTCTCTAGTGCAGTAAGGGTTTTGGCGGTGAGGCCAAGGTCTTTGAAGGTTGTTGTCATAAGTGAAAACAAAAGAATAAAAGTCTGATTTTTTTCTTCTTTATAAAAAAATGAAATATCTATAAAAAATTCAAAAAAACGGAGATCTCAAAGCCAAATTTGACTCATCAATCACCGTTTTGATAGCAAGATTTTGATAGCAATACACAGAGTAATGAAGCACTAAGCTTTGAAATTAATACTAGTATAGTGATTTGCTTGCGGATTGCTAGAGAAAATATTAGAGTTGACTCATAAGGTCATCAAGTTGTTGTTCTTGTTCTACTTTGGTTTGTTCTGCGAGCTGAGCTCTATCTTTGGTAGCAAGGAATGCAGATCGTTTTCTGAGTCTCATGTCTCTTTCGGCTTGGATTGCATTTGACTGAGTTTCCCCATTTTGGATAGCGTCTTCCTCTTCTTTGTACATTGTCTGGGTGCTCATATGATCTTCTACATAGATTTCATAGAGTCTAAGGATTTGGAAAGACCAGAGATCAGCTACATTTTTTGTAATGCTCTGAGATTCGTCACTGATAGTGATAAGGAGGTCTGGGATATTGGTCTCAGGATTGTTTGCCAGTTCATAGTTGGTTGACATAGATCCGAGAATGAGTTTTTGGAGCAAATTCCAGTCAAAATCATCTTCCATCTCCTCTGGAGTGTGATAAGGAACATATTCAAAGTTAGCAAGATAATTTTTGTACCATTCTTGTTCGTAGATGTCTCACTGGATAGGTCCATAAGCTGCCTCGTAGGCGTTGATCATTTCCTTTTTGTCTTCCTTTTCTCTCATTTCTGAGATGAATTCTTCGAAGTTGAATAAAAGCATGAGCTGATTATCAGAAATATAAAGATATTTATTTTTGGTTCATTGACTGTATAGTATCTATTTTCCCAAGAAAAACAAGAGGAAAATCTATCTCTTATTATCATTTTCAAAAGAGGGAAAAAAGTCAGATTTTTGATTTCGTTTTATTCAATGTGATAGGATCGTCTTTGATCTCTTCTGAGATATGGGAAGAGTGCCTCTATTTCCTCTCTGCTAACGGATTGATATTGGTTGATGATATCTTGAATAGTGTCGATTTTGCCTTCCAAAAGTTGCTGACTGCTGAGAAAATCTGCCATTTCATCACTACTTTCGATTCCCATTTGGAGAGATCAGATTTTGAAATTTCTCGCATTTTCTAGCTCTTCATCACTAAACCCTTCTGTGATAAGGTGATCGATCTCTTGGTGGATTTTTTCGACTCCTTCGATAAATTTATTTTTATCAAGTCCTGCACTGATATAAAAGTATCCGTATTCTTCATTGCTCGCATGTCCAGCATGAATAGAGTAGCACAATCCTGATTTTTCCCTGATATTTTGAAAGAGTCTAGAAGACATATTTCCTCACAGGATAGTGCAGAGTAGGTTTGCTGCTGGGAGGAGTTTTTCATCCTTGATACTAAATCCTGGAGCAGATATGATAATACGATTTTGTTCAGTATTTTTGATGAAGAAATCTGAGTGCTTTTCTGGAAGCGTTCGATGAAAATCAGGCTTTTGTCTGCTTTTTTTCTCAGGGAGAGATGAGAAAAGTTTTTCGATTTGTTCTTCTAGTTTGGCTTGGTCTGAGATATTTCCTGCGATAGTAATCAGGATATTATCCTTGGTATAGAGCTTTTCTTTGTAGGCAAAGAGCATTTCTCTGCTAAAGGTATTGATGGTCTCTTCATATCAGATAATCGGCCTTCCAAATGCATTGTCTCCGATAAAAAAAGTAGCTCGTTTTTTTCAGAGGACTTGTTGAGGATTGTCCTCATACATTTTGAGTTCTTGGATAACAACTCCCTTTTCTCTTTCAAGTTCCTCAGGTTGAAAAGTTGCATCTATTAGCATATCAGCGAGCATTTCGAGTCCATTGAGTGCAAACTGAGGTGCACATTTGACATAGTAGCTTGTTGATGCTTTTCCGGTAGAGGCATTGAAGTACGCTCAGATTTTGTCCATGGCAATAGCAACTTCTTGAGGTGTTTTTCGTTTCTTTCCTCATTTAAAAAACATATGTTCGAGAAAATGAGAGATTCCTGCTTCCTCAGGAGTTTCGTAGAGTGATCAAGCCTTGATGGAGATATCAATGGTGATACTGTTTCCCTCTTGCATAGGAGCAAAGAGACAGTCAATCCCTGCTATTTTTTTGAGTTCGTAGTGCATAAGATAAAACTTTGAAAATTAAAGATGGCAAAAGAAAAAAACAGTTTTTGCGTTTTTATTTTGTATAGTATTTTGATTTTCTAAGAAAAAGCAAGAAAAAAAGCACCTTACTGGGATACCAAAAGGTGCTTGAGTGTTAGTCGTGATGAAGTCGAGATGTTGGAATAAGCAGTCCAGCTTGATGTAGTTCATCATCGCTAAACTCAGAAAAATAGTTCCGATCGTTATAGATTGTTGCGATATCTGCTTTTTCACTGATTTCAGGGGATACCTTAAAGATTGCATTTTGAAAGTCAAGACTACGAATGTATGCTCCGTGGGTGACTTTAAAAGCTTTTTCAAATCTTCCATCTCCCAACATGAGACCAAATTTGAATTCTCCTTGTATGTTTACGTCTTCGTAAACGGTGTATTGTTGATTGGATAAATCTCCTTTTCTCTTGTAGCACATATGGAGAAATTCCTCTTCGTTTAATCTAGGTGATGGCATAAAATTTGATTTTTTGTTTTCAATACTACTATATTAAAAGATTTCTTTATGTCAAGTTTTTTTACGAAAAAAACTGCCAACTCTTCTTATAAAAATTGCTTTTTACTCCAAAAACGCTATACTTAATTTGATTTTTATTTCATCTTGTTTGATGGCACAGAATCTAATGTATCTGGTGATTAGCTTATTGGCAACTGGATTTTTGCGAATGGCTGGAGTTGGCATATATAGGGTCATCTTTTTGCATATGCAGAGAAATCATAGAAAACAGCAGGCTTCAGAGATTAGATTTTTGCAAGTACAAATCCCAAAAAATGCAGTAGCTCGTAGTTCAGATATTGATGCAAAGGATCATATCCAGTCAATGAAACAAAATATCGAACTGATGAATCAGGTTTATAAAAATTTTTATGCGATTTTTGATTGAGGTTGGAGAAATAAGAAATTTGGAAATAATGCAATTAGTATGGAGATCTTGGTTGAAAAGGAGGTGATCAAATTTATCCTTTGAGTGCCAAAAGATCATATTGTAACGGTTGAGAAGATGATTGCTTCGTTTTATTCTGGGGCGATTGTTGCTCATATCAAGCAGCCAAAGCTATTGGAGGCAGGGAAGTATTTTGCAGGAGGGGAGTTTACCTTGACCAAAAAGAGTGTTTATCCTCTCAAGACCTATGAGGCCTTTGAAGCAGATCCGATGGATAGTATTTTGTCAGCTTTCTCAAATTTGAATAAAGATGAAAAAGTCTGAATTCAAATTTTGGTCGAGCCTTTGCATGAAGATTGGCTCAAAAAAATGAGAAAGTCTGCAGAAGATATCAAAAATGGCAAAAAAGAGCTTGGATTTCGAGGTTGGGTTAAAAAAATCCGATTTACTCCAGAAGAAAAACAAAACAAGAAAGAATCCGAGGAAAAGAAGCATTCCTTTTCTCAACAACAATTATCAGATTTTGATAAGAAGATGGATGATGAACTCTTCCGTGTAAAGATGAGAACTTTGGCGACCTCTACTGATCGCAATCGTCCAAAAAAGATTATCGATGATATTTCCAGACTTTTCAATCAATATAATTATATTGGGCTTAATACCTTGAAGTTTAAAAAGGCGACAAATCTGAAGTCTTTTGCGAGAAATTATGTATTGAGATTGTTCTATTCTGATGAGACCTTGCTTGCAGATGTGTTAAATTTTGGTAAGGAGACCGTGCTCAATATCAAGGAACTTTCTTCGATTATTCATTTTCCTCATGGAAGATTCAATCAGAATCCAAGAATTGCTTGGCAAAAATTTAAGATTGTCCCAGCTCCAGATGATCTTCCTAGCGAGTGAATTGTTGTGGGATACAATAATTATGGAGGAGTAAATAGGGAAATTAGAATTACGGATAAAGATAGATTTAGGCATATTTATATTCTGGGACAGACGGGAACTGGAAAATCTACCATTATGCTTACTCAGGCTATTGATGATATGGAAAATGGTAGAGGTTTTACTTTTATCGATCCACATGGAGAAGCTGTTGAGTTTTTGCTCAAGCATTATCCAAAGGAGAGAATTGATGATTTGATCTATTTTGATCTGGGAAATACTTCTTATCCTATTGGACTAAACCCTCTCGAAGTAAATCCAGAAGATAACGATGAAAAGGATGTGGTGACTAATGATCTGGTGGAAATGTTTATCCAGATGTATGGGCATGAAATTTTTGGGCCAAGAATTCAGGATTACTTTAGAAATGCTTGTTTGCTCCTTATGGATCAGCCTGAAGGAGGAACTATCGTAGATATCATGAGGCTTTTTACTGATGAGGCATTTGCAGAGGCAAAGATTAGAAATCTGAAAGATCCCGTGGTAGCCTCTTGGTGGAATAGAACTTATAAAGGTATGGGAGATCGTGAGAAAGCTGAGATTATCCCATTTATTCAGGCAAAATTTGGTCCATTTACTACTGGAGTTTACGTGAGAAATATTATCGGTCAACCAAAGTCAGCATTCAAAATGTATGATGCCATGCAGCAAAAAAAGATTATTCTCATGAATCTGGCAAAGGGTATTTCTGGTGAGGAGACCTCAAAACTAATTGGAAAAATTATTGCAATGCAGGTGAAACTTTCTGCGCTCAAGAGAGCAAAAATTGAAGAAAAAGATAGAGTACCTCACTATTTGTATGTAGATGAGTTTCAGAACTATGTATCGCAGTCTTTTGAGTCAATCTTGTCAGAGGCGAGAAAGTATAGACTAGGGCTCGTGGTTGCTCATCAGTATACTGATCAGCTCAAGCAAGAAGGTCTCTGAGGGAATTTAGATCTTTCTAAGACAATCTTTGGGAATATTGGAAATATGTTTGTATATAAAGTTGGTGCTCCAGATGCTGAATTTTTGGCAAAGGAGTTTGAACCTGAGTTTAATCAAACTGATCTCACTTCGACAGAGGCTTTTATGGGAGCTTGTAAGATTTCTATCAATAATCAGCAGACTCGTCCATTCTCATTTAAGGCAAAGATTCCGTATGTGTTGGAAGCAAGAAACTCTCCAGAAAAAGTGCAGATTATCAAGCAGATTTCATCACTCAAATGGGGAACCAAAAGAGAACTCGTTGATAAAGAAATGTATTATAGGATTGGAGTTTAGTCAATTCTTTCGTTTAAATCTAAGAGCAGACAGTGATGTCTGCTTTTTTTGTTGTAGGGAAATATTGAAAAACAGAATAAAAGTCTGATTTTTTTTGCTTTTTTTGTTTTTTGTGGTTATAATTTGGAAGAAAATTTATTTGTTGAATTTGTGCCTTATGCCAAAGAAAAGAAAGTACGAAAGAAAACCCCATCATTTGACAAGACCTAGGATTTTGTCGTTTATTGCGTATGTGCTGATTTTGTTTTTTGGATCTATGATTATTGCAAATATCAATCCAGACGCCAATCAGGAATATCGTGAAGACCGAGCCAAGAAAAATGGACTCATGATACAATGGGTATTTGTAGATGAGAGCGGAAATAAGTATGATTTGGATAAAACTAACGCTATTGGAGAACATGGATCAGCTGAGGATTTTGACTATCTTTTGTCTACATGAAGTGTTGGATGATCTGGGCAAAAAGAGCAAAAATGTTCGAAAAGTGGTTGTGAATCTTCAAAATCTGACTCAGATCTCGATGAAACCTGACCAAAAAGATATAAAAAAGGGTATGACCTTCTTTGGTGAGCAATAGAAGATCGTAGCTTGTTTATCAATGCAGTGTATACTTATTTGGTGACTGGAAAGCTTGATGCCTTGCCTGATGGAGCAATGAGATATGTAGTGGCAATGTATGGACTGAGCGATGAGGACAAGGATCAGCTTTTGGAATATCAATGATGTATGAGTCCTTGGGGATATGAGATGGAGCATGGAGCGTCTGTCTTAGCCTATCAACAGAGGGCGGATACTCCTAATATTTGTAATATCCAGAGAAGAAGCTGTTGGAATGGAAAATTGTCAGGTTCGTTTACTCAAAGGTCTTGTGATGAATCCCTCGGTAAAGTCGAGAAATCATCTTTTGTAACAAAAAACCTTCCTTTTGATCAGACTGAGCTTCAGGGGAATGTAGCAGCTCAAGAAGTAAGAAGAAATAAACTTAGAGCAGAATGATTTATTCAGCCGAGTAAAACAGCGGCTAATGCAGATGCTCATTTTAACTTATTGGGGCATGTGGGCAAAAATCCTGATCCAACGACTGTGGGAGTTCCATCGACTCCGAAAGTTAACGAAGAACCTTGAGTACAGCCTACTCCTCAAAGTAAAACTTCCTGTCTCACTCCGTGGTGAGAAAAGGTAAAAGCTGGGCAATTTGTCAAAGCTTATAGGTTTAAAAATGGATTTACTGATATTCCATGTCAGGTGCAAATTAGAATTTGTGCAGATGGAGATCTAGAGGGTAGTTATCAACATGCAAGTTGTAAGCCTTGGAATACGAGTTATGAGGATTTTAAGCATGGATATCTCAATGGAGATGAGCCGTCTCCTCAAAGACTCCTTAAAATGCTAGATACGGACTATACTCCAGATCCTGAATACTGAAATACCCTTGATCCTGTAACTGCTGATCAGATGGCAACTACGCTTCAGAGTATAAAATAATATCTTTTTATTTTATTACTACAAGCATATGAAAAATACTCTCAAAAGTATCAAAGAATTTATTAAATCTGATTGGAAAAAGACCTCTGAGGAAATCGCACTTCTCCCATCAAAAATCAAAAAAATAATTTGAAAAATCTGATCTTATCGAAGATTTGGAGTCTGATTTTTAGTTCTTTTGTTGTTATATCTAATATGGCGGATGAGACCTGCGAACCTCCCAGATCATATGCCAGAGGAAAGTGAGTTTTTGTTGCCAGAGATTGCTCAGGTTAGTACTGGAGAAAATTTGATTTATAGTTTTGTTAAGCCAGAATTAAAGATATTTAAGGAGAGAACTGATAATTTTTGGAGTCCGATAAGAAGCAGCTTCCTTGAAAAGCTATCTGCTTTCCCTAAAGGATTTAAGAAAGTAAGGCTTTTGCAAAGAGGATTTATGAGAGAGCCCTATCGTCTTAAAGAGCTTGATCAGCAGGTTTTGAGTGGCAGAGTTTCTGATATTACTTTAGATGTGTATTTTTCATCTTTGAGTGGTCAAGAGTTTAATGATTTTCAAAGAGTTTTTGATCAACTTTCTTGGCTAAGAAAGGAGATTGAAGAAAAAGATCGAGTTATTGATCCTAAAGATGAGTGGAAATCTGTTGATTCTCTTAATGTAGCGAGAAACTATGCAAAAACGCTTAATTTTTTTGCAGGATATCAGTGTACAAAAGGAAATAAGGAGCTTTGTATTGAGTATTTGAAAACTTCATATTTGCTTTGAGTAAAAATTTCTCAGAGAAATGCTGCTATTGGAGCTAGTTATGGACTGGGAATGAGAGAGGAGGTGTTACTTTTGATGCTTTATCTTCATCAGGAGGGAAAGATAAATCTTCGTGAGTCAGAATTATATCCTCTTATTAAAACTTCATCTCTTGATGCTGAGCAATTAACTATTCAGACAATAAAAATGAGTTATTGGTGGATGAAGGCTCAGATTGAGAGGTATGATAATGCTTTTATTCCTTTTGTTTTCCCTTTGTTTGATAAGGAAGATACGATCAAGATGTTGCAGGTTTTGACAAGTTGGCAACTGGGAAATCTTAATTATGCAGATCGTGCAATATGGGAGCGATGAAAGGTATTAGATAAGAGGCTTTTTGATCGATGAAATAACTCTCCTTTTTGAGCGTATGAGAGGACGGATCGAGATGAATATTTCGAGGAATATGAAGAGCTTTTGAAAGTATTTTGGAGAAAAAATGTTAGTTGAATTGAGCTGCTTGGAATCATCTCACCTTCACCTTATCTACAAGCGAAGATCGTGGAAGATTATGAGTATTATATTTTGCATTATTTACAATAATTTTAGATAAAATATTGAAATCAAAATGACGAATGATGAATCAATAATCAGCTTTCTAGCTTATTTTAATCAGATAGATAAGCATTTGGATAAAGTTTTGGGAGATGATGGATTTGCTCCTTACAATGAAAAACTCAAAAAGGTCGCAGAAGGTCGCTTTTCGATTACTAATTTTATTCGTAAGCATATTTATCAGCTCAGAAATATGGGAGAGCTGAGAAACTTTATCACTCATGGGATCAAAACTAATGGGGAAACTTATGCTATCCCAACTCAAGCAGCATTAGAAAAGATTCGTCAGTATGCAGAAATTATTATCGAGCCTCCAAAAGTAGGGCAAGTCTTTAGAAAGGAAGTCTTTACTGCAAAGACAACAGACTTGATCTCTGATATCATTCCTCTAATGAAAAAGCATAGCTATACGCATATCCCTATTTATGATGAAAAGGGGGCATTTGTAGGAGTCTTGAGTGAATCAAGGCTTTTGCATTGGATTGCAGATGCTGTGATTGAGAATCATTATGCTAATTTTGAATTGCTCAAGGTTGAACATTGTCCTCTTGATCAGGAGTCAGATTTCATTTTTGTAAGTAAAGAGATGAGCATTTATGAGGCAGATCTGTATTTTACAGAAAAAAAGCTTAAAAATCAGAAATTTGATGTCATGTTTATTACGGAGATGGGAGATAGTGAGTCTCAGCTTTTGGGAATGATCACTTCTAGTGATGCTAATGTAATTGATCAGTATTTGATTTTCTAGGATTCTCTTGCATTTTATGAGAAAAATAGTAGTCTAAAACAGTATTTTTATTATTTATTTGAATGCAATGAAAAAATCAAAAACTATGAAAATTGTAACTCTTGTAATTTTGGCAATTGCTGGGTTCAGTTTGATTTTTGGTAGTGCGATTATGTTGCTCGGGAGCGTGGCAGGGAAATAGTTTTATTCTCTATCTTGGATAAAGATGAAAAAGAGTCTTAAAGTCTGATTTTTGAGTATGGTTTTGCTTTGCGGGGTGATGTTTTTGTCAAGCAGTGTTTTTGCTACTGAGTCAAGAAGATTAGAATCAATTAGAATTACTCCCCAAGATCTGACTGTATCTCCAAATATCGAGAAAAAAATAAAGCAGGATTTAGATAAATGAATGAAAGATCTCAGAAATAAGCAAGAAGCAGAAAAAATGAAACAAGAACAACAAAAAAAACAAAAAGCATTGGATGCTCAAAACAGGGAAGTATGAATTACGATCAATACTGAATGTATGTGAGGTGTTGGTTGTGGATTGTCTGTTTATGACTCTTTGGGGATCCGTAAAGGAAGGGCAGAAGGAGAAAGAACTTCCGTAATGCTCTTTTTGCAGGATATTATCTTGGGGGCGAGTATGTTTATTGGTACGGTAGCTGCTGTTGCGTTTATTCTTTCGGGAGTGTATTATGTTTTTTCAGCAAGTGATGCCAGTTATAAAAAGAAGGCTCAAGAATGAATGAAATATGCAGTTTATGGGCTTGTTCTGGTGACTCTGGCTATAGTGATCGTAAGAATTACACAATTTATCGCAAGAGGAGGCTCTTAATTGTAATAAATAAAAGAAAAAAGGGAAAGAAGTCAGAATTTTGATTGTTATTTGAATCAGATTTTGATTTCTTTTTTCTTGATTTTGCTTGGAAAATTAACATAATAGATCTAGGTTTAGACGAGAGTCTCTCTTTGAGAGATTTTTTGTATTAAAAAATCATCACTTTAACTATTAAAATATTGGTATGCAAGAGCAGGAAAGACAACAAATTTTCAGTATTTTATCAAATCTTGAGCAAAGTAAGAAATATTTGCCGTATTTTTCTGATCTGCAAAAACATCCAGTTTTTTGAGCAGTGATTGGCTCTTTGGCAAAGCAAGAGCAAGAGGAAGTAAAAAAGCTCTGTGATGACTATGTTCTTGAGAAGCTTAAAAATTCTCAAAAAACCAAAGGAGGACAACTTTTTAATAGATTTGTAGAAAGTAAAAATGAACTTTTTTGGCAGTTTAGGAGGATGAATGATTTTTCTGTAGAGGACAAAGATTTCCAAGTAGTAGGAAAACAGGTAGAAACTGAGATGTTTAAGCTTGAGGGAATCTTGACAGAAAAGAT